>PVBE010613038.1_pt1 | contig 159251 bp, 159 predicted proteins | sample 1631181 | NCBI WGS metagenome assembly PVBE01 (sample SAMN08397723, study PRJNA350692) | Marine metagenome, whole genome shotgun sequencing project. | isolation source: water | place: Pacific Ocean | collected 2012-04 | reverse complement strand
TTCGACGCTCCGCGGGAGAGACCATCGAGATCGATACGCAGCCTCGTTGAAGTGGCCCAACGTGCGTGCATCGCCATCGACGACGGCAACCGCACCAAAGCTCGATCCCAAAGGGCCAAACCAGCCCCACCGGTAACCTTCACAGCGAGGAAGACCGTTATCGGCAGTAACGCGCCACATAACGCGCCGCCCTCGCCCTCGTAGCTCAGTCGGATAGAGCGACCGCCTCCTAAGCGGTAGGCCACAGGTTCGATTCCTGTCGAGGGCGCCATGAACCAGCCCTTAGACCCGACCCCGCAGGGCCCGACCTCACACCAAGACGCGCCTGCCTGGTACCGACACGCGCTAGACGTCCCACACGGTGACAGCACCGTCACTGTCGACGGTGCCGACATCCACTACCTCACCTGGGGCGAGCCCGACCGGCCCGGCCTCGTCTTCGTGCACGGCGGCGCCGCCCACGCCCACTGGTGGACTCACGTGGCCGCCCTGTTCGCCAGCAACTACCGCATCGCGGCGATCGACCTGTCCGGTCACGGCGACAGCGACCGTCGTGCCGTCTACTCCCTCAACGCCTGGACGGACGAGGTGGTAGCTGTCGCCGACGCCGCCGACATGGCCGGCCTGCCAATCGTCATCGGCCACTCCATGGGCGGCTTCGTCACTCTGGCCACCGCGGCCCGCCACTCCGACCGCCTAGCCGGCGGCGTAGTCATCGACTCGCCCGTCGTGAAGGCCGACCCCGAGATGGATACGGGCCGCCGTGACAACTTCCGGAATCCCAAGGTGTACCCGGACGCCGCCACGGCCATCGCCCGCTTCCGCACCGTGCCCGAACAGGACCACTACGAGCCCTTCGTGATGGCCGACGTAGCCGCCCGATCCCTGCACCCCTGCAACGGCGGCGTCACCTGGAAGTTCGACCCGCGGATCTTCCTGCCCGACCGCGCTGCCGCCGACGACCTGCTGCCCAGCATCACGTGTCGCATCGCCCTCTTCCGCGCCCAGCACGGTCTCGTCACCGCCGACATCGGCGCCTACATGTACGAACAACTCGGACGGGTCACCCCGGTCGTCGAAATTCCTCTGGCCGGCCATCACGTCATGCTCGACCAGCCCCTGCTGCTGGTCACCGCCCTTCGCACCCTGCTGGCCGACTGGGAACACTCTGTCCCGTTCGAGCGGGATTGACCCAGGGGTTCACTGGTCCGTTTCTCCCGGTGGGTCCCGCATCGGCCTCCCACGACCACTACCGTCGCCGGCCATGGGAATGCGCCTGCATGACACCGCTATAGGCGAGGTCGTCCCCTTCGAACCCGGCCCCAGGGTGACCATGTACGTCTGTGGCATCACGCCATACGACGCCACCCACCTCGGACACGCCTTCACCTACCTGACGTTCGATCTCGTCGTCCGTCGACTGGAAGACCTGGGTCACGAGGTCCGCATGGTTCGCAACGTCACCGACGTCGACGACTCAATTCTCCCCAAGGCCCGCGAGCTCGGCATCGACTATCTCGAGTTGGCCGCCCGGGAGATGGACCACTTTCGCGCCGACCTGGCCGCGCTAAACCTGCGACCCGCCACGTCTGAACCCACGGCCACCGGTTCGATCGACGCCATGCTCGACCTCATCGGCCGCCTCGAAGCCAACGGCCACACCTACACCGTCGAGGGCACGACCTTCTTCGACGTCTCCACGTGGGACTCCTTCGGTTCGATGACCGGCTACGACGAAGCCACCATGCGGGCGTTCGCCGCCGAACGGGGCGGCAACCCCGACGACCCCCGCCTGCGCAACCCCCTGGATTTCGTACTCTGGCAGGCCAGCGCCGACGACGAACCCTCGTGGGACTCGCCCTTCGGCCCGGGGCGACCGGGCTGGCACATCGAGTGCTCGGCCATGGCCATGGCCGACCTCGGTGAGACCATCGACCTCCACGGCGGAGGTAACGACCTGACCTTCCCCCACCACGAGTGCGAAGCCGCCCAGAGCGAAGCAGCCACCGGCCAACCGTTCGCCCGCCACTGGATGCACGTCGGGATGGTCGCCTACGAGGGCACGAAGATGTCAAAGTCGCTGGGCAACCTCGTCTTCGTACGCAACCTGAGACACATCCACGACCCAAGGGCCATCCGCCTAGCCCTCATGGCCCATCACTACCGGGCCGGCTTCGAATGGTTCGACTGCGACATCGACGACGCGATCATCCGCCTCGACCGCCTCGTCACCGCAGCCCGACGCCCCAAGGGTCCGAACCCGGCACCCACGCTGGCTGCCGTGCGGGCTGCACTCGACGACGACCTCGACGCGGCCACCGGCTGCGAAGCCCTAGACATACTGGCCGGGGGGATCCTCTCGGGCACCGGCGACGACCCAACAGCCGCCGCCGGTCTGGCCACCGCAGCAGCCCTACTGGGCATCCACCTCGACGCCACCCTTCCCGAATCCTGGTCACGAACTACGTGATTCCCGGTCCACCCTCGGTGACCGAACCACCCCAGACCTGAGTCGGGCTGGTCATCACAGGCGGGCCGGTGGCGAGCGGACCGTATCCTGATCCGGTGCTGCGATTCACTGACAGCCTGACTGGCGAAAAAGTCGACTTCGTCCCACGCGAAGAGGGAAAGGCATCCGTCTACTGGTGCGGGCCCACCGTCTACGACGTCCCCCATCTCGGGCACGCCCGCAGCACGCTGGCCTTCGACCTGCTCGTCCGCTATCTGCGCTGGACGGGACTGGACGTCACAGCAGTGTCCAACATCACCGACATCGACGACAAGATCATCAACCGGGCGGCCGATGAGGACTCGACCGAACCCGAGGTGGCCCGCCGCTACGAGGTCACCTTCATTGAGCAGATGGATCGCCTCAACGTCGCCCACCCCGATCTACGACCCCGGGCCACCGAGTACGTCGACCGCATGGTCGAAGTGATTGGAGAGTTGGTCGAACGGGAGATGGCCTACACCACCGATTCGGGCGTCTATTTCGACGTCGATCGACTCGGCGAGTACGGCGCTTTGGTGGGCCGCTCGGTCGACGACCTCCGCGAGGGTGCAGGCGCCCGGGTCGACGTCGACGACGACAAGGCCGACCCGCTGGACTTCGCCCTCTGGAAGGCCGCCAAGCCCGGCGAACCCACCTGGGACTCGCCGTGGGGTCCGGGTCGCCCCGGCTGGCACATCGAGTGCGTGGCCATGTCGCTGCACCTCCTGGGTGACAGTTTTGACATCCACGGCGGCGGCGATGACCTCGTCTTCCCCCACCACGAGAATGAACGGGCCGAGGCACTGGGCTGTGGCCGGCCCTTCGCCCGCTACTGGGTCCACAACGGGATGGTCCAGGTCGACGGCGAGAAGATGTCCAAGTCGCTGGGTAACTTCACCACGCTGGCCGGCCTGCTCGACACGTGGGACCCAAGGGCGTTACGTCTGCTGGTGCTCCAGACGCACTACCGACGGACCATGGAGATCGGATCGACCACACTCGACCAGTCGGCCGCCGCACTGGCCCGCCTCGACCAGTTCTCCGATCGGATGGCCAACGCCGACCTACCCGAGGTCGGACCCGACGCCGACGTAGTGGCTCGGTTCCGGGCCGCCATGGACGATGATCTCGGCTCACCACAGGCCCTGGCCGTGATCTTCGACGCCGTCCGTGACGCCAACCGGGCGTTGGACGCCGAGGACGACAATGCCGCTGCTGCGTTATCGACCGCCGCCCTGGAACTGGCTGGCGTTCTCGGCCTAGTGCTGGGGCGAGCCGCTCCTACCGATGCCAGTGGCAACTCCGACGACGACGCCGAGATCGACGCCCTGGTCGATCGCCGCCTTGACGCCAAGGCGAAGAAGAACTTCGGAGAAGCCGATCGGATACGCGACGAGTTGACGGCCCGCGGCGTGGTGCTCGAGGACACGCCACGCGGCACCGCCTGGCGACGGGGCTGAGGGACTTGTTCTCCCAAGGCACTGTTCTCTGGGAGCTCTGGCACACTCCATCGTCCTGACGGGCCTATGGAGACGACGGCCACGCGTGCGAGGCCTGAGGACCTGGCCCGATCCGTCGCCGCCCTCGCTGACGCCCTGGCCTATGGCTGGGTGACCCTCACTGAGGCCGTGGCCGCAGCGACGCTGGAAGTCGGTGGCGACCCTGATCGGGTCGACCGGATTCTGGACTGCTTCGAGATGCCGTCGCTAGCAGGCTGACCCACGATTCGTCAGTCGGAGCAGGCAGCGTAGAGGCGGTCCTTGAAGGCGGCTTCGTCGACTTGCCAGACCACCCGGAGATTGGGCAGATCAGCCAGGAACCGGCGATCGGGGAGAGCCGCGCCACGAGTGGGCTCATCGAGCCCGACGATAAGTCGTTCTTCTGTGGATTCTGTGACGATCGACTCGTCGAGGGCGACGGCCATAGCGACCGGGTCCGGTAAATCCATACCAACCAAACCTCTGCCGCGACAGAACCGGTCGACCTCTGAGTTGATGTCCACCGCGAACTCGCCGAGCCGGCCACACGACCGGAGTCGAGCCGACTCCTGAGGTGCCATGACCGCGTAGGTGCGGCTGATATTCCAGCCAATCATGGTCTTGGCCCCATTGGCGTCGAACACAATGGAAGCCGCTTCCGGATCAGCCCACACGTTGTACTCGCCGAGGGCGTTCATATTGCCCACACCGTCAGGAGAGCCAGCCATCAGGTAGGTGTGGGTGAAGCGAGTGAGTAGGTCGGGATTCTCGTTGAGGGCCATGGCGATGTTGGTGAGTGGTCCGAGTGTTACCAAGCCGTGCCGGTCGGGTTCGTCCGCGGCTACCCGAAGCAGCGCTTCGACGGCATCCTCGGCGCTAGGCCCGCGCGAAGGGGCGGGCAAGTCTGCGCCTCCCATCCCGTCTTCACCGTGTACCGACTGTGCCGTTTCCAGCGGCCGTCGCAGGGGCCGATCAGCTCCTACATGAACTGGTACCGAGCAGTGGTCAACGAGGTCAAGGGTGACAATTGCGTTTCTTACAGCCAGATCCAGCGGGACGTTGCCGGCAACGACCGTGACCATGCGGATTTCCACCTCTGGATCGCGTGCCGCGAGCACGATGGCTACAGCATCGTCGGAGGCGGTGTCAGTGTCGATGACAAGGCTCCGGTCCGTCATGTGCTGGCTCCATGGAGGTCGGTGATGGCTGGCCTCGGTGGCACGTCGGCCGGAGCCCGTTGCGACGCGCGTTCCTCGAGATACTCCTTGTGGTCCTGGTAGTTCCCGTCGATGACGAAGCCCCAGCCGCGGCCGTGTGGCTTGCCGGCAGCGAAGATCGTCCATACCGGACGGTCGCCCAAGGTGCTGACGATGCGGTGGATGGTGTCCGCGTCAATTCGGTTGACCTGCCCTGGGCGGTACCTGCGTACGTCGTCGCCATAAGGACCGCGTTCTTCGATGTAACTGCCCTTCACGATAAGGCTGCGTGACCACGAGAACGGATGGGTATGGGGGTAGGGGTCGCGGTCGGGAAGATTGATGGAATGCAGGAAGATCGAACCGAACGGTGTGTCGAATCGCCACCGCTCCAGATAAACCCGCTCCGGTTCGACAACGTCGTAGATGAGTTGTCGTCGGGCAAACGACCATCGCCATTCGCCATCGACCAGATTTTCTCTACGACGCCAACTCCATTTCATTACGGCTCAGGGTACCGAATCTCTTCCTACGGATCAGAAGGTTGGAGGGTCGAGCCCTCCCCGAACATCAAGTCACGCCTGCCCTGATGGCTACTGATGCCCAGAGGGATAGTTGAATGATCCACCGCCAACAATTGAAGCGACCCGAAAGACCCATCCATGACCCGTCTCGGCTATCAGATTCCGAACTTCACCTACCCAGGTACTTCGGAAGCAGGCATTTTCGATTTAGTCGTAGCCCAAGCCAAGGCGGCAGAAGCTGCCGGGTTTGACAGGGTCTTCGTCATGGACCACTTCTACCAACTTCCGGGAATTGGAAACCCGGAAGAACCGATGCTTGAGTGCTACTCGATCCTGTCAGCACTCGCCCAGCACACGAAGACAGTCCGTCTCTCGGCGTTGGTGACTGGCAACACCTACCGGCATCCCACCCTTTTGGCTAAGGCGGTAACCGCTCTTGATCACGTTTCATCGGGCAGGGCAACTCTGGGGATCGGTGCCGGTTGGTTCCAACTCGAACACGACTCCCTCGGCTTTGAGTTCGGCACGTTCACCGACCGGTTCGAAAAGCTCGAAGAGGCATTGCAGATCGTGATCCCAATGCTTCGCGGGGAAACAGTGAGCCTTGCGGGAAAGCACTACCAGGTTTCTGAGGCAGTCAACTCTCCGCGGCCTGTTTCCCGTATCCCGGTCATGATCGGTGGCAGCGGTGAGAAGAAGACACTCCGAATGGTTGCCCAGTACGCCGACGAGTCCAACCTCGCGACCGGCCCAGTCAGCGACATTCCTCACAAGCTTGAAGTACTAGAGGAACACTGCGACCGCCTGGGACGCGACAGATCTGAGATCGTGGTCACCAAACTGCAGATGGTTTGTGTTGCCCCAACCATGGAAGAGGCGGAATCGGACTTACGTGAGATTGGAGCAGCAAAAGGGTGGTCCGACGAGGTCATCGAGATGGCCAAGATGATCCTGATCTACGGAGATTCCGACACCGTCGGAGAAAAACTCCAGGCGTGCATGGACACCGGCATCGACGGGATGACCATCTGCCTCCCGGCCAATGGGCACAAGATCGAGCGCATTGGCCTCCTCGGCGAAATCGGATTGGCAGCAACGGCGAGTTGACCATTGGGATCGGTTGAAACCTGTCGACCCACTCGGACAGTCGGTTAGCCCACTCGTCCTGCGGTCCGGGTTTTTCGGCGGATGTTCCGCCGGGGGTCAGTTGGTGAACTCCAACCCGTCGAAGTTCCCGTCGGCCCGCCACCCTTCGAGGAGTTGGAAAAACTCGATGGATCCGCCCCCGTAGGGCGCGGCCTGGATGGCGCTTGGTTCGCGGGCTTGCCCTTCGTTGTTGTAGTAGCCGGGGGTGCAGTCCGCGCCGCCGAGCGTTCCCATGGCGCCGAGGCCTTTTTCGACGATGGTGGCTACCCATGCTTCTTCGCCTTGTTCGGACACTTCGACGGTGGCCGCTCCCTGTTGGAGGGCGTGGCCGATGATGTGGGCCAGGTGGGTGGTGAGTTCGTCGAGGAGGTGCGGGAAGTTCGCGGTGAACGCGGCTTGGCTGATCTGCATGAAGAAGCAGTTCGGGAACCCGCGGCTCTGCATGCCGTGCAGTGTCGACATGCCGGTGGCCCATTTTTCGGACAGGGTCTGGCCGCGGCTTCCGACGATTTCGTAGCCGGCCCGGCGGGCGTAGGAGGTTCCCACTTCAAAGCCGGTGGCGAAGATGATGCAGTCGACTTCGTATTCGACTCCGTCGACCACCAGGCCGTGTTCGGTGATCCGGTCGACGCCTTTCCCGGCGGTGTCGACGAGTTCCACGTTGGGTCGGTTGAACGCCGGCAAGTACTCGTCGTTGAACGTGGGGCGTTTGCAAAACATCCGGTAGTAGGGCTTGAGTTTCTCAGCGATTTCCGGGGAGTCGACGAGGCCGTCGACCCGGGATCGGATTTCGTTCATCTTGTCGAAGTTGGCCATCTCGAGGATCTCGGCAATGTCGGCGCTGCCGTCGGCTTGGGCGTCGCGGAAGCGGCGGATCATCATGCCGATCAGATCGGTCCACCCGTCGTCGACCAGGTCTTCGGTTTGGGGCACGCCGGAGACGAGGCCGTTGAAGTTCTCCATTCGCTGTTTCTGCCATCCGGGTTGAAGACCGGCGACCCATTGGGAGTCGGTGGGTTTGTTGCCTCGCACATCCACCGACGAGGGGGTGCGTTGAAACACGTAGAGGTGCTGGGCTGTCTCACCGAGAAACGGCACGCATTGGATGGCGCTGGCACCGGTGCCGATCACCGCGACCCGCTTGTCGCCCAACCGGTCAAGGTCCCCGCCGGGCCCGCCGCCGGTGTAGTCGTAGTCCCATCGGCTGGTGTGGAACGCGTGGCCTTGGAAGTCGCTGATGCCGGGGATGCCGGGGAGTTTCGGCCGGTTGAAGGGCCCGTTGGCCATGGCCACGAACCGGGCTCGCAGAGCGTCGCCCCGGTTGGTGGCGACGATCCACCGGGCGGCATCTTCGTCCCAGGTCATACCGGTGACTTCCGTTTGGAACATCACCCCGTCGTAGAGCCGGTAGTGCTCGCCGAGCCGCCGGCTGTAGTCGAGGATCTCCCGGGCGTACGAGTATTTCTCCTGGGGGATGTAGCCGACTTCTTCGAGGAGCGGCAGGTAGATGTAGGACTCGATGTCACACTGGGCTCCCGGGTACCGGTTCCAGTACCAGGTGCCGCCGAAATCGCCGCCTTTTTCGATGATCCGCAGGTCTTCCACGCCGGCTTCGCGGAGGCGGGCTCCCATCTGGAGGCCACCGAAGCCGCCTCCGACGACGATCACGTCGACCTCGTCGGTGAGCGGCGGCCGGTCGATGGGAGATTCGACGTACGGGTCGTCGGTGTAGTGGGCGAACTCTCCGACGACCTCTATGTACTGGTCGTTTCCGTCGGCGCGCAGCCGTTTGTCCCGCTCGACGCGGTAGCGGTCCCGCATAGCGTCGGGATCGAAGCGGCCCTCGGCGGGGCTGGCAGTTTCAGCCTGCCGGCTGGTGGTACTCAGCGTTGGGGTCCTTCTCCACGGAGCTGCGGTGCTGTCAACAAACGCATCGGTGAACGGTCTTTCAAAATACTCGACTGGTCAGTTGCGGGGCACGTCAGCCCAGGCGATCTCCTTGTCGACCCGCACGTCGCCGGGCAGGCCCAAGATCCGTTCGCCCAGGATGTTTCGCATGACCTCGGACGTTCCACCCTCGATGGTGTTGGCCCGAGACCGGAGAAATGCGTACCTGGGATGGATGCCCGGCCCCCGGAGGCCGGTAGGCCGCTTGCGTTCGTATCCGGCCTCGTAAACCATTCCGTCGGCACCCAGGAGGTCCATGCAGGTCTCGTAGATCCGCTGGTTCATCTCAGCCGACATCATCTTGGTGACCGACCCCTCGGGGCCAGGGTTGCCGGACTTAGAGGTCTCCCGGGCCCGCCAGTTCGTTAGGCGAAGTGCCTCGGCCTGACTCCACAAGTCGGTGACCCGGTCGCGCATCACGGTCCGCGTTACCGGGTCCAGCGAGTCCCTCGTCTCGCCCCACAGATTCACCAGGTCGCCAATGGGGCCCGAACCCTTCTTCGGCACGCCACCACCAAGGGCCACCCGTTCATTCATCAACGTGGTGACCGCCGCGGCCCAGCCGTTGCCGACCTCGCCGAACACCCGGTCGTGGGGAATCCGCACGTCGGTCAGGAAGATCTCGTTGAACTCGGCTTCACCGGTGATCTGGTGCAGGGGCCGAACTTCAACGCCCTCGGACTCCATGTCCAACAGGAAGTACGTAAGTCCCTTGTGCTTCGGCTGGTCCGGATCGGTTCGGGCAACCAACATCCCCCACCGAGATACATGGGCCAGCGTCGTCCACACCTTCTGGCCGTTGACGATCCACTCGTCGCCGTCACGAACCGCCCGACTGGACAGCCCCGCCACATCCGAGCCAGCACCCGGCTCACTGAACATCTGGCACCAGACCTCTTCACCCGTGTACATCGGACGGAGAAGGCGCTGCTTCTGTTCATCGGACGCGTAGGTGAGCACCACCGGCGCGCCCATCCCGATGCCGATCGGGTTGATGTTGAGATCGTGGTAGGTCACCCCGGCAGCCCGTAACTCACCGTCGACCACCGTCTGGAGCCGCCGGCTGGACAGACCCAGACCGCCCAGCCCCTCGGGGAACTGCACGAGGGCGAGGCCGCGATCGAACTGAGCGCCCCGGAACTCGAACTGGTCAACCTGGTCCGGCGGCACGTCAGCCACCAACTGCCTCGCCATCTCCCGGACCTCTGCTTCGGTCACCTCAGTCATGATCGCTCCCGGTTCACATGGTTGTCCGGGCGGTCCCGGAGCCGGGCGCGAACCTACCCAGCGGCAACTGTCAGCCCCGAACCGGGGACCTGCAGCTTGCGCCGAAGCGGTCGTCCGCTAGCTGACTCAGATGCCCAGACAGCCAGGCTGACTTAGCCGGGATCAGGCGACCGGGTCGCCACCGAACGTGAGCTGGCCCGTCATCTGCGGACTCGCCGGCGAACCGGTCTCAGGAGCGGTCGACGCAGCCATCTCCGTGTCCCACTCGTCGCTCTGGTCCCACTGGTGACCGGCGAAGGGGTCCTCATGGTTCAGTGGTTCTTCTCCCGGCTGACCGCCGGCATCGGCGGGTGTCGCGCTACCTGTCGCAGGATGCCGGTCGACGCCGAGGAAAGCCCTAGCTAGGAGCGGGGTCTCCTCCGTGTCGGGAATCAACTCGGCGACGGGGTCGTCGGCCTCGGTAATCGCCTGTCGGGCCTTCTCGAGGGGATGAACCGCCGCCTCCGATCGAACACCAGGGCGAATGGGCTCCACGTCGGCTACCGGACGAAGAACCTCGCTGGACCTGTCGCCCGCCATGTCGGCTGCCTCGTCGGTCGTCATGGAGCGCCCCGGCAGCGGAATCACCGTGCCGACCCCACGGGCATCGATCAGTTCCCATCCGACTGGCGCCCGGAGACGGTCTATGTGGGTCGCACACAGCACCACGGCACCCGGTCCATCCACCTCGTCGAGATCGTGGATGGTGAAGGTCAGATTAGAAACGTCCATCACCACCAGGACGTCAGCCGGGCCCAGGCAGGCCGAACGCATACACAGATCCCGCATGGGGCTCAAAGGTACTTCCGGACCTGCTTCTCGACGGGGACACCCCCGGACCCCCACCCGGCCCTCAAGCCCTTCGGCGGAACAGCCATGAGCCCTAGGCTCGCCGGATGCTGCCCGTACTCGGCGTCGATGCCGATGACACCCTGTGGGAAAATGAGGAACGCTTCCACGAGGTGGAGCAACGCTTCCGCGACCTCGTGACCCCGTGGGCCGACAGTGAGACGGCCGATGCCGCCCTCCTGGCCACCGAGCGGACCAACATTGCCCGCCACGGCTATGGCATCAAAGGTTTCGTCCTGTCGATGGTGCTCACCGCTGTCGAGATCTCCGACGCTGCGATCGACGCCCGTTCACTGGCCGGCATCGTCGGCTGGGGTCACGAGATGCTGGCCCATCCAATCGAACTACTCGACGGGGTGCCCGAGGCCCTCGACGCGCTGGGCTCTACCCACCGACTGCTCCTCATCACCAAGGGCGACCTGGGCGACCAACTGAGCAAAGTCCGACGCAGTGGTTTGGCTGACCGGTTCTGGCGAGTCGAAGTGGTCCCCGAGAAGGACCCACAGACGTACCGAGACGTGCTGGACCGCCACGGTGTCGACCCCGCCGAGTTCACCATGGTCGGCAACTCGGTGAAGTCAGATGTGCTGCCCGTCCTGGCCATCGGCGGACGGGCTATCCACGTGCCCCACACCACCACCTGGGTGTTCGAGGAACCCAACCCTGACGAACTGGCCGGCGTGGAGTTCCCCATCGTGGATCGGCTCGGAGACGTGTCCAGACTCATAGCCGGCTAAACCCGGCCCGAACACCCGAGTCCGAGAACAGACTCGGTTTCGGATTCCAACTCACGGCCCGCGGCTCAAGTCTTCCTCGCAACCCTCAAGCCCACTTCCGGAACTCAGACCCTCCCCGGGAACACGTACGCGCCGTCGGCGGCTACCCGGGCCATCACATCGGCCACGTCCACCACCCGGGGCCCGTCGCGCACCACCGACAGGTAGACCCGTTCGCCCGCCACCAACCGCCGCTTCCGCTCCCCGTCAAAGGCCAGTAGTAACGGTCCGTTGACCTCCACCTCCTCGCCGGGCGCCAAGCGCCGTGCCTCGGCGAGCCCCAGATCGGCGTAGTGCCCAGGAGCGGTCGGCCCCCGCACCACTCGGTCACAATCCTCAGCCGGGCCGAATCGCAGCAACAGGCCCGCATCCTCGTCCAACCCCACCGGTTCGACCAGTCCACCCACTCCGGCGAAACCGACTGATGCCGGGTCGGCTCTCGATAAAACAGCAGTCCGCAGGTTCGCCGGCTCAAACAACTCGAAGGAACCCAGATACGGATCGTCCACCGCCACCGCGTCGACCAACGCCAGGTCATCTGGGGTCGAAGCACCGTCGGGCCGGACCCGCACCACCATTGCCCGCCGGGTCACCTCATCGACCGGCACCCGTCCAGTAGCCACGTGGCCAGCCGCCGCCCCGGCAATCGTGGCTTCGGCGAGCACCGGGAAGGCATTGTTCGTCCCCGTCGACAACGGAACCACCACCAGATCGGGCCATGCGCGCGCTGCGGCCCGGTTCGTCCCATCACCACCCAGCACTACGACCACCCCGCAGCCGAGATCCCGCATAGCGGCCACCGCGGCCACCGTGTCCTCCTCGGTGAACGTCATCTCGTAATCCAGCCAGTGGAGGTCGAGGCCCCGCATGGTCTCGGTGGCCCGCTGCACGATCCGATGGGTGTCGGTGTGTACGACGAACCGATCGACCCCCGCTTCCCGGGCCCCCAGCACGACGCGCCGAACCACGTTGGCCTTGTCCTCGATGGTCACCGCCCCAGCCGCAGCCACCGCCCGCCGCACGTCGGTGCCCGACCGGGGGTTCACCACCAGGCCGACCGCCAGAGGAAGCGGGAGCGGTGATCCGGCGCTGCCGATCGCGGTGTCGGTACCGGTCGCTGCGTCTGTGTTCGCGTTCATCACGGCAGGTGACCGTAGCCACTCGGTCATGCCCGGGTCCGCTAGGGGCCCCGTCAGAGAGCACACCTATGGTCGATCCGGATGGACGACCATGCCGATCACGCCGATACCGGCGAGCCCCCTCCCGGGCGGTGGCTATCCAGAACACGTGAGCGGATCCGCCGACGGCCGGACTACCGACGCCTCGTCCTCATCACCGCCCTGTTCGGCACCGCAGCTGGCAGTTACCCGGTCACCGTGCTGTCGGCCTCACTCCCCCACATCGCCCGGGATCTGGGCACCACCGACGACATCATCACCTGGGTCATCGCCGCACCCATGCTGGCCTTTGCCGTGATCACGCCGATCATCGGCAAGATCGGCGACCTTTACGGCCACCGCCGCACCTACCTGGTCAGTTTCTCTCTGGGCACGGTTCTGGCCCTGGCCACCTCGCTGGCCTGGGGCATCACCTCACTGATCGTGCTGCGGACACTCGCTCAGGCCGCCAAGGCCGCGTCAGGCCCGTCGGCAATGGCAATGATCCTGTCGGTCTTCCCGCAGCGCGACCGGACCCGGGCGCTCGGCATCTGGGCAGCGGTGGTCGCCCTGTCACCAGCCGTCGGCGTCGTCACCGGCGGACCGCTCGTCGAGTGGTTGGGCTGGCGGATCCTGTTCGTGGTGCAGGGCCTCACCGTGGGCCTGGCCCTGTTGGCCGCTCTGCTCGTCGCCCCGGAGACCCCGCGGCGGTCCGGCATCCGCTTCGACGTGCCCGGCGCCATCACCCTCGGGATCGGGGTCAGCGGACTCCTGCTGGCCGTCAACCGGGGCATCAGTTGGGGCTGGACCAACCCGATCGTGCTAGTCGCCGCGATGACGGCTCCCGTCAGCCTCGGGTTGTTCGTGGCCGTCGAGAACCGGTCCAATGCGCCGCTTCTACCACCGGCACTGTTGCGACGACGGGCCTTCACCCGCCCCATGACCTCCCAGGCGGTCCTGCAATCGGGCTACATGGGGGCCATGGTCATGGCGCCGTTCCTCCTCGAACGGCGCTGGGGGTTCCGTCCCACGGTCATTGGACTGGTGATGCTTCCCCGACCCCTGTCGTTTGCCTTGTGCGCCCGACTGGGGGGCCATCACGACCCGAAGCATGGGGCGCGACGGGTGACTGTCACCGGAATGCTGGTATTCGCGTTTGCCATGGTGCTCGCCGGGGTGGGCGCCCAGCAGCGATGGCTGCCGATGTTCCTCAGTGGGGCGATGCTGGCCGGCGCTGGGAGCGGTTACATCCGGCCTACGGTGGCCAACTCGGTCACCGCTGCCGCCGGAGACGCCGACATCGGGATCGCCGGTGGATCGATGAACATGCTTCAGCAGATCGGCGCAGCGGTCGGTATCACCGTGCTGACCGCTCTGATGGCCGACTCCCTGAGCGGCACCCGGTTCCTGTTGTTGCACCTGGCGGCGGCCGGAGCGGGGCTCGTGGCGGCCTGGTTGGCTCTAGGCATCGAAGACACGCCGGCGGGCAGTGACCCAACTCACCCGCGTCAGCTGTAGTCGTAGAAGCCGCGACCGGTCTTGCGGCCCAGGTGTCCCGCGGCGACCATGCGACGTAGAAGTGGGGGCGGCAGATAGAAGTCGTCGCCGTACTCAGCGAACAGCGTCTCGGCCACCAGCATCATGGTGTCCAGGCCAATCATGTCGCTGAGTTCCAGCGGGCCCATCGGATGGGCGGCACCCAACTTCATACCATTGTCGATGTCGGCGGCCGTGGCGTGGCCGTCGGCATACATCCGCATCGCGGCATTCAAATACGGCACGAGCAACATGTTGACCACGAAGCCCGCCCGGTCCTTGGCGGCCACCACGACCTTGTCCAGCACGTCGGTGGCGAACGCCGTCATCGACGCTGTCACCGCCTCGTTGGTCCGCACCGACGGGATGACCTCGACCAGCTTCATCACCGGCGCCGGGTTGAAGAAGTGGAGGCCGATTACCTGTTCCGGCCGTCCGGTAGCCATGGCGATGTCGATGATCGGAATCGACGACGTGTTGCTGGCCAGCACGGCATCCGGTGAGGTGACCGCCTCGTCCAATGCGGCGAAGATCTCCGCCTTTAGGTCGAACGACTCGACCACCGCCTCAACCACCAAGTCGGCGTCGGCTAGGTCTTCGTAGTCAGTGGTGAAGGTGAGGTTGGCCAGCGCCGCTGCGTGGGCCGCCTCGTCGAGCTTTCCCCGCTCCAAGGCTCGGTCCAAGGAACGTCGGATCCCGACCTCGCTGCGCTCGGCGGCCTCGGCGGACACCTCCTTGATCACTGTGGAGAGTCCCGCCTTGGCTGTGAGCTCGGCCACACCACCGCCCATCTGGCCACCGCCAACCACAGCGACTCGCTGAATGCCCATCACTCGGCCTCGGTCACGGTCACGGACTCGATCACTACGTCGGCCGTCGGCCTATCGCCGGGCCCAGTGGCCACCTCCTGGATGGCGGTCGCCACCTCGACGCCCTTGATCACCTTGCCGAACAGCGCATAGGCGGGCGGCAGGCCGACACCGCTCGGACCAGTAACGACGAAGAATTGGCTGCCGTTGGTGTCCGGACCGGCGTTGGCCATGACCAACGAACCGATCTCGTAGCGACCGGGCTTGGGTAGCTCGTCGGCGAAGCGGTAGCCAGGGCCGCCGCGACCCGAACCCTCGGGGCAACCACCCTGGATCACGAACCCGTTGATGACCCGGTGGAAGATCAGCCCATCGAAGTAGTGCCAGCGCGCTAGGTACACGAAGTTGTTGACCGTCTGGGGGGCAGCGATGGGATCTAGGTGGATGGTCATCGAACCCATGGAGGTGACCATCTCGGCGGTGTATGTCTTTGCCGGGTCGATGACCATCGGCGGGGCGGCCGGGAAGGTGGTCCGTCGTTCGCTGGAACCGTCGACTTCGGGAATCAGATCGGACATGGGGCCTCCTCGGCCTACGGGTTGCTCTTCATCGGCACTGGGCCGGGGTGCAGGCTACGGCGACCCAGCCTTACCTCCGACCGGCCACGGCATCACCCAGTGACGCGCGGGCCTTCGCTACGGTGCCGCGCATGGCACCCCGGTCGACACCGAGGACTCCAGACCCCCGTGTCCTGGACCCCTCGTTGGACCATCCGCTACGGAACGGACCCCTCCATCGGCGCCCTGCCTTCCGCAGGGGGACTCCGTCTGAACCGGCCAACTGGGTTGGTCTGGTATGCCCGTCGTGCGAGGTGGCGTGGCGAGGAGACCCGATCGAGCCGTGCTGGTCCTGCGGATCGGCTGGTAGACGCCCAGCCGGCACCACCGTCGTCAGCGAGTAGACCTGCCCCGGGCACGCGCCGGTCAAAGTTTCCGGGCGTACATCCGAACGGTCTTCCCGGTTCCCTCATCAGACTGTTCCCCGACGTCCGAAAACCCCATGGCGTCGTGGAAGGCCAAGGACCGTTCGTTGCGGGGCACCGTGTTGACCTCGGCACACAGGTGGGTATGCCCGTCCGAGGTAGCCATGAACGCCTCGTAGAAGGCACGACCTACGCCGGCGCGGTAAGCCGATGGATCGACCACCACCCTGTCCACATACAGAAACCTGTCGAAGCGCTCGCTGAACCACCTGTAGTTGCGGCTGTCGTAGCCGATGCCGGGGCCATCGAGGCCTACCAGCAGGGCCGCTGGTCCCGAGACCGTGGAACTGGGCACCTCGGCCACCACGCAGCACCGAGCCACGGCGAAGAACCAGGCCATCTCATCCGGGGTCAGTTCATTGACCGCCGGAACCGCGGCGTTGTTCAACTCGAGCATGCGGTCCAGATCGTCGGAGGTAGCGGGTCGAATCAACACTCGTAAATCCCACCACGGATCCACGACGGGGTGCCACCCGGCGACACCGGGATGACCCCAGATCCAAGGTTTTTGTTCTTAACCCGCCCCTAACGCTTTGGCTGCTTCTTTTGACTATTCGACTCCTACGATTCGACTCCATGACCTCTACGAAAACCGGTGAAAGCACCACGCCCATGGAAACTGCTGCCGCCCGCATGGTCAGCGGCTCAAAGGTCTACGGAACCGGAGACACCGAGGTTCGTGCCCTCGATGGCGTGGACGTCGAATTCGAACGGGGCCGGTTCACCGCCATCATGGGTCCATCGGGGTCGGGCAAGTCGACACTCATGCACTGCTCGGCGGGGCTCGACGACCTGACCTCGGGAACCGTCCACATCGGCGACGTTGAACTCGGTGACCTCTCCGAGCGAGACCTCACTCTCTTGCGACGCGACAAGGTCGGGTTCGTCTTCCAGGCGTTCAACCTCATCCCGACCCTGACGGCTGAGGAGAACCTCACACTGCCGTTGGACCTGGCGGGACGGAAGCCCGATGCCTCCTGGATGGTCGACATCATCGAGACGGTCGGGCTTCAGGACCGCCTCCGACACCGGCCAGATGAGCTGTCCGGCGGTCAACAGCAACGGGTCGCTGTGGCACGGGCCCTGGTCAGTAGACCCGAGATCGTCTTTGCTGACGAGCCGACCGGCAACCTCGACTCGGTAACTGGAGGCGAAGTCCTCAAGTTCCTGAGGGGTGCGGTCGACGATCTGGGGCAAACACTCGTAGTGGTCACCCACGATGCCGGTGCCGCTGCGATGGCCGACCGCGTGCTGTTCCTTGCTGACGGACAGATCGTCGACGAGATGTCAAACCCGGACGCCGACCGTATTCTCGATCGCATCAAGGCCATCGGCGGCTGACCGGGTGCTCCGACTCACCTTCCGGAACATCACGCGCCGCAAGCTGCGGTTTGCCCTCACGACTCTGGCGGTTGTGCTGGGCGTCGCATTTCTGTCGACGTCGTTCTTCCTGACGGACCGACTCCGCGACAGCTTCGATGAGCTCGCTACCGACATCAGTGGGGATATAGACCTCGTCGTCAGAACGTCGATCGACGAAGGGGGCGACCGGATCAACCGTCTCCCCTTTCCGGAAGAGGTTCTCGACCTCCTGACTGATGTCCCCGGTGTCCGAAATGTGTGGCCGACGGTCCAAGCGTGGAACGTGGTTCCCCTCTATATCGACGAGGACGGCGATCTCAAAGCGATCGGTACCAGCGGTGGGGCACCACAGTTCGGCTTCAACATCACGCCTCCGGACGGATCCGACTACGGAGACACGACGAGTGTGAGCGAAGGGAGCCAACTCTTTGTCACGGATGGCCGCCTCCCAAGCCGCACCGAGTCGGTGTTGGACCCCGCCGTCGTCGGCGAGTTCGCACTCGACAACAAAACCGCTGATGATTTCGGGTTTGAAATTGGCGAGATCTACACCATCAGTGCACCTGGCGGTAACCGCCAGTTCGTCCTCGTGGGAACGGCCAACTTCGGCGACCCGGATGAAGACAAGAACTTTGGCGCCAACCTCAGCCTTTTCGACGAGGAAACCACCCAGGAGATTGCCAACAAGGTCGGGCTCTACGACGAGATCTCGATCTACCTCGAGGACGGAGCGGACGAGGCCGCGACAATGGGTCAGATCCAGGAACGACTCGACCTGGCGACAGACGAATTCAGGGCCGTCCTAGCGGGCCTCCCGGAAGATCAGCAGATCCAACTTTCGGCGTTCGGCCAAACCGAGTTGGAGGTGGTCACAGCTGAAACCAAGATCGCCGAAGACCAGAGCGACTTCGACCAGTTCATAGACATCATCTCTTCGGTATTGCTGGCTTTCGCCATCATCGCCGTGGTGGTCAGTGCGTTCATCATCAACAACACGTTCTCGATCGTGATCGGGCAACGGGTGCGCGAACTGGCCCTACTACGGGCGCTGGGGGCCACGGGTCGCCAGATCAGCAGGTCGGTGAAGTTGGAAGCAGTCGTGATTGGCGTGGTAGCCACAGCCCTCGGCCTCGTCGCCGGCTACCTGCTATCGACGTTGCTCGTCTGGGTCCTCGTGAACATCGGCTTCGGCGATTTGCCTGGTTCGATCCCGGTCCGGCCTCGGACCATTGCGGCTGCCTCGATCGTGGGGGTAGGCGCCACCCTCCTCTCCGCGATCGGACCCTCACGCCGAGTCCGCAAGATTCCACCGGTTGCAGCCCTCCGAGACGACGTTCGACTTACCCCCACCGGTATGCGACGACGCCTCATCGTGGGTAGCGCTGTCGCCCTGGCCGGCATTGGGGCCCTCGCAGCAGGGATGACCATCGAACTGTCCACCCGCGCCGTTCTGACTGCAATCGGCGGAGGGGCCCTTGCGGCATTCATGGGCGTCTACCTACTCAGTCCAGCAGTAACCCGGCCGGTCGCCATGGTGCTCGGGTGGCCCATCCGCAAGGTGTACCGGATACCAGGACGACTGGCGACTGACAACGCCCGTAGAGCCCCACGCCGCACAGCGGCGACCGCCGCAGCCCTGACCATCGGACTCGCCCTGGTGAGCCTCGCCGCGGTTGTGAGCGACTCCATCAAGGCGACGTTCCTAAGCACCCTCGACCAGAGTGTCGAAGCCGATCTCTTCGTCTATCCAGGAACGTTCAACCCGCAGGCAGGCTTCTCAGCCGAGTTGGGTTCCGACCTCCAGAACCTCGCAGCCGAACAGCCCGACCTCGTCGAGTCGGCCATGACGATGCGTTGGACCATGGGTGGGGTGAAGATCGGGGGTGACTTCAAGGACTTGGTGGCCGCCGAGTTGGAAATTCTGGCCGAACATATGAACATTCAGGTGATCGAAGGCTCCGAGTCCGGCGCCGGAACCAACGGATTGCTGGTCCACGTTGATCCGGCAGGTGACCTGGGACTTGCAGTTGGCGATCCAGTCCCCATTGATTTCCCAGGTGGTCGAACGAGCGAGTTGACCGTGGCGGCGATCTTCGAGGACTCAGCCCTTCTTGGGAACTGGGTGGTTGATGTATCGGTCTTCGACACCTATCTTCCAACCGCTCCTGTTTCTTGGATCTCGGTTTTGTTCCCTGATGGCGCTGACGACATTTCCTCCCGAGCTGCTGTCGAGGTGTACACCGACTCCTACCCTCAGGTCGCCGTTGAGGACCAATCCGAATTCCGCAAGTCCCAAGAAGATCAACTGGACCAGTTGCTGTCCATCATCCAGGTATTCCTCGGCCTTTCTTTGCTCATTGCCGTTCTGGGCATCACCAACACCCTCGCCCTGTCGGTCTACGAACGGACCCGGGAACTGGGCCTGCTTCGAGCGGTCGGCATGACCCGACGCCAACTCCGGCGCATGGTCCGCTGGGAAGCGGTCATCATCGCCCTATTCGGTGGCCTCCTCGGCGTAGCCATGGGCGTGCTGTTCGGCCTAGCCGCCATCGCGGCGATCCCACAGGAGTTCGTCGACATCGTGTCGATCCCTTACCAAAGCCTGCTGGGCTACCTGGTGGTGTCGGGAATCTTCGGCATGGTGGCAGCCATCCTCCCGGCGCGCCGGGCGGCCAGACTCAACGTGCTTGACGCCATCTCCCACGCATAGGCACTACCCCGGCCTGGTGATGGCCATAGCGGCCAGCGCCCGGCCCCAGGATTCGGACGCCGTCATGAGAAAACCGGTGACCGGCTCTCGTGAAACCGTGGGGAGAAGGGTTGTGATAGCGGCGGGCGCACCCAGCCGACCGACCCCAATCAGTCAGACAAGGCGGCAGGGAGAGGCTCGGTGTGAACCACGGCCACTCGCTTGGTGGCGCGGGTGAGCGCCACGTACAACGCCCGCATGCCCTGGGACTGCTCCCGCAGGATTCGGGCTGGTTCGACCACGACCGCCCCGTCCACCTCCAGGCCCTTGACCAGTCCGACGGGCACCACGGTTACCCGGGCGTCAAGGCCACGACGGGTCGGGCGACCGAAGGCCACGCCGGCCCGCTCGAGAGCCTCCTCGACGTCATTGGTCTGGGAATCGGCAGCGATCACGGCGAGGTTGCCGGCACCTACCGACTCCAACTCGACACGCACCACTTCGACCAGGCCTTCAAGCTTCTCGGCCTGTTCGCCGGTCAACCCGATGAAGCGGGGTGCCTCGCCGTCACCGCGCACAGAGCGGGGTGGAGCGAGGTCCGGTGCGGCCACGGCCAGCACCCGGGCCGCCACATCCATGATGGGCCCCGGGATCCGGTAGCCCACGGTGAGCTCGTGGCGGACTGTCGGCTTCCGATCAGGAAGGTGGGCGAGGATCCCCTCCCAGTCATCGTGGGCCCACGAACCCGTGGCCTGGGCGATGTCGCCCACCACAGTCATGGACCCGTTCAACGACCGGCGGTCCAGCATCCGCAGGTCCATCGGTGAGAGGTCCTGAACCTCGTCAACCACGATGTGCCCGTAGGTACGGACCGCATCACGGGCCTTGCAACCTGGTCGGGCCCCCAGTACAGCGCGGGCCTCGTCCAGCAGAGGCGCATCTGACGCCGTCCAGTACACGTCGTCGGCCACCTCCTCCCGAGGCCGGAAAAGTGCGTCGACCTGATCGGCGGTGAGGGTCCGGTCGGCAGCCCGGATCAACGCACGCGACCCGAACAGATCGTTCAGCAGTTGCGCCGGCGTGAGGACCGGCCACATCCACTCCAACGCCTCACGCACGATCATTTCGCCCCGGATCCGTTCGCGCACCGCCTCGGGATCGAGATCGCCCCGACCCGATGCGACCAGCGCCTTGTAGAACTCTCCCTCCACGAACTTGCGAGCAGCGTTGTGGGTCCGGTAACGACGCCTCGCTTCGGACACGATGCGACTCGACTCCTCAACCGACAGGCCCAGCCACTGCAGGCCGTACCCAAGCCGCAGATCGGAGCGGAGCGGACGCTGACGGGTCCTCACGGCTCGCGAGATGAACCTGACCATGCGGAGGTCACCCTTAAGGCGACCCTTGTTGGCCACCTCACGACGGTCGTCGATCCGAACGCCGCCGACGACATCGCCAACGGTGGCCAGCGTGACCCCGGCCTCGCCGAGCGACGGCAGAACCTGCTCGATGTAGGCGAGGAACAGTCGGTTGGGCCCGACGACCAGCATGCCCTGGCCCTCCAACGGGAAGCGGTGGGTGTAGAGCAGGTAGGCCGCACGGTGGAGGGCCACCACGGTCTTGCCGGTCCCCGGGCCGCCCTGCACGGCGTGCACCCCGGACAGGGGTGCACGGATGATGTCGTCCTGCTCGGACTGGATAGTGCCGATGATGTCACCGAGACGTCCGGTTCGGCTCGTCTCCAACGCGGCGATGAGCGCACCCTCGCCCTTGAGGCGGGTGCCATCGCCGTCACCCTCCCGGAACCGTTCAAGGTCACCGAACAACTCGTCCTCGAGGCCCAGCACGGTACGACCGCGGCTCACGATGTAGCGACGGCGCTGGAGGCCCATGGGCGCCAGACCGGTAGCCCGGTAGAAGGCCTCGGCCACCGGGGCCCGCCAGTCCACTACCACCGGGTCCTGTTCCTCGTCCCAGACGCCGACCCGGCCGATGTGGAACACGCCGCCCCCAGCTTCGGCCTCTTGGTCTATACGGCCGAAGACCAACGAGGCATCGCCCAGATCAAGGTGCTCGAGACGGGCCACCACTGACTCGATGATGGCCTCGCGTTCGAAGCGGGCCTGGTTGGTCCCACCCTTACCGACCTCGACCATGCGGGTCAGCTCGAGGGCTCGTTCACGGGCTGCATCGAGGCATGCATGGGCGTGGTCGATGTGGGCCTGCTCGGCCTCCAGTTCTGGGTGCTCGTGGACGTTGTCGCTCATAGTGCTCGGCCCCGCCGGGGCGCCGTACGTTCATCAAAACTGGCCGATTCGGCGAATTCAGCCGAAGATCGATCCTATCGGTGGTCCGTGGGGCGACCTCAGCACACCGGAAGGCCCACAGGTGGCGGAAAAGCCCGGTCCACGTGCGACGATGGGCGTCGTGATTCTGGTGTGCACATGACAGCCGTCGGCCTGGTGCTCGGCTCCGGAGGTCTCCACGGCGCGGCCCAACACGCTGGCGCGCTCGCTGCACTGGTCGAGGCGACCGGATGGGATCCACGAACCGCGGACGTCGTGGTGGGTACGTCGGCCGGTGCCACCACCGCTGTCAGTCTCCGGGCCGGCCTGTCGGCCGCCGACCTCCACGCTCACTACGCCGGGACGCCGCTGTCAGACGAGGGTCGGGCCATCGTCGACCGGGTAACCACGCCCCTCGACCTCGGCGGGCAGGTAACCGGGGAACCGGCCGCTGAAGAACGGTCCGGTTCCAGTTCCGGCGGCCCATGGTCCTGGCGGCCGGCCAATCCGTTGCTGGTATTGCGGGACCTGTGCTCCACCGCTCGGCCCCGCCCTGTGGTCGCCCTCGCTGGGCTGCTTCCGACGGGCACCCGCGACGGTTCGTCGCTCAGCGCCCGCAATACCGAGATCCATCCTGATCCGTGGCCCGACCAGCCAACCTGGATCTGCACGGTGGATCTCCAGACGGGTAAGCGGGTCGTGCTGGGACGTGACGATGTGGACGTGGCGATCGGGCCGGCGGTGCAGGCATCGGCGGCCATTCCCGGCTGGTTCCGACCGGTGGAGGTCGACGGCCGTCGTCTGGTCGACGGCGGCGTGCACTCGACCACCAATGCCGACCTGGTGGCCGCTCTCGGCCTCGATGTCGTGGTGATCTCGTCGGTCAGGACGGTCGGGGGTACGGCCGGGCCCACCGACTACCGGGGCACCGTGGCCCGCGCCTGGCACGCCCGGACCCTATGGCGCGAAGTTCAGGCCATCCGTCGCCGGGGTACCGCTGTTCTGGTCTTGGACCCCACGGCCAGCGACCTGGCCGACCGCAAAGTGCTGGCCGACGGATCTTCGGATCGGAATAAGCATGGCCTGTCCGATATCTGTGAGGCAGCCCGGGTCTCCGCTCTGGCCCGCCTCGCCTTGCCTGAAGCCACCCGGGCACGGCGACTCCTGACCAGTGCCGCCGAAACTCCCCGGTAGCGTCGATCCGTGGACGATCCCTCCCTCAGAACCAGCCCCTTCTTGGCCGCGTGTCGGGCCGAACCACACGACCACACTCCTGTCTGGTTCATGCGCCAAGCCGGCCGGTCGCTCCCCGAATATCGGGCCGTTCGGGGGACGGGCAGCATTCTGGACGCCATTGCCGATCCGGAGCTATCCGCCGAGATCACCATGCAGCCGGTCCGACGCTACGGCGTCGACGCGGCCATCCTCTACTCCGACATCGTCGTCCCGGCCCACGCCGTCGGCTTCGGTGTCGACGTGAAGCCCGGCCTCGGGCCAGTAGTAGACCGACCCTTCGAGCGGGCCGCCGACCTCCAACGTCTCCGCCCGCTGGAACCCGAGATCGATACCCCGTACGTGCTTGAAACGGTCCGACAGGTGGTAACCGAGGCCGACGTACCGCTAATCGGCTTCGCCGGGGCGCCATTCACCGTGGCCTCCTATCTGATCGAGGGTGAACCGTCCCGCACCTATGGGAAGACCAAGGCCCTGATGCTCGGTGATCCGGGCCTATGGCACGACCTCATGGAACGTCTGGCCGACATGGCCATTACGTCGTTGCGGTCCCAGATCGACGCCGGGGTGTCGGCCATCCAGCTGTTTGACAGTTGGGCCGGAGCGCTCAGCCCACCGGTCTACGAACGATGCGTCCTGCCGTACAGCCGACGGGTGTTCGAAGGGGTGGTCGACACCGGCGTGCCCCGCATCCACTTCGGCGTGGGAACCGGTGAGATCCTTCCCCTGATGGCCGACGCCGGCTCCGACGTGGTCGGTGTGGACTGGCGGGTGCCGCTGGACGAGGCACGTCGTCGACTCGGGCCGGACGCCATCCTCCAGGGCAACCTCGACCCCGCGGTCTGTCTCGGTCCCCTCGAGGTCATCGAAGCCGAGGTGGCCGACGTCCTGGCCCGCAACGGTGGTCACCCCGGGCACGTGTTCAACCTCGGCCACGGCGTGCTTCCCGAGATCGACCCTGCCGTCCTGGAACGGGTCGTTTCTCAGGTCCACGCCTTTCCACTCGGGGCCTGATCAATGGTCAGCCGGATGCCTGAGCGACGGGTACCTGCACGTCAGATATTGGTGATCGGTGGCGGCATCACCGGCCTGACCGCCGGATACCGACTAGCTGTCGACCACCCTGAGATCGACGTCACGGTGCTCGAGGCATCAGACCGGCCCGGTGGTTACCTGCGTACTGGGCCTCTAGACGACCCGATGCTGGACGGGCTGCCGATCGATGCCGGCGCCGATGCGTTCCTGGTTCGGGTGCCGTGGGCCCTGGACCTGTGCGTGGAACTCGGCATCGATAACGAGCTGGTCTCTCCGTCGGCCCGAAAGGCCTCGTTGTGGTTGGACGACGCCCTGTGGCCCATCCCGTCACCCAACGTTCTAGGCGTGCCACTCGACCCTCGAACGGTCGCCCCCGGGCTGCTGGCACCAGCCGACCTAGAACGGCTGGCCGGCGACGGCGTGCCCGACGTGCCTATCGGCGGCACCCTTGACGGCGCCCGTGGAACGAGCGGCGATCTCAGCGTCGGGGCGGTCATCCGGGCGTGTGTCGGTGACCGGGTGTTCGAACGGCTCGTGGATCCGATGCTCGGCGGGATCAACGCCGGACGGGCCGACGACCTGAGTTGCGCCGTCATGGCGCCCCAACTGCTGGCTCCTGCCCGATCCACCGAGGGCCTACTGGCCGGTCTACGGCGGACCGCGGCCGCTCCTGCCGCTCCGGTCTTCAACTCACCGGCGGCCGGGATGGAACGAATCGTCGAGGCCCTGGTGGCCGTCCTCGAGGATCGCCTCCGCACCGGATCTCCGGTCACCCGCCTGGATCGTGCACCTGACGGCGACACTTCTGATCGACAGGTCGCGGGCTGGGTAGCCACCACCGCGTCTGGGACCTATCGCGCCGACGCCGTGGTCCTCGCCGTCCCGGCCCACGTGGCCGCCACGCTTGTGGCTCCCCATAGCAGCGACGCCGGTCAGTTCCTTGCCGGCTGGCGCCACGCCTCGGTGGCGTTGGCCACCTTCGCCTTCGACCGGGCCGACCTCGAGGTTCCCGCCGACCAGAGCGGCTTCCTCGTTGGTCGGGCCACCAACCAGGGACCGAGCCCACTCATGACCGCCTGCTCGTTCGCCGGATCCAAGTGGGCCCATCTCGACCACCCGGAACGCACCGTGCTGCGGGTGTCGTGCGGTCGGATCGACGACAAGCGTCCCGCCGGGCTGACCGATGATGAACTAATCGCCGCGCTGCGGGCCGACCTGGCCACCACCCTGGGCGTCGAGGCGCCACCCACCGCCATCCGCCTCGAACGTTTCCCCGACTCGCTCGTGCAATTCCCGGTGGGTCACATCGACCGGATCACCGCCCTCGACAGCCTGCTGGACGACGCAACGCCCGGCCTATTGGTGACTGGAACCGTCCGCAACGGGGTGGGCATTCCGGCGTGCATCCGGTCGGGCACCGAGGCCGCCGAGGCAGCGGTAGCCGCAGCAACCAGATGAAATCCGGGCCTCTGGGCAGGCTCGCGGACGGCGACTGTGTGCCCGGACCGGGATTTCCTCCAAACCGCCGTGGTCCGGGGCCTCCGGCGTGGTTCGATGGAGGGATGTCCCCGGCGACCACCCCCGCACGCGACGCTGCCGACTCCCGCCCTGGCAGCGGCACCGAACACCCAGACGAACTCGGCCTCCTCGATGACGAGACCTCCGTGCACCTGTCAGTCGAGCGGACGTTCTGCTTCGCCGACCTCAGCGGCTTTACCCGCCTAACCGAGGAGAAGGGGCCCCACGAATCTGTCGAGATCCTCGAGGAGTTTCGTGCGATGTCCCGTCGAGTGGCGGCATGGCGGGGCGTACGGGTGGCCAAGTGGTTGGGCGACGGCGTGATGCTGGTCGGCACCGAACCAACGCCGACCATTGCCTGGGCTGGACATCTGATCGACCACTTCGCCACCGCCCGCAAGATCAACCTGCGGGTCGGGCTGGCCACCGGCGAGGCCCTGTTGTTCGAAGGCGACGACTACATCGGTAAGCCGGTGAACTTGGCAGCCAAACTCTGCGCGGTGGCAGCACCGGGCGAGATCCTGGCAAGCTGCGAGGTAGCCGACCTACCGTCGTGGATCCGCGTTGAGTCGGTCGACGACCTCAATATCCGTGGTGCGGGCACCTTCGGGGGCATCCAGCGCCTGGCCGTCGTGGCCCACTGACGTGACTACTCATTGACGGTTGATCGTGAAGTCTGGGTGCCCCGGGGGCTGGCCGCTGGGCTGCTGATCGCCGCGGCGGTCCCCCCGTGGGGATGGTGGCCGGCCGCCTTTATAGGGCTGGCCCTTCTGGATCGTCTGGTGGCCGACCGGCCGCTCTCATCGAGGTTCCGTCGGGGCCTGCTGGTAGGAGCAGCCTGGGCCTTCCCGTCAACGGTCTGGATGCTGGACCTGACCCCGGTCGGCTGGCTGGCCGCCGGCCTGCTTCACGCCGGATGGCTGGGCCTGGCCGCCGCCGCCGTCCCACCCGGGAGATGGCGACGCCTTGGCCTTGTCGGCACAGTGACCCTCGCCGAACTCGTTCGGTGGAGTGTGCCGTTCGGCGGTGCCCCGTTGGCCAGCATCGCGCTCGGACAGGCCGGTGGTCCGCTGGCACCGGTAGTCCGAATCGCCGGCCCGCTGCTGCTGGTGGCGCTCACAGTGGCCGTCGGCATGGGCCTGTCGGTGCTGTTTGACGGGCGTCGGGCCGACGGTGCCTCGGCAGCCACCGGGGCCGTGGTCGTCGCCGTGCTGGCCGTAGCAGCCGTCCTGTCCGCCGTGGCTCCGACCGGCCGACCGGTGGGCACCCTTGACGTGGCCGTTGTCCAGGGCGGCGGACCTCAGCGCACACGGGCCACCCCGACCGGTGCCGCCCGTGTGTTCGCCAACCAGTTGGAGGCCAACCAGCAGGTGGCGACACCGGTCGACCTGGTGCTTTGGCCCGAAAACGTGGTCAACCCGGTGCCGCTGCCTACCTCCGGATGGCGTCTTGAGGACCGCCTCTACGCTGACGACGCCATGACCGCCCTGACCGCCGAGGCGGCCCGCCTGGATGCCGTGCTGGTGCCTGGCTGGTTTCACCGGGCGGCCGACGATCCGACGGCCAACCTCAACTACCAGACGGCGATCGAGCCCGACGGCACGGTGGCCGACCGGTACGACAAGGTTCGCACGGTGCCGTTCGGTGAGTTCGTGCCCATGCGGGGGCTGGTCGAGTTGCTGGCCGCCGACATGCTTCCGTCGAGGGATCTCAGACCCGGGACGGGCCCAGCGGTGCTGGAGACTTCGATAGGGACCATGGGGGTGACCATCTCATGGGAGGTGTTCTTCGACCACCGGTCACGCGACGCGGTCCGCCACGGCGGCGAGGTCATCCTCAACCCGACCAACGGAGCCAGTTACTGGATGACCCACGTTCAGACTCAGCAAGTGGCCTCAAGTCGTCTACGGGCGCTAGAGAACGGACGGTGGGTGCTCCAGGCCGCACCCACCGGATTCAGCGCTGTCGTGGACCCGCAGGGCCGGGTGCTGCAGCGCACAGCAGTCAGCGAACAGGCGGTGCTCCATCACCGGATCGAACGCCGGACCGGCCTGACGTGGGCTACTAGGGCAGGGGCGTGGCCCATGGCCATCCTGGCCCTGGCACTTTGGTCAGGCAGCCTGGTCGGCAGCCGATTCTCGACAGATCTCGCTTCAGCCAGGCGATCGAGCAACTGACGCCCAGACTCTGTGCGGTGCAATCAGGTAGTCGCCCGGGAACTGTTCGGTCAGTACCTTTCGGAGCTGGGCATCGAAGGCGGCAGCGGCTTCGGCGCTGAGATCCAAAATTGCCGCGCTGGCTCCAATACGCCGATGCCAGGACTCCACTGCGTACGGGACGTCGATGTCGAAAGTGAAGGTCTCGAGCACCTCAAGGCCCGCATCTTCTAGTTGGCGTCTGACCGACGGACCGGGGTCTCTGATGCCTCCCAGCTTCCACGATGGGTTGTGGGTCTCTATGAGTGCCTCTGTAACCCCTGAGACCGTGCCAGGTAGAGGCAACCAATCGAACCCGCAGACTGCCACGAGTCCGCCAGCTAACAACAAGCGTCGCACTTCAGATGCAGCTGCCTCGCCGTCGAACCAGTGCCAGCACTGGGCTGCGGTGATCACATCGAACGACCCCGGCGAGAAGCCTGTTTCCTCTGCGTGGCACTCCAACCACTCGATCTGCAAGTCCGCTTCAGCAGCCAGGTCACGGGCTGCGGCGAGCATCCGTACGTCTATGTCAACGCCGGTAACCGTGCAGCCCCTAGAAGCAAACTGCCTGGCAAGGGTTCCTGTACCGCAGCCCAGATCCAAAAGCCTCTGCCCAGAAATCCCGACACCTAGAGCCACCAAACGCTCAATCCCCGCTACTGGAAAGTCAGCCCGGTGGAGTGCGTAGTCATCTGCTAGCGACCCAAACTGGTGGCCGCTGACACCCCACTTTTCGACCATCTCAGGTCTCCAACATCAGTGTGGCCGGCCCCTCGTTGATCAGGTCGACGACCATGTCGGCCCGGAATCGGCCCGTGGCCACCTGGATCCCCTGCTCCCGCAGGTTCGCGACCAGCCGGTCGATCAGCGGTTCAGCCTGGTCGGGCTTCGCCGCGGCCAGCCACGTAGGTCGTCGCCCCTTGGAGGCGTCCCCGTAGAGGGTGAACTGGCTGACCACCAGCACGGCCCCGTCCACGTCGACCACCGAGAGGTTCATCACCCCGTCGGCATCGTCCATGATCCGCAGCCCGGCCAGCCGCTCGGCCAACTGATCGGCCTCGGTGGGACCGTCATCGTGGGTCACCCCCACGAACACGCACAGACCATGGCCGATGGCGCCCACTAACTCATCAACTGCATTACCAGCCGGCGTCCCAGGCACCGTGACCGAGGCCCTCGAAACTCGCTGCACCAAAGCTCTCACGGTGTGAACCTATGACGCGAAAAGCGCATCCCGCAGCCACACACCCCGATACCGACTGACACCACGCCCGGTGGAGGGATCAACGCCCGACGCCGCCAGACTTGACGGATGTCCAATTTCCCCGGCGACGCCCCTACCGGCCATACAGACGAACCGCTTCGCATCGCCTACCTGGCATACCGCGGTAAGCCCCACTGTGGCGGCCAGGGCGTCTACACCCGACACCTGACGAAGGCCCTCGCCGACCTCGGGCACCACGTTGAGGTTTTGGCCGGCCCCCCCTACCCGGTGCTCGACGAGCGGGTCGGGCTGGTCACGCTGCCCAGCCTCGAATTGTTCAACGACTACTTCCCAATGCGCAAGGCACGAGTCTGGGAGATGAAGTCCAAGTGGGACGTCGCCGAGGCGATGTCGTTCAACACCGGCAACTTCTCCGAGCCCATGGCCTTCTCGATGCGAGCCTGGGAGCACCTTCGTGGCCGGCGCGGCGAGTTCGACCTTGTGCACGACAACCAATGCCTGGGCTGGGGGCTGCTGCTCATGAAGCAGCGCGAACAGTTGCCGGTGCTCTCCACCATCCACCATCCGATCACCGTGGACCGACGGATCGAAATCGAGCACGCCCGGACCCGCTGGGAGGAGTTCGGCAAGCGTCGCTGGTACGCCTTCACGAAGATGCAGACACAGGTGGCCAAGCGGATGACCCGGGTCATGACCGTCTCTGAATCGTCGGCCGGCGACATCGCTGCGGACCACAAGGTCGACCCGGACCGCATCAACGTGGTGCCCGTTGGCGTGGACCCCGACCTGTTCCTCCCGGTGCCCGGCGTGGATCGCGTGCCAGGTCGAATCGTGACCACGGCCAGCGCCGACGTCGCCATGAAGGGCCTCAAGTACCTGCTGGAAGCCATCGCCAAGCTGCGTACCGAACGCCACGTCGAGCTGGTCATCATCGGGAAGCCGAAGGAGGACAGTGCCTCGACGAACGTGTTCGAGGACCTGGGGCTCACCGACTGCGTGTCCTACGTGCACGGAGTGCCCGACGAACGCATAGTGGAGCTGTACAGCGAGGCCGAGCTGGCCTGCGTGCCCTCGCTCTACGAAGGGTTCTCACTGCCGGCTATCGAAGCCATGTCGTGTGGCGTGCCGCTGGTGGCCACCACCGGCGGGGCCCTGCCCGAGGTCACCGGTACCCACGGCGATACCTGCTTCCAGGTGCCGCCCGGCGACAGCGATGCCCTGGCCGCCATGATCCGCACTGCGCTGGACGACCCAGACGCCCGCCAGCGGGTGGGCGCGGCGGGCCGCCAGCGCGTCATCGACCAGTGGAGCTGGCGACACACTGCGCTTCGCACCGTCGAGCAATACCGCTCCCTTCTGGCAGAGACCCAGCAGGCCGGCTAGGCGCCTGATCACCTGCCTTCCAGAACCTGACCCATGCTGACCGCCGACTACGAACGACTGGGCCTCATAGCCGGGGAGACCGTGCTGGACCTGGGCTGCGGATTTGGCCGCCATGCCTACGAGGCCCTGCGGCGCGGCGCCCACGTGGTGGCGTGCGATCTCGGCTTCGACGAGCTGCGTCAGGTCCGCTCCATCGGCGACGTGATGCGGGCCGACGGCGAACTGACCAACGACGTCGTGCTGGAGACGGCCAACGGCGACGCCATGATGCTTCCCTTCGCCGACGGCTCCTTCGATCGGATCATTGCCTCGGAGGTCATGGAACACATCGACGACGATGCTGGCGCCCTAGCCGAACTGACACGCGTGCTGCGACCGGGAGGCGTGCTGGCCGTGACCATTCCGGCCCGTCTGCCTGAACGGATCTGCTGGGCGATATCAGACGACTACCACGCCCCAAATCAGCCCGGTGGCCACGTACGGATCTACGGCAACGGCCAGTTGCGGGCCCTCATGGCCGACGCTGGCCTCGAGCCCACCGACGAACACCGGGTCCACGCTCTGCACAGTCCCTACTGGTGGCTTCGATGCGCTGTGGGGCCCAACCGTCCCGTTGCCGATAGCCGTCTCGTGTCGCTCTATCACCGGTTCCTGACATGGGACATCGTGAAGGCGCCCCGCACCACAAGGCTCGCTGAACGCCTCTTGGCCCCGGTGCTGGGCAAGAGCCTCGTGATCTACGCCCGCCGGCCCGTCGCTGGCGCCCCCCCGATCCCCCATCGAGACGCATCAGACGGACCCGGGACCAGGGAGGGCGAGCATGTCGCTGCCTGAGGTCCCGGGCGTCCTGAACGCCGAACAGCTGGTGGTCACAGCCGGCACCATTGCCGAGTGGCAGCTACCCGACGGGATGATCCCGTGGGTCCCCGGTGGGCATGCAGACCCTTGGAACCACACCGAGGCCGCCATGGCTCTCGCGGTAACCGGCCACCTTGATCAAGCCGAGGCCGCCTACCAGTGGTTGATTGCAACCCAGCACGAGAACGGCGCCTGGCACCAGTACTACGTGGCCGACGGCGTGGAGGACCCGAAGTTCGACGCCAACGTGATCGCCTACGTGGCCACTGGGGTGTGGCACCACTGGCTGTTGACCGGCGACCGAGGCTTTCTTGAGTCCATGTGGGAGGTCGTAGAGCGGGCCATCGACTTCGTGCTCGACCTGCAGACGCCACGTGGCGAGATCCTTTGGGCCCGCCACCCCGACGGCACGCCGTGGTCCTTCGCCTTGCTCACCGGATCGTCCAGCATCTGCCACAGCCTCCGATGCGCTGTGGCGGTGGCCGAAGAGACCGGTCACGAGCGTCCCGACTGGGAACTGTCCCTCGGCCATCTGGCCCACGTGGTGCGGACCCGGCCCGATGGTGCGTTCACCCCCAAGGACCGGTGGGCCATGGACTGGTACTACCCGGTACTGGGCGGGGCGATCAGCGGCAGCGACGCTCTGGCCCATCTAGATGCCCGGTGGGACGAATTCGTGATCATGAACCCTGCCGACGGTGCCATCGATGGAGTTGCCGACGGCGGATCACTCGGCGTCCGCTGCGTATCGGACAAGCACTGGGCGACAGCGGCTGAGACCAGCGAGTGCGCTATGGCCTACCTGCTGGCCGGTGACCGGGCCACGGCGACCGACCTGTTCCGGGCCACGCTTCCCATGCGTCAGGCCGACGGCCGGTACCTGACCGGAATCGTCTACCCAGACCTGGTGACCTTCCCGACCGAGGAATGCTCGACATACACGTCGGCTGCGGTCGTGTTGGCCGCTGACGCTCTGGGCGGATGCAGCCCTGCTTCGGGGGTCTTCGTCGACCACCGCTCTCTGCCCGACCTGATTGCCGTGGACGGGCTACCTCTGAGAACACCGGTCACCGAGAACGACTGAGTTCCCGTTGTCGACCCGCCTCCAGTATGTGGCGGCAGTCCCGTACCCGCTAGCGGGCGTGTTGCCCAGACCGGGAAGCGGCGTCAGATGCCGGAGCCGGTGCGCCGTAGGACTCGGAGCGACCCGACCGCGTTGACCTCGGTGAACGCCCCCGATCCGACTGCTCGGCTCCAGATCTCGAACGGCGGGCGACCGCCATCGGCCGGAGACGCGAAGACGTCGTGGATCAGAAGGAGGCCGCCGATAGTTAGATGCGGTACCCAACCCTCGTAATCCCGATGGGCCGGCTCGGTGCCGTGCCCCCCGTCGATGAACAACAGGGCGAGCGGGGTCTGCCACACGGCAGCCACCGATGGTGAGTCCCCCACGATGGCCACCACGGTGCCCTCCAGCCCGGCATCGTGGATGGTGCGCCGGAAGATCGGCAGGGTGTCCATCCGACCGATAGCCGGATCGACGAGGTCGGGTTCATGGTGTTCCCAGTCGGCCTGGTTCTCTTCTGAACCCCGATGATGGTCCAGGGTGAACAGTTGGCGACCGGCGGCTTCAGCCGCGGCGCCGAGGTAGCAGGCGGACTTCCCGCAGTAGCTGCCGATCTCCAACCACGGACCGTCGATGCCCTGTTGTCCGACGCTGCTGGCATGGTCGAACAGGGCGAGTCCCTCGTCGGGCGGCATGAAGCCGCGGGCGGCTACCGCATGGGCCAGTACCTCGGTGGAACGGTCCGACCGGGCGTCGTCTGTCGAGAAGATGCCTCCGGGAGAGGGGGCTCCAGGTACAGAATCCACCGATTCAGATTCCGTTGGAGTCTCCGCCGGCGATCTCTCCCGCCGGGGCTTCAGCCTTGTCCCCCCAGATCACGTGATGGAAGACCAGATACCGCACGATCCACAGGGCTGCGAAAGCGCCGGCGTTAGCCAGCTGAACCGACAGGGCACCGCCGAAGATGGAATCGACCACGCCGACCGCTGCGGTCGACAGGAACAACCCGGCAAACGAGAGCATCCAGAACGGGGCGATCTCGCCCACCGTGTGTCCTCCTTGCTCCTGTTCCCAGACGTAGTGGCGGCTCAACCAGTAGGCGGGCCAACTACTGATGGCCACCGCCGCCATGTTGGCGAAGGCGCCGGGCCAGCCGATGACGCTGTGAAACAGGAACAGCAGGGACTGGCCGATGAACACGTTGATGAGTGACACCCGGGAGAACCGGATAAGCGTCGCTCCATGTTCCCGCCAGAGTCGCACTGGAAGAGAGAGGGGGTTGGACACCACAGATGGGGAGCCTAACGATCCCCATCCGCGGCGCCGCCCTAGTACCCAGCTGGTTCACCCGCCGCACTGTCACCCTGGATTCGATGGCCGAGGAGACGGTCGGCCACCCACTCAGAGAGCGAGCGGGCTACGACACCCGGAGCACCGCTGACGGGAAGGGTCCCAGCCGTAGCGCTGCGGGACGCGTCCAACAGCAGCCGGTCTAGGTGTGATCGGACCTCGGCGCGCCACCGATTCTCTCGGCGGCCTGCCAGGGCACCGGCAGCGACCTGGGCTACCAGGTGGGCATCGGCGACATCCGCGAGTTCGTCCACGCCGACCCCGGTGGTGGCCACCGTCGAGATGATCCTCGGACGGGTGCCCGTACCCGTGCCGGCGCGCCTATGGCCGGTCAAGTCCGAGAGGTCGAGCATGAGCTCGAGGTCACGCCGTGTATCCGCGGCATCGGGCCGATCAGACTTGTTCACCGCGAACACGTCGGCCACCTCGAGTAGACCCGCCTTGTTGGCCTGTACCGCGTCACCCATGCCCGGGGTCACCACCACCAGCACGGTGTCGGCCGTGGAGGCCACGTCGACCTCTACCTGGCCGACGCCCACCGTCTCGACGATCACCGGGTCAAATCCGGCCAGCTCTAGCACCCGCACCATGCCGGGCACGGCGAGCGCTAGGCCTCCTGCATGACCCCGGGTGGCCATGGATCGGATGAACACGCCCGAAGCCGTGGCCTCCGCCATGCGAACCCGGTCGCCAAGGATGGCACCCCCGGTAAGTGGGGACGACGGATCGACGGCCAGTACGGCCGGCCGTCGCCCCCGTTCGACCAGTCGGGTTGTCCAGGCGGCGACCAGGGTGGACTTGCCGGCACCCGGTGGCCCGGTCAGACCGATCACGTGGGAACGATGCCCGTTGCCAGTCGCTCCGCCAGAAGCCCTTTCGCCGAGTTCCGACCAGGCCCGTTCGGCCACCTCGTCGGCCGGTGGCCCGCCCCGTTCGACGAGGGTCAGGAGCCGAGCGGTGGCCCGACGTTCGCCACCCCGGGCGGCGGCCACTAGTTCGGCAATGGACCTGGTCTCCCCGGGCACCGCCGATCAGCTCCGGGTGTCGGCGGCCGCCCGGATGCAGGCCACGACCTCCTCGGCCGAAGCCCCCGGACCGAGCACCCCGGCCACGCCGGCGGCGGCCATGGCGGGTCGGTCTTCGTCGGGGACGATGCCACCGATCACCACCGGCACGTCCAGTCCGGCGTCCGCCAGCGCCTGGACCATGCGGGGGGCCAGCGTCAGGTGTCCGGCGTTGAGCATCGAAATGCCGACCACGTCGACGTCCTCCTGCTCGACCGCGTCGATGATGGTGTCTGTGGTCTGGCGTAGGCCGAGGTACACGACCTCCACGCCGCCGTCACGCAACATCCGGGCCACCACCTTGAGGCCCCGGTCGTGGCCATCCAACCCCAACTTGGCCAAAACGACCCGCAACGGCGTCTCGTTCATCACACCACCGCCCGTTCTACGTATGTCCCGAACTCGGCCTCGAGCGTGTCGACGACCTCGCCGACGGTGGCCCGGGCCCGGACGGCATCGACCAGAGCAGGCATGAGGTTGACGGTGGGCTGGGCGGCGTTGGTGGCCAATTGGGCCAGCGTCGAAGCCACCACTGCGTCATCGCGCTCCTGTCTGACGGTAGCCAGGCGTTTGCATTGGAGGTCCTCTGTGTCCTGACTGATGCGCAGCAAGCGGCGGCGCTCCGGATCATCGCCCTCGGTGAACGCGTTGACGCCCACCACGATCCGCTCTCCGGCGTTCACCTCACGCTCGTAGCGGTAGGCGGCATCGGCGATCTCGCCGACAAACCAGCCGCTGTCGATCCCGGCGTACACACCCTCGAGCAGCGAGCCATCCCCTAGACCTTCGAGGTGGGCGAAGACCTCCTCGGCCCGGCGTTCCATCTCGTCGGTCATCCACTCCACGTAAGCCGAACCGCCCAACGGGTCGGCCGTGTTGACCACACCGGTTTCATGGGCGATGACCTGCTGGGTACGGAGGGCGACACGAACCGCTTCCTCACTCGGAAGCGCCAGGGCCTCATCGTAGGAATCGGTATGGAGGCTCTGGGTGCCGCCCAGGACGCCGGCTAAAGCCTGGATGGCCACCCGGGCGATGTTCACCTCGGGCTGATGAGCAGTAAGCGACACGCCGGCGGTCTGCGTGTGGAACCGTAGCTTCAGGCTTCGTTCGTCATTTGCGCCGTAACGATCACGCATCCAGCGGGCCCAGAGGCGCCGAGCCGCCCGGAACTTACCCACCTCCTCGAAGAAGTCGTTGTGGCTGTTGAAGAAGAAGCTCAGCCGCGGGGCGAAATCGTCGACGTCCATGCCGGCGGCCACTGCCGCCTCCACATAGGCGAACCCGTTGGCCAACGTGAAGGCCAACTCCTGGGCGGCCGTCGAACCGGCCTCACGGATGTGATAGCCGGAGATTGACACCGGGTTCCAACGGGGCATTTCGGCGGCAGTGAATGCCATGACATCGGTGACCAGTCGAACCGACGGGCGTGGCGGGAAGATGTACTCCTTCTGGGCCTGGTACTCCTTGAGGATGTCGTTCTGGAGCGTGCCGCTCAGGTGACCCCGGGTGACACCACCCTCCTCGGCGACGACGACGTACATGGCAAGGAGGATGGGCGCCGGCCCGTTGATGGTCATCGACGTGGACACAGTTCCCAGGTCGATGCCGGCGTACAGGTCGACCATGTCCTCGACGGTGTCGACGGCCACCCCGGCACGGCCAACCTCGCCAAGTGCCCAGTCGTGGTCCGAGTCGCGGCCCATGAGCGTGGGCATGTCGAACGCCGTGGACAGGCCGGTGCCCCCGGCGGCCAGTAGTTCGCGAAAGCGGGCGTTGGTGTCGGTAGCCGTTCCGAAGCCAGCGAACATCCGCATGGTCCACAGGCGGGACCGGTACATGTCGGCGTGCACCCCCCGGGTGTACGGAAACTCGCCGGGTAACGGTCCGTCGCCGTACACCCGGTCGACGGGAATCCCCGACAGGGTGCGATACCGGTCATCCGGTGACGATGCTTCCGAGGTGCGACCTCTGGCCCTACCGGTGTTCTTATCAGTCATCCCTCAAGGGTACTAGGACATCCGACTATCTACCAACCAACTGTCCCGCTACGCTGGAGGGATGCCTCCCCCGGACGCCCCCCTCCCCTTCGACCCGATCTCCGAGGCCCGTCGCAACTGGGAGGCCAGAGGTTGGGGAGCCGTGGACGCCATGGCAGCCGCCACGTCGATCACCCGGGCCCACCAGATCCTTCTCAAGCGGATCGACACGACCCTCGAGTCGTTCGACCTGATGTTCAGCCGCTTCGAGGCTCTGGCCCTGCTGTCGTTCACCCGGACCGGCACCATGCCCATGGGTCGCATGGGCGAACGGCTCCAGGTGCATCCCACCAGCGTCACCAACACCGTCGACCGGTTGGAGGCCCAAGGGCTGGTGGCCAGAATTCCCCACCCGACTGACCGGCGGACCACGCTGGTCGAGATCACTCCTGCGGGACGCACACGTGTCGAGAGGGCTGCCGCCGCGCTGGGCGACGTGGGGTTCGGTCTGGACGGCATGAAGACATCGGATCTGACCGCGGTCACCAACAGCCTCCACTCGCTGCGCGCCGCCGCCGGGGACTTCTGATTCCGCTCATTACCCGTAACGGGTCCTCCTGCCACAGGTCCTCCAGTGCCCGGCCCTCCAGAAGCGGGTCCGACGGCAACGGGTCCGCTCCCCTAGGGTCCGCCCCGTGATCGTCTCCACCGCTATCGGGCTTCTGGCCCTCGTGATCGGCCTCATCATCGGCTGGCCGGTGCTGGTGCTCCTGTCCATCATCTTCACCATCGTGCAGATAGTGATGCTGTCGGCCAAGACCGCCGTAGAGCGAAACGACGTGAAGGTGGCCGAGCGCCTGGCGGCCAAAAAGGCCCGCCACGAACGCGGCTGAGCACCCATCGCTGGATCCAATCGGTCCGGCGGCCTCCGGACCGATTGGACCTCCGGGCCGACGATCCGGCAGGCTGACACCATGTCTGACACCACCTCAACCACACCCACGGCCCGGCCAGCAGATATCGCCGCCCACCCGAAGCTAAACATCGTCTACCGGACCGATCCTGACCGGATCGCACCACTGCTGCCACCGGGGATTGAACCCACCGGCAGCCCGAACGTGTACGTCGGGATCTACTGCGTACCCATCCGCAACGAACCCGAGTACGGCGTGTCCACCAAGGTCGACGCCGTGTGGAACGGAATCGAAGGCCAGTACTCGTTCGGGATCGGTATCGACCAGGAAGCGGCGATCTTCGTCAGCTCCGAGACCAACGGCCAGCCCAAGTTCCCGTGCACTACCCGCTACTTCCGCCTCGGTGACCGCATCGAGGCCACCTGTACCCATCAGGGGTACACGTTCCTGGAGTTCCGGGGCACGGTCACCGGCGAAGCGGACACCGACGGGTCCGATGTCGTGCACGACGAGTGGTGGACGAAGTACTCCCGGGCCATCGGGGGCGCCGAGGGCCAGTGGGATTTCCCCCCGCATGTGGTGCACGTCCACCAGGTCAGCGAACCGGTCCACGTCGAGACCCTCGACGGCGAGCTGGTGCTGCGGGACAGCCCGTGGGATCCATACACCGAACTCCTGCCCATGGAAGACCTGGTTGATGCCCGACTGGTGACGTCCCGACACAAGGAACGCTCGATCACCAACGGCGGGCCCCTAGATCCAGTGACCTTCTGGCCGTACGCCGACACCATTGGCGGCTCGCGTTGGCCCGGCGAACGTGGCGGCCCGAAGTTGGCCTGGTAGCAACCGCATCTAGATCCGAGAAACAGGAGCACACCCGTGCTGAGCAGGTTTGACGACTATCCGATCCACCAGACGCCCGATCCGATCGCCATGCCGGCATCCAGCGACAAGGACGTCTACGAGCGCTACTGGTTCAACGGCTACTCCACGACCGGCGATATGTACTTCGGGATCGGCACCGCCCTGTACCCCCACCTGGGGATCCGAGACTGCGGCATCAGCATCGCCGTGGACGGCGTACAGCACGCATTCCACGCCTCGTGTCGAATCGAGGGCGACCCGGCCGACCAGATCGTTGGACCGTTCCGCCTGGATGTCCTCGAGGCCATGCGTTCGTGCCGGGTGGTGCTCGAATCCAACGAGACTGACTTCGCGTGTGACCTGACCTTCGAAGGCCGGACCGGCAACGTGGAGGAACCCCGGCACCACTGGGGTGGCGACATCCGCCGCACCATGGACACCACCCGGTTCACCCAAATGGGTCGCTGGGCGGGTTGGATCGAGTTCGACGGCCGTCGCATTGATTTCGATCCCGACACCACCCGGGGCACCAAGGACCGCTCCTGGGGCATACGGCCCCTGGCCGGCGGTGATCAGCGAGGCGCACCGGTCCCGCCCGCCCGATCCAGCCTCTTCTTCCTGTGGGCACCGCTGAACTTCGACGACCTGTGCGTGCACTACCAACTCTTCGAGGATTCGCTAGGGCGGCCGCTGTCCAGCGTGGGCGCACTGCTGCCCACCTACGACACGCTGGCCGACCTGCCAGGCATCGAGGACCCGGGGGCCCGCCACATGCGGGCCCATGAGCACCGCCTGCAGTTCGACGCTGGCAGTCGACTGGCCCATACCGCCGACCTCTCGTTCACTGCGGTAGACGACGGATCACGCCACGAGTTCCATTTGGAACGGATCTTCACCTTCCGGATGAAGGGCATCGGCTACCACCACCCCGAATGGGGCCACGGCGCATGGAAGGGCGACCTGGCCATGGCTTCGGAGAAGTGGGACATGGACGCCGTTGACGACCAGGCATTCGAGAACCAGCACTGCCAGCACCTGATGCGGGCCGCTATGGGCGACCGGGTCGGCATCGGCGTGCTCGAGCAACTGTGCGTCGGGCCGTACAAGCCCTACGGATTCGACGGGTTCGTCGGCCGTTCCGGCTGAGCTCAGCCAGCCGGGGTCTCCCCGGCGCCAGCAGCGCTCGCCCGCCTGCGAGCGGCGCGACCGGAACGGGCCGGTACCGGGGTAGGTGTCATCGAATGATCGAACCGTCGGTACCAAGCTCGAAAGGCTGAGAGGTCGGCTCCAGTCGGACCCACGTCCGGGACCTGGGTGCCAGTGACCGTCCGGACCATCACGGAGAACCCGTCCACTGGGGTCACGTGCACCACTTCGTCCGCACCATCAGGCAGCCGGACGACCAGCGCACCCGGGCCGCACACCCGGGCCCGTAGCCCGTCCGGCCCGATTCCCACCCACATACCGGGGTCATCAACGGAAGGTGCTCCGTCGATCGCCCCGGCATAGGCCAAGATTCCGGCCAGCACGTCCTCAGGATGCCCCGGACGGACCTCCGGTCTATAGCCGGCCTCAGCGGTGGTTCGATATCGGGTTTCAACGCCGGTGTCTGCGACGGCGTCGAGAACAGGCGGTGGCGAGGTCGGCGGCTCACCCTCACGACCGTTGAACGCCCACACGGTGCCGCCGACCACCTCGGTGGGCCACACCCTCAACCGGGCCGTTTTCGGGATGGGGCCATCGGCGGCCGACGTGCACGCCCCACTGTGGCTGAAACACCACTCGTGCAGCGGGCACACCACCTCGTCATCGTCGATCCGTCCGCCGACGGCCAAGTCGGCGCCCAGATGCGGGCAGACCGAGTGGGTGACCAGTGCCCGACCGTCCGGAGTCCGTCCGACAGCCAGGTCCTGACCGAACACGGCCAACGGAACAAGGACACCCACGGGAAGATCGTCGACGCCAGCCACGGCGAACCAGCCCACAGGAAACGGCGGCCGATGCAGCGGCGGTCCGACCACCCCGGCTACTCCTCCTCCTCGTCGTCGGGCAGTCCGTCCCCGGCATCGAATTCGTCAGGGCTACCGGACACCACCGGGATGAGAGCCTCGGCGGCCACCATCGGGTTGGGGAACTCCTTGACGCCACAGACCTTCCCATCCCGGAAACGCCAAAGGGCAATGTAGGTGTTTCGGTAGGGCCTACCGGTGTGGGTCACGTGGCCGTCGGACTCGTATTCCACGACCAGCAGATCGGGATCCAGGCACTCGTGCACGGTAGTCAGCGAGAGGGTGAACACGAAGGTGCCCAGGCGCGAAGCCAGGTAGTTGCCGATCTCACGACCGCCTTCGAGACGCACCGGTGGGTCGGCAAACGGGAGCTCGAGGACCCAGTCCGGGGTGTAGCACTCGGACAGTTCGCCTGCCCGGCCGGTCCCGAACAGCGAGATGACGTGCTCGAGCAACGCCCGGTTGGCCGCTCGTCGTTCGACCTGGCCGCCCGATGCACGATCGTCGGACGCCTCAGCCACGGCTTAGTCCCGGTACGACGGGTCGTCGCGGTCGAGCAGGGTCTTCTGCTCGGCGAAGTGGGCCACACCCTGGTCGGTGAACCGGGTCCACATGCGGGCCACCGAGTCGGCCAGATCGTCGCCCATGGGGCTGAGCGGTCGACCGGTGCTCAAGGCCAGCACCGTGGTCCGACAGGCTCGCTCCAAGAAGTAGAGCTCCTCGAACGCGTGGGCCACCGACTCACCGACCACGGTCACCCCGTGGTTGCCCATCATCATCACCGAGTGTCCATCGATGGCCTCGGCCACCCGGGCACCCTCGACCGGGTCGTCGGGCGGCCCGCCCATCTCCGAGTCGTAGACGATCCGGCCCCAAAACCGGGCCGTAGCCTGGTCCAACGGGGGAATGGTCGGATCGGTCAGACCGATCAGAGCTGCGGCGTACGGCGGGTGGCAGTGCAGAACGGCCCGGGCCGTGGGGATGCGCTGATGGATGGCCCCGTGGATGCACCAGGCCGAAGGATCCGGCGCATCGGGTCGCTCCATGGTCGACGGGTCGTCGGCGTCCAACAGGATCAGTTCGCTGGCCCGAACCAGAGAGAAGTGCCGCCACTTCGGATTGCAGAGGAACCGCTTCCCGTCGGGCGAGACCGCAGCGCTGAAGTGGTTGGCCACCGACTCGTGAAGGTCGAATCGGGCAGCCAAACGAAAGGCAGCTGCCAGGTCGACGCGAATCTGAGCCTCGTCGAGTTCCTCCAAGCCTGACGGTTCACCCTCCGCGTAGTAGACGTCAGATTCGTCAATGGTGGTCATGGCGTCAGTCTGGTCCAGTTCCGCCGTCGATACGAGCCCCGGATGGTCCAGCAGCCCAGCGGCTCAACGGCTACGGAGCTTGGGATCCAGTGCGTCCCGCAGGCCGTCGCCGATGAAGTTGACGCTGATCACGGTGAGTGAGATGAGCACCCCCGGTCCGACGACCCGCATCGGGGTCAGGTTGATGAAGTCCTTACCGTCGTACAGCAGCCGACCCCACGTCGGGAAGTCCGACGGGAACCCGAGACCCAGAAACGACAGCGCCGACTCGGTGATGATGGCGACCGCCATGCCGAGCGCCGCGGCGACCATGACCGGGCTGAGGCAGTTGGGGAGAATATGGCGGAAGATCACGTTGCGGCGCCGGGTCCCGATGCTGTGGGCGGCGGCCACAAACTCCTGCTCCTTGATGGTCAGCACCGCGCCCCGTACCACCCGGGCGGTCTGCATCCAGCTGGTGATGCCGATGATGAACACGATGAGCATGAAGATGCCCTGTTCCGGACCGAAGGTGGCCCGCAGACTGTCACGGAACAACATGATGATGACCAGCAAAAGGGGCAGCACCGGCAGGGCCAGGAACAGATCGGTGAGGCGCATGAGCACCCCGTCGAGCCGCTTGAAGAACCCGGCCAGAACACCGATCGTGGTGCCCAGGAAGACCGACAACGCCATGGCCGTGATGGCCACCAGCAGTGAAATACGGCCCCCAACCATGGAGCGGGCCACCATGTCACGGCCCAGATTGTCGGTGCCCAACGGATGGCTCCACGTCGGGCTCAAGTTTCGCATCTTGATGTCGATCTCGACCGCGTCGTAGGGCATCAGGTACGGCCCGACGAAGCTGGCCACCGTCACGAACAGGAAGGCACACAGGCCTACGAGAGCGCCCTTGTGACGGCGAAACTGGCGCCAGACGTCGCCGCGGAGCGACCGGTGCTTGGGGCCCGCTCCCGACGCGGTAGCGACGACCACCTCCGGGCTCGCGAGGACCTTGGACTCAGTCATAACGGATCCTCGGGTCGAGCATCCCGTAGACCACATCGGCGACGAGGTTGAACAGCACCGTGAGTGCGGCGATCAGGAAGGACAGCGTCTGGACCATCGGAATGTCACCACCGTGGATCGAGCTGATCAGCAGGTGGCCAATGCCGTTGATCCGGAAGATCTGTTCGGTGATGAGGGCGCCGGCGAAGATCCCCGGCACCTGCAGGGCGATCAGGGTGACAACCGGGATGAGGCTGTTGCGCAACACGTGGCGCACCAAGACCCGCTTCTCCTTGAGGCCCTTGGATCGAGCTGTCCGGACGTAGTCCTCCGAGAGGTTGTCCAGCATCGACGACCGGGTGAATCGGCTTAGGGCCGCGGCGTTGAACATTGAGAGCACGCCCACTGGGAGCACGATCTGTTTGATCTGGGCCACAAACGAACTCCAGTCGGTGACCTCGAGCGTCGTGTCGTAGTACGACGGGAACCAGCCCAGCTTCACGCTGAAGATGACAATGGCCAACAGGCCGGTGAAGAAGGTCGGCACCGAGTAGCCCACCATCGAGATGAAGGTGCCGATCTGGTCGAACACCGAGTACTGCTTGTAGGCCGAGATGACGCCAACCGGCACGGCAATGAGGATCCCGAACACGAAGGCCAGGCCCATCACCCATGTGGTCTGGGGAAGACGCTCCGCAATGGTCTCGACCACCGGACCTCGTGACTGCCAGGAGATGACCCGGGTCCGCTCGCCGCTGCCGATCTGGACGTTGAACAGCTGTTCGATCAGGCTGATTGGCTCGTGGATCATGACCTGCTTGACCCACAGGAGCCACTTGACCAGGAACGGGTCGTTGACCCCCATGGACTCGCGGATCTGTTCCCGAACCTCTCGGGGGATGGTTAGCGGCAGGTGGGAAGTTGGATCGCCGGGCGCCAGATCAAGGATGGCGAAAATGATGAAGCTGATGGCAACCAGCGTCGGCACGGCAATCGCCGCTCGGCGACCGATAAACCAGAGCATCTCCCTCCCCCTCTCTCGCCTAGCGGGCCGAAATCATGAGGCGGGATCCCGCCGAAAACGAACCCGACCGGAGGGGCCCGCGGCACAGTATGCCGCGGGCCCCTCCGGTCTGACGGTTCTCAGATCAGGTCAGGACGATTAGTCCCGAGCCCACTCCTCCAAGTTCCACAACTCTGCATCCCATGGGTTGAGCTTGTACCCGGTCAGCGAGTTGGACGCTGCCGAGACGCTGCCCCGGTGGATCAACGGAATGATCGAGTAGTTGCCAACCACCAAGTCGTTCAGGGCAATGGTGATCTCGTTACGGCGATCGATATCCGCGGTCTGGGTCAGCTCGGCGTACAGAGCGTCATACTCGTCGCTCTGGAAGCGCTGAACATTGCTGCCCTGCCAATTGGTGCTCTCGCCGCTGATGTTCGACGTGGTCCAGTTGCCCATGTAGGCCTGCGAGTCCACGCCAGCTGCACCGTTGGTGTACATCTCGATGTCGGCGTAGAACTTGCCGTAGGTGTCCGGGCTACCCGGATCGCCACCGAAGAACACCGAAGCATCAATGTTTCGAAGTTCGGTATCCACACCGATCTTGGCCCAGTCCTGCTTGACGAGCTCCTGGGTGGCCTGACGCACCGTGTTGGTGGACGTCTGGTACAGGATCTTCATCGGCATGCCGTCGGGCGTCTCGCGCACCCCATCACCATCGGTGTCGAGGTAGCCAGCATCGTCCAACAACTGGTTGGCCAGATCGATGTCCTGGGTCAGACACTCGTCGTTAGACGTCGACGTCTGGGCAGGCGGCGCAGGCCACACGTTGCAGGTCGGACGACCGGCCTCGCCGTAACCGACGTCGACCATGGTCTGACGGTCCAGGGAAATGGAGAGGGCACGGCCGACCACCGGATCGGTAAGGAACGGGTGGGGGTTGGTGCCGTCGAGCCACTCGGAACGGTCGTCGCCGAGGTCCGGATCCGGGTTGGTCTGGTTGACCATCATGCGCTCGACCATGGTCGAGAAGGCCGAGATGACCCTGCCCTTTCCGCCGGCCAACATGCTGGCCAGGATCTCCGGCTCAACCTGCAGGTTCCATGCGTAGTCGGCTTCACCGAGCTCCAGAACGGAGCGGGCCGTCGAGGGAGCATCGCCGCCGCCCTTGATCACGACACGCCCGAAGTAGGGCTTACCGTCGGGCACGCCGCGGTAGTTCTCGTTCATGACGTAGACCGCGGTGTCATTCGTGGTGAACGACTCGATCTTGAACGGACCAGTACCGATCGGACCAAAGTTCTCATCCGTGCACTCGGCCGAGGCCGCGCCCACGCAGTCGCCGAACTGGGCCCGAGAAATAACCGGGAAACTGTTCGAAACGAACGGCACGTAGGGGAACGGAGTCGCCTCAGCAAAGTTGATCGTGATCGTGAGATCGTCGTCAGCAACCACAGAGGTCACACCGTCGAAGCCCGACGCACCGGTACAACCGGTATCGGGATTCGAGCAGTACTCCCAACTGAAGACCACATCGTCGGAGGTCAACGGGGTGCCATCAGAGAACACCACACCCTCGTGCAACTTCCATGTGATGCTGGTCAAGTCCTCGGAAACGCCACCATTGGCAACCGTCGGGATCACGGTGGCCAGCGCGGGAACGAGCACGCCCTGGTCATCGAACTCGGCCAACGGCTCAAGGATCACAGAAGAAGCATCACGGTCCTTCCAACCACCCGACAGGTACGCGTTCAGCGTGGATGCGGCCTGCCAGTAAAGGATGGTCACGGTGCCGCCTTCGCCGGCGCCGCTGGACGTCATCACGACTTCGACGTCGCTGATGTTGCTCAGGAACGACGTGTTCACGAACGCGTCATAGGAGTCCAACGCCTCAGGGATCTCACCCTGCTCGACGAAGAAGTCCATCTGCTGCTTCATCACGTCCTGGACGGTCCCGCCCAACCACGCGTCGGACAACTGGGTCGCCCGATCCGGGAACGAGAACATGTCCAGTAGGGCGTTGGAGCCCTCCACCGTCATGCCCGCCGCTTCGGCGATCGTGGCCTCCAGGGCACGGCGGCCACCGGCGTAGGCCGCGTTGGCCTCCTCGGTCACCTGCAGGAACGTCTCGACGACGTCCGGATGATCGATGCCGAACTGGGTCGGGATCGAGATGATGTCGAAGACGCGGATGCCGATGGCCTCCTGCTCCGAACCGGTCATCACCAGGTTGCCGCCGGCGTCAAGCATCGACAGCACACCGCCACCGAAGGCACACGCCATGGCCACGTCGCCGCTCTCGAAGGCTGCGACCGCTGCCGCACCACCGTCGGAGGGAACGTGCTCGAAGCTGTCCAGCGGCACCCCGAGGTGCCCCAGCATCTTCAGCAACTTGTAGTGGGTGACGTTGCCGACCGGGGCGTAGATCTTCTGTCCGGCCAGTGTCTCGGCCGCGTTGGCCGCCGTCACGCCGTAGTCCGGATGCGCTACGCAGTTGTCGGCGTCCGCATAGCTCACGGCCACACCGACGATCTCCAGTTCGGACCCTGAGGTCACGAAGTTGGCGAACGGGGTCAAGCCCTGGCTGTAGGCAATGTCGATGTCGCCGGACTCCATGGCCAACGCCATGTCGCCGCCGGAACCGAACGGCAGCCAGTTCACGGTCATGCCGAGACGCTCGTCGTAGGTCTCTTCAACCTGGGCGACCTGGTTGGCCGTCGGCCACTCCAGGAAGTACGCCACGTTCAACTCGGACAGCGACTCGGCCGGAGCCTCGGTCGCTGCCGGAGCCTCGGTCGCTGCCGGAGCCTCGGCCGCTGCCGGAGCAGCTGCGTCATCGTCGCTGCCGCATGCCCCCGCAACCAAAGTAAGGGCCGCTAGTACGGCGACCAGACGAATAATTTTCTTCAAGGTGATTCCCCTCGTTTCGAAGCACGGCCATTCAGCCGAGCTTCCCCTCCAATGATTAGGTGACTTTAATCACCTAGAAACCGAACGCTCAACTTGTCGCCCATGACGATTAGACGACGATCCCCGCTAGTCAGCACCCCAAAGGCGCGGCGGGGCCCAATACCAAGCCCCAGAAGCCTCGGCCATGAGGGCAGAACTAGATGGCCGGCACCAGGTGACAGGCCACCCCGTGGCCGGGAGACACTTCGCGCCAGACAGGCACCTCACTCCGGCACCGGTCGACGGCTTCGGGACACCGGGTGGAGAACACGCAACCTGGTGGGGGTGACGAGGGGCTGGGGATATCGCCTTCGAGCACAATCTTCTCCCGGGTGGCCTCGGCCGCTGGGTCGGGAACGGGCGCCGAGGACTGCAACGCCCGGGTGTAGGGATGCAACGGGTTGTCGTAGAGGCCGTCGACGTCGGCCAACTCCATGATCCGGCCGAGGTACATCACCGCCACCCGGTCAGCGATGTGGCGGATCATGCCAAGGTCGTGCGAGATGAACAGGTAGGTCAGGCCCAGCAGGTCCTGGAGTTCCTCCATCAGGTTGACCACCTGAGCCTGGATGGAGACATCGAGGGCGGCAATCGGCTCGTCGCACACGATGAGATCGGGGTTCAGGGAAATGGCCCGGGCGAGGCCGATTCGCTGACGCTGCCCACCCGAGAACTCGTGGGGGTAGCGGTTTGCGTGCTCAGGGTTCAGCCCTACCAGTCCGAGTAACTCCTCGACACGTTCGTTGCGTTCACGCGACGTCATCGAGAGGTGCTCGACTAGGGGCTCACCGATGATCGAACTGACGGTCATCCGTGGATTGAGGCAGGCATGCGGATCTTGGAAGACCATCTGCATCCGCGGCCGGACCTTCCGGAGCTCCCTGGCCGACAGGTCGGCCATGTCGCCGCCATCGAAGACCACCGTGCCCTCCGTCGGCTCCTCGAGGCGCAGGAGTGTGCGACCAATGGTCGACTTGCCTGACCCTGACTCGCCGACCAGACCGAGGGTCTGACCACGCATGATTTCGAACGACACGCCGTCGACGGCCCGCACGGCGCCGACCTTGCGGCGGAGTGCTCCCTTGGTCACAGGAAAGTGCTTCTTCAGATCACGGACCGAGACCAGTACCTCAGGCACTTCGGGTGCCTCAGGTGCCTGTTCCTGCACGACTGTCAGCTCAGCGTCCATGGCCGACCTGCCCTTTGGCTGTCTCGTCGCTCTGGGCGCCGACCAGTACTGGCACCTCGTTCAGCCAGCAGGCGACCTTTCGAGTCGCCGAAACGGCTACCAGGACCGGGTTCTCCCGGTCGCATCGGTCGAAGGCGTGCGGGCATCGGGGAGCGAATGAACAACTGGCGGGCGCCGACCGGAGATCCGGAGGCTGCCCCTGGATATTGACCAGCTTGTCCCCACGGGAGGTGGCCGACGGTAGCGAAGCCAACAGGCCCTGTGAGTACGGATGGCGGGGCTGGGCATAGAACTCGTCGACCGGAGCATCCTCCACGATCTGGCCGCCGTACATGACCAGCACCCGGTCGACCAGGCCGGCCACCACGCCGAGGTCATGGGTGATCCAGATCACCGCCATGCCGAGTTCCTGCCGGAGGCCCTTCACCAACTCCAGGATCTGGGCCTGAATGGTCACGTCTAGGGCTGTCGTGGGCTCGTCGGCCACCAAGATTTTCGGGTTGCAGGCCAGGGCGATGGCGATCATCACCCGTTGGCGCATCCCACCGGACAGCTCGTAGGGGTAGCACCGGAGGCGCTCCTCCGGAGACGGGATGCCAACCAGTTCCAACAGTTCAAGCGCCCGTAACCGCATCGCCTTCCGGCGACCCGGTTGATGGACGGTGAGGGACTCCACGATCTGGTCGCCCACGGTGACCACCGGGTTCAGCGATGTCATCGGATCCTGGAAGATGAAGCCAACCTTGCCGCCCCGGACCTCCCGCAGATCCCCGAAGTCCATCGAAAGGAGGTCGTCGCCCTCGAAGATCGCCTGGCCGGCCGAGATCTCGCCGGGTGGCGTGGGGATGAGCCGCAGCAGCGACATCATCGTGACGCTCTTGCCTGAGCCGCTCTCGCCGACCACGCCGACCACCTCGCCGTCGGCCAGGTCGAACGACACCCCGTTGACGGCGTGCACTGTCCCGTCCTGAGTGTTGAACCGCGTCGTCAGATCAGTGACCCGCAGGACCGGCGTGGTGTCCACCGTCATCGATTCAAGCCCCGAGTCTGTCCCAGACGTCCTGTTCGGCCATGTCGATAACGGTGTACGCCATGCCGAGCGCCCCGTCACGCAGAGCCAACTCGCCGCCGGGCTCCACGGTCCGGTCGGCGAACTCGGGCTGATGGTTGACCGCGTCGCCGCAGTCCATGCCAAGCATCGGATGGATTGACGGGACGATCTGGCTGACGTTGCCCATGTCCGACGAACCCGAGCCCCCACCCTGTTCGGCATGGGTGGGCATAGGGCGACCGATGGCCTCCGAGTTGACGGCGTACAGCTCGGTCATGACGTCGTTGTTTCGCATGCTCTCGTACGGATGGGCCGTCTCGTGCCACTCGAACCGACAGCCGGTGGCAATGGCCGCCCCCTCGAAGCACGCCTTCACCTTGGGAATCAACTCAGCGAGACGCTCCACGCTGCCCGAGCGGATCAGCCACTCAGACTTCGTATGCGACGGCACGACATTAACGGCGTCGCCACCGTGGGTCACCTTGCAGTGGATCCGATCGTCGTCGACCATGGCCTGGCGCAGGGTGGAGATGTTCACGTAAGCCTGCACGAAAGCGTCCAGGGCATTGATCCCTTCCTCCGGGGCAAAGGCCGCATGGGAGTCCTTACCGAAGAACTCGACGTCGTAGTGCTGACACGCCTGGAACCACGGATCTAGCTCGTCGTAGGGGCCGGGGTGGACCATCATCGATGCCGCGGCGTCCTCGAAAGCACCGGCCTCTATCAGCTCGACCTTGCCGCCACCACCCTCCTCGGCTGGGGTGCCCAGCACGGTAACCCTGATGCCCAGCTCCTCGGCCAGCGGCGCGAGGGCTGCGCCGGCACCAACGGCCGAGGTGGCGATGATGTTATGGCCGCAGGCGTGCCCCACTTCGGGCAGGGCGTCGTACTCGCAGCAGATGACGACCCGTGGTCCGCTGGTTCCAGCGGTCGCCTCAAAGGCCGTGTCCAGTCCGTGACTGGGATAGGTCACGTCGAAGCCGTTGCGCCCCAGGAACGAACTCAGGCGTTCCGACGCCTCGAACTCCTCGTATCCCAGTTCGGGGTTCTCGTACATCCACCGAGAGAGGTCCCGGAGTTCGGTTTCGACCTTGCCAAAGGCTTTTCGTGCCGCGACCTTGCTTGGACCCTCGGTGATCGTCGTGTCCGTCATCCGACGGAAGGTATCAGCCGGTCAGAGATCCAGACGATAGACGTTAGTTAATCGTTCCTCGAAGCCAAGCCGACGATAGAGCCGGTTGGCGGCCTCCCGGGAGGGGCGCGACGTCAGGTCCACGGTGGTGGCGCCCTCACGGCGGGCCCGTTCGATAGCTGCCCGGTTCAGCGCTTCGCCGACACCGCGGCGGCGAGCCCCTTCGTCGACGACCACGTCCTCGATCCAGGCCCGCAGGCCAGTCGGAACATGAAACAGGGCCAGCGTCAGGCTCCCCAGGATCGCCGCCTCACCGGTGGTCGCCGGGTCGACGGCCAGCAGCAAGATCGACGCGTCGGACGACACGATGACCTCCAGCGCCATGGCATCCGGCGGCGGATTGGAGCTCGACAGTTGTGGAATGAGCCGGGCCATGGCACCCAGCAGGGCCCCATCCACCTCTGTGACTTCACGAACCTCGACCGGGGTCGCCTCTCCCTTCGAAGATTCCTCGTCCGGTGATCCAGCATCCTGCGTTCCCATGGGCGGCGAGCCTAGAACCCGGTCCCGGCCCGCCAGAGGCGGACGGAGCGTGACGGCACCGGCGCGCCTTGGAGCGCGTCTGGTTAGCCTCCGGCTGGATGCCCATCGACTCCGCTCCGCACCTCGCTCCGCACCTCTCGTGGCACGTCGAAAAACTGCCCATCAAGTTGCGGTCGCCGGTCCTACTGGCCGCCTTCGAGGGCTGGAATGACGCTGGCGAGGCCAGCTCTACGGCCGCCCGCTACATCCGGGACCACTACGAAGCGGTCCACGTAGCCACCATCGACGCCGAGGACTTCTTCGACTTCACGGTGGCCCGCCCCAGCGTCTGCCTCGACGAGGACGACGTTCGCCAGATCGTGTGGCCGTCAACCTCGATCTACGTGGCCCGGGTACCCGACGCCGACCACGACCTGGTGTGCGCCATCGGACACGAACCCCAGTTGCGTTGGCGGACCTTCGTGGACCACATCGCCCATACCGCCGAGGTGTTCGATGCGGCAATGGTCTGCACGCTCGGCGCTCTACTCACCGACGTTCCCCACACCCGTCCCACGCAGGTGTACGGCGGGACTGAGGATGCCCGCCTAGCCGAGCGTCTTGACCTGTCGCCATCGACCTACGAGGGCCCGACGGGCATCGTGGGCGTGCTGGCCGCCGGTCTGCGGGACCGAGGCGTCGTAACGGCGTCGTTCTGGGCCAGCGTCCCCTCGTACGTATCCAACGCCCCGTCTCCCAAGGCGGCCCTCGCTCTGGTGGAGCGCCTCTGCCGGGTGTTCGAAATCGATGTGGCCCGCACCGATCTGGAAATCCTGGCCGCCGACTACGAACGCCAGGTCACCGAACTGGTCTCCGAGGACGACGGGACCGTCGAGTACGTGGAGCAGTTGGAGGCCGACTTCGACGAAGAGACGGCTGATGCTCCGGACCGCCTGGTGGCCGAGGTCGAAGACTTCCTCCGGAACCAGCCCGGCACCTGAGTCGTCTCCGACCGAGATCCCGACCGACCCGTGCGGTAGGTCAGCCGATACCCAGATCAGCTTCGAGGGTTACGTCTTTCTCAGAAGCGGCCTCTCCCTCTGAAGCCGCATCGCCCTCCCACATGGGCTCTCGGGGATGGTCGTAGCGGACCTCCATCGGTTCGCCCCGGATGGCAGCGAAGGCCTCGTCCACCCACTCGGCTGGAAGGGCGTGCCCCTCGGGCATGGAGTCAGCCGCGAAGAAGCCCACGTCGAGGCACTCGAGCGGGTGGGCCGCTAGTTCGCCGCCCGTCATCCGACAGTGAAAGACCAGTGAATAAAGCGGGATGCCGGTGATTCCCAGGCGAAGCCCGTCGAGGATGGCGATAGGGCGAACCACCTCGCACTCGATGCCCGTCTCCTCGAGGACTTCCTTGACCACCACCTCGGCAGGTGAGTAGCCGACGTCGGCCCACCCGGTGGGGTACAGCCACACGCCCGACCCGGACCGCTGGACCAGCAACATCTCGCCGGCATCGTTACCGACCACCGCACCGACGGTGGTCTTGGGGGTGACGTATCCCCTGACGCCAGAACCCACGGTGTCGTACCACTCGGCCACAAGGTTGTCGGGATCCACGGTGCGTCCCGACAGGGCGTCGGACCGGGACCGGATCTCGGCGGCTACGTGGAGGACCTCCTCGTAGCGCTCCTTCTCGTAAAGCGACTCGGTGAAGCCCATACCGGTGCGGGCCGACGCCGAGAGCGCCTCGGCCCATCGCAGCAGGTCGGCCTGACCGGGGGGCGGAGGTACACCGGGATCAGAGTTCATGGATGCACCGTAGGCGGACGACATGACGTGGTTAACGACGGGGACCCGGCGGGATCAGAAATCGACGGCCACCCATCGCAGCACCGACAGTTCCACCTCTGCGAGGTGCTCGGGGTCGGTGATCTTGGCGCCGAACTGATCCCGCACGTAGAAGGCGTCGATCACGTCCGATCCGAGGGTCTGGACGTGGGCCCGGACGATGTCAAGGTCCAGTTCAGCGAAAGCCCGGGTGATCCGATACAGCACGCCGACACCGTCGGGGCACGTCACCTCCAGCACGGTGGCGGTGGCCGACGAGACGTTGTCGACGGTCATAGTTGGGCGGGCTGGGCGAGCGGTTAGGTGGATGGGTCGGTAGGTGCGCGACCGGTCACCGAGGCGGGCCGCCACGGCCAGGCGGCCGGCCAGGGCCCGGTTGACCTGTTCGTCGATCCGCGCCCAGTCGGGTTCGCCGCCCAGCACCGATCCAACACGGAACACCGAGAGTGCCCGCCCATGCTCGGAATGAGCCGACGCACCAAGGACATCAGCCCCGTTGAGGGCTAGCACGCCGGCCACTTTGGCAAACGTGCCCGGGCGGTCTGCGGCCACCACGGTCAGTTCCAGCCCCTCTCCACGCACCACGAACGTCCCGTCGTCGAGCAGGGCCTGCTGGGCGGCATCCGGAAAGGAACCCCCGACCACATCACCGACGTCGCCCCCACCCAATACGTGGGAGGTTCGTTCCACCAACTCACGGACTAGGCCGGCCTTCCAGTTGCTCCATGCCGACGGGCCGGTAGCGATCGAATCGGCTTCGGTGAGGGCCCCGAGGAGGCCCAGCAACACGGTTCCGCCAACTGCATCAGCCACCTGGCGGATAGTGCCGTTGTCGTCGAGGTCGCGCCGGGTGGCCACGTCGGGCAGCAGCAGGTGGTGTTCGACCATGGCGACCAGCAAGTCGACGTCGTCGCCCTCATAGCCCATTCGGGCGGCAATGGTCGTCAGGAGGTCGACGCCGACCACCGTGTGGTCACCGGGATAACCCTTACCGATGTCGTGGAACAGGGCACCGACCAGCAACAGGTCGGGCCGCTCCACCTGGCCGACCAGCCGGGACGCCTCAGCCGCCGCCTCCATCAGGTGACGGTCCACTGTGAACCGGTGGTAGGCGTTGCGCTGGGGCCGTGAACGGCAGGGTTCCCATTCGGGCACCAGTAGTACGAAGAGGCCCACCTGGTCGAGGTCCTCGATAACCGGAATGGCCGCCGGTCCGGCCGCCAACAGGTCGACAAACAAGCCCCGTGCCTCGGCGGGCCACGGCACGGGCAGCGGCTCGGCGTGATCGGCAAGGCGTTCCAGAGATCCACGCTGCAGGTAGGCGTCGTGGCGGGCTGCACTGGCTGCGTACCGCAGAACGAGCAGTGGGTCGCCCAGATCAGCATCATCGGTCAACTCGAGGCGGCCGTCATCGAGCACCAGGCCGGGGGCCACCTCCCGGCGTCGGATTCCGGAAAGTGCCTTCATCGGTCCGCGTCGACGCGAGGCCCGCAACGTACGACGGGCAGCACCCTCCCCCGTCCAGGCAATGGTCCGGCCCGCTGCCGAGACCTCCGCCATCAGGACGTCGGCATCAGCTAAGCCCAGCGCAGCAGCTACGTCATCTTGGAGTTCCAACAGGAGCTTGTCGGCTCGCTGACCGGTCAGCCGGTGGAGTTCAACACGGACTTCCAACAGCGTCTCAAAGGCTGCGGCCAGGCCGGCCGACTCAGCCTCACGCAAGATGGGCACCGTGGCCTGCTCCACCCAGAACAAGCTGTGCACGTCTCGCAGACCGCCGCGGGCCTCCTTGATATCCGGCTCCAGAAGGAACGCCACCTCACCGAACCGGGCGTGACGCTCCGCGACCGCCCCCTGGAGTTGGTCAAGATTCTGGCGCGACCGTCCCTTCCACTGGGCCAGCGCCCGCTCAGCCAAGTCGTCGACCAGAGCCTCTCCGTCGGCCGAGCTAGCAGCCACCACTCGGGCAGCCAGCAGGCTGGTGGCCGTCTCCAGATTCTCGGCGCCCACATCAAGCAACTGGGCCACCGTGCCTACCTGGTGGCCGAGCTTCAGGCCGGCATCCCACAGCGGATACCAGACTCGTTCGGCGATGTCGCCCATATCCATGCCGGGGATGTGCACCAACGCCACGTCCAGGTCGCTGCCCGGGCACTGCTCGCCCCGGCCGTAGCCACCGACGGCCACCAGCGCCACCCCAGGAGGCACATCGGCCGCCGCGAACACTGCAGCCAGATAGTCGTCAAAGCGGCCAGTCAACGCGGCACAGAACGCCGGACCCTGGAGGGATCGATCGTCCAGTAGGTCGGATATGTCGAACACGGTCACGTTCCTGACCGTGGGCCCGAGGTCGATCAGGCCACCACCGAACCCTTGGGGCCTTCGTTGTAGGCCGACTCGGCGTGGATCCGCTGGTCGAGTCCGACCACCTCGGTCTCTTCGTCGACCCGGAGGCCGACCACCGCGTCGATTGCCTTGACGATCACCCAGGTCATGGCAAACGAGAAGACCACGACCGAACCGATGGCCACCGCCTGGTCCAAGAAGAGCTCGATACCGCCACCGAAGAACAAGCCATCGTCGAAGCCGCCGCCCGGTATGGCGCTGGAGTCAGCGAATAGGCCCAGCAGCAGACCACCGAGGATGCCGCCCACGCCGTGGATGCCCACCACGTCAAGGCTGTCGTCGAAGCCGAACCGGGTCTTGAGGGTCAGGGCTAGATAGCAGACGCTGCCGGCCAGGAGGCCGAACACGATGCCGGCCAGCCCACCCACGTAGCCTGCGGCCGGGGTGATGGCCACCAACGCGGCGACCACGCCGGAGGCGGCACCCAACGAGGTGGCCTGACCATCACGTAGCTTTTCGGTGGCTAGCCAGCCGACCATGCCGGCCGCCGCGGCGAGAAACGTATTCAACAGGGCCTGCACGGCCTGGCCATTGGCCGCACCGGCCGATCCGGCGTTGAACCCGAACCAGCCGAACCACAGGATGCCGGTACCGATCATCACCAGCGGCATGTCGTGCGGGGGCATGGCCTCCGTCGGCCAGCCCTTCCGCTTCCCCAGGACCAGAACGAAGGCCAGGGCGGCAGCCGCCGCGTTGACGTGGATCGCCGTGCCGCCGGCGAAGTCCAACGCTCCATTGCCGTGCTGCCAGCCGCTGTACACCCAGTAGGTGACCGGGCTGTAGACCAGCACCAGCCAGACGGGCACGAACAGCACCCACGCCGAGAACTTGAGTCGGTCGGCCACCGCTCCCGAGATGAGCGCCGGGGTGATGGAGGCGAAGGTCATTAGGAAGGCCACGAACACCAGGCCCTCGGTGTCGCCGGCCATGCCCTTGAGGCCGATGAAGTCGAAGTTGCCGATCCAGTCGCCACCGAAGAAGCCGTCCCCGTCGGGCGAGTTGCCAATCGAGTACGAGACCAGCACCCACACGATGGGCACGATTCCGATGCAGTACATGTTCATCATCAACATGTTCAGCACGTTCTTAGAGCGGACCATGCCGCCGTAGAACAGGGCCAGTCCCGGCACCATGAAGACGACGAGGGCCGTGCTGGTCAACATCCAGGCAATGTCACCAGAATCCATTGGGGGGTCCTTTCAGGTTCCGCGACGGGCGCGAGATGTGGGTGGTCGGTCGACAGGTTGACCGCTGTGCATCACGGCATGGTCACGCCAGTGTTTCAGGACGGTGAACTGTTCCGGTCAGACGACCCGTCGCTCAGGAAGATCCATCTCCCTCGAGGTGACGTCGACGGTGAACGAAGGCCTTGGCTGCGCCCCACGCCAGGCCGGGGCCCTGCAGATCAGGATGAACGTCGGCAAACGAGGAGGGCGTCAGGTCGTAGAGATCGTCGGGGAACATCCGGACGGCATCGCCGTCGCGGTCCACCGGCGGAACACCGGCAGTCCGCAGCAGCTCGGTCGGGAATCGAACGGCGTCGCGCAGTACGGCCAGCGGTCCGGTCCACTGCTCGTCGACGTCGGCATCCAGCAGGGCCCGCAAACGCTCCCCCACCTCGTCGGCAGCCCTACGGCCTGCATCGGCTAGCCGCTCGGCCGGCACCTCGACCGTGCCACCCGCCGGATCCTCGCTCCAGGCCTCCGCGACCCGGGACACGCACTGCTCCACCCAGCCGGGAAGGGCCGCCACCAGTCCGTCGACCAGCACGTCAGCCAGCTCGGCAAGGCGAGCCTCAGGTTCCCGTGGTGGTCCAGAATCAGGCTCCATCGGACCCCAGGGCGGCGTTGAGGTTGCCGGACCGCAGGCCCTCGAGGTCCAGGGTGACGTAGCGATACCCCGAACTGGTCACCGCGGCCACCACGGCATCACGGCGCTCAACCACGTCGGCCAGGCGATCCGTCGGTACCTCGATGCGGGCCGTGTCGTCGTAGTGACGGACCCGGAGGCCGTCAAAACCAAGGCGCCGCAACGCGGCCTCGGCCCGCTCGACGCCGGACAACACGCCAACGGTGACCTCGGTCCCGTAGGGCACCCGCGAGGCGAGACAGGCGGTGGCCGGCTTGTCGGCGGTCCGCAAGCCCAAGGCCCGAGACCGTGCCCGGACGTCGTCCTTGGTCAGGCCGGCTTCCACCAGGGGAAAGCGTGCTCCCCGGTCGGCCGCAGCCTTCTGGCCGGGCCGGTGATCGCCCAGATCATCGACGTTGACACCGAGCACCACGGTGGCCGACTCGGCGACTGCGATGGGGGCCAGCACGTCCATGAGGGCGTCTTTGCAGTGGGCACAGCGATCGGCGTCGTTGGCCCGGTAGGCAGCGTGGGTCATCTCGTCGGTCTCAACGGCCGACCAACGCAGGCCCCACTCGTCGGCCAACGACGCAGCGTCGGCCCGTTCGTCGCCGGCCAACGACGGCGACACGGCGGTGACCACGTGGACCCGGTCGGGGCCCAACAATGTGTGGGCGGCGTGGGCCAGCAGCGCCGAGTCGGCACCGCCGGAAAAGGCCACCACCACCCGGTCCAGATCGCGCAGGACCCGATGCAGCGCCTCCGACTTCAGGGCACTCGGCTCCGACACGTCCAGACGGCGCATGTCGGGTTCCGAAAAGGCGGGGACCGATCCCATGGTCAGGTGCAGCCAACCCGCTTCAGCACGACGTCCAGCTCGTCGACCATGCCGGCGTAGAAGGCTCCGAACTGACCGAAGCGGGCCGAAGCCCGGTCGTAGCGCATCGTGTAGACGACGTCCTTGAGGTCATCGGGGTGCTGTCCGAACAGGGTCACGCCCCACTCGAAATCGTCGATACCCGTCGAGCCGGTGACCACCTGGAGGATCCGTCCGGCAAAGGTCCGGCCCGACGTGCCGTGCTCCATCATCAGTTCGTGTCGGTCGTCGTAGGGCAGCTCAAACCAGTTGGCGCCCACGTCACGACTCTTGGACATCGGGTAGAAGCACCATGCCGGCATGCCCTCGGGCGGCAGAACCGGGTAGAGGCGGGCCCGCTTCATCTCGTCGGGAACACCCTGGGCGTATTCCGACACCTCGGTGAGGCTGAGGTAGCTATCGACCAACTCGAGGCCGGCGGCCACCAGGGCGGTCTGTAGGGCCCTGAGCCGCCACAGGTCGGTCCCGAGCGTCATGACGGCCACATCGGCCTTGTGGCCGAGAATGGCCACGGGGACGACCTGGTCGCCAGCCTCGGTGGCCGCGTCGACGGCGACACGAACGGCGGCAGCGTCGCTTTGGCCGCACACCTTGAGGAACAGGTGGAGAACGGCCAGGCCGTCGGAGGGGGAAACGGGTTCGCTCATCGCGGCGAGTCTAGGGAGCGGCCCTGCCGGCCCTCTCAGTCGCCGGTGTAGAGGTTGAGCCGGTCGCCGCGGGCGAAGCCGGCCAGTTGAAGGTTGGCGGTCCGGGCCGTCTCGACGGCGAGTGCCGATGGTCCGCTGACCGCCACCAGGCTGGCGAACCCGGCGGCCCACGCCTTCTGGGCCATCTCGAACGAGGCCCGGCCACTGACCCACAGGCCTAGATCGCCGGCCGGCAGGAGACCGTCCATGTGAAGCCGACCCACCACCTTGTCGACCGCGTTGTGGCGACCGATGTCCTCACGTAGCAGTAACGGCTGACCCGTGCGGTCGAAGGCCACGGCGGCGTGCACGGCCCCGGTGGTCGAGAAGAGAGCCTGACCGTCGATGTGGTCGGTCATGGCGGCAAGCACCTCGACGTCGAAGGGTTCGACGTCGAGTGGGCGAAGGCGTTCACGCAGTTCGTCGATGGCCACCGTTCCGCAAATACCGCAGGACGACGAGGCGGGGCCGAGCCGAGGCGTGGGGACGGGCGCCCGACCACCGGTGTCCACGGTGACGTCGTTGTACTCGGCCTCCGACGCCAACCCCTGTCCGCAGTAGCGGACCGAGCGGACCGGAGTGTCAGCCAGAACACCCTCGGTGATGCAGAACCCGACGGCCAGCTCAAAGTCATCACCCGGGGTTCGCATGGTGGTGGCCACCAGCTCACCGTCGAGGCGGATCGACATGGGTTCCTCGACGATCAGCTCGTCGGGGACGCGACGGTTGCCATCAGCGTCGACACGGCGGGTCAGCACCCGAGCGGTCCGGCCCCGGCTCATGTCCGGGCCCAGACGAATGTGTTCACCAGCCTCATGCCCACCAGTGAACAGGCTCGGCTCCCAAAACGCGGAACGGGCGCCCCGCAAGGCGCCCGTCTCACGTATTCGGAACGGGAAGTACCGTTCCGGAAATCCCGTTCTAGAAATCCATATCCGGCATGCCGCCGCCTGCACCCTCGGCCGGGGCATCGGCGACGACGGCCTCAGTGGTGAGGAACAACGCCGCTATGGAGCCTGCGTTCTGGAGGGCCGAACGGGTCACCTTGGCGGCATCGATGATGCCGGCGACAACCAGGTCCTCGTACTCGCCGGTGGCGGCGTTGAAGCCAACCGAGCCTTCGAGGTTGCGGACCTTCTCGACAATGACGCCACCCTCGAGGCCAGCGTTCACAGCGATCTGGGTCAACGGACCCTCGAGTGCCTTGGCCACGATGCGGGTACCGGTGGCCTCATCGGCGGCCAGTGACTCACCGGCCTCCAGAGCGGCCGCCTGGGCACGAAGCAGCGTCACGCCACCGCCGGCCACGACGCCCTCCTCAATGGCTGCCTTGGTGGTGCTCACCGCGTCCTCGATGCGGTGCTTCTTTTCCTTGAGTTCGACCTCGGTGGCTGCGCCAACCTTCAGGACGGCCACGCCGCCGGACAACTTGGCTAGACGCTCCTGGAGCTTTTCACGGTCGTAGTCCGAGTCGGTGTTCTCGATCTCGCCCTTGATCTGGGCGATGCGCCCCGAGATGTCAGCGTCGTCGCCGGCACCCTCGACAATGGTGGTCTCGTCCTTGCTGACGACGACCTTGCGGGCCTGACCGAGCATGTCGAGTGTCACGGCGTCGACCTTGAGCCCAACCTCCTCGGAGATGACCTGACCACCGGTGAGGATGGCCATGTCCTGGAGCATTGCCTTGCGACGGTCACCGAAGCCCGGGGCCTTGACGGCCGCGGCGTTGAAGGTGCCACGGATCTTGTTGACCACGATGGTGGCCAGGGCCTCTCCCTCGACGTCTTCAGCGAGGATGAGCAGCGGACGGTTGGTCTGCATGACCTTCTCGAGGGCCGGCACTAGATCACGCACAGCGGTGATCTTGGAACCGACGAACAGGATGTACGGGTCCTCGAGGACGGCTTCCATACGGTCGGGGTCGGTCACGAAGTACGGCGAGATGTAACCCTTGTCGAAGCGCATGCCCTCGACGAGGTCCATCTCCATACCGAAGGTCTGACCCTCCTCGACGGTGATCACGCCGTCCTTGCCCACCTTGTCGATGGCCTCGGAGATCATGGCGCCAATCTCGGGATCAGCGGCCGAGATGGCGGCCACGTTGGCGATCTGTCCCTTGTCGCTGGAGACGTCCTGAGCCGAGTTGCGGATGGAATCCACAGCGGCGGCCACGGCGGCCTCTATGCCCTTCTTGATGGACATCGGGTTGGCACCGGCGGCCACGTTTCGTAGGCCCTCGCGGACCATTGACCAGGCCAGAACGGTGGCCGTGGTGGTGCCGTCACCGGCGACGTCGTCGGTCTTCTTAGCGACCTCCTTGACCAGCTCGGCGCCGATGCGCTCGTACGGGTCTTCGAGGTCAATCTCCTTGGCGATGGAGACGCCGTCGTTGGTGATGGTAGGGGCGCCCCACTTCTTCTCCAGGACGACATTGCGACCCTTTGGGCCGAGCGTGACGCGCACGGCGTCGGCCAGCTGGTTCATGCCCCTCTCGAGGGAACGGCGGGCCGTCTCGTCGAACGTGATGATCTTCGCCATCAGGAATGCCTCTCAGTCAGGTTTTCGGTACGTACTCAAGTGATGACCGGTCGGTCGGCAACCGGTCGACATGGCCGGCAGCTCACGGGCGCGGCTGCTGGCACTCTCTTGCTACGAGTGCTAATCCAACCAGCGGATCGGCGGTTTTCCAACGTCGGAAGGTTGTCCGACAGGCCACCGTCGACCGCTGAAGCGGCCGACCAAAAGCTGGCTCAGCCTCCGGCAACAGCCGGGACGATGGCCAGCGCAGCGCCGTCGGGCACCTCGGTGTCAAGCCCATTCAGGAAACGGACGTCCTCGTCGCTCACGAACACGTTCACAAAGCGACGCAGGGTGCCGGACTCGTCGGTGATTCGCTCGGTAAACCCTGGGTGGGTGGCATCAAGAGCTGCCAGGGCCTCGCCCACGGTGCCGGCCTCGACGTTGACCTCGGGCTGACCGGAGGTCAGCGGACGGAGGGTGGTGGGGATGCGGATGGTGACGGCCATGGCCGGCACGTTATCCACGGGCCAGCGCCTCACCGATGACGATCTCCAGGAGGGCGGTGGGCTCAGCCATGGCCCGAGCCATGCCGAAGCGTTCCGACAGCGAGACGACCCCATCGCGGTCCGCCACCTCCGGTTCGGCACCTCCCACCACCACCAGGAGGGGCACCCCGGCCGCAGCGGCGTAGACGCCCACGCCGCCGACCACTTTCCCCTCATACGAGGTCGCATCGAGCCAGCCCTCACCAGTGACCACCAGGTCGGCGTCGGCTACGTGTTCGTCCAGGCGGAGCTCCTCGGCCACCAGGTCGATCCCGTCGACTAGTTCAGCGCCCATGGCGGCCAGGCCTCCGGCTAGCCCACCGGCCGCCCCGGCCCGATCGAGGGTCGACACGTCTACGTCGAAGCGTTCGCCGTAGACCTGCACGAGACGTTCGAGTCGACCAGTCAACATCCGGACGTGAGCATCGGTGGCGCCCTTCTGAGGGCCGAACACCTCGGCCGCGTCAGCAAACCGGGTCCGCACGTCACAGGCCACCAACAACTCCACGCCCCGGTACCGGGCAGGTGAGCCCATGGCGTCGAGCGCACCCAACCCACCGTCGGTGGTGGCCGACCCGCCCATGCCGATGACGACCCGTCGAGCCCCGGACTCCACGGCGCTCAAGATGAGCTCCCCGACACCAGCCGTCGTGGCGTCCAGCGGATGGTTTCCATCGGCGCCTCCGGCCAGTTCCAGGCCCGCTACCCGGGCCATCTCGATGACCGCCGTGCCCCTGTCCAGTCGCCAGCCGGCCTCTACCGGAGCGCCCAGCGGTCCGGTGACCACCGTGGTCCGGTCCGGTCCACCCAGGACGTCGAGCAGGCCTTCGCCGCCGTCGGCCATGGGGATCTCGACGCAGTCGGCCCCGGCGGTGGCGGCGGCCCGCCCAATGGCCGCGGCGACCTCACGGGCCGTGCCGGTGCCCCGGAACTTGTCGGGGGCGGCGACCACCTTCATCGAAGCGACCAGTTTCCGTTCCGGATCGCCCTATCCGATAAACAGGTCGACCGGGGTCAGCCGCCCTGGATGGCCAGGTCGGATCCAAGGATGACCACGATGTCGGCGTTGTCAATCCGGTCCAGTGTGCCGTCAGGGACCGAGAGGCCGCCCGCCGGGAACTGCGAGAGGATGCTCGGGGCCTCACCGAAGTGTTCCTGGATTACCTGAGCGTCGCTGGCGTAGCCCGTCTTGTAGTAGATCCCGGTGACCGAGGTCTTGTTGGCGTTGGCCGGAGACTCCATGGCCCAGCCCAGTGGGCTGAGCATGTCCGTGACCTTGCCGGCTGCGCCGGATACGCCCGAGCCGTTGGCCACCAGAACATTCACCTCGTTGGGGGCGTGCGTGGGCTTCGGAAAGAGATCCTGGGTAGTGGTCGGGGCCGGGGCTTCCGTGGTGGCTGGCGCATCGCTTCCGGAATCGGCCGATGCGTCCGTATCGGCGTCGGCCGGTATCTCGTCAGCAGAGGCATCGCCAGCCTCGGCGGGCGTCTCGCCGGTCAACGAATCGGCAGTGGCGGCCTGGTCGGCAGCCGGCGTCATGGTTCCCGGAGTCGAGTCGACGGCCTTCCAGAGCAGAACCAGTCCAAGGAGGACGGCAATGGTGATCAACAGGAAGGCCCGGGGGGCCGCGGCGGCGTTGCTCGGACCGAACCCACCGCGTGAGCGGGTATTCATCGGGTGCCGTCTTCCTCGATCATCCGGGGCTCGAGGCGGGCCCGACGACGACGGTCACGCTGGCGCTGGAGGCGACGTACGACCAGCGGGTCGTAGGCCATGGCGTCGTCGGTATCGAGCATCTCGCCGAGCAGCTGGTAGTAGCGGGTAGCCGAGAGTTCGAACCGCTCACGGATCTGAACGTCCTTAGGCGCGGTGGCCGACCACCACGATCGTTCGAAGTCGAGAATGTCCCGGTCTCGCTGCGTCAGTGCCACACCCTGATGATTGTTCACCCGGGGTGGCCATTCAAGTACCCCCGGCGATGGGAATCCCCACGCAGTGGGCAGGTACTGATTCTGGTCAGTGTGGGCGCCAACGCGAAGCAGACCGGCCGTATCTCATCGTCGCTGGCCCAAGCCGGGTACGACTCCGATTTCGGGGCCCTGGTCAACCACGAAGTGGCCTTCGCCGGCATCAGGCTGGCCATGGTCTGGACACTGATTGTCACCACCATCATGTTCCGGGGTGCCAGTAGGTCGGCCTCGGCCTAAGGCCGGAGGCGTCAAGACGGGGAACAGCCGGCGGAATGGGTCGGACGAAACGTCCGGCCCATCTCAGTAGCCTCGTCAGGGAGGGAGGCCCGGCCACGTCGATTAACTGGTCGGAAGACCCGCACCATCCCGCCCGGGTAGCTCAGTTGGTCAGAGCAGGCGCCTTGTAAGCGTCAGGTCGTCGGTTCGAATCCGACCTCGGGCTCAAGGTCCCGCAATCCAGCTGGATCCGTGCGATGCTCGCGATCCCGGCGGGGAACGGACCCTGCCACTGGCGGGAGGAGTCCCCCTTGCAACGCTTCATCGAACGCTTCGGCGCCCTGTTCGGGGCCGTTTCGATCATCGGCATGATCGTCATGATGGCCATCGAGGGCGATCCGCCGGATGTATCCGAGAAGACCACCGAGCAGATCGTCGCCCACTGGGTGGACATGGGCGACGGGGCCTGGTTTGCCCTGTGGGTGGGGGTCCTCGTGGGGATTCTCATGTTGCTCTGGGGGCTCTGGACCAGCAACGCCCTCCGGGAACGAGGGGTGACCCTCCTGGCCCCCACTGCAGCCTTGGGAACCGTCTGCATGGCCGCCGGCATGGCCATGGACTCCGCTTCCCGGCTCGCCCTCCTCGACGCCGCCGAGCACATGCCCACCGCTGCAGTGGTGGCGGTCAGCGCCATGCTCCAGTACCTGTGGGTGCCCTTCCTTTTCGGCATGGTCCTCATCACGGTCGGTGTGAGCGCCTCAGCGAAACAGACGGGCCTCATTCCCTCGTGGCTGGCCTGGATCGGCTATGCGACAGCTCTCATCCTCGTGATCCCCCACCCGATCTCCTTCATCGGCTTCCTGGTGTTCGCCATCTGGCTGCTGCTCTCCAGCATCATCATGTTCCGCAAGACGGGCGCGACAGCCTGACCACGGTCACAGGTCGCGGGCCCGGGGCGTGCACGCCCCGGGCCCGCTGCGACCTAGGCCGTCCCGCCGTACGCCGGGCTCAGGTCCGACAGCGGGCCACCTCAAAGAGGGCAACGGCGGCAGCCGCCGAGACGTTCAGCGAGCCGAGCACCCCAGCCAGCGGGATGTGGGCAATGGTGTCGCACCGCTCCCGCACCAGGCGGGACAGGCCAGTCCCCTCGGCGCCCATGACGAGGGCCACCGGCTGGTCGGCCACCGCGAGTTGGTGGATGGCCCCATCTCCACCAGCGTCGAGGCCCACGGACCACACGCCAGCATTCGACATCTGTGACAACGCCTTGGGCAGGCCTCCAACCCTGGTCATCCGAAGGTGCTCGATAGCCCCAGCTGCCGACTTGGCCACCGTGGCCGTCACCCCAGCCGCCCGGTGACGGGGCAGAACCACACCGGTCACCCCGGCACACTCCGCTGAGCGCAGGATCGCCCCGAGGTTGCCGGGATCGGTCACACCGTCGAGTAGCAACAGGAACGGGTCTCGACCGGCAGCGTCGGGCACGAGGAGGTCGTCGAGCTCGTACTCCTGCAGCGGCTGGGCGAGGGCCAGAACCCCTTGGGCAGCCTCGGTGCGGGTCATGGACTCGAACTTGTTACGTGACACCTCGCGAATGGTGACCTTGGCCTCGTCGGCCAAATCGATGATGTCGTCGAGGATGGGGGCTGAGTCGAGATCGCCGGCCAGAACTACCTCACGGGTCCGGCGGGTGCCGGCCAGCAGGAGCTCTCGAACGGCCTGACGGCCCTCCACCTGGTCGCCACCCAGACCTTTGGGCCCGTCGCCACCGTCACGATTACCCAACGGCGAGGTGCCCCGCTGGCCCGAGCCACGGACCCGGCCGGAACCGCCCCCGGGCTTGTTGGGTCGACCGGTTGACGACCGGCGGGGCGGCGGTTCAGGGCGAGCCGCACCCCGGTTGCCCTTGCCGACGTTCTGAGGACCGCCGCGACGGGGGCCACCCCTACTCGAACCAGCCTTACTCGGACCGCCTTTGCGGGCGCCACCGCCCGAACCCCTTCCACTTCCACCTCGGGAACCACTCACGAGGTGCCTCCATCTTCTCGCCCCGACGGGGCAACGGATCGAACCAACAGGACGACGGCGAAACAGGCCACACCCTCACGACGGCCCAGGGCACCGAGACCCTCGGCCCGCTTGCCCTTGATGGTGACCGGGCCACCGACTACTCGAGTCAAGCCGACCTCCATCTCATCACGACGGGGTGCCAACTTCGGGGTCTCGAGGACCACTGTGCAGTCCACGTTGGCCACCGTCCAACCCTCAGCAGCCACCGCGGCAGCCGCATTGGCCAACAGAGCCATGCTGTCGGCACCGGCGAAGGCAGCGTCGGTGTCTGGGTAGCGCTGCCCTATGTCACCTAGACCAGCGGCCCCAAGTAGGGCGTCGGTAACGGCGTGGGCCACCGCATCGGCGTCGCTGTGACCTGCCAGACCAGGGCCGTCGAACGTCACGCCGCCCAGGACCATGGGCCGGCCGGAATCCTCGCTAAACGGGTGGACGTCAAAGCCCTGCCCGATACGCAGTTCGGGGATCGTCGGTCGATCAGACCCGGAGTCAGCCATCGAAACCGCTCCCATCATCAGCCGACCCGAGGGACTCGGTGGCCAGCACAAGGTCCACCGGTCGGGTGATCTTGAGGTTCGCCGGCTCGCCATCCACGACCACCACTGTGCCACCGACGGCCTCCACGAGGGTGGCGTCGTCGCTAGCGTCGGTCCCAGCGGCATGGGCGGCCCGGAGTCGATCGGCTGGAAAGCCCTGGGGCGTCTGCACCGCCAGCACTCCGTCACGATCCACTACACCACCGTCGACCGCCCGGAGCGAGTCAGAGACCGGCACACCGGGCACCACAGCATCGGCGCCAGCCCGAACAGCAGCCACCACTCGGGCAAACAGCGCCGCGGTGGCCAAGGGGCGGGCACCATCGTGTACCAGCACCACCTCAGCGTCATCGGGGACGGCAGCCAGCCCGGCCCGCACAGACGCGGATCGGGTCGCGCCGCCTGCCACCAGGGTCACCACCGTCGCCTCGCCGCCGAGGCCGGCCAATAGCGCCTCAGCGGCCACAAGTCGTTCGGAAGCCACCACCACGACCACACCATCGGACGCTTCCATCGAGGTGGCCACGCTCCGGGACACCACCGGGCGACCACCGAGGTCGGCGGCCTGTTTGTCGCTACCGAACCGCTCGCCACGACCGGCAGCCACCACGATCGTCCAGACACTCATCGGGACCCCCTGCGGCATCTTTCCCAGTTCGGCACGCAACATCCCAAGGTCGGAGCAGATGCTGGTGTCGGCCGGGCGCTTTGCATCTCACTAGCATGGCCAATCGACATGCCGGACACCACGCTCTTTCGCGAAACCACCCTGTTCGCCGGGTTAGACGATGACGTCCTCGGGGAGATCGTCGCCGCCAGCCAGGACCTCGAGTTGCGGCGCGGGGACGTGCTGTTTCGTGAGGACGAACCGCCCGACGAGTTGTACGTCGTGGTGTCGGGCCGGATCGCCATCACCAACAAGTCCATCGACGGCCGGGAATCAATGGTGGCCCTCATGGAGGAGGGCGACCTGTTCGGCGAGATGGGCCTGTTCGACGGGCGGGGCCGCTCGGCCGGAGCCCGGGCGCTGGAAACCTCGGTGGTCACCACCGTGCCGTACGGACCGGTACGCGACATCTACGAAGCCGACCCGACCCTGCTGTGGCGGGTGGTCGACATGCTGACCGGGCGACTGCGGACCATGGACGCCGCTCTGGCCGACTCGGTGTTCCTGGACGTGACCGGACGCACCGCCAAGCGACTACTGGAACTGGCTGGCGAGGATGACGAGTTCTCGCTGCCCATCACCCAAGAAGAGCTAGCCGGAATGGTCGGCGCATCACGGGAGCGGGTCAACAAGGCCATCGCATCGTTCATCCGACTGGGGTGGATCGAACAAATTGACCGCACCTACCGGATCACTAACCGCGAACAGTTGACGATCCGCTCCAGGTAGCTCGCTCCAGTTGGCCAGGTCCGGCTCAGCCGGCCAGCCAGTCGAGAACCTTCGCCCACGCATCCGCCGCGTCGTCGGCCCGGTGGGCCGGTCGCGATGCGTCGTGCACGAAACCGTGGTCGGCGCCCTCGTAGCGAAGAACCGTCGCGCCGGCGGCCTCGAGTTCGTCAACGTGGCCTGGTGGCGTCCATGCGTCGGCCGTGCCGATCACCGCCAGCACCGACGACGGATCGCCAGCAGCCATCGCATCCAACGGCTCCCGTTGGCCCGGGCCCTGCCAGGCCTCGGGCACGTGAATCATTCCGTAGAACGGGCACGACCGCTCGAAACGCCCGGTTCCCACCGCCTTGAGGGCGTACATCCCGCCCATGCAGAAGCCCAGAATCGACACCGTGCCAGCCCCAGTGGCCTCCGCGGCAGCCATGGCATCGCCCAGTACCCGGTCGTCGTGCAGCGTCGAAGCGGCGACCAGACGGTCACCCACGTCGAGTTGCTCGCGACCCGGATAGAGCTCGAAGGCAGCCACCGTCCAACCGGTCTCGGCGGCCAGACGCGCCACCAGGTCGTCGAACAGGGGTCGCATCCCCATGACGTCCGGGATCACCACCAGACCTCTTTCTGAAGGGGCTTGATCCACAGGACCCGACGGCGATTGAACCAGTTCGGCGGCGGTGCCCGAGGGCAGTTCGATTCGCACGGGGACGTTCCTAGCAGTCAGCGATCCCGGCTGGCACCCCCTGCGGGGAGCAGGCCGACGGCGGCGACGGCCTCGGCGAGGGTGGCAACGCGGACCAGTTCGATGCCGTCGGGCAGACCAGGTGTGGACGCCGGAACGACAGCACGCCGAAAACCCAGGCGGGCGGCCTCCATAAGGCGCCGACCGGTGCCAGTCACCTGACGCAGCTCCCCACCGAGGCCCACCTCGCCGAGGGCCACAGTGTCCGACCCCAGTGGACGACCCACCACGGCGGACACAATGGCGAGGGCGAGGGGAAGGTCAGCGGCCGGTTCGGTGGCCTGAGCGCCACCCACCACGGTGGCGTACACGTCAAGTGCTCCGGGATCGATGCCGACGCGACGTTCCAGAACCGCCAGTAACAGCGCCAGCCGGCGCCCGTCGAGACCCTGGGGTGAACGCCGAGGGTGATGTGTGGACGAACGGACCACTAGGGCCTGAACCTCCAATAGGAGCGGCCGATGCCCCTCCAGCGCGGGCAGGACCACTGAACCAGCAACGTCGGGGGCCCGGTCGGCCAGAAAAAGTCGACTGGGGTCGTCGACGGACTGCAGCCCGTCGGCGTCCATCGCGAACAGGCCGATCTCGTCGGTTGGACCGAAACGGTGCTTGACGACCCGCAGCATCCGCAGGGCGTGATGGCGATCACCGGTCAGCTCTGCCACCGTGTCGACCACGTGTTCCAGTGTCTTGGGTCCGGCCAGCGAACCATCCTTGGTGACATGACCGACCAGCACGGTGGCCAACGCACGGGCCTTGGCCTCGACTACCAGGCGTTGCGCCGACGCCCGGACTTGGCCGGCCGAACCGGGCGCACCGCCCTCGACGGCTAGGTGGACGGTCTGCACCGAATCCACGATGAGTAAGTCGGGTTCGAGTTGATCGAGATGGGCCAGGATCGCCTCGACAGAGGTATCGCTGGCCAACCAGAGGTCGTCGTGCACAGCGCCCAACCGCTCGGCCCGCAACCGAACCTGACCCGCAGACTCCTCGGCGCTGACCAGCAGGACCCGGCCGCCAGCACCGACCCGTGCGGCGGCGAGTTGCAAGGTGAGGGTCGACTTCCCGATGCCCGGCTCGCCGCCCAGCAGGGTGACCGAGCCGGGCACCAGGCCCCCTCCGAACGCCCGATCGGCTTCAGCCATACCGGTAGGCACCGCGGCCGACTCGTCGGGGGCCAACGTCGACATGGGCCGAACCTCGCCGATCCCGAGGTTCGCCGCGGCGAGCACGCTCGAGCCACCGGACCGGACTACCGGAACCTCCATCAGGGCGTTCCAGTCGCCGCAACTACCGCACCTGCCAACCCAACTGGGGTGTGGGGTGCCACACGAGGTGCACTCGAACGTGGTGCGGGTACGGGATCCGGTGGTGAGGCTCGCCATAGGACCGAACCTACGAACCGCCTGTGACAGGGGTCAGGTGGGGCGGGCCCGGAAGAGGCCAGCGAACCCGTCGATGACCGGGTGGGAGAACCCCTCGGGCACAAGTGCCGAGCCACGCAGCAACACCGTGGAAATGCCCAAGCTTCGTGCCGCGTCCAGGGTGACCGGTTCCGAATCGATGAGCAACATGTCGGCGTACTCCACGCTGGACATCCGCCGCAGAGCTTCGAACATGGCCGGACTGGGCTTACGGGCCCCGATCTCCCCGGAGGCCACCCACGGATCGACCCGCTGGTCCAGCCCGAAGCGACGCCGCAACTGCATCGACCACGGCAGCACCGCATTGGTCAGACACGCCACGGGCAGGCCCCGCTGCTCCATCCGATCTAGGAACGGCTGGACGTCGGCCCGCATCCGCACCCGCGACAGGTAGGTCGAATCGAGCGTGTCGGCCTCGCCCGGCACGCCGACGGCGGCCCAGAACTCGCCGCTGGAGAGATGTCCAAGGCTGGCCGCCCGGTACCGGTCGGCAACCTCACCGGGATCCACTACACCGCCGTTGTCGCGCACGAACGGCACGAGGAGTCCCTCGGGATCGCTGCCCGGATCCCACACCACACCGATGCCGCCCAGAACCACCAGGCGCAACGTCCGGCCCTCCGATGACGTGGCCGGCCGAACCATCTCGATGACCGGCTTGGGCGCCGTTACCGAGGCCTGTCCCGATCGGTCGGAACCCGGCCCCTCGACCGCGGCCTTCCGTCGACGACGGGCCATCACCAGACGGAGGATCTGGAAGACCGACACCAGAAGGAACAGGCCGCCCGAGATGATCGACACCGTGCGCCACGTCCGTGGGGTGGAGTCGGCAAGCACCCCGGTGGCGTGAAAGAGGGTGGGCGCCGGGTCTCCGAGCACCACCGTCCACGATCCGCTAGACATCCCCTCCTCGACACCAAGCCCGGTGACTTGCTCGGGGACCTGCTCCGGATTGGTGGGCATCTCGGCCAGCAGGGTGAGAGAAAACGATGCCGTCGGGTCACAGGATCCGTCGGGGCATCCAGCCAGGTCCGCTAACTCACCGTCGGAGCGGGCGAACGGCAACCCGTCGAGGACCTCGGCGAGGTCGGCGTCAGCCAGCAAGTCCAAGCCCGGCGAGAGGTCAATCCGACCATCGAGGCGCCACGTGGTCTCGGCAAAGGCCCGCTCACGCACCAGCCGAACCTGGGAGATAGCGGTTGGCCCGACCACCTCGGCCAGCACGGCAGCCAGCCGATCCGGATGATCGAAGGCCTTGCGGGCGCTGATCCGAGCCGACCCTCCAATGGTCTCGGGCCCGCTGATCACCCAGCCAGCCTCAACGAGGTCACCCACCCGGACCCGCTCATCGAGTCCGCCGAGGGCCTCAACTGCCGCCGAGTCCAGTTCGACGAGGAGGTCGACGTGTCCCGTGCCGTTTTCGGCGACGTCCACGGTGACCGTGGCATCGACCCGGCAGGCGGCGCTGGTCAGGACCACCAACAACAGGCCGAGGATGGCCGACGCGCGTCCTAACCGAATAGGGGTGTTCATCGGACCGGGAGACAGACCGAGCGAAAGGGAGGTGCGGCTACTCCGCGCCCTCGACCGCCATCTCGACGGTCGGTGGCTCGAATCCGGCGCCGGCCCGGAAGACCACCTGCCTGGTGCCTTTGGCGTCGCCGTCATCGGGCGCGTCCTCAACGTCGACCACGACAATGTCGCCAGCAGCGAACTCCTTGTGAAGCAGGCGCTCGGACAACGGATCCTCGACAAGACGCTGGAGGGCCCGACGCAACGGACGGGCACCCATCGACGGGTCGTAGCCTTGCTCGGCCAGGTGGTGCTTGACCGCCTCGGTGAGCTCCAGGCCCATGCCCTGGCCCGACAACTGGGTGGACAACCGCACGACCATCAGGTCGACGATGCGGGTCACCTCGGCCAGCGAGAGCTCATGGAAGACAATCGTGTCGTCGATGCGGTTTAGGAACTCCGGCCGGAAGTGCGCCTTGAGGGCATCGTTGACCTTGGCCTTCATCCGCTCGTAGCTGACCGCCTCGTCGGCCTTGGCGAAGCCAAGGTTGGCCTTTCGCAAGTCGGCCGTACCGAGATTGGACGTCATGATCAGCACGGTGTTGCGGAAGTCGACGCTGCGACCCTGCGAATCGGTCAGGCGACCCTCCTCGAGAATCTGGAGCAGCGTGTTGAAGACGTCCGGGTGGGCCTTTTCAACCTCGTCGAACAGCACCACGGAGAACGGGCGGCGACGCACCGCCTCGGTGAGCTGGCCGCCCTCTTCGTAGCCCACGTAGCCGGGGGGCGAACCGACGAGACGGCTCACCGTGTGCTTCTCCATGTACTCCGACATGTCAAGTGAGATGAGGGCCTGCTCGTCACCGAACAGGAACTCGGCCAACGTCTTGGCCAGCTCGGTCTTACCCACGCCCGACGGGCCCAGGAAGATGAACGACCCCGACGGGCGCTTTGGATCCTTGAGGCCGGCCCGGGTGCGCCGAATGGCCTGGCTGACCGCTTTGATGGCGTCCTCCTGGCCGATGACCCGCTTGTGGAGTTCGTCCTCCATCTTTAGGAGCTTCTGGGTCTCCTCCTCGGTCAGCTTGTAGACGGGGATGCCAGTCCACACCGAGAGGACCTCGGCTATGGCCTCCTCGTCAACCTCGTCGAACAGGTCCTGACCGGACGACTTGAGTTCGGCCTCCTTTGCCTCCTTGCGGGTCAGAAGTTCCTTTTCGGTGTCGCGCAGGCGACCAGCCTCTTCGAAGTCCTGAGACTCGACGGCCGCCTTCTTACGCTGCACCACCTCGGCCAGATCAGTTTCGATCTCACGCATGTCGTCGGGCGTGTCCATGCGCTTGATCCGCATGCGGGAACCGGCCTCATCGATGAGGTCGATGGCCTTGTCGGGGAGGTGCCGGTCCGAGATGTACCGGTCGGCCAGGTTCGCCGCTGCGACCAGGGCCTGGTCGGTGATGGTGACCCGGTGGTGGCTCTCGTAGCGCTCCCGAAGACCCTTGAGGATCTCGATGGTGTGGGGCACTGTGGGCTCGTCGACCTTCACGGGCTGGAAGCGGCGCTCCAGGGCGGCGTCCTTCTCGAGGTGCTTGCGGTACTCGTCGAGCGTGGTGGCACCGATGGTCTGGAGCTCACCACGGGCCAGCATGGGCTTCAGGATGGATGCCGCATCGATGGCGCCCTCGGCGGCACCGGCGCCGACAAGCGTATGAATCTCGTCGATGAACAGGATGATGTCACCCCGGGTCTTGATCTCCTTGAGGACCTTCTTGAGGCGCTCCTCGAAGTCGCCGCGGTAGCGGCTGCCCGCCACCAGGGCGCCCAGGTCGAGGGTGTAGAGCTGCTTGTCGCGGATGGTCTCCGGGACGGCGTCGTCGGCGATCATCTGGGCCAGACCCTCGACGATCGCCGTCTTGCCCACGCCAGGCTCGCCGATAAGGACCGGGTTGTTTTTGGTGCGGCGCGCCAGCACCTGCATGACCCGCTCGGTCTCGCGGTGGCGGCCGATGACCGGGTCGAGCTTGCTGTCTCGGGCGGCCTGGGTGAGGTTGCGGCCGAACTGGTCGAGGACGAGCGAGCCGGACGCCGAATCGCCGCCGCCGCCGCCGCTGGTGGCACCCGCCTTGTCCGAGGATTCGGACGGGCCCTGGCCGGAACCGGCATAGCCCGACAAGAGCTGGATGACCTGCTGGCGGACCCGTGAAAGGTCGGCGCCCAGCTTCACGAGGACCTGGGCGGCCACGCCCTCACCCTCGCGGATCAGACCCAACAGGATGTGCTCGGTGCCGATGTAGTTGTGCCCCAGTTGGAGCGCCTCGCGCAGCGAGAGTTCCAGGACCTTCTTGGCCCGGGGAGTGAACGGGATGTGGCCGCTGGGCGAACTGGCACCGTGACCAATGAGCTCCTCAACCTGGCTGCGGACGGCCTCCAACGAGATGCCGAGCGATTCGAGGCCCTTGGCAGCCACGCCCTCACCCTCGTGGATTAGCCCAAGCAGGATGTGCTCGGTGCCGATGTAGTTGTGGTTGAGCAGCCGCGCCTCTTCCTGGGCGAGTACCACGACCCTGCGGGCCCTATCGGTGAAACGCTCGAACAACGCCGATGCCTCCTGCGCTCAGTGAACTGGCTCTGCCAGCTCTGGTGACGTCTCCCCCGTCATTTCAAAGTGTACCGGTGGCCCGTGACGCCCCATTGGCGCGTTTCCCACCCCGGGATTCCCCTCCGGGGCGGGTCCGTTTCGCCCGGAACGGGCGGCGCCGTATCCTCACCGGGTGGCTTCCGTCTCCCCAGCGATCACCGGCGTGTCGGTGAACCGACTTCTAGACCTTCCCGGGATGGCCGACGCGTTGGCCCGCACCGAAGCTGAACTCCGAACCGTCGTGGAATCTGGCGACCCCTTCCTAACCGAGGTGGCCCGCCATCTCATTGACGCCGGCGGCAAACGGGTCCGCCCTGCACTGACCGTCACTGCCGCCCAGGTGTTGGATGCCGATCCTGGCGTGGCCTCCCACGACGTCATCCGGGGCGGAGTGGCCGTCGAGCTGGTGCACCAGGGATCGCTGTACCACGACGACGTGATGGACGGCGCCGAGACCCGACGCACCGTCCAGAGCGTGAACGCCCGCTGGGGCAACCCCGAGGCCATCCTGGCCGGCGACTACCTGCTGGCCCGCGCCTCGGAGATCGCCGCGGACCTAGGTACCGAGGTGGCCGGACTGCTGGCCTCGACCATCGCCTCACTCTGCGAGGGTCAGGTTCGCGAGCTTCGCCATGCCTTTGACGTGGACCGAACCGAAGAGGCCTACCTGGCTTCGATCACCGGCAAGACCGCCTCATTGCTGTCCACCGCGGCCCGGGTCGGAGCCATCGTGGCCGGCCATCACCGTGAGGTGATCGAGGCGCTGACCGACTTCGGCCACCACTACGGCATGGCCTTTCAGGTGGTTGACGACCTCCTCGACGTGGTTGCCACCGACGATCAGCTGGGCAAGCCAGCCGGCAACGACCTAGTGGAGGGCACCTACACGCTGCCCGTGATCCGGGCTCTGGCTGGACCATCGGGTAGCGAGCTACGGGACCTGCTGGGCGGACCGATCGACGCCGCCACCCGGGACCGGGTGCGTGACGTGATCCGGACCGATGAGGCCATCGGGGCCACCCGCGACACCGCTATCGAATTTCTGGGCTCGGCCCGAGGGGCGCTCGACGGGCTGCCGGCCAACCCGTCGGTCGGCACCATGCAGGCCACCTGCGACCTGCTGTTGGACCGCCTCGACGGGTCGTTCTAACTCAGGACCTGTTACTCAGGTCCTATTGCTCCGGTCTGAGTGTCGGGAAGAGGATCACGTCGCGGACTGTGGTCGTGCCAGTCAAGAACATGACCAGACGATCCATACCGATCCCCAACCCACCGGTGGGTGGCAGCCCATACTCCAGTGCCCGCAGATAGTCCTCGTCGACGGCCATGGCCTCGGCATCACCCGCGGCCTTCTCGGCCTCCTGGGCCACGAAGCGAGCCCGCTGCTCGTCGGGGTCCACCAGTTCACTGAAGGCGTTGCAGAGCTCACGACCAGCGACGATCCCCTCGAAGCGTTCTACCCAGCCCGGCTGCTCCCGGTGGTCACGCGACAGCGGCGAAACCTCCTTGGGGTAGTCGGTCACAAAGATCGGGCCCCACAGCTCGGCCTCGGTCGTCTTCTCGTACAACTCCAATATGAGCTTGCCGGGCCCGTAGTGGTCCTTGACCGGGATGTCGCGCTCCTCGCACAACCGGATTAGCTCGTCACGTGGGGTGTCGAGATCAACGGTCAGGCCGCCGTATTCGGTCAGCAGCTCGAGCATGGTGGCCCGACGCCACGGCACCGACAGATCCAGATCGCGACCGTCGTAGGTCAGCGAGGTCGTGCCGCACACCTCCATGGCTAGATGGGCCACCAACTCCTCGACGAGGGACATGATGTCGGTGTAATCGGCATACGCCTGATACAACTCGAGCATCGTGAACTCAGGGTTATGACGAGGTGACAGACCCTCGTTTCGAAACACCCGTGCGATCTCGAACACCCGCTCGAAGCCGCCCACGGTGAGGCGCTTGAGGTACAGCTCAGGAGCGATGCGTAGGTAGAGCTCCATGTCCAACGCGTTGTGGTGTGTGGTGAACGGGCGGGCCAGGGCCCCACCGGGAATCGGATGGAAGGTCGGCGTCTCGACCTCGAGAAAGTCCCGCTCCTCGAGCCAACGGCGAGTGGCCGACAGGATCCGGCTGCGAGCCACAAAGGCGGCCCGAGACTCGTCGGTCACCCACAGATCGACGTAGCGCTGACGGAAGCGGGTGTCGACGTCGGTGATGCCGTGCCACTTGTCGGGGAACGCCCGACGGGCCTCGGCCAAACGGATCCACGAATCGACCCTGATACTCAGCTCGCCGCGCCGGGTCTTGAGTACCTCGCCGGTCACTCCGATCCAGTCACCCAGATGAAGGCCGGTGAAGCCCGCGAAGTTGAGGGTGGACCGCTGTAGGGCGAACAGTTGCACCCGGCCGGTGGAGTCCTGGAGGTCGCCGAAGGCCAACTTGCCCTGGTCGCGGCGAAGCATGAGGCGTCCGGCCACGGTGACCACCACGCCGGTCTCCTCGCCGTCGGCCAGATCCGCGTAGTCGGCCACCACAGCGCCCGCGGTGGTCGTCGGATCGAACCGGTACGGCACCTGCTCCTCAAGGCCAGGCTCCTCGGATACCTGCTCGTCGGTCATAGGTTTCGCTCGTGGACGAGACGGAGACCGTGCAGGGTCAGGAACGGTTCGACGTGCTCAATGGTCGCCGTCGACGGGGCGATCAGGTGGGCTAGACCACCGGTGGCTACCACCGTGCAGCCACCCAACTCCTCGCGGAACCGCTCGACCATGCCGTCGATCTGAGCGGCGAAGCCGTAGACAGCGCCCGACTGCAGCGACTCGACGGTGCTCTTGCCGATCACGTTGCGGGGTTCGGCCAACTCCACGGCCCGCAGTGCTGACGCTCGGCCGAACAGGGCGTCGAGGCTCACTTCCACACCGGGGGCGATGGCCCCGCCCAGGAACTCGCCGTCGGCGGAGATCACGTCGAAGTTATTACCGGTACCGAAGTCGACGACCACCGTCGGGCCACCATAGAGATCGTAGGCCCCCACCGCGTTTGCGATCCGATCGGCGCCGACCTCCCTGGGGTTGTCGTAGAGGATCGGCATGCCAGTTTTCACACCTGGTCCGATGACCACCGGTTCGAAGTCCACGTAGCGGTCGATCATGGTTCGAAGGCTGGCCAGCACCCGGGGCACACCGGCACATATGGCCACGCCGGTGACCTGCCCCTCGAGGTCGTGGCCGCCCTGACGTAGCAGGTTGCGGATGAGCACCGCGTGCTCGTCCGCCGTCCGGTCATGGTCGGTACGGATCCGCCAGTGGTCGACCAGCCCGGAATCGGCCGCGGCGACCGGGGAGCCAACCTCGTAGAGGCCGAGCACCGTCTGGGTGTTGCCCACGTCAATGGTCAGCAGCATCAGGCTGGCGCCCCTCTCTGAAGATCCGGGTCGAGGTCCAGACCAAGGTCCAGAGACGGCGCCCCGTTGGTCAGGGCGCTGGTCGAGATGCAGTCCACTCCTGTCGCCGCATAGTCGGCTACCCGGTCCAGGGTGATGCCACCGGATGCCTCGACGAGCGGTCGCGTGCCGTGGCGTTCGCCATGGGCATGCACCTCGGCGATGCAGCTGATTATCGATGTGGGGGTCATGTTGTCGAGCAGCAGCGCATCAGCGCCGGCCTCCAGCGATTCGCGGACCTGGTTGAGAGTCTCGCATTCGACATGCACGGTACGCGCCGGCCAGAGCGAACGCGATGACGCCACGGCAGACGCTATGTCGGTGCCGGTGAGGTGGTTGTCCTTCAACATGACCCAGTGGCTGAGGTTGGTCCGGTGGTTCCATCCCCCGCCGGCCCGCACGGCGGCCCGCTCTAGTGCTCGGAGGCCCGGCGTGGTCTTACGGGTGTCCCAGATCCGAGTGGCACCAGCCCCCTCGACCCAGAGGGCGGTGGTGGTGGCCACCCCGGAGAGATGACAGAGAAAGTTCAACGCCGTGCGCTCGGCGGTCAGGATCGGGGCCAGCGGACCCCGCACGGTGGCCACCACGTCGCCGGGAGCGATCCGGTCACCGTCAGCACGCAGCCAGAGAACCTCGATGGCGTCCGACACCTGTGCAAAGGCCTCCGTGGCGCACGCTGAGCCGGCCAGTACCCCGTCGTCCCGGCTAGCTAGCACTCCGTCGGCCATCGCGTCGGCCGGTACGAGCGACGCGCTGAGGTCACCGTCGGGCGTGAGATCCTCATGGAGGGCCAGCACCACCGCGTCGGCTACCTCGTCGGCCTGCGGCTCGAGGGAACCCGCCTGATCGGCCAGGTGGGCTACCAGCGAGGAAGGCAGTCGTCCAGCCGAGCTCTGGGGGTTGGGATCATGCACGGGCCAAGCCTGCCCGGGGTCGGTGCCGGATCGGCTCATCCGGCTGGCGCTCCGACGTTGTAGATGAGGCGAGCCTTCCCGAACCGGCAGGCCACCAGTGCCCCATGGATCGAATCACCGGCCCAATCGCCACCGATGATCCGGACCGACGGCACGGTCAGCTCGCACTACTGAAGCCCACGGTGAGCAGCGCGCCGAGCGACGTGATCTCATCGCATCCGTCCGACCCCTCCGTCAGCAAGTCGAGCAACGGATCGGCCACTAGGTCGGCGGCCACGTCGCGCAACGGCACCAGGACAAACATCCGCTCAAACATCCGGGGATGGGGCACCACCAGGTCGGGCTGGTCGACCTCCTCGCCGTCGACCCACAACAGGTCCACGTCCAACGTGCGCGGACCCCAACGTTCGAGTCGCACCCGCTTGGCGGCCGCCTCACAACGCTGAGCCACCTCCAACAAGGCGCGGGCCCCCAGGTCGGTCTCGAGGCGCACCACAGCGTTGAAGTACGAACCCTGATCGGGTCCACCCACCGGCGAGGTCTCGTAGACGTCAGAGACTGCTACCACGTCGGGCAGGCCGTCGACAGCGCCCTGCAGCAGGGCCCGACGGTCGCCCAGATTGGAACCCAAGGCCAGCAGGGCCCGGTGGGTCATGAGGTGCGGTGGATCCGCACCCCGCTGGTGGCGAGATCCACCGGGACCGGCGGGCGAAGCTTGCGAACCACCACGGTAACGGCGTCCACCCCGCCGATGCCCAGGACGGCATCGGCGATCCGACCGGCGAACCGCTCCAGCAGATCGAACGACTCGCCGTCGGCGATGCCGGCCACTAGACCGGTCAGGCCCCCGTAGTCGACGGTGTCAGCCAGGTCGTCGCTGACCGAGGCTGTCGACAAGTCGGCGTGCACGTCAAGGTCTACCTCAAAGGGCTGGCGACGGGTCTTCTCCTCAGGGAGCACCCCACAGATGGCCACCACCCGAAGGCCCCGTAGCTCGATCCGGTCACTCACCCGGCATCCCCATCTTCACTCGCGGGCGGATCGGCCGGGGCGACGAGGCCCACGATCTCGCGACCAACGGTGCCCAGCGGGCGCTCGGTCAGACGCTCGGCGAACGAGATGGCCTGCGGGCCGGCCGCCACGAGGCCCGACCACAGGAGCCACGCCCCCATCACGCCGCACACCACGTCATTGAGTTCCTCGCGGTGCACCAATACGCAACGGCCCTCAGCACTGTGCTCGTCGATGGCCCGGCAAACCTCCTCGAGACGCGCCACACCGTCAGTGGCGCCGCTGAACGGCAGGTGCACCCATGACTGGTCGAAGTCGTCGTAGTTGTGGAGGTTGTGGTCGCTGGCCAGCAGGGACAACACGGTCTGGAAGCCATTCTCACGGATCCAGATGATTTCCTCCTGACGTCGGACCCGGCGGTGGCCCTCCCCGACACCTCCCGGTCGTTCGCTGACCGCTATCCGGTCCTTGACAATCCATGTGAACCCGCGGGGAACGATCCCCTCAGCCCACTTCCCGCGCATCACCATGAGGACACTGTGCCGCAGATCGTGGTCATCCGACCACCCTTGCTGCTCCGACCGTGGCTCGCACGTCGTGGGCACGCACAATCTGCACACCGCGGGCGAACGACCAGGTAGCCATGGCCACCCCCGCCTCAGCCCGATCCTCCGGCGGAGTTACCCGATGATCGCCATCGCTGGCGGCCGTCAACTCGCCGAGGAACCGCTTGCGGCTCACCCCAAGGACCACTGGCCATCCCGACGCCACTAGTACGTCGATGTGTCGGACCAAGGCCATGTTGTGAGCCGTCGTCTTGCCGAACCCGATGCCCGGATCGATCCACACCTCGGGTACGCCGGCTGTCCGAGCCACCGCTGCCCGGTCCAACAGGAAGGTCTGGACCTCGGCCACCACGTTGTCGTACACGGGTTCCTGCTGCATGGTCCGCGGGTCGCCCTGCATGTGCATGGCCACCCATCCCACCCCGAGGTCGGCTGCCACCTCGTGCAGCCCAGCACTCACGTCGTTGATGATGGACGCGCCGACCGCCACGGCGGCAACCGCAACGGCGGCGTGGCGGGTGTCGATCGAGAGACGGACCAGCCCGGCGGTGACTACTGGGTCGGCAGCCAACGCCTCGATGACGGGCACCACCCGGGCCAACTCCTCTTCCTCGCCGACCGGATCCGCACCGGGTCGGGTCGACTCGCCCCCGACGTCGACAATGCACGCCCCCTCGTCGACCATGGCCCGTCCATGGGCGACGGCCGCTGCGAGGTCGAGATAGCGCCCACCGTCGGAGAATGAGTCGGGTGTGACGTTGAGGACGCCCATGACGCCGCCAGTAGGGCCGAGGGCCATCGTCAGCGGCGGCGGTTGCTCTCGATGAACCGCATGGCCTCGAGGCGGGTGGAGACCTCGTCGCGGAACACCCCGTGGACGGCCGACGTCACGGTCTCCGCACCGGGCTTCTGTACTCCACGCATCGACATGCAGAGGTGCTCGGCCTCGATCACCACGAGCGTGCCCTGGGGGTCGAGCGTGCGCTGGATGGCGTCGGCCACCTGGGAGGTAAGCCGTTCTTGAATCTGCGGGCGACGGGCATAGCCCTCGACCAGGCGAGCCAGCTTGGACAGGCCGGTGATCATCCCGCCCCGACGGGGGATGTAGGCCACGTGGGCCACCCCGAAGAACGGCACAAGGTGGTGCTCACACAGCGAGTACAGCGGGATGTCACGGACCATGACCATCTCGTCGTGGTCGACGTCGAACGTCTTGATGAGGTGGTCGGCGGGTTCCTCGTGCATGCCGCTGCACACCTCGGCGTACATGCGAGCCACCCGGGCCGGCGTCTCGCGGATCCCGTCACGGGTAACGTCCTCGCCGATCGCCTCGAGGATCTCGGCCACCGCTGCCTCGATACGGGGAAGATCCACCTCGAATCTCACGCGGGGGACCTCGCCACCGTCGGGTCGGCGGCGGACTCCTCGGGAGCCACGTCCACGATGCGGATGTCAGGCAGGTTGCGGAATTTCTCGTCCACGTCGAGGCCGTAGCCGACCAGGAAGTCTGACGGGACCCGGTAGCCCTCGTAACGCAGGATCGACTCGTCCACCTTGTGGTTCTCGCGCACCAGCAGGGCACACACCTCGAGGCTGGCCGGGTTGCGGGCCAGCAAGTTGCGACGCAGGTAGTTCAGCGTCAGGCCGCTGTCGATGATGTCTTCCACGAGGATCACGTCACGACCAGCCAGGTCCAGGTCGAGGTCCTTGACGATGCGAACCACGCCCGACGAACGGGTGGAGTGGCCATAGGACGAGACGGCCATGAAGTCGAACTCGACCGGTAGGTCAATTGAGCGGGCCAGGTCGCTCATAAACATGAAGGCGCCCTTAAGGACGCCAACCAGAAGGGGTTCGCGGCCGGCGTAGTCAGCGGTGATTTCCTCGCCGAGAGCCTGCACCCGTGCCTTTAGGTCGGCGGCCGAGACCATCACCGAGGACGCGGTATAGCGGCCCACGGTCAGCGGATCCGGCACGGCGGAAGAGTCGCTGGCCATGGCGGCGACCCTAGCGGGGCTCAAAGACCAAGAACCCCGCCGAACGACGGACCCGGTGTCCACCGGCCACCTCGGTGGCTACCACACGACCTCGTACCACGTCGAGCACCCGGTCGACCGATGCCTGATCAGGTGGCGGACCCGTGGGGTGACCGGCAATCGGGCCGGTGAGCTGGACAGTGAGCCAGCGACGCACGGCCAGGCGGAGCAGGTCGTCAGGCAGGTCGGCCACGGACCGCACGTCGGCCGGGTCCACGTCGACCACCAGCCCAGCGAGCAAACCAGTGGCCTCGCCGGCCAGCGTGGCGTGACGAGCCAACAAGGGCACGGGATCTCGCCCGGCCACATCGGCCAGCAGGGGGAGCACCTCGTGGCGGACCCGGTTACGGGTGAAGCGGGGGTCGTCGTTACTCGGATCGTCGACCACCTTCAGGCCGAGCGCCGTACACAGTCCTCGGGTCTCGGTCCGACGCAGGGCCAGCAACGGGCGGCGATCCGGCTCACCAATACCCGCCGTTCCGGGCACGCCGGCACCCCGGAAAAGGTTCAGTAGCACGGTCTCGGCCTGGTCGTCCGCGGTGTGGCCGGTCAGCACCCCGACAGGCAGGGCGGCCCGCCGGATGTCACGGGCCCGCTGTTCGAGGTCGGGGCCATCGACCACCAGCCCGTCAACCGTGATGGTCGAAACCCCGAGGCTCAGAGCGTTGTGGGCCACCAGACGAACCTCGTCCGCCGAGGTAGAACGCAGCCCGTGGTCCACGGTCCAGCAGGTGACCTCCAGGCCGGCGGCGACGGCCAGCACCAGTAGCGCCGTCGAGTCCGGCCCACCGGATACCGCACAATCCACGGCGGTTCCAGCGGGCGGGAAGGCACACCGATCCAGCAACGGCGCCGTCGGATCGGCACCGTTGGCCACCGGTTCCCCGGGCGGGTCAACCGACTGGGGCCCGGTCAGGCCTTCAGTCGCTCGATCCACCGGTCCGGCTCACGGATCTCTCCCAGATCGGGCAGGTGGGACGGGTCCTCCCAGACCCGGTCCAGTAGCGCCGTACCCCCGTGGGCCTCCACTGCTCCGATGAACGCCTCACCCTGCGCGTACTGCACCAACTTGGCCTCAAGGCCCACAAGCTTCTGGAACAGCCGGGTCACCCCCGAAGCGTTGCGGCGGCGATCAGCCATGACGCCGGCCATGCGGTCGGCGCCGTGCACGATGCCCTCACCGGCCCGGCCCATGGTCACGTCGCCATGTCCCTCCAGGAGGCTCATGAGTCCGGCGATACGGTCCAGTGCCACCTGCTGTTCGGGCGATGAGATGGCACCCAGCACCCCCGAACCAGCTGCACCGGACTCCCCGCCGCCCCCGGCCGACCGCTTCGCTGCCCGGTTGTCAACCAGACCCTTCAGCGAGGCCACCAGGTCGAACGACTCGGGTTGGGCGCCGTCCAACAGGGACTGCACGAGTCCCAGGTAGTGCGACCGCATCCACGGCACGCCGGTGAACTGTGCCCGGTGGGTGACCTCGTGGAGGGCCAGCCAGAGCCGGAAGTCGTGGCGGGGGAAGGCGTAGCGCCGCTCGAGGGCCACCAGATTGGGACCCACGTAGTACACGATGTCCTGGTCCTCGGCCGCCTCGTCCTCCACCACCAGCAGGTCGTACTGACCGAGCACCCGGGTAGACATCCAGCCCAGGACCACCCCCAGTTCCATGCCGCCCATCCGGACGGTCAACGCCGAGGGGGCATCCGACTCGTCGCTATCGGTCCCGCCTTCAGCAGCGTCGCCGAGGCGCTCGAAGAGGGGTCGTAGCAGGCGCTGCATGGAGGCCACGTTGGCCCGGATCCAGTCGTCCCGACCGACCACCCGGGCCCGGGCGCTGCCCGACAGCGAGCGTAGGCCGGTGGTAGCCGCCACAAGGTCTTCGGCACGCGAGGTGTGGACGTGGAACTCTTCGGTCAACCCGTCGAGGTGGTGGGCGCCGCCGAACGGCGCCCGATCAGCAATGCGGATCGCCACCCGCTCGGCCAGGTCCCAGTCCACGAACGACGATGCGCCCGAGGACGGGTCATCAGACATCGAACGGACCGTCGCCGGAACCGCCTGGGCGGACGACGTGCTCAGCGCTTCGGGAAGCGGGTCGAGGAGACCTTCTGGAAGTAGCCGACCAGGGTGGCCACGGTCAGAGCCAACCCGCCGATAGCCAGCGGCACGGCCAACCAGTAGTGCCAGATCACGCCTGCGAACAAGTTCATGGGTTAGATCCTAGGGGTTTGGCCCCCGCCGGCATGAAGCCGATCGGCGGGAGGCGGTGGATGCTCGGCGAGCCCGCGCGGGGAATCGAACCCCGGACCTATTCATTACGAGTGAATCGCTCTTCCGACTGAGCTACACGGGCCTGTACCGGCCCCAAGGGGTCGGCTACCCGGGCAGCGTAACGGCCTGCCTACTCCTCGGGTCGCCCCTCGAACGTCTCCCCGGAGCTACCCGGACCCCTCTTCGGGGACGTCACCGGGTCGGACCAACGGCGCCCAGGCCAGCAGCAGGCGCTTCTCGCCCTTGGAGGCGAAACGCACCACCGCCTCGGCCCGATCACCGTCTCCGTGGACGGCCAGGACCACTCCATCGCCCCATGCCCGGTGGACCACATCGTCGCCGACCCGGAGGCCCAACTCATGTGCCCCCGATGAGGACTCCCCGGGGCTACGGGTAGATCCCCCATTGCTCGAACCCCCGCCGAACACCCGGCCGGATGGTTCGGCGTCACGATTGGAAGATCGTCGGGGGGCGCCCAACCAGTCGGTGTCAGCGGACCGCGACCTCGATGCACCGGCACCAGAACCCGGCCAGCTGTCATCCTTTCGCCGGTTGGCCTTTCGGGTTCCCTCGGCGTCGACCAGCAGCTCTGAGGGGATCTCGTCGAGGAACCGGCTGGGCGGGTTGTACTGGGTCTGCCCGTGAAGCATCCGGCTCCAGGTGTGAGTCAGCATGAGGCGCTCGCGGGCCCTGGTGATGCCGACGTAGGCCAGGCGCCGCTCCTCCTCGAGTTCTTCGGGGTCGCCGAGGGCCCGCACGTGGGGGAAGACGCCGTCCTCCATTCCCACGATGCACACCACCGGGTACTCGAGGCCCTTGGCGGCGTGCATGGTCATGAGTACGACCTGCCCGGGATCAGTATCACTGGCAGCTAGATCGCCACCTTCCGGGTCGCCGCCTTCAGTGTTCTGGGCAGGAAGGTCATCGGTGTCGGCCACGAGTCCCACCCGCTCGAGAAACTCGTCCACGTCGTCGAACTCGCTGGCTACCCCGACCAGTTCGGAGAGGTTCTCCAGACGACCCTCAGCCTCGATCGACCGATCAGCCCGGAGCTCTTCGAGGTAACCCGACCGCTCGAGGGCCACCTCGAGGATGGTGGCCGGACCGTCGTCGACCGCTTGGGCGAGGGCATCAACCAGTTCGAGGAACGAGCGAATACCGGTGGCGGCCCGTCCCAACACCCCGGCAGCCTCAGAATCACGCAGGGCGTCGACAAACCGGACGTCCTTGGACGCCGCGTGGGCGTCTAACCGGGCCACTGACGTGTTGCCTACCCCCCGCTTGGGCACGTTCAGCACTCGCTTGGCTGCCACCTCGTCGGCCGGGTTGGTAGCCAACTTGAGGTAGGCCATGGCGTCCCGAACCTCGCGGCGGTCATAGAAGCGAAGCCCGCCTACCACCTTGTAGGGCACCCCCAACATGACCAGCTGCTCCTCGACGGCCCTGCTCTGGGCGTTGGTCCGGTAGAAGACGGCCATGTCGGTCCACGGCCGACCTCCGTCGTGCAGGCGCCGGAGTTGGCTGACCACCCAACGGGCTTCGTCATTTTCGTCGTCGGCTCGGAAGCGGGTGATCGGTTCACCCGAACCTGCATCGGTCCACAGTTCCTTGGGCTTGCGGCCCCCATTCCTGGTGATGACGGCGTTGGCGGCATCGAGGATCGTCTGGGTGGACCGGTAGTTCTGGTCGAGCACGACCACCGTGGCATCGGGGAACGAACGCTCAAACTCCAGGATGTTGCGGATATCGGCGCCCCGAAACCGGTAGATCGACTGGTCGCTGTCTCCCACCACGCAGACGTTGCGGTGACCCGATGCCAGCAGCATCACTAGGTCGTTCTGGACCACGTTGGTGTCCTGGTACTCGTCGACCAGGACGTGCTCGAAGCGCTGTCGGTAGTGGTCCAGAACATCGGGGTGCTCCCGGAGGAGGCGGACCGCGTTGCCGAGGAGATCGTCGAAGTCCATGGCCCCGGCCGCCAGCAGGCGAGCCTGGTAGTTGACGAAGACCTCGCCGATCCGCTTCTCGTACGGGCCCGTGGCGTGCTCCACGTACTGCCCTGCCGTGCGTCCCTCGTTCTTGGCCGCCGAGATCGCCGAGTGCACGGCTCGGGCAGGGAACCGCTTGATGTCGAGCCCCTGGTCGCGCACCACGTAGCCGGTGAGGCGCACCGCGTCTCCCTGGTCGTAGATGCTGAAACTGGATGGAAAGCCAAGGCGATCGCCGTCGCGCCGCAGGATCCGGACACACGCCGAATGGAAGGTCGACACCCACATGCGGTTGGCCACCGAACCGACCAGTTCGGCCACCCGCTCCTTCATCTCGCCGGCTGCCTTGTTGGTAAAGGTGATCGCCAGAATGGCGAACGGCGACACGTCCCGTTCACCGATGAGGTGGGCGATACGGCGGGTAAGAACCCGGGTCTTGCCTGATCCGGCACCGGCCACCACCAGCAACGGGCCCGTCAGATGGGTGACGGCGTCGAGCTGGTCGGGGTTCAGCCCCGATCCGGTGTCGGAACCGCCATCCGGCGCAGATTCGGGTTCTGAGAGGGCCATCGGCCGCACCCTACCGGTGCCCGGTGACGGCCTTCCGGGCCGATCCGGGTTCGGAGGGAACCGCCACCGAGCCTCCCTTCGGACCGGGCCACCGGCCTGTTCTATTGTGCGGGCCATGACTCGTTCCTTCCGTTTTAGCGTCCAGGCCTCGGCACCCCGCCCCGCAGCTGAATGGCGTGAACTCGGCCGCCGGGCCGAGGACCTCGGCTACTCAGCACTCTCGGTCTCGGACCACCTCGACGCCGAGATGGCCCCGCTGATCGCCTTGGCTGTGACTGCCGAAGCCACACGAGATCTGCGACTGACCACCCTCGTGCTGGGCAATGACTTCCGGCACCCGTTGTTCCTGGCCAAGCAGGCCGCCACGCTGGACCTTCTCTCGGACGGCCGCCTGGAGCTGGGGCTGGGAGCCGGATGGAAGACCAGTGACTACGACCAGTCAGGGATTTCGCTGGATTCACCGGGTGTGCGAATCGCCCGCCTCGCCGAGTCCGTCGAGATCCTGAAGCGCTCCTTCGCCGAGGGGTCGTTTGACTTCGACGGCGAGCACTACACGGTGCGCGAACACGACGGGCAACCCACCTGTATCCAGTCGCCCCATCCGCCGTTCCTGCTGGCCGGGGGTGGAAAGAAGATGCTCTCGCTGGCTGCCCGGGAAGCTGACATCGTGGGCGTCAACGCCAACATGGCCGCCGGGGTCATCGACCAGCGGGCCGGCGCGTCGGCAACCGTGGAGGCAACCGACGAAAAGTTGGGCTGGATCCGCGAGGCGGCCGGCGACCGGTTCGAGGACATCGAACTCCAGACCCGAGTCCACATGTCCCAGATCACGGACGACCCGATCGGCCTGGCTGAGTTGATGGCCCCGGCTCTCGGACTGGACGCCGAGGCGGCGCTGTCGTCACCTCACGTGCTGATCGGTTCCACCGGCCAGTGCGTCGAAACGCTGCTGGCCTGGCGCGAGCGGTGGGGCCTGACCTACATCGGCCTCAACGAAGATTCGATGGTCGAGTTCGGACCCGTGGTCGAGGCCCTGGCCGGCGTCTGATCTTGGTGGTCGGGCCCGCCCACCAGAAACCGCCCATCTGAGCCCGACTACCAGAGTTGATCTGTGTAGCGGTCGGTACCGACCACGGTGCGCAGAAACGGTGATGCCGACGTGACCCTGCCCAGTCCAGAGGCCTCGAGGCGAGCCGCGTAGTCCACGAAACGGTCCCAGCAGTCCCGCGGGTCGGTCTCCACGAAGAACAACTGCATCGTGGCCTCCGGCCCGATGGGTGGCGAGCCCAGATCCATGGGTGCGTTGTCGGTCATCTCGTCGCGGGGCACGGCCGCCCACTGGGCGCACGACGCCACAGGCCCGTCGGCCATGAGGCCGGGCAGGCCCTCGCCGTCTAGCCAGGCGGACAGGTCGTCGCCGGCGGTTCCATCGGGGGGCTCGACCACCGGTTCCACAACCACGGAGACCAGTGCGGCGTAGTGGTGGTCGAGGGCCACGTCGACGGGGACCGGATCGGCGTCGCGGTATCGGTTAGAGCGGTGCTTGTAAAGGACAGTGTGGGCGTGGCGCCGCTCCTGGAAGCCTCGGCCAGCCATGTAGAGCTTCACCACTTGGTCGGCACCCCAGGCGAAGTGGTCGTCGTGGTGGCCGTTCTCCACCCAGTAGACAGCCAGGTACGAGCCTCGGTCCACCGGTTTGTTGACCGAGTTGTCCTCAACGGGGAACCGCAGGTCCTTCATGGCCCGGGTGGCCACCCAGCGGCTTCCGGCAAAGCACCACGGCCCGGTCATGCAACCGCCGTAGAAGTGGTCGCGCTCGTACCACCGGTTGTAGGCCACCTCGTAGCCCTTCTCGGGGTCTACCAGCGTGTAGAGCATGCTGCCCGCCGTCACGAGGTGCATGGGACCCATCTCGGGATCGTGGTTGTCGTCGGTCATGGATTGGTCTCCGGATCAGTTCAGCGGGGTTCGATGAGGATGGACGCGGTGGCCCGGCCGACCCGACCGTCCAGGTCGTAGAGCACGGCCTCGGACAGGCCGATGCCGTCACCGTCGTTCTTGTGGAGTCCCCGGATGCCGACCCAGTCTCCTACCGGGTCACGGAACGCGGTGACCGCGAGGTCGGCGTTGATGGTGGTCCATTCTTCGGGCGAGAGGTACTGGGCCGCCATGGAAGCCATGTCGGCCACCGTGGCCAGACGCACGAAGGCACTCGTTGGGCGCCCCTCGACCATCGTGTTGTGCATGCGTAGCCAGACCAGACCCGGTGCACCATCGCGGTACTCCCCGGTCCGACGGAACTCCACGGCCTGCAGGAAGGCCGGCACACCGATGCCGAACATGGTCAACAGAACCGGCTCGTCGGGCACCGGATGGGGCTCGTCGTCGGAATGTGCCGTCTTGTTCGGGTCAACGGGATTGGGCGTGTCCGAGACCCGCATCCTGAGTGAGGTGGCTCGGGCCACCTCCCGATCCTCGCCATCGAACAACGAGGCCCGCACGACCTGGATGCGACGGCCCGACCGAAGCACCTCGACCTCGGGGCGTAGCGGCGTCATGGGCGCGCCACGCATCATGTCCACGGTGTGGCGGGCCGTGCGCATGGGCGACGGGGCGGGCACCGCCTCGACCAGGTGGGCCAGGACCCCCGAGATCGGTCCGCCATGTTGGATCGTCGGATCCCACGGGCCGCCGGTCAGCCGACCGGGAATGAGCAGGCCGTCCTGTTCGGCGTAGAACGGCTCGTCGGAGTACGCGTGGTCCGTCTGGGCTGGTTTCCCGGTCACCGTCAGATCATGCCGTCCGGCCGAGCAGCGACAGGAGTCGGACACCCGCCGGTGCACCGTCGGGCGGCATGACCGTCGGACCGAAGTGGCCCGAGAGCGCGTCTGAACCAGCCAACGGCATCCAGAAGTCGAGGCACCGTTCGGCCAGGGCCTCGGGCAGCGCGATATCGGTTCCGCACGCCCGGGCTAGGTCCCAACCGTGGACGAGGTTCTCGGTCACCCGGAAGCCGACGATCACCGCGCCGGGCAGCTCGCCCACCGCGTAGGGGTGCATGGCGTCGAGCACACCGTCGACCGAAGCCGACTCGATGGCTGCCAGAACCGTGCCCCTCCAGGCGGCCATGGGGTTGAGTCCCAGGATCGACGGGTCGGCTTGGGACTCCCATGCCCCACCGTCGCGGAGCACCCGTGTGACCAGCGCCTCGCCGGTGACCACGTGGGCGACCAGCATGCGGACGTCCCAGTCAGGGCACCCAGTCTCGGCCATCCAGTCCAGTTCGGTTACCTCGGCGAGGCGTTCTCCGAAGAAGGCGCACGCCGAGGTGTAGGCGGCGAGGGTGTCAGTTCGTTCGCCGTCGGTCAACGGGCCCGGGCTCACTCCCACTCGATGGTGCCGGGCGGTTTGGACGTGATGTCGTAGGCCACCCGATTGACGCCGTCGACCTCGTTGATGATGCGGTTGGACATCTTCTCGAGCAGGTCATAGGGCAGTCGGGCCCAGTCGGCCGTCATGGCGTCCTCGCTGGTGACCGCTCGGATGATGATCGGTTTGGCGTAGGTGCGCTCGTCGCCCATGACGCCGACAGACCGGATGTCGGGCAGGACTGCGAAGGCCTGCCAGATCTCGCGTTCCAGACCAGCCTCACGAATCTCCTCACGGACAATGAGGTCGGCGGCCTGCAGGGTGGCGGCGGTCTCCGGTGTGACCTCGCCGACAATGCGAACGCCCAGGCCGGGGCCGGGAAACGGCTGGCGCCACACGATCTCGTCGGGCAGGCCCAACTCGGAACCGACAGCTCGCACCTCGTCCTTGAACAGGTTGCGGAGCGGTTCGACGAGGGCGAAGTCCATGTCGTCGGGTAGGCCGCCCACGTTGTGGTGGCTCTTGATCTTGGCTGCGTCCTTGGTGCCCGATTCGATGACGTCCGGGTAGAGCGTGCCCTGGACGAGGAACTTCGCATCGGTGATGCCGCTCGAGGCGTCCTCGAAGATCCGGATGAACAGTTCGCCGATGACCTTGCGCTTGTCCTCCGGGTCGGTGACCCCGGCCAACTTGTCAAAGAACCGGTCGGCGGCCCGCACGTGGATGAGCTCGATGCCTTGGGTCTTCTGGAAGGTATCCACGACCTGTTCGCCCTCGCCGGCCCGCATCAGGCCGGTGTCGACGAACACGCAGGTCAGCTGGGACCCGATGGCCCTGTGCACGAGTGCCGCGGCGACCGCTGAGTCAACCCCGCCGGACAGTCCGCAGATGGCCCGTCCGGTGCCAACCCGTTCTCGGATGGCGTCCACCGACGAGTCGATGACCGAGGCCATCGTCCAATCGCCAGCACACCCGCAGACGTCGCGGACGAAGCGGGTGAGCAGGTCCTGGCCACACGGCGTGTGGTGGACCTCGGGGTGGAACTGGACGGCGTACAACCCGTCGTCGGGGGCCTCAAAGGCGGCTACCGGGGCGTCGGGCGACGAGGCGGTCACCGTGGCGCCGCCCGGCGCGTCGGTGATGGCGTCGAAGTGGCTCATCCAGACCGAGTGGCTGCCGGTGCCAGCGTCGCCCAGGAGCACGCCGGTGTCGGCGACGGTCAGCTCGGTGCGGCCGTACTCGCCGTGTTCGTTGCGACCCACCGTGCCGCCCCGCTGGTGGGCAATGAGTTGGGCGCCGTAGCAGATGCCCAGGATGGGCACACCGAGGTCGTAGACGCCGGGATCGATCCGAGGGGCGCCGTCGACGTGAACCGAGGCTGGGCCACCGCTGAAGATGATTCCGGTGGGTGCCCGCTCGGCGAACTCGGCCGCCGTCAGGTCGTGGGGGACGATCTCACTGAAGACATCTGCCTCACGAACCCTTCGGGCAATGAGCTGGGCGTACTGGGCGCCGAAGTCGACAACCAGGATGCGGTCGGTAGCGCGTGCGCTCCCGCCGGGGGTCTCAGCCATGAAGTGGTGGGTCGATCCGGTTGCGTTGGTCGGAGAAGCCGGGCCGCAGGCCTAGTGGCCCATCCCCACGCCCTGGGACTTCTGAAGCGACTTGCCCTCGGTCATCAGCGCCGGGGCGACCATGACCTCGGCCTTCTGGAACTCCTTGACGTCGAGGTAACCACAGGTAGCCATCGAGGTTCGGAGCCCGCCGAACAGGTTCAACTTGCCGTCGTTCTCGTTGGCCGGACCGAGGAGAATCTCCTCGAGAGAGCCTCTCGTCGCGGTCTGGACCCGAGCGCCGCGGGGCAGCGTCGGGTGGAAGGTGGCCATGCCCCAGTGGTAGCCGCGGCCTGGTGCTTCCGAAGCGGCAGCCAGAGGCGAGCCGATCATCACGGCGTCGGCGCCACACACGATGGCCTTGGAGATGTCGCCACCGGTGGCCATCCCGCCATCGGCGATGACGTGGCAGTAAACGCCGGTCTCGTCAAGGTGACGCATGCGGGCCGCACGGACGTCGGCAATGGCCGTGGCCTGCGGGACGCCGAGGCCCAGCACACCGCGGGTGGTGCAGGCGTGGCCGGGACCCACGCCAACCAGCACACCAGCCGCACCGGTACGCATCAGGTGGAGGGCCGCTTTGTTGGTGGCACAGCCGCCGACGATGACCGGGATGTCCAACTGGCGGATGAACGTCTTGAGGTTCAACGGCTCGACGGTGGTCGACACGTGTTCGGCCGACACGACGGTGCCTTGGATGACCAGCATGTCCAGTTCGCCGGCGAGAATGTTCTCGATCATCCCGTGGGTGCGCTGCGGGGTGACCGAGGCGCACGACACCACACCGGCGGCGTTGATCTCGCGGATCCGCTCGGTGACTAGGTCAGGGATGATGGGCTGCTGGTACAGCTCCTGCATCCGCTTGGTGGCCTTCTCGACGGGCTGTTCGGCAATCTCGGCGAGGATGGAGTCGGCGTCCTCGTAGCGGGTCCAGAGGCCCTCAAGGTTGAGCACGCCTACGCCACCTAGGCGGCCAATCTCAATAGCCGTGGCCGGGCTGATGACACCGTCCATGGCTGAACCCATAAGGGGCAGGTCGAAGCGGTAGGCGTCGATCTGCCAGGAAATGTCGACGTCTTCGGGGTCGCGAGTCCGACGGCTGGGGACGATTGCGATGTCGTCGAACCCATAGGCCCGTCGACCGCTCTTTCCCATCCCGATCTCGATCTCGGCCATGGTTGCTGCAACTCCCTGTTGGTGCCTGAAAGTCACCGTCTCCGGCCGGAAGGCCTTGTGACGGCCCCCGGAAAGGGTCGATTCTAGTCACGCGCGTCCGACGCGAACGGCGAGAAGAGCCCGCTGTTTTCGGGTTTGTCAGGCTCAGCCTCGACCCGGCCATCGGCGTCGATCAGGGGCCGTCGAAAACCAGGGCGTCGAGGAGGTCGGCCAGTTCGGTGACGTGCTCGGCAGTCGTCCAGGTACCACCCACTGCGACTCTCAGCGCGTACCGGTCGTCGAGGCGGGTGTGGGTGAGGAAGGCCCGACCCGAGGCGTTGACGGTGGCCAGCAGGCGCTCGGAGGCCTCGTCTCCGTCCACGTGGCGGAAGCACACCAAGCCCAACGACAGGGGCGCCGCCATCTCCAAGCTCGGGTTGGACGCCACCCGGTCGGCTAGATCGGTCGTGGCCGCCACGTGGGACCGGATGTGGGCTCGCAGGCCGTCCGTCCCGTAGGAGCGCAACACGAACCAGAGCTTGAGGGACCGGAAGCGGCGCCCGAGGGGCACCTGCCAGTCCCGGTAGTCGATCACCTCGCCGGCATCGCTGGCCGCGTTGCGGAGGTACTCGGGGACGATTGACAGCGAATCCAGCAGCGGACCCGAATCGGCCACAAAGAACGCCGAGCAGTCGAAGTTGGTGAGCAGCCACTTGTGGGGGTTGAAGCAGTAACTGTCGACCCGGTCCAGTCCGTCCAACAGGTGGCGGTACTCGGGGCACACGGTGGCCGAACCGGCCCACGCGGCATCCACGTGTACCCACGCCCCGACGGGCCCGGCCACATCGCAGACCCTGGCCACCGGGTCGATGGCGCCCGACGACGTAGTACCTACCGTGGCAGCGATGAGGCACGGCACGAGGCCCTCGGCCTCGTCGGCGGCAACCATGGCGGCCAACGCATCGGCATCCATGGCGAACCCGACGTCGGTGGGCACGACCCGCAACTGCTCACGGGCGAAGCCGGCGACCAAGATGTCCTTTTCAATCGAGGAGTGGGCTTGGGCTGACGTGTAGACCCGCAGACGTGGCAGTTCGGCAGCGCCGCCGGATCGGTCACGGGCAGCCAGCACGGCACACAGCGACGCTGACGAGGCCGAGTCCTGGATGACGCCGCCGCCCGGACCGTCGGAGCGGAACCGGTCGGGAAGCCCGCAGGCCTCGACCAGCCAATCCAGGACAAGGGTCTCCAATTCCGTGCAAGCCGGACTGGTCGACCACATCATTCCCTGAACCCCCAGGCCGGCTGAGATCAACTCACCCAGGATTGATGGCGGCGACGAGTCGGCCGGGAAGAAACCATAGAAACCGGGGTGCTGCCACTGGGTGGTAGCCGGGACGATGAGACGGTCCACGTCGGTCAGCAGATCGGCAAATGGTTCGCCGACGGCGGGCGGGGACGAAGGCAGTGACCGGTAGACGTCCCCAGGAGCCACGTCGGGCACGATCGGTCGGTCATGCCCGCCATCGCGGTGGTCGGCCAGGAAGTCGGCCAACCAGTCGATTGCAACCCGTCCGGCCTCCCGGAATTCGTCGGGCGTCATGTGCTCGGGGCCCGTCGGTTGCTCAGAAGGTCGGTCAGTCATCGCTGATTCCTCTCAACACGGGCATCACGAGTCAGCACGATAATTGCGGTGGTCGTCAACGCCGAGGGCGAGCGCCAGCAGCTGGCGCAGCATGGCTGCCGTGGCACCCCATATCGTGTCGCCGACCAACTCGAAGAACGTGATGATCCACGGATCACCGTAGGTGGACCACTCCTCCTCGCGGTACACCTCGTCCAGCAGCAGCTCGGCCAGCGGCACATGGAGGATGGCCTCCACCTCATCGGGGTTGGCCACCAGATCAGGACGGCCGTCGAGGACGGCCACGAACGGGTGGATGAGACTCCGACTGCCCACGGTGACCAGCGGGTCGAGACGACCGACAAGTCGGACCAGCGACGGATCCAGCCCGATCTCCTCCTCGGCCTCGCGCAAGGCGGTGGCCCAGAGGTCCGGGTCGGTCGGATCATGGCGGCCGCCGGGGAACGAGACCTCGTGGGTGTGGCTGGAAAGGCTGGGCGACCGTCGGGTCAGTACCACGTGGGGTCCACCACCCTCGGGGTCGTCATAGAGGGCGACCAGCACGCCGGCTTCGCGTTCGTCGCCGCGGGGTCGCCCTCGAATGCCGCCGGGTTCGCGGCCGACGAACACGGCAACTAGGTGGCCGAGGGTCAGATGCCGGTCGACCAGCGCACCCCACGGCGGCGCCTCGCCTAGGCGCCAACCATCAGGCCGGGGGATCTCTTGGGGTCCGCCCCATCCGGTGGGCCGCACGACGGCGGTCACTGCTCGATCGGGTCGGCCAGGAACGCCTCAAGCCCCGCGTCTCGGAGGCCTTCGGCCACCTCGAGGGGGACAATGGAGCCACGCTCCCAGCCATCCCAGTGAACGGATAGGGCGGCGACCAGCTCGGCTCGGGGGTCGTCGTCCTCAGCAGCCAAGGCTGCGGCGGCCAACACCTCGGGGAAGCGACCCGTCTTGAGGTTGGCCAGCATTCGACCCACCAAGGTCTCACCCCGGATCCATTCCGCGAACTGGCCGGCCAACTTGACGGAATCGGGGGCGGGCCGGTGGTCAGGCACCGTTGAATCGTCGAAAACCACCGGATCGGACATGGTTGCCACGGTACCGGCGCACCCGACTCGCCAGTCAGCGGGACGGGCCGAAAGTGGGTTCAAAACGACGGAAGCCGGACCCGTGGGCCCGGCTTCCGTGACCCCCGGCCGAAGCCGGAGGACAATCCCGAAGGATCCCTACATCATGCCGCCCATGCCGCCCATGCCGCCCATGGGATCCATGCCTCCACCAGGAGGCATTGCCGCCTCGGGCTCGGGCTTGTCGGCCACGAGCGCCTCGGTGGTCAGCAGCAGGGCTGCGATAGACCCCGCGTTCTGCAACGCCGCACGGGTGACCTTGGCCGGGTCGATGACGCCGGCTTCCACCAGGTCGACCAACTCGCCGGTCGCTGCGTTAAGGCCGGTCGGACCGGAGGCCTGCTCGACCTCACGAACCATGACCGCACCCTCGAGGCCGGCGTTGTCGGCAATGAGCCGAGCCGGAGCGTCGAGGGAAGCGTGCACGATGCGGGCACCGGTCGCTTCATCACCCTCGAGGCCCTCCATGGCCGTGGAAACCGAAGCACGCGCCCGCAGCAGAGCGGTACCGCCACCGGCGACCACACCCTCCTCGATGGCCGCACGGGTCGCCGACAGGGCGTCCTCGATGCGGTGCTTCTTCTCCTTGAGCTCCACCTCGGTGGCTGCACCAACCTGGACGACGGCGACGCCGCCGGCCAGCTTGGCCAGTCGCTCCTGGAGCTTCTCGCGGTCCCAATCGGAATCGGTCTCTTCGACCTCACGCTTGATCTGGCCGATGCGGCCTTCGACGTCGCCGGCATCGCCGGCTCCGTCGACGATGGTCGTCTCGTCCTTGGTGATCACGACCTTTCGGGCCGAGCCCATCATGTCGAGGCTCACACCGTCGAGCTTGAGTCCGACCTCCTCGGCAATGACCTGACCACCGGTGAGGATGGCCATGTCCTGGAGCATTGCCTTGCGGCGTTCGCCGAAACCCGGGGCCTTAACGGCCACCGAGTTGAAGGTGCCACGGATCTTGTTGACGACCAGCGTGGCCAGGGCCTCACCCTCGACGTCCTCGGAGATGATCAGCAGCGGGCGACCCGACTGCATGACTTTCTCGAGCACCGGGAGCATGTCCTGCACCGCGCTGATCTTGCCCTGGTTGAAGAGGATGTACGGCTCTTCAAGGATCGCCTCCTGGCGCTCCGGGTCGGTCACAAAGTACGGCGACAGGTAGCCCTTGTCGAACTGCATGCCCTCGACGAAGTCGAGATCCATGCCGAACGTGTTGGACTCCTCCACGGTCACGACGCCGTCCTTGCCCACCTTGTCGATGGCGTCGGCGATGACCTGGCCAATCGTCATGTCGGCAGCCGAGATGGCGGCCACGTTGGCGATCTGCTCCTTGGAGTCATCGACCCGCACCGCCTGGTCGGCAATGGAGCCGACAGCGGCGGCCACGGCGGCCTCGATGCCCTTCTTGAGGCCCATCGGATTGGCGCCGGCGGCTACGTTGCGAAGGCCCTCGCGGACTAGCGCCTGGGCCAGCACGGTGGCAGTGGTGGTGCCGTCTCCAGCGATGTCGTTGGTCTTGGTGGCCACCTCCTTCACAAGCTGAGCACCCATGTTCTCGAAGCTGTCCTCCAGCTCCACCTCACGGGCGATAGAAACGCCGTCGTTGGTGATGGTGGGGGCACCGAACTTCTTGTCGAGGACCACGTTGCGGCCCTTGGGGCCGAGGGTGACCTTCACGGCGTCGGCCAGCTTGTTTACGCCGGCCTCGAGGCCGCGACGGGCCTCTTCGTCGAACTTCAGGATTTTTGCCACGGAGCGACTACTTGAGGATGCCGAGGACATCGCGGGCGTTGAGGATCAGAAGATCCTCACCGCCGACGGTGATCTCGGTGCCGCCGTATTTGCTGTAGACGACGGTGTCGCCCTCGGCGACGTCCATCGGCACAAGCTCACCGGTCTGCTCCGAACGACGGCCGGGGCCGACGGCCAGGACGTCGCCCTGCTGGGGCTTCTCCTTGGCGGTGTCCGGAATGACCAGGCCGGAGGCCGTGGTCGACTCGAAGTCGCTCGGACGGACCACGATGCGGTCCTCGAGGGGCTGGAGGTTCATCGAATGATTCCCTTTCGAGACGACGCCGGACCATGTGGCCGCTGGCGTCTGGATGGGGTTCTGAATGTCTCGCACGGTCGGACCCGCCGATTGGCAGTCTCCCTGTGCGAGTGCCAACGATAGGGCTGCACTGGCCCGCGGCCAACGTGGCAGCCGGCGGTTTTCCCACTATCCGACCAGCGACGGGGCCCGTGACTCAGTCCAGCAGCGGCAGGCTGAGGTTCGGATCGGCCCCCACGTCCAGCGGGCTGGGGCCGTCCGAACGTAGACGCCACCAGCCGGCGGCCGCCACCATGGCCGCGTTGTCGGTGCACAGGGCCCGCGACGGAAGGAAGGCCCGCACCCCGGTATCGGTGCACATGTCCAGGAAACGCTCCCGTAGTCGGGAGTTGGCGGCCACCCCTCCCCCGAGGCACGCCCCCTTGGCCCCGGTGGCCTCCACGGCCCAGCGGGCCTTGGTGACCAGCGCGTCGACCACGGCCTCCTGAAATGAGGCGGCCACGTCGGCGGTTGCCGCGTCGGGTTCGTTTCGAACGTGGTTCACCACAGCGGTCTTCAGACCGCTGAACGAGAAGGCATACCGGCGGTCGTCGGACAGGGTGGCTGGATTCTCTTGGACCATGGAGCGGGGGTAGGCGTACGCCGTTGGGTCACCATCCATGGCCAGGGCATCGATGGCTGGGCCGCCCGGATATCCGAGCCCCAGATAGCGGGCCACCTTGTCGTAGGCCTCTCCGGCTGCGTCGTCCAGCGTGGAACCCAGTAGGCGGTAGCGGCCATGGTCCTCCATGAGGACCAGCATCGTGTGGCCGCCGGACACCAGCAGGACGACCAGGGGCAATTCCAGATCGGGCTCCTCGAGAAACGACGCATACAGGTGGGCCTCGAGGTGGTTGACGGCCACGAACGGCACGCCCCACACCAGCGACAGGGCCTTGGCGGCGCTCACCCCGGTAAGGAGTGATCCAACGAGGCCAGGGCCGGTGGTGGCGGCCACTGCGTCGATGCCGCCGGCGCTTCCTCCCGGAACCTCGATCCCGGCGGTGGCTAGCGCCTCGGCCAGGACGGGCACCAACTCGCGCACATGAGCCCGCCCGGCGATCTCCGGGACCACCCCACCGAACACCGCGTGCTGCTCGACCTGGCTGGACACCACTGACGACCGGACCACGGTGGCCCGCTCAACGACGGCAACCGCTGTCTCATCGCATGATGTCTCGATTCCCAGAATCGTGTTTGGCGTGACCGTGTCGCCCAAAGCCGTGTCACCCATCAACTCTGGTCCTTCTCAAACTGTTCATCGAACGCCGGATCGTCGACATCATGGATCCACATCACCAGGGCATCGGTCGTCGCACCATCGGCATCGGTGTAGTAGGCGGGTCGCACTCCAGCCGGGACGAACCCGAACCGGCGGTAGAGCGAGATGGCCGCCGTATTGGACGTCCGGACCTCCAGCGTCATGGACGTCAGGCCTCGAGTCCGGGCGTCGCGGCACAGGGCAGCCATCAGGCAGGCTCCGATCCCACGACGCTGGTGGGCGGGATCCACGGCAATGGACGTGACGTGCCCCTCGTCGGCCACCACCACGAGCACCGCGTGGCCCACCGGGGTGCCGTCAGCCCCCTCGGCCACCAGGAGGGTCCGGGTCTCGGTATCGGTCAGTTGGTCACGCAGGAAGGTCTCGGACCACGGCGTGGGCTGGACGAGGGCGTCCAATGCCCTGACGGCGTCCACATCACACTCGCCCATGGGTCGCAACACGACCTGCGTGGCGGCCACCGGCATCACGCCCCACCGGCCCGGGTCGCCCAGTTGATCTGGGCGTCGGGCTGACGTAGATACACCGGCTCGAGTTCCCACGGCTGAACGAACTCCTCGCGCATGGCGCGGGCGTGGGCCAACTGCACGAGCGACCGAGCACTCGGGTTGGCCAGGCCCTGCTCGGCCATCTCGATGCCCCTCAGGCCAGCGAACTCTTCGGCGTGGCGTAGTGCCCCGTCGCCCAGCAACAGGGTCGGCTCGTCGAGGGCCTCCAACTCGGCCGACAACTCGGCGGGCGTGCAGACGTTGGCGTCGCGGACCCGCTGGATACCGCCCGGTACCTTGCGGAACAACGCCGTGAACAGCTCACCCCGACGGGCGTCGAGCGCCGGGACGATCAGGCGGGTCGTCCAGCGGGCTGGGAAGGCCATCAGGTCGAGGCTGGGCACCGGGATCATGGGCACGCCGAGACCCTGGGCGAGAGCGACCGCGGTGGCGATCCCGACCCGCAGGCCAGTGAACAGGCCGGGACCGACGTCGACGGCCACCGCGCCCACCTCCGACAGTTCGATGCCGGCCTGGCGGCGGACGAAGTCGATCTGAGGGGCCAACGCCTCAGCGTGACGGCGCCCCCGGCCGGCCTGGGCCGAAGCCAGCACACCCTCGTGGCCGCCCACCGCACAGCCCACCTGAGCACCCGCACTTTCGATGCCCAGAATCAACATGTGATTCCCCCGTCTCCACCGACGGGCGTCTCGAGGGTCAATAGGGCCACCTCGCGGTCGGACCAGTCGGCCCCCACGGTCCGGAGCTCCAGCACCCGGTCGTCGGAGCCGTCGCCGAGGGTGAGACGGACCTCGAGGTAGCCGCCGGGCAAGGCACCGGAGATGACGTCCCCCCACTCGATGAGAGTGACTGACCGATCATCGACCAGCTCGTAGAGACCGAGGTCACGAACCTCGTCGATGTGGGTGAGTCGGTACACGTCGAGGTGGTGAACGGTCAACTCGTCGCCCGTGTAGCGGTTGGCCAGGGTGAAAGTGGGCGAGGTGATGGGTGTGGTCACCCCGAGGGCCCGACCGAACCCCTGGGTGAACGCCGTCTTGCCGGCCCCCAGGTCACCACACAGCACCAGCAGGTCTCCAGCACGCGACAGCCCAGCTAGTGCGGCGGCCACGGCCTGAGTGCCTTCGGCCGAGGTGGTGGACACCGTCAGGAGGGGCAGGTCCGTCGTCATCTCGGACGCCCGTTCATGAGGCCATCATCAGGTTGCGGGCCCGTCCGAAGTCGGACCGCATGTCGGCCAGCACGCCGGCCCCACCACGGAGAGCGGCCGCCGGGTGGAAGGTTGGCACGAGGTGACGGGGCGGATTCCCGTAGCGGTAGTCGGCGCCCCGTAGCTTCGTGATGCCGGTGGCGGTGGCTAGAAGGAGCCTGGAGGCGAAGTTGCCCAGCGTGACAATGACCGCCGGATCCACAAGTTCCAGCTGTTGGGCCAGCCAAGGCCGACAGGCGGCGATCTCGTCGGGGCGAGGGTCACGGTTGTCGGGCGGGCGGCACTTCACGACGTTGGCGATGTAGACATCGGACCGTTTGACGCTCAGTTCCTCGGCCAGTAGCCGATCCAGGAGCTGGCCGGAGCGACCCACGAAGGGCACGCCCTGCTCGTCCTCGCGGGCGCCGGGTGCTTCACCGACGAACATCACGTCGGCGTTGGGGGCACCGGTACCGAAGACGACCTGCGTACGACCCTTGGCCAACCCACAGGCCGTGCAGGAAGCAGCCTCGTCGGCCAGAAGAGCCAATGACTCGGGGGTGGTCGTCACCCGGGCAGATTATCGACCCGATCCCCTCAGAACGGGGCCCGTCAGCAGGCCCGTACCACGGCCCGCTCGACGGCAGCCACGGCCAGCACCCTCAGCACGTCGATGTCGGCAGCCTCTGCCGCCTCGGCGCGGCCGGTAGCCGCGGCGACGAAGGCATCTCCATCAGATCTCATGTGGGGCGGGAATACGGCCCGGGCCAGACCGTCATGGGCCGACTGGGCCATGAGCAGGCACTCCCCCTTAGTAAGGGCGGCGTCGGTGACTACCGCCCCGATGGTGGTGTTGCCCCGCCGACCCGGCAGATCCGAGGCGTCTCCGGCATCTCCAGCAACCGGCCACCCGCCGAACACCCCGTCGGCCACCGCGGCCGACGTGGCCGGATGACCGACGTCGCCCGCCGCGTTGACGGCCACCACGGCGGCCACCGTGACCCCGCCGTGGGCGACTACGGCTACCCCCACTCCACCAGGACGGGCATGGGTCCGGCCCCGCCACTTACCGACCGTGGCGCCGGTGCCGGCCCCGACCGGCCCGGTGGCCACCGCCATCTCGGCGGTTGCCATGGCCGTTTCAGCAGCGACTCGACCATCAGCGGCCGTGGGACGGACCGAACCGTCCCCCTCCAGAAGGTCGTAGAGCGCCAGGCCGACCACTATGGGCACCGGACCGCCTTCGGTGGCGTAACCGATTCCGGCACCAGCAAGATGCGAAACCACCCCATCAGCGGCCGCCAGGCCGAAGGCCGAACCACCAGACAGCACAAGGGCGTCTAAGCGCTCCACCGAGCGCTCAGGAGCCAGCAGGTCGAACTCACGTGTCGCGGGGGCACCGCCGCGGACCTCGCCGGAGGCCACCGTCCCTTCGGGGAACAGCAGGACCGTACAGCCGGTGCGTGCCTCACTATCGGTGTAGTTGCCGACCCGCAGGCCATCGATGGGAATCCTCACGTCAGCCGACGCTAGTCCCAGCCCCCGGTGGTCCCGCTCGTGATGTCACGGTCGGTGCCGGTGGCAAGTGTCTCCAGGCGATCGTCGTAGTCGGTAACCACGGTGCGCCAGTCAAACCGTCGGATGGCCTCGTCTAGGCCGACCATCCGGGCGCGCCAGCCATCGAGGTCGACCAGTACGTCACGCAGACGGGTCCGCAGGCCACCTTCCGGATAGAGGGCGTCCTCGGACCACGATCCCACCAGCTCCGGGTAGCTCTGCCCGGTCGGGAGGACCGGCACGCAGCCGGCGGCCATGGCTTCCACCACGGCGATCCCGAAGAACTCGTGGTGCGCCGCGCTGACCACCACATCTGACCGGTCCAACAGGTCGACGTAGGCGGCCCGGTCCTGGAACCCCCAGGCCACCACCCGATCGCCAAGGTGGTCCCGAGCCTCGACGAACTCCCTCGGATCGACCCGTTCATTCTCGCCTACCAGAGCCACCCTAAAGGCCACGCCCTCGTCGGCCAGGTGGCGTAGCGCATTCAACACGGCCTTCGGGTTCTTGTCGTGATCCCAGCGTTGGTTCCAGAGCACCAGCGGGCCCGTCGAATTGGCGGAAACGATCTCTTCAGAAACCGTCCCTTCAGGAATGGGCACGTCGGCCAAGTCGACGCCCACGGGCACCACGTGGCACCGGTCGGCCACCTCGCTCAGGAATCCGACATGGGAATGGTCGGGGGCCCGCTTCAGGAGGTCGGGCAGGGCGGCCAACAGTCCGTCGCGCTGGAACGCCGAGTTGCACCACACCTGGTCGGCGCCGGCCATCCCCATCCAGTTGACCAACGGCATCTCGTCGGACGCCGACCCCTTCTGGTTGGGACTCACCGGGTACATCAACTGGTTCTCGTGCAGGTAGAGCACCACCGGCGGATCACCTAGGAAGCGTCGGGTGAGGCCCAGCCAGCCCGCTAGGTCGACCATGCCGGAGACCAGCACCACTTCGGGCGGGCCGTGCTCGGCCACCGCCCGGCGGGCCGCCTCGGCCAGAGTGAGTGCCCCGCCTCGCATCCGCCAGCGCCACGCGGCGGCAGGGTGCGAGACGACGACCATTTCGTGGCGGCTGTAGGCGACCAAACCATCGGCCCACGCTCCGTGGGAGCCCCCGTAAAACGGTTCGACGAGCAAGACTCGGGCCATTTTCGGACCTAGGGGTAACGTCGGGGCGGGCGTTGACTGAGCGAACAGAGGACCTCCCACGGGATGATCCCGATCGTGTCGGCGACCTCACCGGCCCCGATCTCCTCGTCGCCCTGGCTGCCCAAAAGGACCACCTCGTCGCCGAGGGAGACCGACTCGTCGACTTCGACCATTAGGGCGTCCATCGAGACGACGCCACGTAATGGCCGGCGTCGACCACCCACCAACGCCTCGCCACCCAGGCCCCACGCCCGGGCCAGGCCGTCGGCGTAACCCATGGGTACGGTGGCCAGGATGGTCTCGTGGTCGGCCACCCAACGGTGGCCGTACCCCACTCCCTCGCCTGACGGCACGACATGCAGGTGAGTGACCTCACTGCGGATGGACATGGCCTGACGAAGACCAAGCGCCCGGCAGGGCTCAGCCACGTCCGGGCCGGGCGATACGCCGTACATTCCGATGCCGACCCGGACCAACGAACGGTGGGTGTCGGGACGGGTGACCGAAGCAGCCGTGTTGGCCAGGTGGACGACCGGCGGTTCGATACCTACGGCGGCCAGGGTGGCCAGCACGGCGTTGAAGCGGTCAACCTGCACCCCGGTGAACGGATCCTCAGGCACATCGGCCGTTGAACAGTGCGAGAACACTCCCTCAAGGATTAGGCCGGTGTCACTGATGTGGCGCGCCGTGGCTAGTGCCTCCTCGGGCCGCACCCCGACCCGGTGCATTCCGGTATCGACCTTCAGATGGACGGCCGACGGGCCTACCCCGGCCCGGGTCGAGTGGACCGCGGCGGCATAGGCGTCGATCCCGACCGGCGTGTAGAGGGTGGGGCGCACCCCACCGAGGGCCACCACCTCGGCCATCTCATCGGGCCTTGGTTCGGACAGGACCAAGATGGGAGCGGTCAGCCCGGCCGCCCGGAGATCGGCGGCCTCCTCGACCAGGGCCACGGCCAACCAGGTGGCTCCGGCCCGTACCGCCGCGTCAGCCACCGCCGGGGCACCGTGGCCGTACCCGTCAGCCTTGACAACCGCGCAGACGGCGGCGTCACCCACCAGGGCGTCAAAGGCGGCCACGTTGTGGCCCACGGCGTCCAAGTCGACCGACACCCAGGTGGGACGCATCAGCTTGCGCCTCCCGAGGCATCGACGGAAAGGTTGGTCAGCACGGACACCAGCCTCGCCGCAAGATCGCCCGCCGCCACCCCGGTGGACGAACCCGCCATCGGGGGGCCATCAATGCCCGGCCCGGTGACCAGGCGTCCGTGCACATGGGCGGCGGCGGCCGCGGCCTCCAACGGCGCGGCCCCACGGGCAAGGAAGGCCCCGATGATCCCAGCCAGCACATCACCGGACCCAGCGGTAGCCAGGCGGGCGTCGCCCGCCGCGGCGAACCGAACCTGGCCGTCGGGGGCGGCGACCACCGTGGTCGGACCCTTCAGGAGCACCACAGCGCCGGTATCGGCAGCTAGGGCACGGGCGGCAGCCATGCGGTCCAAACCAGGCGGCCCACCGGCCAGACGGGTGAACTCACCGTCGTGCGGGGTCAGGATCAGCGGCCTCCCCGCGGTAGCCACCCGACCGCCGGCCGGGACGGTGAGGGCGGCCAGGCCATCACCATCGATGACTAGCGGTGGGCCCGACGAGGCCACCAGCCGTCGCACTGCGTCGGCCACCTCGGGGGCGGTCCCCAATCCCGGGCCGACCACCATCGAGGCGAACCGGTCCCCGTCCAAGCCCTCGGGGCCATCTAGCCCCAGGTCAGTGGTGACGGGCATCCGTACCACCTCGGCCGGGACACCCAGCTCGTCGGAAATACCCGGGCCATCGTCGCCGGGTACAGACAGACGGACGTAGCCCGCCCCGGCCCGCAGCGCCGCGGTGGCGGCCAGACCAGCGGCCCCCTTCATGCCCGATGAGCCAGCGATGACCCAGCAGGCCCGCTGCCACTTGTGGGCGTTGACCGGACGTGGGGGCACCAGGCCAGCGATGTCGCCGTCGGTCAGCAGATAGGACGTCGCCCCCGACACGTCGAGACCCAGGTCCACCACCTCGATCCGTCCAGCCAGCGCCGGACCGTCACCGAACAACAGGCCCGGCTTGAGGGCCGCAAAGGTCACGGTCCGACGAGCGCTTAGGGGCCGACCCCGCGCCTCGCCGGTCAGACCGTCGAGGCCCGACGGGAGGTCCACGGCCAGTACCGGAGCGACGACGGCGGGTGCATCAAAAGGGCGGCCAAGCCCGGTGCCGTAAGCGGCATCCACTACCAGGTCCACCGCGTGATCCCCCGCGGTCGGTAGGTGGTCCGAGGTTGCGGCAGCATCAACGACCGTCGCCCGCACCCCCCGTCGGGCCAGCAGACCGGCGGCCACCCGGCCATCTGCGCCGTTGGATCCCTTGCCGGCAAGCACGGCCACTCGCCGTCCGTATCCTCCACCCAACTCGTCCAGTACGGCACGGGCCACTGCGGCACCGGCCCGTCCGATCAGGACCTCTAGCGGTTCAGTTGCCGCGGCATCCACGGTGGCCATCTCATCCGGCGTACACACCGGGATCACGTCGGATCGACTCCTCAGAGAGCGACGACGGTCGCCTGGGCCAGAGTGTCAGTGTGGCTCAGTGTGACCAACCAGCGGCTCACGCCGGCCCGCCGGGCCACCTCGGCTGACTCACCGTGGAGCACCATCGAAGGAGGCCCCAGCCCGTCGCGCACCACCTCGATGTCGTACATGTCCATCCCGCCGAGACCCAGACCGAGAGCCTTGAGCGTCGCCTCCTTGGCCGCGAACCGCACCGCGTAGCGACTGGCCGGGTCCACATGGGCATCGGCATAGGCCCGCTCAGCCGGTCGGAACAGCCGGTCTCGTAGCGACGGCGTGCGATCCAACGAGCCTCGGAACCGGTCGATATCGACTAGGTCCACTCCGATGCCGATCATGGTCGGTAGAGCGCCGGACTCAGGCCCGGAGCCGGTCGGCCCGCAGTCGGTCAGCAATGTCCGACACCGGGTCAGTCAACAGGTCGACCACCGACACCTCGGCTAGCAAGTCGTCTCGTAGGTCGGGCTCAGTCTCACAAACCGCGTCACGCACCGCGGAATAGCGGTTGCCATAGCCCTGCAGCACGCCACGCAGGACGTCCGGGGTGAGGCGCTCGCGCAACACCACGTGCAGCAGGGTGATACCCACCGTCTCGCGGTCCTTGACCTCGGGCACCAGCACGATGATCCGGTCGTCGCGGGCACCCCGGGTCACCAAGACGTCACGATCCACAGCCACCCGATGCTTGGTGCCCCGCAGGGCCGGGTCCCTATCAGTACGCGAGCGGATTCCCGTCGACACCCCAGCACGGTCCACGATCGCCGCGGTCGGCGAAGCCCCGTCCAGGCCGTCCACCCGGTAGCGGGTGTAGCCGGCGACGTCGGACACCGCCGGATCCAGGGCAACCAGTGCCCGAAGTGTCCGGTAGCTGAGCGAATCACGGGGCGCCCCGGCGTCGAGCACCTCACGGGCCAAGCGGGCGTCCAACAGGGTCTCGTCAGTCCTTGAGATGCCCACGGTCACCGTCTTTGCCTGATGCTTGATGGCGTCGATGGGTCTGGTCAGCTCCTCGATTGCCACGGTCAACGCGGCGGCCAGATCGTCCAGCACCAGTGCCGGCGTGCCGACCCGACCGAACTCCAACTGGTACGACTCCAACGGCACGGCGCCCAGAGCAAACCGAAACAACGTCGACAGGCGCACCGCTGTGGACGCCTCGAGGTGCCCGTTGAGCCGCCCGTTTCGCAACTCGTCGGCGAAGGTACCGGCGGCGGCGTCCAACTCGGTGGCCAAGCCTGGGGTCAACGCATCGGGTAACGCCTCGGGGGCGGAGGAGTCAGTCCCCGGGTCGTCCGACGTCGCCTGGACCACCCCGCCGGCCAAGCGACGCTCGGCCTCGGCCTCGATCGCCGCGTGGGCGGACCGCAGCACGTGGGCCTGAGCGTCAATGGCCCGGGCCGCCTCGTAGCCGAACAGATGGCCGACCATGGTGGACAGCAGGAAGGCCAGACGGGGATGCACCGGCGGTACCGACACCACGTCGTGAGCATCGGCGAATCTCGACGAGCCGGCGTCGGCCACCACCACTGGCAGCGCCTTATGCGCCCGGTAGATGGCCACCTCCTTGGCCACGTCATCGGCTGTGGAACCGACCAGGCCGGTGGCGCACACCAGGATCAGCGGCTCCGACGAGAGGTCGATGTGCTTCTTGTCCTCAGTGGCATCCGCGGCGATCGACTTGTAACAGAGTTCCGACAGTTTGATCCGGATCTCGCGGGCTGCCACCAGGTTGGGTCCACTCCCCACCACGGCCCAGTAGCGCCGACCCGGGGCGTGCCGTGAGGCGATCGACGCCACCTGGTCACGCATCCCCAGCACCTCGACCATCGCGTCGGGCAGGGCCCGCAACCCGGTCAGCACGTCGGCCCGATCAGGCGCACCGGGGGCCCCGGCCGCGTCAGCAATCGCCACGGCTAGCAGGATCCCGGCCACCGCCTGGGCGTAGAAGGCCTTCGTGGAGGCCACGCTCATCTCTACGTCGCGACCATCGGACGTGTACAACACGCCGTCGGCCCGGCCGACCAGGTCGCTGTTGCGCCGGTTCACGATGGCCACCACCCGGGCACCCCGGGTCCGCACCAGATCGACAGTGCGATTGGTGTCTGTCGTCGTCCCCGACTGGCTGATGGCCACTACGAGGGTGTCGGACATGTCCGGCGTCAGGCCGAAGCCCGAGAGTTCGGTGGCCGGTAGGTCCTCCACGATGATGCCGTCGGACCCAGCCAGTTCAGCCTCGAGGGCACGGGCCACCGAGCCACCTGCGATGGCCGCTGTGCCCTGGCCGATGATCAGGATCCGTCGAATCGATCCGTCAGACAGGCCGGCCCGCACATCGGCTCCCAGCGCGTCCTCCCCCAGACGGACCCGCCAGACCGCGGGGGTATCGCCGACAGGCACAAGCCGGCCACGCAGGGTGGCCCTGACCGAGTCCGGAGACTCGCCGATTTCCTTTAGGAGAAAGTGGGGGTGATCGCCCCGGTCGATATCCCGGGTGGTGATCTCGGCTCGGGCCAGATCGGCCTCGGTGACCGGCAACGATCGTCCGTCATACGACCGTCGGACCATCCCGTGGAGCGTCCCCGCCAGCGCACCGTCCAACTCCAGGATCTGGCCCCGGCTGGCCCCCGGATCGTCCGGATCGGCCGGTGTCTCGCCATCCATCCGGACGAACTCAGTCGTCACCTCCACCACCCCGTAGGGTTCGGAGGCCACGACGTAGGCGTCCTCGGCTAGGCCCACGTAAAGCCCCTGGCCGCTGCCTCGCAGAGCGAGGAGGAGCCTGTCGGGCGCGTCGCCGATCGCCGCCCCGATGGCCACTGACCCATCAAAGACGCTCACCGCCCGGCGGAATGCCTCGGAACGATCATGGCCGGCAGCCAAATGGGTGGCACACAGCACCGGTATCACCTTGGCGTCGGTGGTTATCTCCGGAGCCACGCTGAGACCCTCGGACACCATCAAGTCGGCGTGGTTGTCGACATCACCGTTGAGCACCGCGGTGACCAGCGGGACTGCCACCCCATCGGCCCGAACAGAATCCACCGGGTGGGCGTTGGACTCGGAGATCAGGCCCACGCTGGCCCACCGGGTGTGGCCCAGGATCGACCCCTCCACCCCGGGGGCGACCAGAGCCCGGGCCAGAAGGCCGTCGGCAGCCAACGACGCACGTAGGACCGCCGTGTTGTCGCCCAGCTCGCCTATCTCGGCTGCCGCCTTGACCACGAAGGCCAGACCACCGCCGTCCAGCACCCGGACACTGCCCGTGCGGTGGAGACCGTCGACCGTTCGGCCGGCCACCTCCGGGTCGTCAGCAGCCAGATCGTGATTCCAGACCGTCACCTGGATACCGGCTGAATCCCGGCCCCTGACCTCGAGGCGGTCGATGGCCGACAGGGCCTGCTGGATCGAGAGGAGGACACCCAGCCCGGCGTCGCTCGGTGCGATGCGAGGCGAACGGAGTGATCCCACTCCGACGTGGGTACCGAGCCTGTCCCGGGTCACGCCCCAGACGGCATCCCGCAGTGCTACCAGGGCGGCATTGGCCACTTCGACTCCGTCGGATGAATCCGATCCGTCTGGAGTGGTCACCCGACGCTCCAGCACCGCTTCCATCCCAGCGATCTGATCCGGAAGATCAGCCAGTGCCGCGGTGATCCGCCCGGCCAGACCAGCATCCCGATCGAGGGCCAGGAGCCCGGGGAGGCCTCCCAGCAGACGATCGGCCTCGGCGATCTGACCAGCGGCCGTGGTCACCCGGTCAGCCATCTGCGGGCCGTCAGGCCCGCCGAGCAGCGCGGTGGCGTCGACGAGCAGCGTCAGGATCGACTCGGCGGTGGGAACGTCCCGGGAGGGCGGCCTTCGGAGGATCGCGATTATGCCGCACATGTGTTGATCACCCTCCTGTTGCTCGATGCCTGTCGTTGTTTGGTCGTCGCCGGCCGTTCGTTGTCGGCACAAGATCGCAGGCCGGCCCGGTTTACAGGCACTCTAGGAATCGTACGGGGTTAGTACCGGTCGGCCCGGCGGACGCTCTCGACAAGACGATCGGCCACCGCTGCGGCCTCGGCCGCGTCAAAAGCCTCGACCATGACCCGAACCACCGGTTCGGTCCCCGAAGGGCGCACTAGCACGCGGCCCGCCGAGCCCAACTGGGCGGCGGCCTCGGTCACCTCGTCAGCCATCGATGCCACCACCGTGACACCATCGGCTGACACCGGAACAGCGTGCAGCACCTGGGGGGCGCGCACCATCAGGTCAGCCACCCGGCCACCGAGAGTTCGGCCGGCACGGCCCGCCGCCACCAGGGCCTGGATGCCCGTCAATAGGCCATCGCCGGTGGTGGCCATGGACCGGAAGATCACGTGGCCGGACTGCTCACCACCTAGGACCCAGCCATTGGCCTCCAAGGCCTCGAGGACGTAGCGGTCGCCGACGGCCGTCTCGTGCACGGCGATGCCGTGGTCGGCCAACGCTCGGCGCAGGCCCAGGTTGGCCATGACGGTGACGGCCATGGTGTCGCCGGTCAGCAGCCCACGATCGTGGAGGTCGATACCGCACACAGCCAGTAGGTCATCACCGTCGAGCAGGGTCCCGTCGTCGCTCACGGCAATCACACGGTCGCCGTCGCCATCGAAGGCGAGGCCGGCGTCAGCCCCCGTCTGGAGCACGGCGGCCCGAAGGTCGTCCGGATGCGTCGAGCCACACCCTTCGTTGATGTTGCGGCCATCAGGCGAGGCGTGTATCACGCCCACCTCGGCACCCAGTCGACGCAGGATGTCGGCCGCGAACGCTGAGGTGGCACCGTTGGCGCAGTCCACGACTAGGGATCGTCCGGCCAGGGGTCGCTCGTCAACCTGCTGCCTGGCGACCTCCCGCCCATCGAGAGACCCCTCATCGATCGCCCATCTGATCAAAGCTTCGACCCACCGACGACCAGCGGCGGTCTGCTCGGAGGGGTCGTCCCAGTCGGGCGCCACCCTCGGACCATCGAGCCGGGGGCAGGCGTCCCACGCCTCCTGGATCGCCGACTGCACCCGGTCATCGAGCTTTCGGCCCCCAGCGGCGAACAACTTGATCCCGTTGTCGAACCACGGGTTGTGCGACGCCGAGACCACCGCGCCAGCCACCCCGTCGATCTGGCACTCGTGTGCGACAGTAGGTGTGGGGACAACCCCGAGGGAGGTGACGTCGAGACCACCGTCCACCAGGCCTTCGGCCAGTGCAAGGGCAAGAGCAGGACCCGACTCACGGGTGTCGCGGCCGATGACCACACAATCCGCTCCCAGATGGGCCGCCGCGGCACGCCCCAGGGCCCGTACCGCCGGCTCATCGAGAACGGAACCGGCCCGGGCGCGGACGCCGTCAGTACCGAATCGCAGCACCTGTCCTGAAGCTGCCGGTCCTGAGGAAGGCGGATGCACTGAGCGTCCGGTCATGTCGGCAGCGTAGGAGCCAGCCGGGGACCAGTCCCCGACCCCCCCACGCCGTCGATCAGCGCTTGGAGTACTGCGGAGCCTTGCGGGCCTTGTGGAGTCCGTACTTCTTGGACTCCTTCTTGCGATCGTCGCGGGTCAGCAGGCCAGCCTCCTTGAGGGCCGGACGACGCTCGGGCTCTAGGGCCTCTAGTGCACGGGCGATGCCGAGGCGCATGGCCCCCGCTTGACCAGCGATGCCGCCGCCGTGCAGGGTGGCGTCGATGTCGTAGGCGCCCTCCGTGGCGGTGACCCTCAGCGGCTCGGTGAACACCAGACGGTGGCTCTCCGACGGGAAGTAGTCCTCGGCCGTACGACCGTTGACGGTGACCGTGCCGTTGCCCGGGCGCAGGCGCACACGAGCGACCGACTCCTTGCGGCGACCAGTGGATTGGATGAGGGGGCTGGGCATCAGGTGCTCCTGTCAGGGCCGGCCGCTCAGGCCGTGCGGGCCCGTGCGTGATCGATGGCCAGCGGCTGGGGCTGCTGTGCCTCGTGGGGATGATCGGCGCCGCGGTACACCTTCAGCTTGGTGAGCTGCTGGCGGCCCAGGCGGTTCTTGGGAATCATCCCCCGGATGGTCCGGCGGACAGCCTCTTCGGGCTTCTCGGCCAGGAAGGTGCCGTAGGCCCGGGTACGCAGACCGCCCGGGTAACCCGAGTGGTCGTAAACGTTCTTGTCGGTGTTCTTGGCGCCCGTCAGCACGACTTTTTCGGCGTTGATGATCACCACGTGGTCACCGGTGTCGATGTGGGGCGTGAAGGTCGGCTTGTGCTTGCCGCGTAGGATCGACGCGACCTCGGACGCCATACGACCGAGGATCATGCCCTCGGCGTCGACGACGTGCCAGACGCGCTCGATTTCGCTGGCCCTGGGGGTGTAGGTGGACACGGTTGACCGCCTGTACTTGATCGGAGACTGGTTGGGAAGGCTGCTGGAAGCCTCAAGGAGGATTCCTAGAGGACGCGGCACGACCGGGGGTCAAGGCTAGGGCCGGCCCAGGACCCCGGCAACCCGTCGACCTGGGATGGGACGCGTGCCACAGCGGGCCCAAAACCGGGATTCGGAAACCACTATCAGCGCCACGGCTCATTCCTGGCCGTTTAACCGATCCGGTGCCCGCAGAAAACGTCAGCCGTAGGTAACCGACCAGAAGACAAGGCCCTGGGCCGGAGCGGAATCCGCCGCAATACGTCGATCCTCGGCAGCCAGCACGGCGGGGATTACGTCAATGGCCAGCTCACCGCGGCCGATATCCACCAATGTTCCAACAATGGTTCGGACCATCCGCTGGCAGAAGGCCGACGCGGACACCTCGAACTCCAACAGGTCCGCTCCCGACGGACCATCGGGCAACCTCCGCCACGAGGCTGCGGTCACCCTCCGCATCATGGTGGGCATCGACCCGTCCGGTCGAGGAGCCTGCTGAAGGCAGAACGACGTGAAGTCGTGCAGGCCCACCAGGTCGGCCGATGCAGCCTCCATGGCGGCCACGTCGAGAGGCTCGGCCACGTGCCAAACCCGGGTGACCAGCAGCGGATCGGGTTCCAGGCGATCCAGGATCCGGTACCGGTAGGTCCGACCGGTAGCCGAGAACCGGGCGTCGAAATCATCGGCGGCCCGCTGAATGGAGGTCAGGACCACGGAGGGTCCGATCCGCCGGTTCACGATGTCGCGCAGCGTCTCGAGCTCGGCGTCCGAACGCTCCGACAGATCGAAACCCACTACCTGGCCCACGGCGTGCACGCCGCGGTCCGTGCGGCCAGCACACGTCAGGGTCACCTCGGTCCGTAGGACGCGTGACAACACGTCGACCAGCAAGCCGGCGACGGTGGGTACGCCTGCATTGGCGGCGAACCCGTGGAACGGGGCCCCGTCATAGGCGACGGTCGCCCTGGCCCTCATTACAGGACCCTCATGAACTGGTCCTCCCACCCCGGTCGGAACATGCTGGAGCGGGATGTGCCCTAAAGGGGCTGGGTCAGACGAGCTCGATGCGAGCCATCGGCGCGTTGTCACCATGGCGGGGGCCGACCTTGAGGATCCGCGTGTAACCACCCGGACGGTCGACGTAGCGGGGACCAATCTCGTCGAAGAGCTTGGCGGCCATCTCACGATCTCGGAGGAACGAGACCACCTGACGGTGGTTGTGGACACCGCCCTTACGGGCCTTGGTGATCATCTTCTCGGCGATGGGGCGCAGAGCCTTGGCCTTGGCCTCCGTAGTCGTGATGCCCTCAGCGGCAATCAGCGACGCCACGAGGTTGGCCATCATCGACTTCTGGTGAGCCGAGCTGCCACCGAAGCGACGGCCCTTCTTAGGGGTTGCCGGCATGACGTCAGTCCCGGACCCGCAGCGTCAGGCCGCGCTCGTCAAGCTTTTCGATTACCTCGTCGAGCGACTTCTGGCCGAAGTTGGTGACGGCCAGCAGGTCGTCCTCCGTCTTCTCCAGGAGCTGGCCGACGGTATCGACCTGAGCTCGCTTGAGACAGTTTCGGGGACGCTCGGAAAGGTCGAGATCCTCGATCAGTAGGTCGAGGTCGGGAGAACCGCCACCTACCTCCTCAGCTTCGCCTAACTCAAGGCCACGGGCCTCGTCGCTCATGTCCTCGACCAGCTGGACGAGGGTCCGCAACGTGGCGCCGGCCGAAGCCAGGGCATCACGGGGGGTGATGGAACCGTCAGTAGTGACGTCCAGCACGAGGCGGTCCATGTCCGTGGTCTGACCGACCGACACGGGCTCCACCTCGATGGAGACCCGACGAACCGGTGAGAAGAGAGCGTCGACCGGGATCACCCCGATGACAGCATCGCCGCTGGCGCGGTCCGAACCGAGGTAGCCGCGGCCGATCTCGACGGTCAGCTCCAGGGCCAGACGACCCTTGCCGGTCACCGTGGCCAGGTGGAGGTCGGGGTTCAGCACCTCGACCTGCTCGTTGGTCTCAAGTGCTCCAGCGGTCACCTCAGTGTCGCCTCGCACGTCGACCCGCAGGGTGATGGGCTCGTCGCTGTGGCAGCGGAGCTCCACGTCCTTGAGGTTCAACACGATGTCGGTCACGTCCTCGACGACGCCGTCGATGGTGCCGAACTCGTGGAGTGCGTCATCGAACTTGACCTGGGTGACCGCAGCCCCCGGGATGGACGACAACAGTGTCCGACGCAGGGAGTTCCCGAGCGTGTGGCCGAAGCCTGGCTCGAGGGGTTCAATGGAGAACTGCTGACGATTGCCGTCGGCATCTGCCACCGCGGTGACCGTGGGTCGCTGAATGACCAACATGAGATTGTCCTTCGCTTCGGGGGGATCGGGAAAGAGTGGGAGGCGCCGCGAGGCGGACGCCTACTTGGAGTAGAGCTCGACGATCAACTGCTCACGGACCGGAATGTCGATCTGCTCGCGGACCGGGATTTCACGAATGACGGCCCGGTGGCCATCGTCTTCAATGTCCATCCACGCCGGAGCCTGACGGTCCAGCACGTCGATGTTCCACTGAACCACGACCATCTTGCGGGCCTTGTCACGCAGGGTGATCACCTCACCCTTGCTGCAGCGGTAACTGGGGATATCGACCCGGCTGCCGTTGACGTCCACATGGCCGTGGTTGACCAACTGGCGGGCCTGAGGCCGAGTGGCGGCCATGCCGGCCCGGTAGACGATGTTGTCGAGGCGGAGTTCTAGGTACTGGAGCATGTTGTCGCCGGTCACTCCCTGACGGCGGTTCGCCTCCTCGTAGAGACGACGGAACTGACGCTCGGACAGGCCGTACGAGAAACGGGCCTTCTGCTTTTCCTGAAGCTGCAGCAGGTACTCGGACGGGTTGCCCCGACGACGGGTACGGCCGTGCTCGCCGGGCGGGTACGGGCGCTTGTCCAGCGCGACGACCTCACCCTTGGTGCCGAAGATGTTGGTGCCCAGACGCCGCGAGACGCGGGCCCGGGGGCCGGTGTAACGAGACATTCGGTCAGACCCTCCTACGCTTGGGCGGCCGGCAGCCGTTGTGGGGAATCGGCGTGACGTCCTTGATCCCCGTCACCTCGATGCCGGTGTTCTGGATGGTCCGGATAGCGGTCTCACGACCGGATCCCGGGCCACGCACCACCACGTCGACCTTGCGGACACCATGTTCCATGGCCCGCCGGGCGCACTCTTCGGCCGCCATCTGAGCAGCGAACGGCGTCGACTTGCGAGAGCCCTTGAAGCCAACGTTTCCGGCAGAGGCCCACGCCAGAGTGTTCCCGCCCTGGTCGGTGATGGTGATGATCGTGTTGTTGAAGGAACTCTTGATGTGCGCAACGCCATGGGGGACGTTCTTGCGTTCCTTCTTGCGGGGACGTCGGCCCCCAGCGCTCGGCTTCGCCATTACTTCGTGACCTGCTTCTTGTTCGCGACTGTCTTGCGGGGGCCCTTACGGGTCCGGGCGTTGGTGTGGGTGCGCTGTCCGCGGACCGGAAGGCCACGACGATGACGCAGGCCCTGATAGCAACCGATGTCCATCTTGCGCTTGATGTTCTGGGAGACCTCACGCCGGAGGTCGCCCTCGACCTTGAACTGCTGGTCAACGAACGCCCGGATCGCCGTGACCTCGTCATCGGTGAGATCACGGACTCGGGTGGTGGGGTCGACGCCGGTGCCCTCGCAGATGTTCAGTGCGGAGGTGCGGCCGATGCCGTGGATGTAAGTCAACGCGATCACCACCCGCTTCTCGCGGGGGACGTCGACGCCTGAGATACGTGCCATGAGATGCTTCCTCTAACCCTGACGCTGCTTGTGACGGGGGTTGCTGCAGATGACCTGCACACGTCCATGACGCCGGATCACCCGGCACTTGTCACAGATGCGCTTGACGCTCGCTCGGACCTTCATGCTTGTTCTCTTCTGCTCTTCGTGACGGCTACGGGTAGCGGTTACTTGTAGCGGTAGGTGATCCGACCTCGTTGGAGGTCGTACGGGGTGAGCTCCACCTGGACCTTGTCGCCAGGAAGGATGCGGATGTAGTGCATCCTCATCTTTCCGGAGATGTGGGCCAGGACGTTGTGGCCGTTCTCCAGTTCGACGCGGAACATGGCGTTGGGCAGCGGTTCGAGAACCGTTCCCTCCATCACGATCGCATCTTCCTTGGGCTTCGACAGTGTGGTGCTCCTGGTTGATTTCGGACTTGGTGGGCGGATGTTGGGTGAGTTGGTGGATGGGAATCCGCCGGACCCGATGTCGGGGGCTGCTCCAAAGGGCGCACACCCGGCTCAGGCCAGTGGACAACGCTATCGGGGGCCCTCCGGGGGGCCAACCCGCGACCCGTTGGTATGGCGGACAGAACGACTGGTCATCAGGCTCCCGGGGCGCATCTGACAGGCATCCCCGACCGCGTCCCTCTGGCGTCTCCGACACGGAGGCGACCATCGATTACCGAGGTGAGGCGGTCGAACACAGTCTCCTCGTCGGCCAGGCCATCGACCACGTCAAGCAGGTCATGCTCGGCGAACCAGGCTAGGAGCGGCGCTGTCTCGGATTCATAGAGGTCGAGGCGGCGGCGGATGCCCTCCTCGGTGTCATCAGCGCGGCCACGGGCAACCATGCGTGCGGTGACCTCATCGACCGGGACATCGAGGTTGACCGCAACGTCCAACGGCGTGCCAGCCTCGGCCAGGAAGCCCTCCAGCGCGGTGGCCTGATCCGGGGTGCGGGGATAGCCGTCGAGCAGGAAGCCACGTTCGACCACGTCGCCCTCCACCAGGCGTTCGGCCACGATCGAGTTGATGAGGTCGTCGCCCACCAGGTCCCCCGCGTCCATCAGCGCCTTGGCCTGGAGACCCAACTCGGTTCCGGCGGCCACCGCAGCACGAAGCATGTCTCCGGTGGAAATGTGGACTGGTCCGTAGGCCTCGACCAGACGCCCCGCCTGGGTCCCTTTGCCGGATCCCTGGCGGCCGAGAATGACGAGTCGGACGGAGGTCATCTACTTGAGGAAGCCCTCGTAGTTGCGCATCGTGAGCTGCGAATCGACCTGCTTCATCGTCTCGAGCGACACGCCCGCCGCGATGAGAATCGAGATACCGATGAAGCCGAAGCCAGCCGCGCCACCCGAACCAACACCAGCACTGGTGTCCAGGAAGATGTTGATCAAGATCGACGGCACAAGGGCCACACCGGCGATGAACAGGGCCCCGGGCAGCGTGATGCGGGACAGAATCCTGGCCAGGTACCGCTCGGTCTGGTGACCGGGCCGGATGCCGGGCACGAAACCACCCTGCTTGCGGATGGTGTCGGCCTGCTTCACCGGGTCGAAGGTGATCGCCGTGTAGAAGTAGGCAAAGCCGACGATCAGCAGCCCGGTGATGGTGAAGTAGAAGACGTTGTCCGGCTGGGCCAGGTTGTTGTCGATCCAGCCCCGAAAACCGTCCCACGGAAGGGCCGCAGCCACCAGGACCGGCAGGTAAAGAACCGACGAGGCGAAGATGATCGGGATCACGCCCGACTGGTTGACCTTCAGGGGGATGTAGGTGTTCTGGCCGCCATACATCCGGCGCCCCACCACGCGCTTGGCGAACTGCACGGGGATGCGGCGCTGGCCCTGCTCGACGAACACGATGGCCGCCACCATCAGCATCAGGAAGGCCAGGACGACCAACGAGACAATGGCCCCATTCTCTGCCTGGATCAACGAACCCTGCGCCGGGAAGCCACTTACGATCGAGATCATGATCAGCAGTGACATGCCGTTGCCGATCCCCTTCTGGGTGATCAACTCGCCCATCCACATCAGCAGTGCCGTTCCAGCGGTCAAGGTCAATACGACGACGCTGACCGTGCCGATGTGAAAGTCGGGCAGCAGATTCGCACCTGACTGGCCGGAGATGGAGTTGCCCTGGTCGTTGAACAGGAAGGCAAAGCTCGTGGACTGGATGACGGCGATGGCCACCGTCAGATAGCGGGTCCACTGGGTGATCTTGCGCTGGCCGACCGCTCCCTGCTGCTGCCACTGCTCGATGCGGGGCACAACCACGCCGAGCACCTGCATGATGATCGAGGCGGTGATGTAGGGCATGACGCCCAGTGCAAACACGGCGAAACTGGTCAGTGACCCGCCGGAAAAGAGTTGCAGGAAGGCAAGCACGCCGCCCTGGTCAGCACGATCGCGCAGCAACTGCACCTGCTCGACGTCGATGCCCGGAGCGGGCATGAACGCGCCGATCCGGTAGAGCAGGATCATGAGAAGGGTGAAGACGATCCGCTTTCGCAGATCGGCAACCCGGAACATGTTCAGCATGCTGGACAGCACGTGGACTCCTGTCGCCTATCGGATCGAGACCGAGATGGATCGGGTTAGCGGTTCATCAGCGCGTTACCGCTGGCTGCGGGACGTACTGCGAAGGGGAGCGGAAGCTTCTCGATGGTCCCACCGGCAGCCGTGATAGCCGCCTCGGCCGACGCCGAGAAGGCGTGGGCCTTCACGGTGACCGCACGAGTCAACTCGCCACGACCCAGCACCTTGACCAACGACTTCTTGCCGACCAAGCCCTGAGCGTGCAGCGCCTCGGGCGATACCTCGTCGAGGCCACACTCCTGGATGGTGTCTAGGTTGACCGCCTGGTACTCCACGCGGAACGGGTTCTTGAAGCCCTTGAGCTTCGGAATCCGCTGGTGGAGAGGCATCTGGCCACCCTCGAAACCAACGCGGACGGTGTTACGGGCCCGCTGGCCCTTGCTACCGCGACCGGCGGTCTTGCCACCCTTCCCGCCGATACCTCGACCAACACGCTTGGCCCGCTTTGTGGAGCCGGGAGCCGGCTGTAGATCATGAACCTTCATGTCACTCAGCCTCCCCGGCCAGTTCCTCCACCCGGACCAGATGCGGAACCCGGGCAATCATGCCCCGGATCTCACCACGGTCCGGCAGAGTGTTGCTTCGTCCGATCCGGCCCAAGCCGAGAGCGCGGAGCGTGCCCCGCTGCTTGGGCTTGGCGCCGATGGCGCTGCGGATCTGGGTAACGACCAACTGGGTCATGTCACTCACCGTCCCGCAGTGTCGTCTGAGCCGACGCCGACGCCGGCCTCGGTACGACGGTACGCCTCAAGCAGGGCACCTGGCACGAACTCCTCCGGGTCCAAGCCACGCAGGCGGGCGATCTCGTCGGGCCGTCGCAGCCCCTTGAGGCCGGCGATGGTGGCCCGGGCCACGTTGATGTGGTTGGACGACCCCTGTGACTTGCACAGGATGTCGTGGATGCCAGCCTCTTCGAGAATGGCACGAGCAGCGCCACCGGCGATGACCCCGGTACCAGGAGCGGCAGGCTTCAACATCACCCGCCCGGCGCCCATGACGCCGAGGATCGGGTGGATGATGGTCGAACCAGTCAGCGCCACCTTGAACAGGTTTCGCTTGGCCTCCTCAGTCCCCTTCTGGATGGCCAGCGGAACCTCCTTGGCCTTGCCGTAGCCCAGGCCGACCCGGCCAGCGCCATCACCGATCACCACGAGCGCGGTGAACGAGAACCGACGGCCGCCCTTGACCACCTTGGCCACGCGGTTGATGTGGATGACCCGCGACTCCCTGAGGGAGGCATCGTCATTATTGTGCTGTGCCACTAGAACTCCAGTCCGGCTTCGCGGGCAGCATCGGCCAACGCCGCCACCCTGCCGTGGTACTTGTATCCGCCTCGGTCGAAGACCACCGACGCGATTCCGGCTTCGCGTGCTCGCTCAGCGACCACCCGTCCGACCTCGGTGGCGGCAGCCACCCCGGTCACACCCTCGGCCACACCGTCCTGAACGGTCGATGCCGCGGCCACGGTGCGACCCGAACGGTCGTCGATGACCTGGGCTGAGATATGACGAGCCGAACGGAAGACCGCAAGACGGGGACGGGACTCCGAGCCCCGGACCGATTTGCGGACCCGACGGTGTCGACGCTGACGCGCCTTGGAACGATCCAGGCTGCTCACTTGGCTGCCTTTCCGGCCTTGCGGGCCACGTGCTCGCCGAGGTACCGCACGCCCTTGCCCTTGTAGGGCTCCGGCTTGCGATACGAACGGATGTTGGCGGCCACCTGGCCGACAACCTGCTTGTCAGTGCCTGACACGATGATGCGTGTCGGTTCCGGCACGTCGAACGAGATGCCGTCCGGAGCCTCGACGTTCACCGGATGACTGAATCCGAGCTGCAGCTCCAAGGCGTTTGTGCCCTTGGCCGCTGCTCGGTAGCCGACGCCGACGATCTGGAGTTCCTTGGAGAACCCCTCGGTCACGCCGACCACCATGTTGTTCACCAACGACCGAGTCAGACCGTGCAGGGCACGGTTCTGACGTTCATCATCGGGGCGCTCCACGAGGAGCACCTCGCCGTCCTGACGGACGGTGATGTCACCGGGAACCTCGATGTCGAGTTCGCCCTTGGGACCCTTGACGGCCAGCTGGCGACCCTGGATCTGGACCTCGACACCGGACGGAACGGTGATAGGAGCCTTCCCGATTCGGGACATGTCGTCTCCTTCCCTACCAGACGTAGCAGAGCACCTCGCCACCGATCCTTCGGCGGCGGGCCTCGCGGTCGCTCATAAGTCCGCGGCTCGTGGAGATCACGGCGACGCCGAGACCTCCGAGCACGCGGGGAATCCGGTTGGAGGCGCTGTACACGCGAAGGCCGGGCTTGGAGACCCGCTTCACGCCGCTGATGACGCGCTCCCGCTCGGGGGAGTACTTCATCTCTATGTTCAACACCTGGCCGGGGCCAGTCTTGGCCTCCGACACCGCATAGTCGCGGATATAACCCTCGGACTTGAGGATGTCAGCGAGCGCCACCTTCTGCTTCGACGACGGCATATTGACGCCTTCGTGCATCGCCACGTTGGCGTTGCGAATGCGCGTCAACATGTCAGCGACGGGATCGGTCATGGTCATGTCAGACCCTCCTCACCAGCTCGACTTCGTGAGCCCGGGGATCTCTCCCGCGTGGGCCATGCTCCGCAGGCAGATCCGGCAGAGATTGAAGGCGCGGTAGACCGAACGCGGTCGGCCGCAACGGCGACACCGCGTATAGGCCCGAACCTTGAACTTCGGGGTCTTCTGCTGCTTGTTGACCAGTGCTTTCTTAGCCACTACTGCCCTTCCTTCCGGAATGGGAAACCAAACGCCGCGAGCAGGGCCCGCCCTTCGGCGTCATCGGACGCAGACGTCACAATCGTGATGTCCATTCCCCGGGTGCGATCGACCTTGTCGTAGTCAATCTCCGGGAAGATCAATTGTTCGGTCACGCCGAACGTGTAGTTACCGCTACCGTCGAACGACTTCGGACTGAGCCCGCGGAAGTCACGGATACGGGGGATCGCCAGAGTGATCAGGCGGTCCAGGAACTCGTACATGCGGTCGCCCCGCATCGTGACCTTGGCCCCGATGGGCTGGCCCTCGCGGAGCTTGAAGTTCGAGATGGACTTCCGGGCCCGAGTCACCATCGGTTTCTGGCCGGTGATGGCCTCCAGATCGGTCAGTGCACCATCCAGAAGCTTCGCCTGCTGGGCGGCGTCACCGACACCCATGTTGACGACGATCTTGGACAGCCTCGGAACCTGCATCACGTTGGCGAGGCCCAGCTCGGTCTGTACCGCGCTCCGGATCTCGTCGTTGTAACGCACACGCATCCGCACCGCTGCGGTGGTACCGGAGTCAGAAATGAGTGTCTCAGCCATCGATGTCCACCCCCGTGCGTTTGCAGATCCGGACCTTGTCGCCGGTCTCAGTGAATCGGTACCCGATGCGGGTCGGCTTGCCGTCCGACGGGCTCAGGATGGCCACGTTGGACACGTGTAGTGGCATCGCCTTTTCGATGATGCCGCCCTGGTCCGTAGCGCTCGTGGGCTTCTGGTGGCGTTTGGCGATGTTGATGCCGTCCACGATGACTTTGTCATCAGCGGGGATGGCTCGGCTCACCTTGCCCTCCTTGCCCTCATCCTTGCCGGCCAGGACCCGCACCTTGTCTCCTTTGCGAATCTTCATCTCAGAGCACCTCCGGCGCCAGCGACACGATTCGCATGAACTTGTGGTCCCGTAACTCTCGCCCGACTGGGCCGAAGATGCGGGTGCCTCGAGGCTGGTTCTGGTCGTTGATAAGCACCGCCGCGTTCTCGTCGAACCGGATGTAGCTCCCGTCCGGACGACGACGTTCCTTCTTGGTCCGGACGACGACGCACTTGACGACCTCACCCTTCTTGACGGCCGCACCGGGATTGGCGTCCTTCACCGTCGCGGTGAAAATGTCGCCGATCGAGGCGTAACGACGCTTGGAGCCGCCCAGCACCTTGATGCAGAGCACCTCGCGGGCGCCAGAGTTGTCCGCGACCCGGAGTCGGGTCTCCTGCTGAATCATTACTTCGCCCTCTCGAGGATCTCGACCAAACGCCAGTGCTTCAACTTGGACAGCGGTCGGGTCTCCTGGACCCGCACGCGGTCGCCCACGCTGAGCTGGTTGTCTTCGTCGTGGACGTGGAGTCGCTTGGTCCGCTGGACCGTCTTGGCATACCGGCGATGCCGGACGCGGTCGACAGTCTCGACGATCGCCGTCTTGTCCTGAACATCAGAGACCACTAGACCCTCACGCACCTTGCGGCGGTTCGGACGTTCGGTCGTTTCGGTCGTCTCGGCCATCAGTCGGCCACCTCCTCGCCGCCGGCCACAATGGCCTCGGCAGCGTCGATTTCACGGGCTCGCAGCTCAGTCAGCATGCGGGCCACCTCTTTTTTGACCTGCCCGACCCTCGCGTAGTTCTCGAGCTGGCCGGTTACCAACTGGAAGCGCAAGTTGAACAACTCTTCCTTGGCGTCGGACAGACGCTCTAGGAGGTCAGTGTCACCGAGGGTGTTCAGGGTCTCTTTCTTCGCCATGGCTAGAAGCCCTCCTCACGCTCGACGAAGCGTGCCTTGATGGGCAGCTTCTGAATGGCGCGGTCGAGGGCCTCGCGGGCCACGACCGCGTCGCTGTACGACAGTTCGAACAGGATCCGTCCGGGCTTGACCACCGCGACCCACTTCTCCGGGTTGCCCTTGCCGGAACCCATGCGGGTCTCAGCCGGCTTCTCGGTGATGGGCTTGTCCGGGAAGACGTTGATCCACACCTTGCCGCCACGCTTGATGTGACGGGTCATGGCGATACGGGCAGCCTCGATCTGGCGGGCGGTGATCCAACCCGGCTCAAGAGCCTGGATTCCGTACTCACCGAACGTCATCTCGGTCTGGCCCTTGGAATTGCCCTTGAGGCGACCGCGGTGCTGCTTGCGGTGTCGAACCTTCTTCGGCATCAACACGGCTCAGTCACCATCCCCACCGCGGAAGTGCGGCGTCTCGTGGTTCTCCTTGGTGGATGCCTCAATGGCCTCCTCCTCAGCGAGCAGCTTTTCGAACTCGGCGTCACCCTCCTTGACTAGCGGCGCCGGATCAGCCTCGGTGACCTCCGGCGCAGGGGGCTCGGTGGCCGCCACCTCAGCAGCCTCGGGGCGCCGGGGGGCGGCAGCCGAGGACACCACGGTGCGAGGCTTGGTCTGGCCGGAGGTCTCACCGACGGCCATGGCCGCCTCCTTGGTGATCTTGTCCTCAAGCACGCTCTTGTAGGGCAGGATCTCGCCCTTGTAGATCCACACCTTCACGCCGATGCGACCGTATGTGGTGCGGGCCTCACGAAAGCCGTAGTCAATGTCAGCCCTCAGCGTGTGCAGCGGGACCCGACCTTCGCGGTACCACTCGGTCCGGGACATCTCGGCGCCACCGAGGCGACCCGAGCACTGCACCCGGATGCCGAGAGCGCCAGCCTTCTGGGCGTTCTGGACAGCCCGCTTCATGGCGCGACGGAAAGCGACACGGCCAGCCAACTGGTCGGCAACGCCCTGGGCGATCAACGCAGCCTCGAGCTCGGGCTCCTTGATCTCCTGGATGTTGAGCTGGACCTGATGGTTGCCACTGATCTTGGTCAGCCCGGAACGGAGGCGGTCAGCCTCCGAACCCTTACGCCCGATGACGATGCCCGGGCGGGCCGTGTGGACATCGATCCGCAACTTGTTGCTGGTCCGCTCGACCTCGATCCGGCTGATCGCCGCGTGCGCCAGATCCTCCATGATGTACTCGCGGATCTTCCAGTCCTCAAGGACGTTGTCGGCGTACTCCTTTCGGCTGGCAAACCACCGCGACTTCCAGTCGGTGGTGACCCCCAGACGGAAGCCGTACGGATTGACCTTCTGGCCCATCAGTTGGACTCCTCTTCGTCCTGCTGCTCTTCGGCCTGATCTTCGGCCTGCTCGGCAACCTGCTCTTCGGCCTGCTCTTCGGCCTGCTCTTCGGCCTGCTCGGCAACCTGCTCTTCGGCCTGCTCTTCGGCCTGCTCGGCAACCTGCTCTTCGGCCTGCTCGGCAACCTGCTCTTCGGCCTGCTCGGCGACGGTGACCTCTGCCTCAACGGTTTCCACGGCCTCGACCTCATCGGCGTGGTCGTGGTCGTGGTCGTGGTCGCTAGCTTCCTCAGCGGCCGCACGGCTGCGCTCCACACGCTGACGACGGGCCTCCGCGGCATGGGCGCTCGACCCTGCCTGGCCCTTGGCCTCCTCGCGCTCGCGCCGGTCGGCGAGCGTGGCATCGTCGTAGCGACTCACGATCATCGTGATGTGGCTGGTGCGCTTGAGGATCTGCGTGGCGCGCCCACGTGCACGAGGGCGCCAGCGCTTCAGCGTCGGGCCCTCGTCGGCGTAGCACGCCGACACGAAGAGTTCTTCGGCCGGAATGTTGTCGTTGTTCTCGGCGTTGGCCACTGCCGAATCCAGGCACTTGCCGATCACCTCGGACACCGATCGCTCGGAGAAGGCGAGGATCTCGGACGCACGACCGTAGGACTCGCCCCGCACGAGGTCCAGCACGGCACGGGCTTTACTCGGTGACACACGGACGTACTTCACGACCGCACGCGTCCCTGGACGCTCGTTGGTCTTCAGGCCGGTCATTAGCGACGACCACCCTTCTCCTGGCCGGCATGGTGCCGGAAGGTTCGCGTTGGAGCGAACTCGCCCAGCTTGTGGCCAACCATCGACTCGGTGATGTACACCGGCACGTGCTTGCGGCCGTCGTGTACACCCATCGTGTGTCCGACCATGTCGGGCACGATGGTGGACCGACGGGACCACGTTCGAATGACCTTCTTTTCGCCGGACTCGTTAAGTACGTCCACCTTCTTGAGCAGGTGGTCGTCCACGAACGGACCCTTCTTGAGACTCCTCGGCATCGCCGATTACCTCCGCGATCCACGCCGACGACGACGGCGCACGATCAACTTGTCGGACTGCTTGCCCTGCTTACGGGTACGGCCTTCAGGCTTGCCCCAGGGTGACACCGGGTGGCGACCACCCGAAGACTTACCTTCGCCACCGCCCAGAGGGTGGTCGACCGGGTTCATGGCAACACCACGGGACTGCGGGCGGACACCCTTCCAGCGGTTGCGACCGGCCTTGCCGATCTTGATTAGTTCGTGCTCCTGATTGCCCACCTCACCAACCGTGGCCCGGCAGTCAATGCGGACACGCCGCATCTCGGTGCTGGGAAGTCGCAGGGTGGCGTAGTCACCCTCCTTGGCCACTAGTTGGACGCTGGCACCGGCACTGCGGGCCATCTTGCCGCCGCCCTCGGGCTGCAGTTCAACGTTGTGCACGACCGTACCGACGGGGATGTAGCGCAACGGCAGGGCGTTGCCGGGCTTGATCTCGCTGCCCTGGCCGGACTGCAGGGTCTCGCCGACCTCGACGCCCTTGGGGGCGAGGATGTAGCGCTTCTCGCCGTCGAAGTAATGGAGCAGGAGGATGCGGCAACTCCGATTCGGGTCGTACTCGACGGCCGCCACCTTGGCCGGCACGCCATCCTTGTTGCGGCGAAAGTCGATGACCCGGTACTGCTGCTTATGGCCACCACCGCGGTGACGGGCGGTCTTGCGGCCATAGTTGTTGCGGCCACCGGTGCGGTTCTTTTGTTCGGTCAGCGACCGCTCCGGGATCGTCTTGGTGATCTCAGAGAAGTCGGCGACGGTCTGGAACCGCCGGCCGGGACTGGTGGGCTTGCGCTTGCGCTGCGGCATGTTCCTAGACCTCGAACAACTCGATCGAATCACCCTCGGCGAGGGTGATGTATGCCCGCTTGACGTCCGGGCGCTTACCGAACGTCGGCATGCGCCGGTTCCGCTTGCGCTTGCCGGCCCGATTCAGGGTGTTCACCTTGAGGACCTTCACATCGAAGATCGACTCGACGGCATCACGGATCTCAGGCTTGGAGGCCGACTTGGCGACCTCGAAGGTATAGACGTTCTCCTCGAGCAGGGCGTAGGACTTCTCCGACACGACCGGCTTAACGATGACGTCACGTGCGTCCTTCACTCTTCTTCTCCCATGTCGGAGTCATCGGAGGTTTCAACCGGTGCGGCCGGGACCGTCTTCGACGCCGCCGGGGCAGCGATTGGCAAGGTGGCCTTGGTGAAGACCACGACGTCACTGACCAGCACGTCATAGGCGTTGAGCTCGCCCGGCGAGAGCACGTGGACCGTGCCTAGGTTGGCGAAGCTCTTCCAGGTGTTCTCGTCGGAGCGCTCGGCCACCACCAGAACACGACCCTCGATACCGAGGGCCGCCAGAGCGGCGACCGCGTCCTTGGTGCGGGGCGCATCGAAGGCCCAGCTATCGATTACGACAATCTTGCCCTCTGAGGCCCGGTCGCTCAACGCCGAACGCAGGGCGAGGCGAACCATCTTCTTGGGCGTCTTCTGGGCGTAACTGCGGGGCTTGGGGCCCAGCGCGACACCGCCACCACGCCACTGCGGCGAGCGGATCGAACCCTGCCGGGCACGGCCTGTGCCCTTCTGGGCCCACGGCTTGGCACCGCCACCCCGGACCTCGGCCCGGGTCAGCGTGCTCTGGGTCCCCGACCGGCGGGCAGCCAACTGAGCGGTCACGACTTGGTGCATCACGGCGACATTCGGTTCGATGCCGAAAGTGGCATCGTCGAGATCAACGGAACCTGCCGCTGCGCCGGTCTGACTCAGAACGTCCATCTTCGCCATCACCGGCCTCCCTTCACAGCATCACGAATGAGGACAGTGGCGCCACGGGCACCGGGCACCGAACCACGTACCAGCAGTAGCTCGCGCTCGGCATCGGCCTGCACGACCTGAAGGTTCAACGTGGTGGTCTTCTGGTTACCCATCCGGCCCGGCATCTTCTTGCCCCGGAACACCCTGGACGGAGTGGCGCACTGGCCGATGGCTCCCGGCTTGCGGTGCACCTTGTGCGCACCGTGGGAGGCCCGCTGGCCCTTGAATCCGTGGCGCTTCATGGCGCCGGCGAAACCCTTTCCCTTACTTACCGAGGTCACGTCAACGTGGCCCTGATCGACGAGCGACTCAACGGTGATCTCCTGGCCAACCTCGTAGCCAGCCACGTCATCGATTCGGAGTTCCACCAGACGCTCGCCGGCTTCAACCCCCCCGGCGGCGAAATGGCCGGCCTCGGGACGGGTGAGCTTCTCGGCGTCACGATGGCCGATGGTGACCTGGAGTGCGGAGTAGCCATCGCGCTCGGTGGTCTTGACCTGAACGACGCGATTAGGACGGACACGAAGCACGGTGACGGGCTGGACACGATTGTCCTCGTCCCACACCTGTGTCATGCCGACCTTCTCGCCGACGATTGCCTTGTTGGCCATGATGGCTCCTGCGACTGGTGCCGGTGATCTGCCGGCATTGGTGGCCCTGACGGACCATTCACGCGAACGCTCCGCACGGGCACAAGCCCGGCGGAGCGGCGATTCTGTTTTGCCGTGCGGTTCGCCGGTCCCGGTCTCCCGAAACCGCCGCCTACCCGGACGTCGATTCACCCAGCGGGCCGACCACGGACGGTCTGCCAGAAGTGCAGGGGACAACGATACGGCGGTCCGGGTTGGGCCACAACCGGCTAACCATCAGGTCGTTGTGCCGCGCGTCATGGCCAACCGGAGCCCTCCCACCGATCAAGGATCCCCGGCCGCCTCCAAGCCGACCGATAACGTCGCCAACAGTGCGAGATCCCTTCAATTCCAACGATCGCGGGGCCATGTCCTGGCCCGACACATGACCGGCAACACCGACCACCGGCTCCCGCCCAGCGACGAGGGGCGATCTCTGCCGTCGTGGGCGCGACGGGCGATCCTAAGCCTGTTGGGGGGAATCGCCGCGATCTACTACCTCCGAGGGATTATCGAGGCGCTCCGGCCGCTCATCCTGGTGGTGCTGGTGGCCTTCTTCCTGTCGTTCGCCCTCGAGCCCGCGGTTAACCGCCTCGAACGGGCCGGCCTCCGCCGAGGGGTGGGCACGGCGCTCACCATGATGGTGCTGGTGGCCGGGATGGGTGGCTTCGGTATCCAGGTCGGCAGTCTGCTGGCTGAGCAGGTAACCGACTTCAGCGAGGACGTCCCCGTCTACCTAGCCGACGCCGACCAGTGGCTGACCGACTCGTTTGGCATCGACAATGCCCTAGCCGATCTACGGACCAACTACGACTCGGGCGCCCTCGCCGGGTGGCTGGGTGACGTGGCCGACGATCTGGCTCGCTTCGGAACCACCGTGGTCAACGTCCTGTTTCAGTTGTTCACCGTCGGGCTCTTCACCTTCTACCTGGTGGCCGAGGGACCCAAGCTGCGGCGGCTGATCTGTTCGTTCCTCGCCGAGCGCCATCAGCGCCACGTGCTCGAAGTCTGGGACCTGGCCATCGAGAAGACCGGCGGCTACATCCTCTCCCGGAGCATCTTGGCGTTGGCATCGTCGCTCGTCCACTGGGCGGCCTTCGAGATCATCGGCCTGCCGTCGGCACTCGCCCTAGCCCTGTGGGTGGGGATCATGTCCCAGTTCGTACCAGTCGTCGGGACATTCATCGCCGGCGCCCTCCCACTAGCCATCGCCCTGCTCGGCGAGCCGGTCCACGGGCTCTGGGTGGTCATCGTGATCGCTGTGTACCAGCAGGTCGAGAACTACGTATTGGGGCCGCGTATCACCGCCCACACCATGCAGTTGCACGTGGCGGTGGCCTTCGGCGCTGTGATCGCCGGGGCGGCGGTCCTCGGCGTGGTCGGGGCTCTGCTCGCCCTCCCAGCCGCCGCCACCATCCAAGCCGTGATCGCCGCAGAAGCCGAACGCCACGTGGTGTCCGAGGACCTCCAGGAGGCCAGCAGCCAACGGCGGGGCCACGGCGACCGGAGCGACGCCCCTCCCGAATCCGAGCCCGAGCCTGCCTGAAAACGGTCGAAGCGCCCCCGGAGGGGCGCTTCCACTCTCGTTCTTCGATCGCAGACCCGGGAGGCGCTTACACCTGCTGGATCTTGATCTCGATGTCGACGCCAGCCGGCAGGTCCAGGCGCTGCAGCGAGTCCACGGTCTTGGGCGAGGGATCCAGGATGTCGAGCAGGCGCTTATGAATGCGCATCTCAAAGTGCTCCCGGGAGTCCTTGTCCTTGAAAGGGCCACGGATGACCGTGTAGCGGTGTTTCTCGGTCGGCAGGGGGATCGGACCGCGAAGGTCGGCCTGGGTCCGTCGAACCGTCTCAACGATCTTCTTCGTCGACTGGTCGATGACCTCGTGGTCGTAGGCCTTCAGCCGGATCCGGATCTTCTGCCCTGCAGGCATCTACGTCGTCCTGCTACTTCAGGATCTTGGTGACGGCGCCAGCACCAACGGTGCGGCCACCTTCACGGATGGCGAAGCGAAGGCCCTCGTCCATGGCGATCGGAGCGATGAGCTCGACGGTCATGGTCGTGTTGTCGCCGGGCATGCACATCTCGGTACCGGCGGGCAGTTCGATCATGCCGGTCACGTCAGTGGTCCGGAAGTAGAACTGCGGGCGGTAGTTGGAGAAGAACGGCTTGTGACGACCACCCTCCTCCTTGGTCAGCACGTACACCTCGGCCTCGAACTGGGTGTGGGGAGTGATCGAACCGGGCTTGGCCAGAACCTGACCGCGCTGGACCTCCTCCTTGTCGATGCCACGCAGGAGGGCGCCGATGTTGTCGCCGGCCTCACCCTGATCGAGCAACTTGCGGAACATCTCGACGCCGGTACAGGTCGTCGTCTGGGTGTCCTTGAGGCCGATGATCTCGATGCTGTCGCCCGTGTTGACGACGCCCTGTTCGACACGACCGGTCACCACGGTGCCTCGGCCGGTGATCGAGAACACGTCCTCGATCGGCATCAGGAAGGGCTTGTCGATGTCACGCTCGGGCTGGGGGATGTACTCGTCCACCTGGGCCATCAGGTCAACGATCTGGTCGGCGGCGTCGCTGTCGCCCTCGAGGGCCTTGAGCGCCGAAACCCGCACGATCGGGGTGTCGTCACCCGGGAAGTCGTACTCGCCAAGGAGCTCGCGCACCTCCATCTCGACCAGCTCGAGTAGCTCCTCGTCGTCGACCATGTCGCACTTGTTCAGCGCCACGATGATCTTGGGCACGCCGACCTGGCGGGCCAGGAGCACGTGCTCACGGGTCTGGGGCATCGGGCCGTCAGCGGCCGACACCACGAGGATCGCACCGTCGACCTGAGCGGCGCCTGTGATCATGTTCTTGATGTAATCCGCGTGACCCGGCATGTCGACGTGGGCGTAGTGCCGGTTCTCGGTCTCATACTCGACGTGGCTCACGTTGATCGTGATGCCGCGCTCCCGCTCCTCGGGTGCCTTGTCGATGTCCGCGAACTCGGTGAAATTGGTGGAGTTGGGATCACGATCCGACAGGACCTTGGTGATCGCCGCGGTCAGCGTGGTCTTGCCATGGTCAATGTGACCCATGGTGCCCACGTTTACGTGGGGCTTGTTTCGCTCGAATTGGGCCTTGGCCATTTCGCTTCTTCCTCGGTTCTCTTATTTCTCTGTGGACTGGACTTGCTGGTGGAGAGGGTTGGGCAGGTCACTCACCGTGGATTCGGCGGGTGATCTCCTCCTGTACGGACCCGGGCGTCTGCTGGTAGGAGTCAAACTGCATCGTGTACGTCGCACGCCCCTGAGTGCGTGACCGCAGGTCGGTAGCGTATCCGAACATCTCCGACAGCGGCACCAGTGCACTGACCACCTGGTTGGCCCCACGGGCTTCCATCTGGCCCACTCGACCACGTCGGGAGTTCAGGTCGCCGACCACGTCAACCATGTAATCCTCGGGCGTCACGACCTCGACCGACATCACGGGCTCGAGCAGTACCGGCTTGGCCATACGCATGGCCTCACGAAACCACGCCTGGGCAGCGATCTTGAACGCCATCTCGGAGGAGTCCACGTCGTGAGCCTTGCCATCGTTCAGGCTGACTTTGAGGCCCAGCACCTGGAAGCCGGCTAGCGGGCCGTTCGTGGTGGCCAACTTGACGCCGGCATCCACCGACGGGATGTACTCCTTGGGAATACGACCACCGGAGACGTTGTCCTCGAAGAGGTAGTCCTCTTCTTCGTTCTCGTAGGGCTCGAGGCTGGCCACGATCTCAGCAAACTGGCCGGAACCACCGGTCTGCTTCTTGTGGGTGTAGCGGTAGTCGAGAACCGGCTTGGTGATCGTCTCGCGGTAAGCCACCTGGGGCTTGCCCACGTTGGCGTCCACCCGGAACTCGCGGAGCATGCGGTCGACCAGCACCTCGAGGTGTAGCTCGCCCATGCCGCCGATGATCGTCTGGCCCGTCTCCTCGTCGCTTCGGACGGTGAAGGTGGGATCCTCCGCCGACAGGGAGAAGAGGGCCTTGCTCATCTTGTCCTGGTCTGCCTTGGAGCGGGGCTCGACGGCTACGTGGATAACCGGCGCCGGGAACTCCAACTGCTCCAGGACAATGGGGTGGTCGGGGGCGCACAGCGTGTCGCCGGTACGGGTGTTCTTGAGGCCGATGCCAGCCACGATGTCGCCAGTCCGAACCTCGTCGCGATCCTCGCGGTCGTTGGCGTGCATCTCGAGCACGCGACCAAGGCGCTCCTTGTTGCCGGTCCGGGTGTTGAGCACCGCTGAACCCTTGTCGAGCACGCCGCTGTAGGCCCGAAAATAGATGAGCTTGCCGACGTGCGGGTCGGTCATGATCTTGAAGGCCAGCGCAGAGAACGGAGCGTCGTCCGATGCCTCACGATCGAGGGTGTCGCCCGAGCGCGGGTGCACGCCTTCGACCGGCGGAAGATCGACCGGCGACGGCAGGAACTTGACGACGGCGTCCAGCAGTGGCTGCACGCCCTTGTTCTTGAAGGCCGACCCGGTGAGGATCGGCACGCAGTCGCCGGACAGGGTGCCGGAGCGGACCGCACTGCGAACGTCCTGGGAGGTGATCTCCTCCTCGCCGACGAACTTCTCGAGGATGTTCTCGTCGAACTCGGACAGTGCGTCGATCAACTCGGCCCGGTACTGCTCGGCCAGTTCGGTCATGTCCTCGGGGATGTCCACGACGTCCCAGGATGCGCCGAGGTCCTCACCCTGCCAGATGAGAGCGTTCATCTCGATGAGGTCGATAATGCCGGCGAAGTCACCCTCGGCACCGATGGGCAGTTGGATGACCGCCGCGTTACAGCCCAGGCGATCACGGATGGTGTCCAGCACGAAGTAGAAGTCAGCACCGGTGCGGTCCATCTTGTTGATGAAACACATGCGAGGGACGTTGTATTTGTCGGCCTGGCGCCACACCGTCTCGGTCTGGGGCTCCACGCCGGCGACGCCGTCGAACACGGCGACCGCTCCGTCGAGCACGCGTAGGGAACGTTCCACCTCGACGGTGAAGTCCACGTGGCCCGGCGTGTCGATGATGTTAATCCGGTGGTCGTCCCAGAAGCAGCTGGTGGCAGCCGAGGTGATGGTGATTCCCCGCTCCTGTTCCTGCTCCATCCAGTCCATGGTCGCAGCGCCGTCGTGGACCTCGCCGATCTTGTAGTTCACGCCGGTGTAGTACAGGATCCGCTCGGTCGTCGTGGTCTTACCCGCGTCGATATGGGCCATGATCCCGATGTTGCGGGTTTTCTGGAGGGGGTGTCGCGTCGCCATCTCAGTGCTCGGTGTCTCGTCTGTCTCGGTGGACGTGTTCGGTCAGGTCCCGGGTCGGGACCCGAGGTGGTTCACCGTCAGACGCCGGAGCGCCACGGCGACGGCCAGTGAGTACGCATCTGGTGCGCGCCCCGGGCCGGTCTAGGTGGGGGGGGATGGTCGGGTAACCGCCTACCAGCGGTAATGGGCGAACGCTTTGTTGGCGTCGGCCATCTTGTGCAGATCTTCGCGACGCTTCACCGACGAGCCGAGGCCGTTGGAGGCATCCATGATCTCGTTGGCCAGTCGCTCGGCCATCGTCCGCTCGCGGCGATCCCGTGAGTAGTTCACCAGCCAGCGAACGGCAAGCGTGTTAGCACGACGGGGACGTACCTCGACCGGAACTTGGTAAGTGGCGCCACCGACCCGGCGGCTACGCACCTCAAGCTGGGGACGGACGTTGTCGATGGCCCGCTTCAGCGTGCCGACCGGCTCCGAGCCAGTCTTGGACTCGACGGTGGACAGGGCGCTGTAGACGATGCGCTCGGCGGTGGAGCGCTTACCGCGCTGCAGCACCTTGTTGACGAGCTGGGTGACAACGGTGGACCGGTAGACAGGGTCCGGGGTCAACTCACGACGAATGGCGGGGCCTTTACGCGGCACGGTCAGCCTTCCTTCTTGGCGCCGTAACGGCTACGGGCCTGACGGCGCTGGCTGACACCCGAGGTGTCGAGCGTTCCACGCACCACCTTGTAGCGGACACCGGGGAGATCCTTCACACGTCCACCACGCACCAGCACAATGGAGTGCTCCTGGAGGTTGTGGCCCTCGCCGGGGATGTAGGCCGTGATCTCGCTCCCACCGGTGAGACGAACACGAGCCACCTTGCGGAGGGCGGAGTTCGGCTTCTTCGGCGTCGTGGTGTACACCCGGGTGCACACGCCGCGTCGCTGGGGCGCGCCCTTCAGCGCCGGCGTGGCTTCCTTGCGGCGCTTGGATTGGCGGCCCTTGCGGACCAGCTGCTGGATGGTGGGCACTTGTGCTCCTCGTGTCGGCCCGAAAGGGGCCACTTCTGATGGAAATCTCGAACTCGAACTCGAACTCAGGTTGTCTCTGGGGTACACCGCACACCCAGAACCGGGTCGCGGCACCGGCCAACGGACGAGTCTACGGGCGGTCCCTGCCGGGTCCAAACGTCGACCACCGGCCAGACCGACGACACGAATCGACCCCGCCTCCCGGCAGGGTCGGTCCGGCGGCCGGTCAGTCGGCTACAGGAGTGGCCTCCCCACTGGAATCCGCACCGGCCGGCGCATCCATGGCGCCAGCCAGGTCGATCACGTCGGCCTCGTAGGCACCGGCGAAGGCATCCTCCCCAGGGCCGGCCTGTCCGGCCAACCACTCGGCGAGATCCTGCTCCTCGTCGGCTGACGAGTAGAAGTCCATGGGCTTGTAGTCCGGCGCGTGGGTGGCTACCCGTCGGTACTCCTCCATACCAGTACCCGCAGGCACCAACTTGCCGATGATGATGTTCTCCTTGAGGCCGATGAGCTTGTCGCTCCGGCACTCGATGGCCGCCTCGGTGAGCACCCGGGTGGTCTCCTGGAAGGAGGCCGCCGAGAGCCACGACTCGGTGGCTAGCGAGGCCTTGGTGATGCCCATGAGCTCCGGACGCCCTTCGGCGGGACGACGGCTCTCGGCCACCAAGAGGCGATTCGTCTCGGCAAACAACCGCTGGTCGACCTGCTCGCCGGGCAAGAAGTCCGACTCGCCGGGATCGTTGATCTTCACCCGACGGGTCATCTGACGCACGATGAGCTCGATGTGCTTGTCGTGGATCGACACGCCCTGGTCTCGGTACACCCGCTGGACCTCTTCCACGAGGTACTGCTGGGTCTCCCGGACACCCTTGATCTCGAGGAGTTCCTTGGGATCCCGGGGGCCCTCGACAATGGCGTCACCGGCCCGCACCTCGGCGCCGTCGGCGACCTCGAGACGAGCCAGGCCCTGGAGCAGATGGACGTCCTCAGTGCCGTCATCGGCGACCACGGTGATCTCACGACCACGACCCTCGTCCTCGGCGATACGGACAACACCGGAGATGCGGGCCAGGGTGGCCTTACCCTTGGGCTCGCGAGCCTCGAAGAGCTCGACGACTCGGGGAAGACCGCCAGCGAGGTCCTTGCCGGCCACACCACCGGTGTGGAAGGTACGCATGGTCAGCTGGGTGCCGGGCTCCCCGATCGACTGGGCGGCGATCACGCCAACCGCCTCACCGATCTCGATGGCCTTGTTGGTGGCCAACGACATGCCGTAGCTGGCCGCCGAGACGCCGGTGGGCGACTCGTCGGTGAGCGGTGACAGCACCCGCACCCGGTCAATGGTGGTGTCATCGCGCATGGCGATCATCTCCGGCTCGCCCACGATCATCCCGGCGGCGAGAACGGTGCCGTCGCCCAGGGTGACGTCGTCAGCCAGGGTCCTGCTGAACAGCCGGGTCTCGAGGTGGCTCCGTCGGTTGGGCTCATCGGGGCGGACCTCGTCGATCCAGATACCACGCACTCCCATCTCGGATGCGAACGGGTCAACGTCGTTGATGATGAGTTCCTGGGACACGTCGACCAGTCGACGGGTCAGGTAACCGGAGTCAGCGGTCCGCAGAGCGGTATCGACCAGACCCTTACGAGCACCCGGTGTGGCAATGAAGTACTCCAACATCGCCAGTCCCTCACGGAAGTTGGACTTGATGGGGCGGGGAATCATGTCGCCACGAGGGTTGGCCACTAGACCGCGCATGCCGGCGATCTGGCGAACCTGCATCATGTTTCCACGAGCACCCGACTTGACCATCATGTCAATCGAGTTGGCCTCGTCGGCCTCCAGGGCGTCGACCATCTTGTCGGTCACCTCGGCGGTCGCGGAGTTCCAGATCTCGACTTCCATCTGCCGACGCTCGCCATCGGTGATGATGCCCTTCCGGAACTGGGCCTCGACCTTCTCGGCACGCTTCTCGTGCGCGTCGAGGATGGCTGCCTTCTCTGGCGGAGTCTTGACGTCGTCAATGGACACCGTCAGACCTGAGCGGGTGGCGAAGTCAAAGCATGCGTCCTTCATGGCGTCGAGGGACTCGGCCACCACCTTCTTCGGGTAGCCACGGGCCAGGTCGTCCACGATCGTGCCCAGCTCGGACTTACCGACCTGCTGGTTAACGAACATGATCATCTTGGCTCGATGGCCGCCGACCTCGAGGGGCTCGATCTCGTGGCCCGGGAGGGCGGCGTTGAAAAACACGCGGCCCGGCGTGGTGGTGTGCCACGTGGCGGCCACGCCGTTGGCCGGCGTATCGATGAGCTCCGGGTACTCCGACGAGCGGTACTGGATGCGGGCGTGCAGGTGCACGGCCCCGGTCTCCCAAGCCCATCGGAGGTCGTTGATGTCCCGAAAGACCTTGCCCTCACCGGTCAGGCCCTCGCCCTCGGCGGTCAGGTAGTAGGCACCGATGACCATGTCCTGGGTCGGGGTGACCAGCGGACGACCGTGGGCCGGGCTGAGCACATTGTTGGCCGACAGCATCAACACTCGTGCCTCGGCCTGAGCCTCGGCCGACAACGGCAGGTGGACGGCCATCTGGTCACCGTCGAAGTCGGCGTTGAACGCCGCGCAGACCAACGGGTGGATACGTATGGCCTTGCCCTCCACCAGGACCGGCTCGAAGGCCTGGATGCCTAGACGGTGCAGGGTGGGGGCACGGTTCAGCATCACCGGGTGCTCGCGTATGACGTCCTCAAGGACAGTCCACACCTGAGGCTTGCGCCGTTCGACCATACGCTTGGCCGACTTGATGTTCTGGGCCAGTTCCTCCTCGACCAGCTTCTTCATGACGAACGGCTTGAACAGCTCTAGCGCCATGACCTTGGGCAGGCCGCACTGGTGGAACTTGAGGGTCGGGCCGGCCACGATGACCGAACGGCCTGAGTAGTCGACGCGCTTGCCGAGCAGGTTCTGACGGAACCGACCCTGCTTGCCCTTGAGCATGTCCGAGAGGGACTTCAGCGCGCGGTTACCCGGACCGGTCACCGGACGACCCCGACGGCCGTTATCGAACAGTGCGTCGACGGCCTCCTGGAGCATCCGCTTCTCGTTGTTGACGATAATCCCCGGGGCACCCAGGTCGAGCAGCCGCTTTAGGCGGTTGTTCCGGTTGATCACCCGGCGGTATAGGTCGTTGAGGTCCGAGGTGGCGAAGCGACCACCGTCGAGCTGGACCATGGGACGAAGCTCGGGCGGGATGACCGGCACGGCGTCGAGGATCATGGCGCGCGGCTCGTTGACCCGGCGGCCGTGCTCGTCACGACGGTTGAAGGCAGCCACGATCTTGAGGCGCTTGATGGCCTTCTGCTTGCGCTGAGCCGACAGGGGCTTCTGGCCCTCCGGCGGATCGATCAGCTCACGAAGTTTGACCTCTTCGTCGTCGAAATCGATCCGTTCGATGAGCTGGGCCAGGGCATCGGCGCCCATGCCACCCTCGAAGTACTCACCCCAGCGATCCTCGAGTTCACGCCACAGCATGTCCTCCTCGATGATCTGGCGGGCGAACAGGCTGGTGAACTCGTCCCATGCGCGGTTCAGAACGTCGAGTTCCTGCTCGTACTGGTCGCGAATGAACTGGAGGTCCTTGTCGGCGGCCTTAGCGCGAGCCTTGAGGTCCGACTCCTTGGAGCCCTCGGCCTCCATCTCGGCCAGCTCGGACTCGAGGTCCTCCTGGCGACGGTTCAGCTCGCGGTCACGCTCCTCCTCGATGGCGAGGCGCTCCTCGGCCAACTCGGACTCCAACTCCGGAAGGTCCTCGTGACGCTTATCCTCGTCCACCCACACAACCAGGTTGGCCGCAAAGTAGATGACCTTCTCCAACTGCTTGGCCTTGAGCTCCTCACGGGGCTCGGTTCCCATCAGCAGGTAGGCCAACCAGGAACGGGTGCCCCGCAGGTACCAGATGTGGACGGCCGGCGCGGCCAGCTCAATGTGCCCCATGCGGTCGCGCCGCACCTTGGACCGGGTCACCTCGACGCCGCAACGCTCGCAGATGATGCCCTTGAACCGGACCCGCTTGTACTTGCCGCAATAGCACTCCCAGTCCTTCGTCGGGCCGAAGATCTTCTCGCAGAAGAGCCCGTCCTTCTCCGGCTTGAGGGTGCGGTAATTGATGGTCTCCGGCTTCTTGACTTCGCCGTTGGACCACATGCGGATTCCGTCCGCAGTGGCCAGGCCGATTCGGAGCTGATCGAATTCGTTTACGTCAAGCACTGTATATTACTGCGTCTCTTTGCGATGCGTGGCTGCTGTCTGGTTGGTTTCGGTCGCTCAGGGGCGGGTCAGCGGGCGAGAAGGCCGGCGGCACGCCGCTCGTCCTCCTCGTCGGACCCACGCTCCGGGCGGGACAGGTCGATGCCGAGTTCCTCGGCGGCGCGGTAGACATCCTCATCGAAGTCCCGCATTTCGATCTCGCGGCCGTCCTCGGCGAGGACCTCCACGTTGAGACACAGGGACTGCATCTCCTTGATGAGCACCTTGAAGCTCTCGGGGATGCCCGGCTCGGGAATGTTGTCTCCCTTGACGATGGCCTCGTAGACCTTGACCCGACCCAACACGTCATCGGACTTGATGGTCAGGAGCTCCTGGAGGCAGTAGGCGGCGCCGTAAGCCTCGAGCGCCCACACCTCCATCTCACCGAACCGCTGGCCGCCGAACTGGGCCTTACCGCCGAGAGGCTGCTGCGTGATCATCGAGTACGGGCCGGTCGACCGAGCGTGGATCTTGTCGTCCACTAGGTGGGCCAGCTTCAGGATGTAGACGTAGCCGACCATGATCTCGCTGTCGTACGCCTCGCCGGTCCGACCGTTGTAGAGAGTCGTCTTGCCGTCCAGCTGAACCATCCGGTCCCCGTCGACCGATTCGGGTCGCAGGTTGCCGAGAATCTTCTGGATGGTCGGGTGCTTACCGGCCAGATCCTCTTCGTCCCATTTGGCACCGTCGAAGACGGGCGTGGCCACGTGGACCGAGGGCTCGGTGGACGGACGGGTCTTCTTCTCGATACCCCGCACCGGTTCGGACCCCACGGCTTCGCCGTCGATCTCCCAACCCCACCGGGCGCAGTAGCCGAGATGGGCCTCCAGCACCTGGCCAACGTTCATCCGTGACGGTACGCCGAGCGGGTTAAGGATGATGTCCACCGGTGTGCCATCGGCCTGGTACGGCATGTCCTCGATGGGGAGGATCTTGGAGATCACACCCTTGTTGCCGTGGCGGCCGGCCAGCTTGTCGCCCACGCTGATCTTGCGCTTCTGGGCTACGTAGACCCGAACCAACTGGTTGATCCCGGGGGGCAGTTCGTCGCCGTCGTCGCGGCTCTGCACCCGGACGTCGATGACCTTGCCGGTCTCACCGTGCGGAACCTTCAGCGATGTGTCGCGCACCTCGCGGGACTTCTCCCCAAAGATGGCCCGCAGGAGACGCTCCTCCGGGGTGAGTTCGGTCTCCCCCTTCGGGGTGACCTTGCCGACCAGCACATCGCCGGGCGACACCTCGGCGCCCACGCGCACGATGCCCAACTCGTCGAGGTCGGCGAGGATCTCGTCGGACAGGTTGGGGATGTCGCCTGTGATCTCTTCGGCACCCAACTTGGTGTCGCGAGCGTCGATCGTGTGCTCGTGGATGTGGATCGACGTGAGGACGTCGTCCTTAACTAGGCGCTCCGAAAGGATGATGGCGTCCTCGAAGTTGTAGCCCTCCCATGACATGAAGGCCACCAGCAGGTTCTTGCCTAGCGCCAGCTCGCCACCATCGGTGGACGGACCGTCGGCCAGCAACTGACCAGCCTTGACCTTCTGGCCCGGCGTAACCCGAATCTTCTGGTTCACGCAGGTGTCCTGATTAGAACGGACGTACTTGAGTAACTGGTGGGTAACCGTGCCGGTCTTGGCGTAGTTCATGGTGACCGACACGCCGTCGATGGCCATCACGGTGCCGGCCTCATTGGCCAGCAGCATGTCGGCAGCATCGTGGGCCGCGCTGGCCTCAATCCCGGTGCCGATGTATGGAGCCTCGGCCCGGACCAGCGGAACCGCCTGACGCTGCATGTTGGCGCCCATGAGGGCCCGGTTGGCGTCGTCGTGCTCGAGGAACGGAATCAGGGCCGTGGCCACCGACACGATCTGCTTGGGCGAGACGTCCATTAGTTGGACCTCGGTGCCCGGCACGTAAGAGATCTCGGTGGTGGCACCGAAGAAGACATCCTGTTCGAGCTGCAGCTTGAGGTCGTTCAGCGAGGCGGCCTGCGGCGACCGGCGCACCAGCACGCGGTCGTTGCGGAAGGTGCCATCGTCGTTAAGCGGAGCGTTGGCCTGAGCGACGACGTACTCCTCCTCGTCATCGGCCGCCATGTAGACGATCTCGTCGGTGACGCGACCGTCGATCACCTTGCGGTACGGCGACTCAATGAAGCCGAACGGGTTCACCCGTCCGTAGGTGGCCAGACCACCGATCAGGCCGATGTTGGGGCCCTCGGGGGTCTCGATCGGACACATCCGTCCGTAATGCGAGAAGTGGACGTCGCGGACCTCGAAGCCTGCCCGCTCACGGGATAGGCCGCCGGGGCCGAGTGCTGAGAGACGGCGACGGTGGGTCAGACCCGACAACGGGTTGACCTGGTCCATGAACTGCGACAACTGGCTGGTGCCGAAGAACTCCTTGATTGCGGCAACCACCGGTCGGATGTTGACCAGGTTCTGCGGGGCGATGGCCTCCACGTCCATGGTCGTCATGCGCTCGCGCACGACCCGCTCCATACGAGACAGGCCGATACGAAGCTGGTTCTGGATCAACTCGCCCACCGAACGGATACGCCGGTTGGCGAAGTGGTCCTGATCGTCGAGGCGGTAGCCGGGCTCACCCTTGGCCAGGTGGAGCAGGTAGGTACAGGTGGCCAAGACCTCGGACCGGGTCAGGACCGGCGAGTCGGGGTCGGGGCGCTCGAGCTCAAGACCGAAGATCTCCTCGATCTTCTCGATCTCGGGGCCGAGTTTCCGGTTCAGCTTGTAGCGACCGACCCGGGACAGGTCGTAGCGACGCGACTCGAAGAAGGCGTTGCGAAGGTAGGCACGGGCGGCCTCGACGGACGGTGGCTCACCGGGACGGACCCGCTTGTAGATCTCGAGCAGCGCCTCTTCCTGTGGCGACTTGCGCTCACCAGCCTCGACGGCATCCTGCCACCCTTCGGGGAGCTGGTCCTTCTCCCACTGGCCCTCGAGGTAGTCGAAGTACCGGACGAAGCGGTCCAGGAATCCCGGCTCATTTTCCTCGTCGTAACCGAGGGCACGAAGCAGGGTGAACATCGAGATGCGGCGCTTACGGGCCACCCGGGTTCCGGCGGTGACGTGCTTGCCGGGCTTGTGCTCGACGTCAAACTCGATCCACTCTCCCCGGTAGGGGTGGATGGTGCCGGTGACCAGCTGGTGCTTGGACATATTTCGCAGCCGGTACCGGTCACCGGGCTGGAAAATGACGCCAGGGGAACGCACGAGCTGGGACACCACGACACGCTCGGTGCCGTTAATGACGAAGGTGCCCTTCTCGGTCATGCGGGGGAAGTCCCCCATGAAGACCGTCTGCTCCTTGATCTCACCGGTGTTCTCGTTCTTGAAAGCGGCGCGCACGAAGATGGGCGCGGAGAAGGTCATGTCCCTCTCCTTGCATTCCTCGATCGTGAACTTCGGCGGCGGGCACAGGTCCTCATCCGTCGGGTCGAACTCGAGTTCCAACGAGAGCGTCTCGCTGAAGTCGGTGATGGGGCTGAGGTCCCGAAACGTGTCAGCAACGCCTTCTGCGCTGAACCACTCGAACGACTTCCGCTGGATGTCGATGAGGTGGGGCAGCGGGAGGACTTCCTCCAGGTTGCCAAACGAGTAACGGTCCCGGACGAGGGGGCGAGCAGAGGACACCTAGAACTCCTGGCCAGGGGAAACGGACGTGGTGGTCACCGTGGACACGTCGACGAACGCCAAGAAAACAGCACGAATGGCGGGCGCGACCACGGCAACTGGGGATCCTAACGGTCGCGCGCAGGCAGGCACAACCCCTGCGGGGCAGCACCATCCAGCCCCATAGGGCTGATCTGACGCGCACGGTACGGGTTCAGCGCGTGCCGGTCAAGGACCGTCCCCGATCGAGAGGTGAACGGAACCGACGGGCAACCCGAAGCGACAGGTAACCCATGGAAAACAACGGAACCCCGGGCCTCGTCCAAAGACGGGGACCCGGGGTCCGTACGAACGCCCCAACAATGGGGCGCTTAACGAGTTGCTACTTAAGCTCGATGCTGGCCCCGGCGGCCTCGAGGGCCTCCTTGGCCTTCTCGGCGTCTTCCTTGGTAGCGCCTTCCAGCACATTCCCCGGAGCGCCATCGACCAGGTCCTTGGCGTCCTTCAGACCAAGGTTGGTCAACGAACGCACCTCCTTGATGACCTGGATCTTCTTGTCGCCAGCGCCGGTCAGGACGACGTCGAAGGAGTCCTTCTCCTCCTCCTCGCCACCAGCGTCGCCACCGACCGGGGCCGCAGCAGCCGTGGCCACCGGGGCCGCAGCGGTCACGCCGAACTTCTCTTCGAAGTCCGACAGCAGCTCACTAAGTTCCAGCACGGTCATCCCGGCGATCGCGTCCAGGATCTCTTCCTTCGTCGCCATGATTACTCCTCTTCTTCGTTGTCGTCTTGGCTGACAGGTGCACCGACGGTGTCGGTGCCTTCGTCCGCTGCCTTCTCCTCCGTGGAGGAGTCAGTAGCATCGGTTTCCTCGGCGGCGGGTGCCGCATCGGTCTCGTCCACAGTGGGAGCGCCCGGGGCACCCCCCTGCTCTATAAGGGCCTGTAGTGCGTAGGCCATGTTCTGCGGCAGTGCCTTAAGCAGAGCGGCGAACTGCTGCATCGGGGCGGCCATGGCGCCGGCCAGCTGGGCCAGTAGCACCTCGCGCGGGGCGATTTCAGCCAGTGCTGAGATCTCCTCGGCGGTCAGCCGCTTCTCGTCCAGCAGGCCACCCTTGATGATCAGAGCCTCGTTCGCCTTGGCAAACTCCTTGAGTGCCTTGGCTACACCTACCGGATCGCCGGCGGAACCGTCGGCCTGCTCGCCCACGAAGGAAATAGCCGTCGGGCCGGTCAACAGGTCGTCAATCTCGAGGCCCAGCTCCTCGACGGCGAAGCGCACCAGGGTGTTCTTGTACACCTTGTATTCGCCGCCAGACTCGCGTAGGGCCCTACGCAGTTCGGCCATGGCCGGAACATCAAGGCCCCGGTACTCGGTCAGGACCGCGGCATCGCTGGCCGAGAACTTCTCTCGGACCTCGTCGACCACCGCGATCTTCTCGGATCGGGCTTCTCCCACGCTCACACCTCCTCGTCTGTTCTATTCGGTCGGGCCGGCGCTGCCGTACCCACCCGGTTTGCGGTTGTCCTGTCATGCCGACCCGATGGTCGGCCGCACACCGCAGACCGGGACCCGGGCAAACCCGGGTCCGATCAGGAGGTCTCCCCTGCTCGGGCGGTCGATCGGTGCGCCGGACGGATCCGGTGGGCATCGGGACTCGTTCTGCGCCGTGGCGCAACCCGGAGGTCTTCGGTGAGCGTGTCGATTGTGTCGGTCAGGGTACCGGCGACGGCCGGTGCCCCCACCGGGGAGTGATCCCGTTACCCAGAGATCCGGGTTGCCGGGAAAACCGGATCAGTCAGTGAGGCGACCCGGATCAATGCGGATCCCAGGGCCCATCGTCGACGAGATCGATACCTTCTTGAAGTACCGGCCCTTGGCCGACGACGGCTTCAGGCGCTCGATCTCGTCGAGGGCCGCCAACAGGTTGGCGCCCAGCGCGGCGGCGTCGAAGCTGACCTTGCCGATCGGCAGGTGGACGTTTCCGTACCTATCGGTGCGGAACTCCACCTTGCCGCCCTTGAACTCTCCGACCGCCTTGGCCACATCATCGGTGACCGTGCCGGACTTCGGGTTGGGCATAAGCCCGCGCGGTCCGAGGGCCCGACCGAGCTTTCCGACGGTGGGCATCATGTCCGGGGTAGCAATAGCCACATCGAAGTCGAGCATGCCGCCCTCAACCTCGGCGGCCAGATCGTCACCACCTACGTGGTCGGCGCCCGCCTCACGGGCTGCGTTGGCGGCTTCACCCTGCGCGAACACGGCGACACGGACGTCCTTGCCGGTTCCCGACGGGAGGGCGACGGTGCCACGCACCATCTCCTCGGCCTTGCGGGGGTCGACGCTAAGGCGGACCAGTAGGTCTACCCCCTCGTCGAACTTCGCCCCGGCCAATGACAATGCCAGGTCGAGAGCCTCGGTCGCCGAGTACATCTGATCGCGGTCGTATCTTGACGATGCGTCCGTGTACCGCTTGCCTTGCTTACCCATGTCGCCTTCTTCCTGTTCCAGCTCCCTCGGGCGGGTCGGTGTCTCCGGTGGGGCGAGGTCCTCCCCCATCCCGGAACCGCTGTTGCGGTGACCCTCGATCTCAGTTTTTAGATTCCCGGTCGAACCGGGAGCCGCCAGCTCAGCTGACAGCGATGCCCATACTGCGCGCAGTGCCGGCAACCTGGAGTTTGGCGCCTTCGATGTCGATGGCGTTCAGGTCGGGCAGTTTGGATTCGGCGATCTCGGTTACCTGGGCCCAGGTGATCGAACCGGCCTCTTCCCGCCCCGGGTTCTGTGACGCCTTGTCAAGGCCGGCGGCCTGACGGATCAGGAACGAGGTGGGCGGCGTCTTGGTGACAAAGGTGAACGACCGGTCCTCGTAGATGCTGATCTCGACGGGGACGATCTGGCCGCGCTTGTCCTCGGTCTTGGCGTTGTACTCCTTGCAGAAGTCCATGATCGCCACACCATGGGGGCCGAGCGCGGTACCCACTGGCGGGGCCGGCGATGCCTGACCGGCCGGAATCTGGATCTTGACGACCGCTACCATCTTCTTCTTCGCCATGTCTCGGATTCTCTGTTCGTGATCGGGGTTTCGTAGTGGTATTGCTCGCCGGAACGGAAGACTGAACGCCTCTAGTTCCGGTCATCGGCCGTCGGGGCCGATCGGGGTAACGGTCAAGTCTGGTGCCGGAGCGGTCGATCGGCAACCTGCACCCCGATGGGGGTCACGTTGTCGCCGGTCGTCCGGTACGGACGTCGGATCAGAGCTGGGCCACCTGGGCGAACTCCAACTCGACCGGGGTCTCCCGACCGAAGATGTTGACCAGCACCTTGACCTTGAGCTGGTCCTCGTTGATCTCCTGGATGGCGCCGGAGAAGTCGGCGAACGGCCCCTCCTTGACGCGGACGGTGTCGCCCACGCCGAAGCCGAACCGGGCCTTGGAGCGCTTGGGCACCACAGACTCGGACTCGTCGGCTACCGGCAGGAAGGTCTCGACCTCCTTGCGACTGAGGCGCGACGGCTTACCGCCAGCGCCCACAAAGTTCACGATTCCTGGCGTATCGCGGATGGCCGCCCATGCTTCGTCATCGAGATAGCAGCGCACCAACAGGTAGCCGGGGAAGACCTTCTTAGAGACGGTGACCTTCTTACCGTTGCGGAACTCGTCGACATCCTCCATCGGAATCTCGACTTCGAGGATGCGGTCCTCCAAATGCATCGAAGCGGTCCGGGCCTGGAGGTTCTGGCGGACCTTCTTCTCGTAGCCCGACTGCGTGTGAACGACGTACCAGTTGCCGCGCCGGTCATAGGCGCTCTCCACGGCGGGCGTCGGCTCCTCGTCGGAATCCTCATCGAGGAGCTCGTCCTCGTCGATAACCGGTTCATCCGGGATGGCTAATTCCTCGACTGCTGCCTCTTCTTCCTCAACTGCTGCCTCTTCGCCCGGCTGGTCGGCCGCCTGGGCCGCCTCGGATGCGGCCTCCGGGCCGGCGTCAGTCGGATCCAGGACCAGAGTCCCAGTGGGTAGCAAATCGATGGCTTCTGCAGGGGCGTCGACGCCGGCTGCGTCGGAGGCTGGGGCGTCCGGATCAACATTCACGATGGGGTCTCCGCTAGTGGACATCAGACGTCGAATAGTTCGAGAACGGACTGGGAGAACACCCAGTCGAGGCCGGCCACGATGGCCGTGATGGCCACGATGGTGATGATCACCACCGCGGTGTAGTTGCCGGTCTCGGCACGGGACGGCCAGGCGACCTTTCGCAGCTCGGCACGCACCTCGCGGGCGAACTGGCGAAGGCCGGCACGTTCCTCGGCCGAGCGGTTCTGCTGCTGACGTCGTTGGCGAATCGGCTCGCCGTCGGCGTCGACCTCGCCCTGACGCTGCATCATGCGCTTCTGTTCGCGGTTCATCGACATGGGGGATGTCCTCGTGAAATTCCGGTGGCTGTGTTCGGGAGCGGTCCGCGTCGGACCGGTCTTGCAGGGCAGGAGGGACTCGAACCCCCAACCGCCGGTTTTGGAGACCGGTGCTCTACCAATTGAGCCACTGCCCTGTGTCCCGACCTCCGACCCGAGGTCGGAATCGGGGGGCGGTACGCCCGGAGGTTACCAGCGGGGTTCCGACCTCCCGCAGGGGGGATCTGGCCTCCCATAGGGCGATCAGATGTCCCGCAGGAAGAACCTGATGGGTCTGCCGACGAAAAACGCTCTCAGCGCGTCTCCTTGTGATCCACGTGGTTGCGGCACCAGCGGCAGTACTTCTTGAGCTCAATGCGCTCGCGGGTGTTCACCTTGGACTTGGTGGTGTTGTAGTTGCGGCGCTTGCACTCCTGGCATTCCAGGGTGACCTGCACTCGTTTATCGGACGCCATCTCGGCCTCATTCCTTCATTGATCCGCCGGAGCGAACGTATCTCGTCATCGGCGGCTGACCCGAACCGATGCTTGTAGCGACGGACAGATTCGAACTGTCGACCTCTCGATTATGAGTCGAGCGCTCTCACCAGCTGAGCTACGTCGCCAGCGAGCTCCCTGACAGAATCGAACTGTCGACCTTCTCCTTACCATGGAGACGCTCTGCCGACTGAGCTAAGGGAGCCTGATCACCTCACGATGACCGGGCACAATGATGCCACGCGATCCGACCAATCCCACCGGTGTTCCGCCACCGGGTACCGTCAGCGCCCATGGAGATCCGGCTGGCCCGGTCCGGTGATGCCGAAGCGATCCGGGCCATCTACAACCACGAGGTACGTACCTCGACGGCCACGTTCGACATCGTGGAACGCAGCGTCTCTGCTCAGGAGATCTGGATGGCCGACCGGTCGGGAGCGTTCAGCGTGCTGGTGGCCGTCGAAGGCGGGCCCGACGACCAGGTCATCATGGGGTTCGCCTCGCTGTCCCCGTTCCGGGAGCGAGCCGCCTACCGAAGCACCGTCGAGAACTCCATCTACGTCGCCGACGGGTACCGGAACAGGGGTGTGGCCGACCGGCTGATGGGCGACCTCGTCGAGGTGGCACGGACCAGCGGTTTCCACTCGGTCATCGCCAGGATCGGGGGAGGTAACGAGGCGAGCACGACCCTCCATGCCAAGCACGGCTTCGTCGAGGTGGGTGTGGAACGTCAGGTGGGTCGCAAATTCAACCGATGGGTCGATGTGACCGTCATGCAGCTTGTCTTCGACGACTGAGCTTCCTGCCTTCCAGATACTGGCCCTCTGAATGCGGTAAACGGGTCTTACCGGAACGGGGAACGGGCCCGCCGGAGCGGACCCGTCAACCGTTCCCCGTACCGCCGCCTGAGACGACGGTTGGTGGGCCGGGGAGGATTTGAACCTCCGAAGGCAATGCCGACGGGTTTACAGCCCGTTCCCTTTGGCCACTCGGGCACCGACCCAGAAGATGTGGAGGATACCCACCACCGGGGCGGTCCACGACGACCGCCGCTGACTAGCCTGCGCGCCATGCCGAGTTTCGACGTCGTCTCCCAGGTTGACCTACAGGAGGTCCGTAACGCGGTGGACCAGGCCTCTCGCGAGGTACGCACCCGCTTCGACTTCAAGGGAACCGAGTCGGTGATCGAACTTCAGGAGGGCGCCATCAAGTTGGAGTCCTCGACCGAGGACCGCCTAGCCGCCCTGGTCGTAGTGCTCGAAGAGAAACTGGTGCGTCGGAACGTCTCGCTCAAGTCCCTGGACTGGGCCGAGGTCGAAGCAGCCAGCGGGGCCCGGTCCCGTCAGCTGGCCCGACTGCAGGCCGGCATCGATTCGGAGAAGGCCAAGGGCGTGAACAAGGCCATCAAGGACCTCAGTCTCAAGGGCGTGCAATCCCAAACCCAGGGAGACCAGGTCCGGGTCACGGCCAAGAAGCGTGACGCCCTCCAGGAAGTCATAGCGGCCCTAAAGGCCGCAGACCTCGGCATCCCCCTGCAGTTCGAGAACTTCCGGGACTGATCAGCCGAGGCGCTGCCGCGACCAGTCGGGAAACGGGTCAGGAAATGGGCCCGTTGGTCCAGTCGCCGCCACGCAGGCGGGCTATGCGATCAGCGGTCGGCGGATGGGTCGAGAACAACTTTGAACCACCACGTGCACCGCCACGAGCCTGGGCCTTGAGCGGGTCGATGATGTAGCTCGAGGCCTGGTTCGGATCGACGCCCGACGGGATCCGGCCGGCAGCCAGGTCCAACTTCTCGAGCGCCCGGGCCAGCGGCTCGCCGTCGCCGATCAAACGGGCCGCCGAGGCGTCAGCTTGGAATTCCCGGCTGCGGCTGATGGCCGCCTGGATCAGCATGGCGGCCACCGGGGCGAGAATGGCAAAGGCGATCTCCCCGATCGGGTTCCGATCCCGGTCACGCCCACCACCGAACATTGCGGCGAACATGGCCATGCGGGCGATCATCGTGATGGCCATGCCCACGGTGGCAGCCACCGAGCCAATCAGGATGTCGCGGTTGCGGACGTGCATCAGCTCGTGGGCCAGCACGCCGCGTACCTCGCTCCACTCCATGTGGGCCAGTAGGCCCTCGGTCACAGCGACGGCCGCGTGGTCGGGGTTGCGGCCGGTGGCGAAGGCGTTGGGCTGTGGATTGGGCGAGACGTAGAGCTTGGGCATGGGCATCTCCGCAGCCATCGAGAGCTCGCGCATGATGCGGTGGTACTCGGGATGGGAGGTCTCGTCGGCCGGCACCGCCTTTGCCGAGGCAATGGCGATCCGGTCGCTGAACCAGTAGGAACCACCGACCATGACCAGACCAAGGATGAGGCCGAAGGCCATGCCCCCACTGCCGCCGATGGCGCCACCTACCACGATGAAAAGGCCGCCCAGCAGGGCCAGCAGGACGAAGGTCTTGGCGGTGTTCAGCAACGAAGGGCTCCGTATCCGATCGGGGAGATCCAGCGTAGAGGCGGGCGTGGAAGCGATCCACGCGCACCGGGCCGAAGATCCAGTGACCTCCGCGTGTCGCAGGTCCCGGACTATAGGTCGTAGTACCCCGAGTGGACGTAGACGACAGGCACACCTTCGGCCCGGTACATCTCGGCGTTACGCGGGTCGTCCTCAATCGCTAGAACGGGCTCGTAGCCGGTGGCTCTCAGATCGGCCACCGCCTCACGCTTGACGTCCGGCGAGCTGCGGTGGTCGTCGTCGGCCCGCATGACCAACAGGTCCCAGGCAATGCCGTGGCGTCCCATCCACGCCATGGTGGTATCAGCCAGCCGGGACGGGCGGGCGGTCAGCAACACAGTGGGGTGCCCAGCGACACCGACACCGACACCGACACCGACACCATCGATACTGGAACCATCGCCGGTATCAGCCAACGCCCGAACCAAGCCGATCCCCTCGACAATCGGCGGATCGTCCACGGAAGCCTCGAAGAACGCCGCCCACTGTCGCTCGCCGCCGCCCAGAAGGTGCTGGCGTCCCGAGGCGTCCGACAGCACGCCGTCCACGTCGACGACCAGCACCGGCCCGAGGGGCGGCCCTCCGGCCGAGCCGGGAGGGAGGAAGCGGACCGGCGCCGTGGCTCAGTCCTCCTGCGGGGCTTCAGCGGCCCGGGTTCGGATCTCGTCGACCACGCCGCTGTCGGCCAGGGTGGTGGTGTCGCCTAGGTCCCTCCCCTCGGCCACGTCTCGTAGCAGGCGCCGCATGATCTTGCCGCTACGAGTCTTGGGAAGGTCGGGCACCAGCACCACGGCGCGGGGGCGGGCAATGGGTCCCAGCTTGGTGGCCACGTGGCCCCGGACCTCCTCGGCGAGTTCCGGTGACGCGGCGTAGGTGCCTCGCAGGATGACGTAGCCGACGATGGCCTGGCCGGTGGTCTCATCGGTGGCGCCCACCACGGCCGCTTCGGCGACTGCGGGATGGTCGACGAGAGCCGACTCCACCTCGGTCGTCGAGATGCGGTGCCCGGACACGTTCATCACGTCGTCGACCCGGCCGAGCAACCACAGGTACCCATCTTCGTCCAGCTTGGCACCGTCGCCCGCGAAGTAGCGGCCCTCGAACCGGGACCAGTAGGTATCGGCGTAGCGCTCGGGATCACCCCAGATGCCCCGCAGCATCGATGGCCACGGGTGCGTGATGGTGAGGTAGCCCCCGCCCTGGGCCACCGTCTGGCCGGCATCGTCGACCAGTTCAGCGAACACCCCGGGAATGGTCTGGCACGCCGACCCTGGCTTGGTGGTGGTGACCCCGGGTAGCGGCGAGATCATGTGGCCGCCGGTCTCTGTCTGCCACCAGGTGTCGACAATCGGGCATGTCCCGCCCCCGATGTGTTCGTGGTACCACATCCACGCTTCGGGGTTTATGGGTTCACCGACCGTGCCAAGCACCCGCAGCGTCGAAAGGTCGTGATCGGACGGCTCGGCCGTCCCCCACTTCATGAACGTCCGGATGGCCGTTGGTGCCGTGTACAGCTGCGTCACGCCGTAACGCTCGATGATGTCCCAGAGGCGGTCCCGAGGCCACGAGGCCCGGTCGCCGGACCGGAACTCAGGTCGGGGCGTGTCCGGGGTGCCCTCGTACATGACCGACGTGCAACCGTTAGCCAGCGGTCCGTAAACGATGTAGCTGTGCCCGGTCACCCAACCGATGTCGGCCGCACACCAGTAGACGTCTGACTCGGGCCGCACGTCAAAGGTGTAGCGGTGGGTGTAGGCCACCTGAGTGAGATAACCCCCGGTGGTGTGCATGATGCCCTTGGGCTTGGCAGTGGTGCCCGACGTGTACAACAGGTACAGCAGTTGTTCGGCGTCCATCGGTTCGGCTGGGCAGTCTGACGAGGCATCGGCCACGAGCTCGTGCCACCAGAGGTCGCGACCGTCGACCATGGTGACCGCTGTGTCGCAGCGGTTCACCACCACGACGTGCTCGACCGACGGGGCTCCGGCGGTCAGCGCCGCGTCCACGTTCACCTTCAGGGCCGAGGGCTCGCCGCGGCGATAGCCGGCGTCGGCGGTGATGACGAGACGGGCCTCGGCGTCCTCGCAACGGTCCACGATCGAGTCCGGGGAGAAACCGCCGAAGATGACGCTGTGGGCCACCCCGATCCGGGCACATGCCAGCATGGCTACCGGCAACTCAGGGATCATCGGCATGTAGACGGCCACCCGGTCACCACGCTCGAGGCCGAGTCCCTTGAGCACATTGGCGAACCGGCAGACCTCGTCGAGCAGGTCCGCGTAGGTGATTTCCCTGGTGTCGCCCGGCTCGCCTTCCCAGAAGTAGGCAATGCGGTCGCCAAGCCCGGCATTGACGTGACGGTCCAGGCAGTTGGTGGTCAGGTTGAGGGTGCCACCCTCGAACCACTTGGCGAACGGGAGATCCCACTCCAGGGTGGTGTGGAAGTCCTGATCCCAGGTCAGCAGTTCACGGGCCTGGCGGGCCCAGAACGCCTCGTAGTCGGCAGCCGCCTCCTCGTGGTGGGAACGATCGCCGAGCAGGGCTGCGGCAGTGAATTCGACCGAGGGCGGGAAGGTGCGGTCCTCGACGTAGTAGTCCTCGATCGTGGGTTCGCTCATGGCCGGGGTCCCCGATGGTCGTCGAATGGCGTGCGGGACCGGACCCTAGCCAGCACCGTCGGTCCGGGCCGTGGCCCGGCCCCGGTTCCTATTGGGAACCAACCTTTGAGGAACGGACCCACTCCAGCACCGTAAAGCCACCGAGGCCCGATGGATCAAGCAGTGCCTCAGATTCGATCACCCGGCTCCGGCCACGCAGGGCCGTCAGGTCACCTAGGTGGGCGGCTGTTTTCCAGATTCGCCGACCCTCGTCGACCAGTTCGGCGATGCCGTGGGCGCCCAGGAACTCTGCCTGGGTGGCAACGACGGCACCGTCGGGAAGCTGGTCGACGGCCACCTCCACGGTCACGTCCTGTGTGCCAGGTTCGTTGGTCGCGACATCGCCCCGTTCATGGCCCCGGTATGTCCGCAGCCACTCGGCCGGTGGGCGGGCGGCCATGGCTGACGTCGTGGACGCGTAGTCGACGATCAAGACGGATCCGACCCCCAGCAGACCAAGGGCGGTGTCCACCCAGACAGCCGCCTCAGCCTGGACCGGAATCCGGGCGCCCGGGCTGCACGCCGCGGCATCAACGGGCGCCGGTAGGTCGACGGGATCTCCAAGCACTTCCCGGAACTCCCCTGTCGTACCCGTCGACTCCCTGTCAACGAGCACTTCATGCCACCGGCCGTCCGCTACCTCCAGAAGCCCGAAGGCCAGGTTGTCGAGCAACTCGTTGGCCAGCACCACCCCGTGGGAGATGCACCCCACGTCAGCCAGATGGGCCACCGATGACAGGCAGACCCCGGGGAACGTGGCGTCGGTCGGCTGGACGGAGCGGAGGGCAGCCGACCGCTCCACCATTATGTATCGGCCCTCCGTCAGACAGGCCGGTTCGGCCGCCACCACGGCTCGGGCCAGCGTGCCCGACCCCGCTGCGGCCTCGACCACCACGAACCCGTTGGGACGGCCCAAGGCCTCCCAGCGGGCATCCATCCAACGGGCCAGAACGGCGCCGAACAATGGGCCGACCTCCGGGGAGGTAAGGAAGTCGCCACGGCGACCGGCGCTCCCGCCGGCCGCGTAGAAGCCCCCGTCAGGGTCGTACAGGCAGGCTTCCACCCAGGCGCTGAACGCCATGGGGCCGTCATCCCGGATGGACTCGGCCAGCCGGTCACCCAGCGACTGGGCACCCAGCGAGATCTCCACGGCAGTGGGCGGGTCAGCCCCCGAGGGCCAGCAGGCTCACGTCGGTGAAGCGGGCCACCAACTGAGGGGCGACGCCAAAGGCCAATGTGACCGCCCCACAGAGGGTCAGCGCCGTAACCAGCGATGGGGTCACCAAGACCGGCGAATGGTCGCCATCCGGCACGTCGTCGGCCCACATCCGGCGGGCTAGCGAGGCGTAGTAGTAGAGCGCGATGACCGAGTTGATGGCGCCCACGGCGGCCAGCACGTAGCCCCACGGCTCGCCCGCGGTGGCCAGCACCCGGAAGACCTCGAACTTGGCGAACCAACCACCCAGCGGTGGGATCCCGGCCAGCGAGAAGAGGAAGATCGTCATGGCCACCGTCAGGCCCGGGGCATAGCTGAAGGCCCCCCCGAATGAGGAGACTTCGGCCGAGCCGGTCTTGCGAGATAGAGCGATGATGACGGCGAAGGCGCCGAGGTTCATGGCCGTGTAGATGGCCAGATATGTGACGACCGCTGAGAGCGCCTGGTCCCCGTTGGACAATCCGTGGCCAGCCACGGCCAGAGGAGCAATCATGAAACCTGTCTGGGCGATACCCGAGTACGCCATGAGGCGAACCACGTTGGTCTGGCGCAGTGCCACAAGGTTGCCGACGGTCATCGAGGTGGCGGCCAGGATCCACATCAGTGGCTCCCAGACCTCACTACGGGAGTAGAAGCCGACGAACACGAGAGCCAGCAGGGCCACGAATCCGGCGGCTTTGGACGCCACGGCGAGGAAGGCGGTCACCGGGGTGGGCGCCCCCTCGTAGACATCGGGTGCCCACGTGTGGAAGGGCACGGCCGAGACCTTGAAGGCGAAGCCGGCCACGATGAACACGATGCCCATAGTGACCACGGCGGTCGATGTGCCAGCGGCCGCCATCGACGTACCGATGTCGGACAACAATGTCGAGCCGCTCACGCCGTAGAGCAGCGACATCCCGTAGAGCATGACCGCTGAAGCGAACACGCCCATCAGGTAGTACTTCAGGCCCGCCTCGGTGGAGTGCAGGTCTCGCTTGCGCCACGCCGCCATCAGGTAGGCCGGGATGGAGAGCAACTCGAGTGCGACGAAGATCGACACCAGGTCGCGGGCCGAGGCCATCATCACCATGCCCATGACTGAGGCCAGCAGGAGGCCGTAGTACTCGTTCTCCCAGTAGTCACCCTCGGCCACGTAGTTGGTGGACAGCAGGACCACCACGTACCCGGCCAGCAGGAAGATGGCCTTTACGACGAGGGAGAACTCGTCGACCACGTAAGCACCATCGAACATCACCCGGTCGGTGCCGTCGACGGCCAACGTCAGCAGGGGTACAGCGGTAGCCAACAGACCCAGACCGGCCAAAGCCGCAGTGAACGGACGTGCCTTCTCCAGGAAGATGATGTCGACCAGCGTGATCAGAGCGCCGGCGGCAAGCAGCACCAGTTCGGGCGCGATGCCGTGCCAGTCGATGGCGGGGCGCTGGAACGCCAGGAGAAAGAGAGCGTCGGTCACCGGCTAGTTCCCGGCCGCCGCATGCTCGTCGGCTTCCTCGGCGTGGCCGTCATCCTCGTGATCGTCGCCATGGTCATCGTCGTGACCAGCGGCCTCACCAAGTCGGTAGACGTACGAACAGCCGAGTGCCTCGACCTCCTCGTCGGTCAACTGGTGGGCATCGACGGTCAAGCAGTCGCTCAACGATGCGTCCACCGCACCGTCGGAGACCCGGAAGATCAGGTTCGGGTAGATACCAATAGCCACGATGAGGGCCAGGATCGGCGCCCACGCGATCCACTCGTGCCTAGTGGTGTCGGTAATGGCCGGGTCATCGGCAAACTCCTCGGGCGGGTTACCGAAGGCGGTCCGCTGGAGCAGCCACAACAGGTAGCCGGCCGCCAGCACCGTGCCGAGCGCGGCGATGACCATGTAGGTCCGGAAGGTCTCGATGGGAACGCCGTTGGCCGGGTTATAGGCCGAGAGGATGGCCGGGAACTCACCCCAGAAGCCGGCCAGGCCGGGCAAACCGAGCGATGCCATTACGCAGAAGCCGAAGATCCAGCCCATCCGGGGCGCCTGGACCAGCAGGCCTCCGAGCCGGCTGATCTTGAGCGTGTGGTAACGCTCCTTCATCGAACCGGCGAGGAAGAAGAGCATGCCGGTGATGAGGCCGTGGGCGACCATGCCCATGATCGCCGCGTTGATACCGAAGTCGGTCAGTGTGGCAATGCCCAGCATCACGAAGCCCATGTGGGCCACTGACGAGAAGGCGATGAGCCGTTTCACGTCGGTCTGGGCCAGACAGCCCAGCGCGCCATAGATGATCCCGACCACGGCCAACAGGCCGATCCACGGTGCCCACGTGACGGCGGCGTCGGGCAGGATCGGGATAGCGATCCGAATGAAGCCGTAGGTGCCGAGCTTCAACAGCACGGCGGCCAGGATGACTGAACCGACGGTTGGGGCCTGGGTGTGGGCATCGGGTAGCCACGTGTGGAACGGGAACATCGGGACCTTGATGCCGAAGCCAAGGAACATCCCGCCGAAGATCCACAGCTGCGCGGTGCGGGACACGCCACCGGCGGCCACTGCTTCGGACAGGCCGGCTATGGAGAACGTCTCGGCGCCGGTCAGGAAGAACAGGGCCAGGAAGCTGACCAGCATCAGGGCCGAGCCGAACAGCGTGTAGAGGAAGAACTTCAGCGAGGCGTAGCGCTGATCCTCGCCGCCCCAGACGCCGATCATGCAGAACATCGGCAGGAGCACGACCTCGAAGAACACGAAGAAGAGCACCAGGTCCTGGGCCACGAAGGTGCCGATCATCCCGGTCTCGAGGATCAGGATCAGGATCAGGAAGGCCTTGGGGTTGACCGGATCCGGGAAGTGGTTCCAGCTGTAGATGATGCACAGCGGCACGATCAGCATGGTCAACAGGATCAGCGGTAGCGACATGCCGTCGATACCCACCGAGAACCGGCTGGAGATCACGTCGATCCAGACCTTGTCGACCCCGAACTGGAGGCGGTCGGTGTGATCCAGGTCGAACTGGATCAGCAGCAGGACGCCCACGAACGCCACCCACAACGAGGTTACGAGCGCGATCAGCTTGTGCTGGTCCTCTCGCTCCCTCGGGATGAGCATCATGACCGCCGCACCGACAAGCGGTGAAAACGTGGCGAGGGTGATGCCCCAGCCGTCGAGCAAATTTTCCATGTCGGCGTCTCCCTAGACGAGGACGATGAGTATTCCGGCCAGGACCGTTGCTGCCGCGAACAGGATCGCCGCGTAGCTCTGGACCTTTCCGGAGTTGATCTTGCGAAGCTCTTCACCTGCACCGGATGCACCGCGTCCGGATGCGTCAACCGCCCCATCGACCACCAACTGGTCGATCTTTTCGTAGACGACGGTCCCGGCCTTTATGGCGGTCTCGCCGACCACGTCCACGGTGCGGTCGATGACGTCCTGGTTGATCCGATTGGCCATTCGGGCCAACGGGCCCTTGGTGCCATCGGCCACGACGCCGTTGTAGAAGTGATCGAGGTAGTACTTGTTGGACAGCAGGGTGTGGCCCATTCTGGCCAGCGGGTACTTGGTGGTCGGCCCATCGGGCAGTTCGGTGAGGCTGGTACCAGCGGCCTTGGACGCGGCCTCCACTTTGACGAAGTAGTACCACCCGGATGCGGCGATGCCACCGATGACCACCAGCGTCGAGACAATGGCCAGCGACCAGCTCGGGGTGGCGTGGCTGATGGCCGGGAAGTAGCCGGCTACCGGTTCCACGAAGTGGCCGAAGCGCTCCTGGAGCGACCCGGGAGCCAACTGGAAGCCCTTGGGCATGTTGAAGAAGCCGGCCACGACGGCCAGCCCGGCCAGGATCCACAACGGGCCGGTAATGCGCGGGCCCGACTCGTGGGGTTCGCCGTGACCACGGAACTCACCGAAGAAGGTGAGGTAGACGCAGCGGGTCATGTAGGCAGCGGTCAGTGCCGCGGTGAGCATGCCCATGCCCAGCATCAGGGTGTAGGCCCCGTTGCCCCCGGTGCCTCCCATCAGGCCCCAACCACCGGTCCCAACGAGGATCTCGTCCTTGGACCAGAAGCCGGCCAACGGCGGAAGGCCGGCCAGGGCCACGGTGCCGATCATGAACGTCCGATAGGTGTGCGGCATGTCCTTGCGGAGGCCACCCATATCAGACTTCATGTCGAAGCTGTGCACGGCGTGGCTGACCGAACCGGAACCCAGGAACAGGCAGGCCTTGAAGAAGGCGTGGGTGAACAGGTGGAACATGGCCGCCGTCCAGGCGCCCACACCCAGGGCCATCACCATGTAGCCCAGCTGCGAGATGGTCGAGTAGGCGAGCACCTTCTTGATGTCGCGCTGCACGAAGGCCAGACAGGCCCCCACGATGGTGGTCAGGCCACCGATGAAGGCCATGAGGTTGATCGAGCTGCCACCGATCTGGAAGCCCTCGAAGAACACGCCGTACATGCGGGCGATCATGAACACACCGGCCACCACCATGGTCGCCGCATGGATGAGCGCCGAGACGGGCGTCGGCCCGGCCATGGCGTCGGGCAGCCAGGTGTGCAGGAAGAACTGTCCGGACTTGGACATCACGGCGGCCATCAGGCAGGTGGCCGCCACCACCAGGGCGGTGTGGGACAGCGCCCCGCTGTTGGCCAGGGCGTTGGTCTCGGCGATTGAGAACGACCCGAACTGGCCGGGCAGGGCCGAGCCGGCGGCGAAGAACAGCACCGTCACGCCGACCAAGAGGCCCATGTCCCCCACACGGTTGGTCAGGAAGGCCTTCAGCGCCGCGTCGCTGTTGGGTTTTTCCTCCCACCAGTGTCCGATCAGGGCGAAGGAGCAAACGCCTACCAGTTCCCAGGCGCACAAAAGTTGCAGGGTGTTCTCCGACACG
>PVBE010684122.1_pt1 | contig 159264 bp, 140 predicted proteins | sample 1631181 | NCBI WGS metagenome assembly PVBE01 (sample SAMN08397723, study PRJNA350692) | Marine metagenome, whole genome shotgun sequencing project. | isolation source: water | place: Pacific Ocean | collected 2012-04 | reverse complement strand
GCTTCGCCGATCTGCGCTGACCCAAAGACCTGGACTGCCACGTTGACACTGTTGATCTCGCCACGCTATCCTCAGAGCAACGTGCTCAGGGGCGCGTCCATGTCCGCGGAAAGGGTTGAACCCACCCAGTAGACTTCAGTGACACCGCTGAAACGTCCTTCTTTCAGCCTGTTCGTGCGGACATCAGGCAGATGCAATGAAAGGAGGGTGTCTTGTCGACCCCTACTCGCAGTCTTCCCGCGTCGCCCAACCTGGAGCACCTGCGCAAACAGGCCAAGGACCTGCAGCGCGACCATCAGAATGGTCGTGCCGAAGCCCTGGGTCGGATTCGCGATTTCCTCCCAAAACTGTCCAGTGCGGGCCTCGCGGAGGTCGCCTCTGCCGTCGTCTCGCGTACGGACGCCCAACTCGTGATCGCCCGAGAGTACGGCTTTGCCAGCTGGCCACTGCTGGCGCAGGCGGTTGAGGCGCCTCCGCCTCCGACCCAGAGCCTGAAATCTGTCATCGAGCAGGGCGATGTCACTGCCATCACCGAGATGCTGCAACAGAACCCCCATCTGCGTGACCAGGAATTCGGTTGGACGGACCACAAGGGGAGGCAGCGCCGCATCACCCCCATCCGTTTTGCCCATGCCCGTGACCAGCTCGCCAGTTTCTCGGCGCTACGAGATGCGGGGGCCGACATGCGACAATTCAACCTGGCCCTGTGGAACAACGCCTACAATCTGAATCTGCCCCAGGTGAAGAGACTGCTGACGCTGGGCGTGGATCCAAACAGGGGCATGGCCGTCTCGCAGACACGACTGGGCCCACGTCGCTACGATGTCGTCAATGCACTGATTGACGCGGGTGCCGAGTTCGAAGACGGACCTCGTATGGACATCCATCGGGGTCGCCTCGACGCGCTGGAGAGACGGCTGCAGAAGGATCCCTCTCTGGGTCATCAACTCTTCGAAGACAGCCTCGCAGGACAGGAACCGATGGTGCACCTGTCGGGCGAAATCGGCCCGCTGAGAGGTACCCTGCTCCACATTGCCGCTGCACACAACGACCTGGCTTCTCTGGAGCTCCTGCTACGGCACGGGGCAAACATCGACAGGCCTGCACCCGACCGCGAAGATGGCTCTGGCGGCCAGACACCGATCTACTTCACCATTGGGCGTGCGATGGCCTGGAGTCCAGGAGCTCCCGCGGATACGCCGGCCTACGAAACGTGTTGGGATTCCTTCGAGTTCTTGTCGGAGAAGGGCGCTGACCTGTCGGTACAGGCTCGATGTCTGATCAACGGGACCATCAGGAAAGTGACCCCTCTGGGATACGCCTTGGCGCGACGCGAATCGCTACGTTCACGCGCGCCTCGTCCGCAGGTTCGTGAGATGGATCGCGAGATCGACAGACTGCAGGAACTCGGTGCAAGCGACTCGGCAGCGGGTTGACCGGCAAGGGCCGTCATCATGAACGAACCAGGAGAGCGGTATACTCGATCGAGTTTTCACTGCCATCAGTCTTCGTGGTCTGTCAGGCGCAGCAGCCGGCCAGCGCCGGCGCCGCGATACTGACGCCGACTGGCGCCGGGATAAGCATATCCGTTGATGAACACGCGCCGGCTCAGGGTCGAGAGATTGGGCCGGCTACCGTGCAGAGTGTAGGGCCCGAAAACGACGACATCACCGGGATCGCCGGTGATCGTCACCGCGCCACCCAGGTCGATGTGCTCGGGCCACTCTTCGAGGCTGTGAGGCAGTCCCAGGTGTCCCTGCCGATAGGAGCCCGGCACGAAGATCAGGGGGCCGTTCTCTGCCGTCATCGGATCGATGAGTGTCGCCGTCTGCACGTAACTGCCACGACCGTTGACATCCTCCCAGCCATCGGTGCCGTGGCCACGATGCGTACTGTCCTGATGCAGCGGGAACTGCACCGTATCGCCCGGCTCCTTGTAGTGCACCTGGTTGATCAGCTGGTTCATCTCGTCACTGCCGAGGAGGGTTGCGGCCATGGCCAGAAGGCGCCGGTCCGCGCCATAGTCGAGGAGCGTCTGGTCGGCGCCACCGCACCACGAGATGCGCCGGATCCGCGCGACCTGCCGGCCGTCGACCTGCGCCTGGTCGACGACGAAGTTTGCACCCTCGTGCATGACGCTGCCGCTGAGAGGCTGCGCCATCTCCTTCAAGCGATCGCAGGCAGCCGACATCTCGGCGATGTCCGCTGCCTCGAAGACCTGCCGCAGGACGACGAATCCCTGCTCGTAGAACGCCGACACGTCGTCGGTTGTCAGTTTCATTCCGTCACGTCCTCACGCCTTCGTGCCCGTCATGGCGATGCCCTCGATGAAGAAACGCTGGGCGACGAGAAACAGCAGCGCCGCCGGCAGCGTCATGATGAGGGCGGCTGCCATCAGCAGACCCCACTCCGTGCTCTGCACCCCATTGAGATGGGCCAGCCCGAGTGCCAGCGTACGCTTGCTCTCGCTGGTGAGGTAGATCAGGGGTCCCATGAAATCGTTCCACGCGCCGAGCACGCTGAAGATGGTCACTGTGAGCAGGGCGGGCCTCGACAGGGGCAGAACGATACGCTGGAAGATCTGCCACTCGCCGGCGCCATCGAGGCGGGCCGCTTCGAACAGCTGTTCCGGCAGGGTGGCGAAGAACTGGCGCAGGAGGAAGATGAAGAAGGCGTTGCCGAAGAAGGCGGGCACCGTCAGGGGCAGGAAGGTGTCGATCCAGTGGACCTCGCTGAAGAGGATGAAGAGCGGGATCGACGTGACCTGATGGGGGATCATCATCGTCGCCAGCACGAGGCCGAAGAACAGGGCCCGATCGGGCCAGTGCAGGCGACTGAAGGCATAGGCTGCCATGGAGCAGCTCACCAGCGTGCCCAGAGTCGAGGCGCCGACGATGATCATCGTGTTGACGAGGTAGCGGAAGAAGGGGAACTGACCAAAGACCGCACGATAGTGCTCGAAGGTCAGCGGCTGGGGCCACCACTGGGGTGGTAGCCGGAACATGGCGGTGTCGGTCTTGAAGGACGTGCTCACGAGCCAGAAGAAGGGTCCGAGGAATACGACGAGCAGTCCGATGAGCAGGGCGTGCCAGGCAGCGTCACGCCAGAGATCTCGAGGGTGGGTGGCGTCGCTCATTTCACGCCCCCCTCATAGTAGACCCAGCGCTTGCCGACGACGAACTGGACGCCGGTGATGGTGAGGATCACGAGGAACAGCACCCAGGCCATGGCCGAAGCCGTGCCCATGTGCAGATTCTGGAAAGCCTCGCGAAACAGGTGCAGGACGTAGAACAGGGTTGAGTTCACCGGTCCGCCGTTCGTCATCAGGTAGGCCTGGGCGAAGACCTGGAGCGAGCCGATCAGACCCATCACCGTCATGAAGAACATGGCCGGCGAAATCATCGGCAGGGTGACGTGGCGGAAGGAGGCCCAGCGGCCGGCGCCGTCGAGCCGCGCCGCCTCCTGCAGGGATCGGGGCACGCCCTGCAGGGCGGCGAGGAAGATGATCATGCCGCCCCCCGCATTCCACAGACCCATGATGACGAGAGCCGGCTTCGACAGATGTTCCGACGTCAACCACGGCAGCTGGGGCAGCCCCAGGTACCCGAGGACGATGTTGATGAGGCCGTACTCACCGTTAAATAGCCAGGCCCACAACAGGCTGCCGGCCACGAGGGGTACGACGGTGGGCAGGTAGAAGAGGGCGCGATATATGGCGCGGCCCCGAATGGGCCGGTTGAGCAACATGGCCAGACCCAGGGACATGGCGATGCTCACCGGTACCGAGATCGCGGTGAAGTAGAGGGTGTTCCACAGGGCGATCAGGAAGTAGCGGTCGGTGGTGAAAAGCCGGACGTAGTTGTCGACACCTTCCCAGGTCGCCGGCGTGATGATCTCGTAGCGGGTGAAGCTGTAGACGAACGTCGTGACGATCGGTCCCACGGTGAAGATCAGCAGGCCGAGCAGGGCGGGAAGGGCGAACAGGTAGCCGGCCCAGGCCTGGCGCCGGTGCAGGGTCATGGCGCCAATTCGACGACCGCTGACCACCCCCCGCCAGATGAGCGCGGCTGCCAGCACGAGTCCCAGTGTCAGATAGATGGCCGACCAGTCGACGGGGTCACCGCGATCCTTGTCGAGGAATCGGTCGAGCTGAGCCTGGGTCTCGCGCGTGGCCACGGTCAACGCTTCCTGCGGTGACAGCTTGCCGTGGATGACCTGGTCCACGGCCACCCCCATCTCCGTGCTCAGGGCGGCACCGACGGCCGACACGGGCCGGTAGTGAGAGAAGCGCATCTGGTCGATGGCCAGCCGCCAGAAGGGGCTCGACTGGAAGAATGGATCGTTGCCGGCACTCAGCAGGGCGGGCAGCTTGTTACTCGAGGTCGCCATGAAACGCTGCGATTCATCGCGCAGGATGAAGCGGGCGAAGCGCCAGGCCCCCTCCGGCTGCTTGCTGCCTCGTGGCATGACGAGGCTGAAGCCACCCGACCAGGTGGCGGGCACTCCGTCATCGGCATAGGGAGCCGGGGCCGCGGCCCAGTCGAGATCGGCGCCATACCGCTCGAGCATGGTCAGCGTACCCACATCGAGGACGATCATGGCGATGCGACCCGTGATGAAGGGGTTCTGACTGTCGGCGCCGAACCCGGTCTGCAGGCTCAGCAGCTGCTCGATGCCATACTCGCGCACATAGTCCCGGATCCACGTCAGGGCTTCGACATTACGCGGGTCATCGAGGGTGACGCGGCGGCCATCGTCGGCGAGGAAACGTCCCTCCTTCTGCCAGCAGTAGAGGTAGAGCCCGGTGTTGCCCCAGATGGGGACAGCCCCGATCTGTTCGAGGCGCCCGTCGGGTCGGCGACGTGTCAGCTTGCGGGACATCTCCCGCATTTCACTCCACGTGCGCGGGGGACGATCCGGATCGAGTCCGGCCTGGCGGAAGAGCTCGCGGTTGTAGTAGAGAAGCCGCACGTCCGTGTCGTAGGGCACGGCGTAGAGGCGGCCATCGTAGAGGCACTCCTGCCACGGCGCCTCGAAGAAGTCTTCGCCGCGAACCCCGTCGCGCCGGGCGTATTCGTCCATGGACTGGAAGGCGTTGCGCGCCGCGTAACTGGCGACCTGGAAGCGGTCGAAAACGGTCAGATCGGGGGCCACACCCCCGGCGACGGCGGGCAGGATCTTGGCGATGATGTGGCTGTACGGGACGTCGACCTGCTCGACGACGAACTCGGACTGAGACCGGTTGAAACGATCGACGAGCTCGACGACGACGTCGTAACTGGAGCCGCTGGTGAACAAATTCCAGAAGACGACCTTCCGCGGCGCCGTGTCCCCGGAGGAGGACTCGCCAGTGGCCGTGAGGGGAAGGGCGAGCGTCAAGAGTGCGATCAGGCAACTGACACCGGGCACCAGCGGGTGGCGTCGGCAGGATGGGTCGGGTTCTGGAGTCATCAATAGCTGGCGTCAGGTGGCGTATGTTGCGCTCAGGCACAGCTGGCACACCAACGGTAGTGAATCGAGAGTCTACTGTCTGCTGCGACAGGCGACATCGCATATCTTGGCCCGCAACCGTCCACCAACACAGATGATGCGAGAGGAAGTCATGACCAGCGCTGCCTACTGGCCTCTGCCCACTGGCGAACCGGAAGAAAGCGGCTTGTGCACACGCAGGCTGCAGCGCATCCATACTGTGATGGAGGGCTTCGTGTCGGCCCGGACCATCGCCGGAGGCATCACCGCCGTGGCGCGCAACGGCCGGTTGGTGCACGCCGCGTGTCACGGAGTCATGGACGCCGAACAACAGATCCCCATGCGGGAGGATGCCCTCTTCCGCATCCATTCCATGACCAAGCCGATCACGACGGTGGCAGCCCTCATGCTGTACGAGGAGTGCGCCTTCTTCCTGGACGATCCACTGCAGCAGTACCTGCCCGCCTTCGCCGACGCGCAGGTCGCCACGACCCGAGAAGACGGCACCGAGGAGCTGGTGGAGCCCTGGCGGCCCATCACCATTCACGACGTTATGACACACACTGCCGGCTTCACCTACGATCTGGTGCCGAAGGCGCCAGGACGGGGATGGGATCTGGCGGCCTTCGTGGCACAATTCGCGCGAGTGCCCTTGATCCACCAACCCGGCAGAGAATGGGCGTACAGCGCCTCCCATGACGTGCTGGGTCACCTCGTCGAAGTCATCTCCGAACAGCCGCTGGACGTCTTTCTGCGGGAGCGGATCTTTGCGCCCCTGGGTATGACAGATACGGATTTCCACGTCCCGCCAGAGAAGCAGGATCGGCTGGCCGTGGTCTACGAACTGGACGAGGAGGATCACATCGTGCCTGCCGCCCCCGGCGGTCGCGACTATCTGCACAAGCCGCGCTTCTTCTCAGGTGGCGGCGGCCTGGTGGCCAGTACGGCCGACTACCTCCGCTTCTGCCTCATGCTGCTCAACGGCGGCGCCCTCGACGGCCAGCAGCTGCTGAGCCGCAAGACGGTAGAGCTGATGCGCTAGGATCACCTGCCCCCGGGGCATCCGGGCATAGAACCCTTCAAGTTCGGCTACGGTCTGGGTGTGTCCGTGCTACGGAGTCTGGGTGAGAAGCAGGGAATCGGCAGCGTCGGCGAGTTCGGCTGGGGTGGCGCCGCCAGCACGGACATGTGGATCGACCCGGTGGAGAACATGGTGAGCCTCGTCATGATGCAGTTGCGACCGCCGCGTCGTCTGGGACTGACCAAGAAGATCAAGGACGCCATGTACCAGGCGCTGGTATGACCGGGGGAAGCTGTCGATAGTGGACGCGCCGTTCAGGCCTCGTAGTGCCCGTGAATCTCCGACAGGGTCAGCTTCCCCTTGGCCACGGCCAGGATCTCCTCGTAGAGTTCCGGTCCCATCTCGTCGATCGTGCGCTCGCCGCGGATGATCGGCGAGACGTCTAAGTCGACGTTGTCGGCGATCAGCTGCATCCGGATTTCCTCTTCTCCTCTACATCAGTTTCCCGGTGCCGCCAGTTGCAGAGCTCCCGCGAGAAGCCGCACAAAGGGATCGACCCGCACGTGCAGTTTCACCAGTCGCAGCTCCAGTCGGTTGCTTCCGGCAACCATCCACTCGATTGGCACCGCTGCAGTCAGCCGATACACCTCCTGCCCCGCTTGCGCCCGCAGCTCAAACTCGGTCGGCAATAGACGATCGTTCCAGAACAGCTGCATCTCGTCGTCCGGTGCCCAGTAGTTTTCTATCTCCACGTTCAGCGCCGCATCCTCAGCTCCTACCCGCACCTTCAACGCGGCCTCCGGCACATCGAAGGTCACTGTCTGCCCGAACCCATCCTCAGCCACGCCGATCATCATCGGTACCTGCCCGGGCCAGCTGTGATGGCTGTGGGCCCCGCCCAGGAGAGACAGCGGGTCCCAGCTCGGATCCAGGGAGATGGCCAGCTCTGACCGGCCCAGCGAATCCGGCTCCGCCAGCTCCCGAGTGAAATCCAGCGTCAGCGGATTCTCGCCGCGCGGATGATAGTAGTCGAAGCAATACCAGAAGTTCCACAGTACGAGTCCGCTCACCCCCGCTTCGAAGGCGCGCAGCGCACTTGCCCGTATCCGGCGCACATCCTTGTCGAAACGGCCGTGGTTCAGGCAGGCCTGGGCCGTCACGCCGCAGGACCGGGCTTCGTCGGCGATGTTCTCCCATTCCGTCGTCAGCGGTGAATACCCCCCACCGATGACGACCAGGTCGAGCAATCCCTGGCGCAGCCACTCCCGAGTGTCGATGCCCGCCCGCAGTCCCAACTCCAGCGAGTCTGGCACCCTCGCCGACAGATACACCGGCCGACCCCGCCGCTTCCCTTCCGCGTGGCACATCTCCTTGATGCGCCGTATCAGCGAAGTCAGCACGTGCCGTTGGGCAAACGCCTCCGCCCGCCTGAAGACGAAGGCGAAGCGGATGAAATCCAGTTCCAGTACGTCGATGTCGTACCCCGTCACCAGTTCGTCTACCATCCCCAGCACGTGCGACCGCACCGGCCCCAGGGCGTAGTTGAGAGCCGACCGCTGCCAGCGCTCGAATGGATCGGGAGACGGCCCGTACACATCCCCCATCAAATACTCCGGATGCTCCTGCTTGTACGTCGACGTGTAGTAGTAGGGCTCGCCGATGGGGTCTTCGGGGCCCGTCCGTGGCCGCTCGATATCGACTCCGCTGACCACGTCGTGCAGATCGTTCATCCGCAGGCGCACCGCATACGCCTTGCCGGCTTCGTGCGCTGCCCCGCAGTAGATCTCGAGCGGATCCGTGCCCCGGTCAAACAGCGACTGCAGCCGTTCGGCCATGCGTACGTGGTCGCGACCGCGAAACGACGACGGCCGACTCAGCATTGGTTCGGCCACCTTGCTGCGGTAATACACTCCACCCGCGTGGTTGACGTCCGACGCGTACACATCAATTGGCAGATCCCGGATCAGGCCGATCGAGTGTTCGATCAGCGCCTCCGGCTCGATCGGTTCCGCTACCTCCGCGCGCAGCATCGGCTCGGGCGCGTCCTGCTGCAGCACGATGCGCATCTGGTCCGGTGTCATGTCTCTTTCACTCTCGGTTTGCCCCAGGCCCGTGGTGGCACAGAAAGACGTTCTCAAGTGCACTCCTGTCCAAGATGGTCTGTGTGTGGCCTGGACGTAATCGGTTTCAGGCTGGAGATTGGCGCCGGCCTGTCAAGACGAACGGGAGAGACGGACATGATCGATCCAGATCCCATCGATGAAGCGGCCCTGCGCGACATGCAGTCCGGCGACTACATCCTGCACTCGCGGGACGGCCGTCTGCAGCAGCTTCCTGTGGAGAAGACGCGACTGCCGCGGGATCCATCCGGTCATGTGCAGCGACTGAACTTCGTCTCCTCGCCAGATGGGACTCTCTACGCGGCACAGCACAGTCTCTGGCACCGTTCGACGGATGCCGGCATCTCGTGGATCCACATGGAGCGGAATCCACCCGAAGGTGGCTGGCGAGTCGAATTCGCACCGGATGGCGCAATGGTGAATGTCACTCAACAGGATGGCGGCGTCCCGACGGTGTGGTCCTCGTCGGACGAAGGTGGCAGCTGGGAGCAGATCGGGCAGATCGACACCGATGTGCCGGGAGCCCGCATCGATCTCGGATTCTCCATCACGCGACTGCCCGGAGGCAGCCTGCTCGTGCCCGTCCTCGTCGTGGCTGACGAAGTCATCGAAGGGAATCGGTACGTGTCCGGATCCCGCGTATGCCGCCTGTACCGCTCCGACGACGGGGGCAGGTCCTGGTCGCTGACCGGGACGATCGGTCAGTGGTGTCACGAGGTGAATGTGGCCGTGTTACCCGACGGCCGGCTGCTGGCCGTCATTCGTCTTCAGCGACCCCGGCTATCTGGCGATCCGGATGATCTGGGCGAGCGCACTGGAGCGGGGGACAGCGGTTGGCCCTACAAGCACGTCTTCATTTCCCACTCGACCGACGAAGGGCGCACCTGGGAGTCGCCCCGCCAGCTGTGCGAGGAGTATGGTCAGTGCTACGGCGCGGCCGGCGTGCTCGCCGACAATACCGTCGCCGTCGTCCACGATCATCGATACCCGCGTGCCCTGGGCAGTGGTCGCGCCCGTGTCAGCCACGACGGGGGGGACTATTGGCAGGATGAGACCTACTACCTCGTTCACGGACATGCCGCCGGCTACGCCGCCACCCTCTCGCCTGATGGCGAGAGATTCCTGACGCTCGCAGGCTCCTGCTACGGCGATGTCGATGCGGGGTGGGACGTGGCGACGGGACACACGGACTTCGTCATCATCGACTGGCGTCCGCGTTGAGTATGGGTCTGGTGGGATCGCTACGGCGTCGCTGACCTTGCGATCGACCCCAATCCGGCCTCACTTGCCTTGCCTTCCAGGTGTCGCCAGACGACCTCCGCGATGGCCTCTGGTGTCAGTCCAACTTTCTCGAGCAGCATCTTCCTCGGTCCGTGCTCGATGAAACGATCCGGAAGGCCGAGGTTGAGGACACGTTGCCCCGGGCGCAGGCGATCGGCCAGGTGCGACACAATAGCGGATCCGAAGCCACCGACCACCGCATTTTCTTCTATGGTCACAACCGTATCGCAGGTGTCCGCACAACGTTCGAGAACCTGGAGATCCATCGGTTTGACGAAGCGGGCATTCACCACACTGGCGGCAACACCCGCCTGCTCGAGAAGTCGTGCCGCTGCGAGGCTGGTCTCCACCATCGTGCCTGTGGCCAGGAGAGTGACGTCGTGCCCCTCCGTCAGCGTTTCCCAGGACCCGACCGGGATGGTTGCGGGAGGCCGTCCCACCGTAGCCGGACGGGGAACGCTGTCGCGGGGATACCTGATAGCGAAAGGGCCGTCGTTCTGCTGGATGGCCGTATAGAGGAGATCCCTCATTTCGTCGGCATCCTTCGGCGCAGCGATGATCATGTGGGGTACGCACATCAGGAAGGATAGATCGAGGGTGCCGTGATGCGTCGGTCCATCCTCCCCCACCAGCCCCGCGCGATCCAGGCAGAACGTGACGGGAATCGACTGCAATGCCACGTCGTGTACGATCTGGTCAAACGCCCGCTGCAGGAAGGTCGAGTAAATGGCGACGACGGGGCGTCCGCCTTCCAGGGCCATGCCGGCGGCGAAAGTCACGGCGTGCTGCTCCGCAATTCCCACGTCGTACGTCCGGTCGGGATAGCGCTTCGCGAAGTCGTTGAGTCCCGTCCCTTCGATCATGGCCGCCGTAATCGCGCAGATGCGGCTGTCGTTGGCCGCAATCTCGCTGAGCGCCTCGCCGAACACGTCCTGATATCGCGGCAGGGAAGGACCACCCGACTTTAGCTTGGGAGGACTCAGCGCGTGATACTTCTGCGAGTCTGCGCTGTAGGGGTCCTCCTCATCCTCCTTGATCGCACCTTTCCCTTTGATCGTGTGGATGTGCAGCAGCTTGGGGCCCGGGATCTCCTTCACGTTCTGCAGCGTGTTGACGAGTTCAGGGAGGTCGTGTCCGTCGATTGGCCCGAAGTAGCGGAATCCCATCTCCTCGAAGACGACTCCCGGAACCAGCATGGCCTTTAGCCCCTCCTCGAAGCCGCCGATCGCCCGCTGCAGGTTTTCGCCGACGACGGGAACCGTTCCGGTCAGGTTCCAGATTCCGTGCCGAACACGTTGATACAGTGGGTCGTTCGTGATCCGTTGACGAATCCTGTTGTAGGTCGGGTCGGAGATGATCCGCGTCAGATAGTGTGAAATCCCACCGACATTCGGCGATATCGACATGCGGTTGTCGTTGAGGAGCACGATCAGGTCGCAATCGGTCGCGCCTGCGTTGTTGAGGCCCTCCAGGGCGATCCCGCTGGTCAGCGCGCCATCGCCGATGACGGCGATCACCTGGCGCTTTTCATCGAGGTGATCGCGCATGGCGGCGAAGCCCAGTGCGGCGGAGATCGATGTCCCGGCGTGACCGACGCCGAAGGTGTCGTACGGACTCTCGGACCGCTTTGGGAAGCCGCTGATCCCGTGCGCCTGCCGGATCTCGCGAAGGTCTTCCCGCCTCCCCGTCAGAACCTTGTGGCCATAGGTCTGATGGCCAACATCCCAGACGATGCGGTCTGCCGGCGTATCGAAAACCGCGTGCAGGGCGACGGTCAGCTCGTTCGCCCCCAGACTCGAGCCGAAGTGCCCGCCCACCGACGTTACCACTTCGATGATGTAGGCCCGGAGCTCGTCGGCGACCTGCTGCAGCTCTGCCACCGTCAGAGATTTGAGATCTGCCGGGGATTCGATCGTTTCGAGAAGTGACATCAATCCGCCCTGGATGGATGGCGCCTGGCGTTGCGAAACATATAAGGTAGAAATGTGTCCTCCCCGTGTCACAACGTCACTTCTCGCATCGATGAGACCCGCTGTCGCCCCGACCGTTCCCGCGGGGGCGGTGATCGCTGCCCGGAATTGGCCAGGAAGGCCAATGACGCCGTGTCCCGGAACGGGACCGGCGCAGGTAGCCGGAAGCAGGTTTCTCGGTCGTACTACCGCATCCAGATGGGGCTGAACCGGCCACGCGCGACCCCGAAGCCCTGCCGATCGTCTCCGACTGCCAGCGGACCTTTTAGCCGGCCAGGATACGTCCTATCTTCGTCCACTACTGCCTGCCTGCACTCACAGCCAATCAGAGGGAAGACCATGTGCACGAGACGCGCAGTGGCGACAACTGTTTTCGCTCTGCCTTTCACAGCGCGTCTGGCCACCTACAGCGAAGGCGCTGACAAGGGCGCATGCTCAACGCCACAGTCATCCGGTCACAGGGGATCTGCGAGCCTGACATGACGAGTAAGTCGGACTTCCTAACACGTCTCCGGAGTGAGGGGGCGGCGTCGGCTCACTATGTGCCCGACCTGACCCTCTGGCACACGACGCACACCAAACGGGGCACGTTGCCCGCCCCCTGGCAAGGGCAGAATCTCCAGGAGGTCGCCGCGTCCATGGGCGTGGCTGCATGGTCTGTGGTGCGTCCCTGGCGTTCTGAGACGCCCGGAATACCGGTCACAACCGAGGAAAGTGAGGGAGAGCGCATCACCCGATGGGAGACGAGCGAGGGCACGCTGGCCGACCGCTGGACACGGGGACCCGATGGCAGCTGGTGGCAGATGGAGTATCCGGTGAAGACGGAGCAGGACCTGAAGGCAGCGCTGCAGATCGCTCAGGCGCGTACCTATGCGACCGACGCTGACGCCGTCACCCACCTGGCCGACCTGAAGGCGAGCGATGCGGCCGTAGCCGCCATGGAGATCCCCGTCCGGCCGTTCTCGGATCTGCTCTATGACCTGGTGGGGCTCACCGAGGGGCCCGTGATTCTTATGATGGGCTATCCCGAGGTCGATGAGATCGTGGCCGTGCTCGAGGAGAAGCTGGCCGCCTTCGTGCCAGAGCTCGCCGACCTGACGGCCGATGTTGCCTACTCCCAGGACAATCTGGACCGCCAGTTCCTGGCTCCCTCTCTCTTCGAACAATACATGTCCGACAGCTACCGGCGCACCTGCGAGGCCCTCAACCCGCTGCCCCTCGTCGTCCATGCCGGTGGACCCGTGCGCGACCTTCTGGCCCCCGCCGCAGCGGCGGGCGTGGCGGGCATGGAGGGTGTCTGTGGTCCTCCTCAGAGCGACGCCGCCCTGGCCGACGCCCGCCACGTGGCTGGAGCGGGCCTGGCTCTGTGGGGCGGCATTCCCCAGGACGCCCTGCTGGCCACGACGGGGGAGGATGATTTCGAAGCTACCGTCGCCGGTGCCGCGCAGGAAGCGGCCGGTGTTGCCGGAGCCATCCTGGGAGTGGCTGACCGTGTCCCCGTCGATGCTGACCCGGCGCGCCTGGCCGCACTCCCGGAGCTGATCCGGTCGGCCACCTGACCGCTCACGAACGAACGCCTCGAACCAGCCGACTTGCGCTGGTGTGAACGCGAAGGCGTATCCCCGGCTACCCCGTCAACGTCCGAATCCCGGAGTCCTCGGCGTCCAGATGAGGGATCGACTTCAGCAGGAACTCGTCCAGCAGTCCCTCCGGCGTCATATCGGAGGTGTCGATCGTGACCTTCCGACGGATCCAGCTCTGTCTTACTTCCACGGCGAAGGCTTCCAGGATATCGGACACGTCGTCCGCGGGCACCAGCTGATGCGGGTGGGGTGAGACCTCCATACGCTCGAGGATCACGTTCGGTTGGGCATGCAGGTGGACGAGCATCGTGTTATCGGGCATGTCCGGTTCGTATTCGCGCACCGGCTGCGCCTTGTCCGGGTAGTAGAAGCGTGGGCCGTAGATGGCCTCTTCGATGTGGAAGCCGCCGAGCAGGATATGGCGGTAGCGGTGCAGCAGGCGCACGTGGTAGACGAGCTGAAACCGTTGAAAGCGCTCCTTGATGGCAGGCAGCATGTCGAGCATGGCCCCCTGCTCCTCGTCGCTGAGATGGTAGGCGTCGGGGATGGTGAAGTGGTCGTCCAGGTGGTGCTGGAAACCCCGTTCCCTGCCCCAGTCGTCGAGTCCCTTGATCAGGGTGCTCACGCCACTGTATTCACAACCCACGGCAACTACACGCATGCTGGCATCCTCCTGAGCGCCCGGCGCGTCAATCGACCGGAGCAGCTGGTAGTCTTTTCTTGTGGCCGGCCAATATAGGGTTTCCAGACGTACCGACGGGAGGCAATCGCGTGATCCTACGCAGCAGGCAAGAGGTGGAGCAGGCCCGTGAGAATGTGTCCCGCTACCCGTGGGCGCGGGACCTTGCCGACCAGGCGATGGCTGCGAGCCAGCCGTTCGTCGACCGCACGGACGAGGAACTGTGGTCTCTGGTGACCGGACAGCAGGTGCCGCGTGGTATCCACGTGAACCCGGATCTCGGCTGCCCGTCCTGTGGTCGCCGGGTCTACGAGGAGCACGGCAACTACCCGTGGATCCTCGATATCAACAGACCTTTCAAGATCGAGTGTCCCTCCTGCGGACAGATCTGGCCCAAGAACGACTTTGATGCCTGGCATGAGAGTGGCCTGGGGCCGGGGGGCGTCTTCGACCGGGAGCGCGCCGATCACGCACTGCTCGTCAACGAGGAGCATGCCGACGCCACCGACCCCCTGCGCGGCCATGCCGTCGACGACGGTCTGGGCTGGGTCGACGAAGAGGGTCAGCGCTGGTGGTTCGTCGCCTACTTCGGCCACTACTGCACCTGGAGTGTGTTGCCCAAGGCGGTGACATCACTGGCCGACGCCTTTCTCTACACCGGTGACGGGAGCTATGCCCACAAGGGCCTGGTGCTGCTGGACCGGATCGCCGATGTCTATCCGGATATGGACCTGCGGCCGTATTCGGACATGGATCTGTACAACTCGCATGGCGGTTCCGGCGAAGGCCGTCTGCAGGGCTGCATCTGGGAGACCTTTATCTCGGAAGGGTTGTCACGCGCCGCCGACGTGTTGCTCGATGCCGTGGACGGCGATGACGAACTGGTAGATTTCCTCAGCGCCAAAGCCCACCGGTGGCAGCTGTCCAATGACAAGACCTCACCGGGGAGAATCCGCGACAACATCCGAGACGGACTGTTGCGTCAGTTCATTGCCTCGGTGCGCGATTTCCGCATCCGCGGCAACGAGGGCATGACCCAGACGGCGATGGCCGCCGCCGCCGCCGTGCTCGATGACCCGCAACAGACACCGTCGGCTCTGGACTGGCTGTTCGAGCCCGGAGCGCGCCGCGTCGGCGGTGGTCACATCCCGGCCACCCTGGTGGGTGAAGTGGATCGCGATGGCGTCGGCAACGAAGCGTCACCGAGTTATTCCTTCATCTGGATGAATCTGTTCCGGCGCTGTGCGGCAGTACTGGAGCGCTGCCGGGAGCATCGCGACTACGATCTTCATCGCGACTACCCGCGACTGCGACGGATGTATGGGGCGCCGCACCGACTGACGGCACTGGACCGCTACACACCGCGCATTGGTGACACCGGCCGGGCCGGTGATCCGGGGTTGATCTCAGTCGATCTGGAGACGACGATCGAAGTGTTCGACCGCTTCGGCGAGACCTGGGCGGCCCAGCTGGCGCACCGGCTCAACGGCGATTCGGTGGACGGGATGCACACCTCGGTGTTCGACGTCGAACCCGAGGCCGTGCAGGGCCGGATCGCCGAGGTGGTGGACCGCGCCGGCCCGCTGAATCTTGCCAGCGCCAACCTCAACGGCTACGGCCTGGCCATGCTGCGCCACGGCGCCGGCGACGGCCGTCGCGCCGCCTGGATCTACTACGGACGCAACACCGGTCACGGCCATCGCGACCGACTGAACTACGGGATCTACTACCGTGGTATGGATCTGCTGCCCGAGATGGGGTACCCGGAATATGCCGACGGCAAGTGGCCCAAGCGTGCCGGCTGGACGATCAACACGATTTCGCACAACACCGTCGTGGTCAACCAGCGCGGGCAGGACGGCAGCTGGGTGGGACGCTGTCGAATGTTCGCTGCGAGCGCCGGTGCCAGCGTCATCGAAATCGGTTGCGACGAAGTCTATCCCGAGACGAGCGACTACCGGCGCACGCTGGCGTGGATCGACGTCTCGGACTCGGAGTCCTATCTCGTGGACATGTTCCGCGTCGCCGGCGGGCAGGACCACGTGCTCAGCTTCCACTCCGGAGACGGTACGGTGACCGCCGGCGGGTTGGACCTGCAGACCCAGGAGCGTGGCACCTACGCCGGCCCGGATATTCCCTTTGGAGAGCACTACGATGGTGAACCGGACGGCAGTTATCGTGGCAGTGGCTTCAGCTATCTGCGCAACGTCGAGACCCAGAGCCGCCCGTCTACGGGATGGTGGGTGGACTGGGAGCTGGAGGATACCTGGCAGACGCGCATCGGCGACACCGCCGTCCATCTGCGCTATCACGGACTGTCACCCGCGGGAGATGTCAGCCTAGCGTACGGTGAGCCGCCGAATAACAAGCCGGGCAATCCGAAGCAATTCCGTTACCTGCTGCAGCGCAATCAAGGTCAGGATCTGCGCAGCCTTTTCGTCGGTGTCGTCGAGCCGTATAGCGGTGATCGACGGACGTTACAGTCGGTGGCGCGTCTCGATCTGGCGCACGAGGGAGCCGCGGCAGTGCGCGTGTGTACGGCGGAGGGACGCACCGATACGGTGTTGAGCAGCGATGACGGCGAGACGACTGTGGATCTCGGCGACGGGCTGTCAGTGGCAGCACGGTTCGCCTGGATCGGGCGGGAGGAGGACGGTGCGACCGAAATCCTCGTCGTAGGCGGCACGAGGGTGCGTCTGCCGGAGGGTGAGTTGACGCTGGTCCAAGCCGGCTACACCGGCATCGTGCACGACTTCGCGCGTGATGAGGCCGGTCCGACCTGGCTGGACGTGGCGGTCGACCTGCCCGTGGCCGATCTGCCCACGGACGGCAGGCTGGACGGGACAGAGCTCCGAGTGCTCGGCGATTCTCCACGCGACACGTGCTACACGATCGAAGGCGTCACAGCCTCGGAGGCAGGACGATGCCGGCTGGATCTCGGTGACACGACGCTGGTCCGTGGCTTCGTCGACGATCAGGCCTACGACGCGGGTGTGCTGTACGACGTGGCGGTGGGAGATGGGATCGAGATCCTCAGCGTGCTGCGCTGCCGGGTTGGCTCCGGTGGCTGCGAGATTCTGAGCGGCAACGTGGACAGCGCGTGGCGGGCGAAACAGGCATGAAACTGGGCATCTTCAACAAGGTCTTCGAACGCGACACGATCGAGGAGAATCTCGCCGCCGTCGCCGCCAGCGGACTCGGCGCCGTACAGCTGAACCTGGAAACGCTGGGCGGCGAGTCCATGCCGGAACACGTGCCGGCCGATTTGTGTGCACGCGTGCGCGCCGCACTGGCAGTCAACGACATCGAGCTAGTCGCCGTCTCCGGTACCTGGAACATCATCCATCCGTCCGAGGGACCGGCCGGTCTGCCACGGCTGCGAGCTCTGGCGGAAGCCTGTCCCGTGCTGGGCACGCAGCTGATCACCATGTGTACCGGCACTCGAGACATGGGCTACCTGTGGCGGGGCCATCCAGGCAATGACGCGGACGATGCCTGGTCCGACGCAGTGCGCTCCATGGCTGCGGCCACCGCCATCGCCGAGGACGCGGATGTGACGCTGGTGTTCGAGCCCGAGGTGAACAATGTCGTCAACACGACGTCGAAAGCCCGACGTCTGCTCGACGAGGTGGCGTCGGCGCACCTGAAGGTCGTCATCGACGGCGCCAACCTGTTTCAAGCGGGGCAGCTGGCACACATGAGTCACGTGCTGGACGAGGCCTTCCAGCTGCTGGGCGACGACATCCGCATGGCCCACGCCAAGGATCTGGAGACGGACGGCGACGCCGGGCACCAGGCGGCGGGTACGGGCGTGCTGGACTACGGACACTACCTGATGTGCCTGGATCGGGTCGGCTTCGACGGTTCGGTGATCCTGCACAGCCTCGAGGAGGCGCAGGTTCCAGCGTCGCGTGACTACGTGCTGGAGCGTATGCCCTGAACAGAAAACCACATGCCCGACACACAACACACCAGCTACGACGAGGCTGCTGCTGCGGCAAGGTGGATGCTGGTGTGCAACGTCGGGCTCTGCGTCGCCAAACTCGGCAGCGGCTGGTGGGGCGGATCGTTCCCCCTGCTGGCGGACGGCGTCAACAGTCTGACCGATGTGGGCATGTCACTGGCGCTGATCGGCGGGTTGCGCCTCGCACAAAGGCCGGCCGATCGCGAGCACCCGTACGGGCATGGGAGGATCGAGCAAGAGATCGCCCGTCTTGTCGCCCTGGGCGTGCTCATCACCGGTGGGCTCATCGCCGTCGAGGCGCTTCGCCGATTCCCCGTACATCACGAAGCGCCAAGTCCACTGGTCCTGGTGGTCGCGCTGGCGGCGATCCTGGTGAAAGTGGGGATGTTCCGCTACCAGAACCGGAAGGCGGTGGCGCTGAGCAGCCGTGCTTTGCAGGCCGACGCCATGAATCACAAGTGGGACGTGGCGGCCACCTGCTGCGTGTTGGCGGGCGCCGGCGCCGTCGGTTGGGGGGGACCAACTTGGAGCCATGTGGACGACCTCGCGGCGATGTCCGTGGGGGCGATCATGGTCGTCACGGCGGCACAGACGATCTATGCGGTGAGCTCTGAACTGCTGAATCGCATGCCGCCGGCGTACGTGGTCGAGCAGGTTCGTGCTCTGGCGGAGGCGTTCCCACGGATCCGCGGTGTGGAGCGGATCGTCGGCAGGCGCTCGGGTATGGGCTTCTTCCTGGATCTGCACCTGGAGGTGGACGGAGAGTTGTCAGTGCGGCAGGCGCACGAACTCGGACACCAGGTGAAAGACTGGCTGATGACGGAGCTGCCAGAGATCGCCGACATCGTCGTGCACCTCGAGCCGGGCCGCGACGTGGGCGCGTAATCCCAGTTACCAGATCACGTACGCGGCGACAAGGCTTCCCGCGAGGGCGCCGCCGTAGCAGATGACGGCGATGAGCTGGAAGAGGTGCTTGAGCTGCAATCCGTCATACAAGGTGAAGCGAAACCGGTGCGCCCAGTGGAGCAATGACAGACTGATCAGCCCGATGGCACCGAGTCGGGCGATCGGGTGTAGCAGTACGCCCGAGACCGATTCGTAACTCGGTCCCTCGATCCATCCGAGGGGCGTGGCCAACGCGGCGAGGAACAGCAGGATGGGGACGACCATGGCCGTCAGGGCGCCGCCGGCGCCGAACAGACTCCACCAGAAGGGATCGTTACTCTTGTTCACTATCGACCTCTCATCCTGTGACGTACGCCCAGGCGATCACCGCCGAGACGACGAACCAGCCCGCATAGTTGCCACCGGCGACCATCAGGTCCGGTACTCTCCACTTCCCGAAGCGGAAGACCATCGCCTTCGGTGACAGGTTGAACCAGGTGATACTGTGGTAGAGCACGGCAAACAGGGCGAATACGTTAAGGGTGATCATCAGGGGATGGGTGAGACAGCTCATCAGTTTGGCATAGGTTTCCGGTCCCGAATGAAGTCCCCAATACAGAAACATCAGCAGGATGGCGCAGTAGGCGATCGCCACGCTCGTCAGCTCGCGGAAGATGAAGCCGATGTATACCCAACGCCTCACCCACCAGAAGATGGGTTTGGCGTCCCGGTGCCACTTCGGATGGTACAGGGTGTAGGCCATCACTTGCCCTTCCGCGTGATCAGAGATTTCCACCAGTCGGTGGCGCCGGCGAGCTTGTAGCGCTGGATCGCTCCGGCAGGATCCACGTGCTTGGGGCAGGCTTTGGAGCACTCGCCGGCCATGGTGCAGGACCACATCCCCTCATCGCTGGAGAGCTTGTCCATGCGCTCCTGGTTGCCCTCGTCTCGCGTGTCCATGTTGTACCGTTGTGCCAGGGCCAGGGCGGCAGGCCCGGTGAACGCCGGTTCCAGGCCGTACACAGGACAAGCTGCGTAACACAGCAGGCAATTGATACACATGGTGTACTGCTTGTAGTCCGACAGCTCCTCCGGGGACTGGCGGTACTCCCCATCCTCCAGCGGCTTCTCCAGCTCCCGCATGACCCAGGGCTTCACCTCCTTCAGCTTGTCGACGAAGTCGGTGATCTCGACGACGAGATCGCGCACAACAGGGAAGTGGGTCATCGGCTCGACGCGGATCGGCCCGGGGGCGAAAGACTCGAGAAAAGCAGCGCAGGTCAGGACCGGCTTGCCGTTGAGCATCATGCCACAACTGCCGCACACACCCATGCGACAGGACCACCGGTACGACAGCGTGCCGTCGATGTGATCCTTGATGTGGTTGAGGGCGTCGAGCACGACCCAGTCCGCTCGCAGGGGGACGTCGTACGACTGAAAAGCGGGCTCGGCGCCGTCTTCGGGCAGGTAGCGAAGCACTTCGAGGGTGATCGTTTCTGACATGCAGGCTCAGCCCTTCTGCTGTCCGTACACGCGTTCGCCGGGCGGCCAGCGCGTGATGCTCACAGGTTTGTACTCGATTCGCGGCGGGCCGCTCTGCTCTCGAAAGGCGAGACTGTGCTTGAGGAAGTTCTCGTCGTCGCGGTCAGGGTGGTCGGATCGCTGGTGGGAACCTCGCGACTCTTTCCGGTTGAGGCCCGATTGGATGATGGCTTCCGCACCGTCGAGCATGTAGGCGAGCTCGATGGCTGCCGTCAGTTCCGTGTTGAAGGTGTGGCTCGAATCGCTGACGTTGACGTTGGCGACGCGCTCCTGCAATTCACGGATCTTCTCGCCGGAAGCCGCCAGCGAGTCCTGCGTGCGATAGATGCCAGCGCCTTCCTCCATGGTATCGTGCATTTCCTTCCGCAGACCGGCGATGGACTCGCTTCCCTCACCTGACATCAGCCGGTTGAGGCGTTCGCGCTCATCCTGCGCCTGAGCCTGCACACCGGTGCTGGTGCCGCCCTGATCCCGGGCGAAGGCGGCAGCCGATTTTCCGGCGCGGGCGCCGAACACCAGAATCTCGGTCAGCGAGTTGGAGCCCAGCCGGTTGGCTCCGTTGATGCTGACACAGGCTGCCTCCCCGGCAGCGAAGAGCCCCGGCAACGGCGTCGCGGCATCTATGTCGGTATCGATCCCGCCCATCATGTAGTGGACGACGGGACGGACGGGGATCAGATCCTTCACCGGATCGATGTTCTCGTATTTCTCGCACAACTCGCGGACGAAGGGCAACCTGGCGTCGATCACCTTTTCGCCCAGGTGACGTAGATCGAGGTGCACGTAGTGTCCGTACTCGCCCACCAGGGTGCCGCCCTTCTCCTGCTCCTTGACGAAGGCCTGGGACAGACGATCCCTCGGGCCCAGCTCCATCGAGCGCAGCACCGGCTTGGGTTCGGGTTTGCCGAGATCGTAATCCTGTAGGTAGCGATAGCCGTCCTTGTTCAGCAGGTGGCCACCTTCCGCCCTGGAGGCTTCCGTGATCAGGATCCCCGTGAAAGGCAGGCCCGTGGGGTGATACTGGATGAACTCCATGTCCTTCAGCGGTACACCGGCCCGGTAGGCCAGCGACATACCGTCGCCATTCTTGATGTTGGCGTTGGTCGTGAAGGGGAAGATCTTGCCGCAGCCGCCGGTGGAAATGATGACGGATCTGGCCAGGATCGACTCGATGCGGCCGGTGGCCAGCTCGATGGCGACCACACCCTGACAACGGCCGTCCTCGATGAGGACCTTGGTGACGAACCACTCGTCGTAACGCTTGATGGGATCGTACTTGAGGCTGGTCTGGAAGAGTGTGTGCAGCATGTGGAAGCCGGTCTTGTCCGAGGCGAACCACGTGCGCTTGATCTTCATGCCGCCGAAAGGCCTGACCGCCACCGAGCCGTCCTCTTCGCGACTCCACGGACAGCCCCAGTGCTCGAGCTGCAACAGCTCCTTCGGGGCTTCGTTGACGAAGGACTCGACGGCGTCCTGGTCACACATCCAGTCGGCACCGGAGATCGTGTCGTAGCAATGATCTTCGAGACTGTCGTCGGGCTTGATGACCGCTGCGGCGCCGCCCTCGGCGGAGACGGTGTGGCTCCGCATGGGGTAGACCTTCGAGACGACGGCGATCTTCAGCGTCGGGTCGGTTTCATAGGCCGCGATCGCCGCCCGCAGGCCGGCCCCGCCGCCGCCGACGATGAGGACGTCGTACTCGGATGATTCTGCTTGAGACATGAAGAGCCACCGGCCTTCAGTTGAGTGCTGGCAGAACTGCGATAAGTAGGGTTGTCGAACAGGGGTTCTAATTGAAAAAGATGAGAATCTGCGCGTCAAGAGGGCGAGCGGGGCCCTATCATACGGCGGAAAACAGACCCTTCCCATGGAGACGGATCATGACCCCAACGAATCAGCCCTCTCAGCCGCTGCTGTTCGCGGACCGCACCGCCATCTTCAGCCGCTACAACTATGTCAACACCAAGTGGCACAAGTGGCGGCCCCATCCCGACCTGCTGGCGGCGATGCCGGCGAAGCGCCAGACGCTGTTCCGGCCGGTGCACGTGGAGGGCAACCTCGTGGATTCAGTGTAGACCCCGGCGAGGTCAGTCACGACATCAGGCTCGTGCCGCCCGGGAGGTCGACTCGACGCCAATACCCGGCCTCATCCTCGCGGAACACCTCCACGGCGCACGACGCCTGAACATCAGGCCTCCGTGCGCCCTCCAGCGGAATGCTGAAGCTGCGCTCTCCCGGATTTCCTGACAGATAACTCTCGTGGTCGCTGTGCTCGGCGTCGGTGTAGTCGATGCCGTGGCGTCTGGCCCCGTGGATGTTCCCCGCTTCCCGGTCGCCGATGAGCGGCGCCGGGGCCCGGTGCATGACGACGTCGATTCGATCCTCGTAGACATCGTAGCTGGCGAAGTCGGCAGGGTAGCCGGCGGTGCCGCTGGGCATGACGTGGTAGACGCCCTCCACGACGCGTACGCCGGTGATGTGGATGTGCCCGCAGAGCACGGCGACGACCCGGTCGGCGTGTCGAGTGACGAGGTCGAGGAGCGACTCGTCGACGACCTTCCAGCTGGAGAACCCGAAGCTCGGGATCAGCGCCTCCTCCTGACGCATGGCGACCAGGGGCACGTGGGTGAGCAGGATGACCGGCATGTCCCCGGCACGCTCGACGGCGCGCTCGACAAATGCACAGCGCGCCGCTGTGATGTCATCCGCAGTCCGATGGGCGCCGCTCGTATCGACGACGACGAAAGCGAAACCGCCGACGGTGTAGAGGTAGTTGTGCCAGCCAGGGCCATGGCAGGTGTCGTAGGCAGCGTTGAGTTCGGCTACACCTTCTCCCTGGCGGTTCTCGTGGTTGCCGACACAGGGCAGGACGGGTACCTCCAGACCGTCGTGGACGAGACGACCTCCCACCAGGCGCTGGAAGAACCTGAAGTCGTCACCGTAGTCGTCGATCTGCCCGCAGATGAGATCACCCACGGAGGCGACGAAGTCCGGCGGCTCGATGTCGGCCACCTCGCCGCGGGTGACGGCGGCGAGCCAGGCGGCCTTCTCGTTGCATCCCGGGTAGCCTCCTGTGCGGCCGGGTACATTGCGGTCGCGTACGTGCAGGTCGTTCCACTGGAAGAAGCGAAAGCGGCGGGAGGTAGGGGCGGACATCAGACGGCGTCAGGTCGTCTGGCGCTGTCGTCGAGTTGCCGTTGATCGTCGATGTAGCTCTGCAGCTCGTCGACGACATCGGGATGATCACGGCTGATCTGCTGCGTTTCGTGCGGATCGTCACCGATGTGGAACAGCTCTCGTACTGGACCGCCGGAGTCGGGTTCGCGACGGATCAGCTTCCAATCGCCGACACGCGCCGCCAGGTGCACACCGCCGCGGAAGTTCCAGTAGAGGCTGCGGGACGCGAGCGGCGGGCTACTGCCCAGAAGCCGCGGGCTGATGTCCTGACCGTCCCAGTGCGGATCCTCCTGCGGAACAGCGCCGGCCAGGTCGCAGAACGCCGGCATCCAGTCGACGACCTGAACCGGGTCGTTCATCCTGATACCGGCTTCGATCTGGCCCCGCCAGCTGACCAGCGCCGGCGTACGCACGCCACCTTCGTAGAGCTGGGCTTTCACACCGCGGTACGGTCTGTTCGTGCCCAGGCGGGGGTATTCTTCCTGCCAGCCGGGGTATCTGTCCGTGCCATGGAGCGGGCAATCCTCCAGGCCGCCGTTATCTGAGGTGAAGACAACGAGGGTGTTGTCGCGCTGGCCGGTACGCTCCAGTGATTCCAGCAGCTGTCCCACCCCCCAGTCCATGTGGCTCGTGTAGGCGGCGTACTTCTTGAAGGACAGATCCTTTGCCGGATCGTCGTCGAAATCTTCGTGGAAGTAACGGGAGAGCCATTCGCTGGTGGGCTTCACCGGCACGTGCACGGCGGTGAACGGCACGTAGGCGAACCACGGCTGCTGGCGGGACTCGATCCACTGTGATGCCTCACGCACGACGAGATCGGTGACATGGCCTCGCTCCTCGAGCAGGTCGCCGTTCCGGTGCCAGGTAACGGAATGTTCGCCGCGCTTGTAGAAGTGATTGTAGGGATCGACGCCACCGGCAAGGCTGCCATAGGACGTGTTGAAGCCGAACTGATTGGGACCGAACTGCGGGCTCGAGCCCAGGTGCCACTTGCCGAACAGGCCGGTGTCGTACCCCGCATCGCGCAGAAGTGTTGCCAGAGTCGCGTACCCGTCGGGCAGAACCGGCGCATTGGAGGGCACCGTGGCGTGGGCGCCGAAACGACCGGGATGGCGTCCGGTGAGCAGGGAGGCACGGGTAGGCGTACACATGGGACAGACATAGTGCTGGGTCAGCTCCAACCCCTCGACGGCGAGGCGATCGATGTTCGGCGTACGGATCGGCGACCCGTGCAGGCTGATGTCACCCCAGCCGAGGTCATCGGCCAGGATGTAGAGGATGTTGGGCTGGTCGGGCCGGCGTACGGGGCTGGTGTCGATCATGGCATAGCGTTCGTCCGGGTGAGCTCGAGGCTGACAGCATCGCCGACGACGTAGTCCACGGCGGCGACCCAGTCACCGACCTGCACATCCGGCAGCGGCGCCACGAGATCGATTCGGGTTGTATCGCCGTCGTTGTTGACGGCGGCGGCGATGGGCTGCCAGGCGCCACTGTCCTCGTGCAGCAGGCGCGTACCGTGCAGCGTGGCTGTACGAGTGATGAGGAAGAAGTCGAGTTCCATCCGGGCACCATCGATGGCGGCGATACGGGCGCGGCCGTGGACGGAGGCCATGTCGAGGGTTAGTCGCTGGCGGTCGCAACGGGATTCGGCGATGACGATCAGGTAGGTGTGACCTCGACCGTCGCCATTGACGGCGATTCTCTCACCCACAGCGACCTCGGTGAATCCCTCGACATCGATCGTGCAGTCCTGGCGATCGAGGGCGGCAATGGTGCCCTGCTGTCGGGGCGTTGGCAGCGTCCAGCGCCGGTCGGCTCGAATCAGGGCGGAACTGCCGACGGCGGTGACCCGGTTGGCCGCCACCACGGCGAGGGGGCCGGCGAGTTCCGCGCCGTCATCGAAGTGCGTCGTGGCATCCGGGTCACGGCCGGGTGACCAGTAGAGGGTGATTTCAGTATCCGAGGTCTGCAGGCGTACGCCACAGGCCTCTTCGGTATCGGCGGTGATGATTTGAGCGTCGACCAGGCTGGCTCCACCCACGTGGGGTTCGAAGATGAGGTCCACGCAGGTGGCGGAGTCACCGGGTGCGGGGCGCTGCCAGGCGAGAGTGCGGTAGTCGTACTTCGAGCGCTCGGGTGTGTCCATCACCGCCGTGGCTCGGGCGCAGCGCAGCGTCGTGCCAGGAGTCGTACGCAGCACACGCAGGTCCAGATGTGCGCCCGAGTCGTGACAGCTCGTCCAGGTACCGCGAATCGCATCGCCGGGCCCGGCGCGGGCATCGAGGATGCTGACGTCATCCATCCACGCCAGGCCCAGGTGATCCCGGTGGGACACGGCCTCGAGAGCACCCCGTTCGACTGCGGTTCCCGCGAGCGTACCCGACTGTGACCGTGGTATGACACCTTCCATCTGCAGCGTGCCCTCCAGGCCGCGGCACATGCGCCAGTGCTCGTCACCACCGTGGATGCGCGCCAGGTCGACCAGGATCAGCCCCTCGTCATCGGCACCGTCGACGCCCATCTCGACGAGAGCAAACAGCCGGCGGTACGTGACTCCCGGCTGCATCCAGCACATGGTGTCGGCATCGAAGACCCAGCGCTGCGCCTCGACTTCGGCGATCTGTAGACCTGCCGCGCGCAGCACTCGCAGCAGGCGTCCGCGGCCGGCGATCTCCTTGAGGAAGTGCCACGGCGTGTCGAAGGGCAACTCCAGCGGCTCGACCCCATCGACGACGGACCACACCGTGTTGTGCGTCGCCCAGTTGCCCTCCCAGGAATTGACGTGGGCCCACGACTGCGGATACCCCAGGGCCGACAGGAACGGACGGTCGAAGGCGTAGAGCTGCAGGTCGAGAAGGTCCTGGTGCCGGTGCCACGGCGCGTCACCGTAGACGATACCGGCAGCGGCTCGTTCGGGGGATTCGCCGGTGCGCAGGATAGCGAAGCCGACACCATCGTGGATGGTGGTCCCCGGCGTCCAGGGCTGATCGCTGAGCAGTCTGCGGGCACTAGCGGAACCCAGCGCGGCGGCCCATTCGAGGGTCTGCCCGTCGAGAGGGCGCAGCGGATCGCGGTCGGCAAGAGACTGCTGTACACCGGAGGAGCCGCCATCACCGAAGTGGAAAGGGATCCGGCCCAGCATGGCGACGTCGTAAGGTGCGCGTACCAGACGCTCCAGGCGCGGGTCGTCGGTGATCGACGGGAAGCGGGACACCGGGTAGGCCTCAGGCTGCAGGGCTCGCAGCGCGGCGACCTGGTGCTCCAGCTCGAAGACACCGCGCGTGTGTGTGTCGTCATAACCGCCAGTGGCCTCCGGGGGCATGCCATCGACCGTGAAGTTGTTGCTGACGAAGACACGCAGGCGATCCGGCCCGCAGTCGTAGAGCCAGTCCACCACGTCGGTGGCGTCATCGCGATCGAGGGCCCGCAAAGCCGACAGCACGCCCAGACTCGTGCGCGGCTTGTTGCTCAACGCACCGCCATCGATGGCACATTGCATCAGGCAGCAGAGGGCTTCCTCGATCAGCTGGCAGCCTCCTTCGGCATCGGCGAGACAGAGCCCCTGGAGGCTGGCACGGGCAATCCACTCGTCGTCGTGACGCAACAGCGGCCAGGCGGCGTCGTAGGCAGCGGCGAGCACGTCGCTGACGATGGGTACGTCGATGGCGTAAGCGAGCGAGCCCTTGCGGTAGAGAGCCGCGATGGGATCGTCCATGCCCACCCAGTCGACGGGGCCGCCATCCCACGGGCGTTCGATTTCCTGCGAGGGACCGTGGCGAAACTGAGGGGCGGCGGCGACGTAGACCTCTTCCAGCGACCAGCGCAGCATCATCAGCCCGAGGATCCGGGCGGCGTCGACATCATCGGGGCGGCGGCGCAGGTGCTGGGTGACGGAACGCATGGCGCCTGTGAAATGGCCGACGAGCTCGCGGTGGCTGGAGGCGGCGAAGAGAAACACGTGATCCTCATCGTCAAACCATCCGAAGCCGTCGTCGACGTAGTCACCGGAACTGAAATCGTCCGTCCTCAGGTCGTTGCTGGGGAACACGGCAGCGCAGGAGGGACAGGTGGAACGCAGATCCCCCGGCAAGTGCTGGCGCGTCCAAGGATAGAAGCCGTGATGGGCAAAGATCGCCGTGCCACATATGGGACAGCCCTGGTGTACGTTGACGTAGTGGGCCCTGGGGAACTCCGCCGCGGGAAGCTGGCGCCACAAGGTGGCGTCGTCCTGGGCCAGCCACCAGCGCAATGTGTCCTCATTCCCTGCCGGTGGAAGGGGTTCAGCCTGCAGGGTCTGGCGCGTTCGCATACTGGAACATGTGTGTCCGAGGGGCCATCGCCGGGGCCACTGTGTGTTGGCGTCGACGAATGGCTGGCGCAGCTGATCAAGGCTGCGGACGGCCACGTCGGTGTGGTCCGAGGCGCCCTTGTCATCGGCAACGTCCAACGGGTAGTCGCCGCCCACGGCTGGCGTCTGCAGGTAATACATCCAGGCCCGATCTCGCCGGGACCAGCGCTGATCGACACACACGAATCCGGGCGCGTTCAGCGTCGGCGGCTCCCCAGGTCCACCACATACAGGCAGCCGGAACAGACGATCGGCGAGGATCACCCGCGGTGTCCACTGAATCATGACGCGCGGACCCAGCTCATGCCGGGAGTGTCCTGTGTACTGCCGCCTGGCTGTTCGGCGATCTCGGTATTCACGCGGAACTCCACGGCTGGCCTTTCTGACCGGTGTGGTGGTGACCGAGTTAGCCTAGCCGACAGGCCGGCCGCAGACAAGAGCGCCGCCCCTTCTTGCGGAAAGGTCTGAATTCGGGTTTCCTACATAGGTACGGGACTTCTCCACTATGACGGCTCACCATACCGAGCCGAGGCACAACCTGCGAGGCCGTTATGGCGATGACTGGGATTGAAAGAATCGGCAATATCCTGCGGCGGCAGCCGGTGGATCGCATCGGCCTGTTCGAGCACTTCTGGGGTGACACACTGCAGAAGTGGCAGGGAGAGGGACACATCGACGAGGGGGAGGATCTGGCCTCCCATTTCGGCTTCGATATGACCACCTGCGGGGGGATCAACATGGTGGCCGATCTCGACTTCGTGCCCGAGGTGCTGGAGGAGACCGACGAGACCATCGTGACTCGTGATGGCAATGGTGCCGTGCTGCGGCGCCACAAGCTGCACTCGTCGACACCGGAACACATCGACTTCGCCGTCAAGGAGAGGTCTGCATGGGAGGAGCTGATCAAGCCGCAGCTGATTCCCGGAACGCGGCGCATCAACTTCCAGGCCTACCGTGCGGCGAAGAAGGCCGCCGCTGATGAGGAACGGTTCTTCTGCTGGGCGGGAGTCAACAGCTTTGAGCTGATGCACCCGGTATGCGGTCACGAGTACATGCTGATGGGGATGGCCACCGACCCGGACTGGGTAAAGGATATGGCCATGACGTATGCCGAGACGAGCATTGCCCTGCAGGAAATCCTGTTCGCCGAAGAGGGCAAGCCGGACGGCATATGGTACTACGAGGACATGGGCTTCAAGCAGCGGCCTTTCATGTCGCCGGCGATGTATCGCGAGATTATCAAGCCGGCCCACCAGAAGACCATGGACTTCTCACATTCCCAGGGGCTGCAGGTCATCATGCACTCCTGCGGCTTCGTCGAACCCCTGCTCGGCGACATGGTCGACGCCGGGATCGATTGCCTGCAGGTGATGGAGGTGAAGGCGGGCATGGACCCGGTGCGCATCAAGCAGAACTTCGGCGATCGCATCAGCCTGTTCGGCGGCATGGATGCGCGCAACCTGGTGGCCAACGACCGGGATGCGATCCGGGCCGAGCTGCAGGCAAAGATCCCGCTGCTGAAGGAGGGTTTCGGCTACATCCTGCACTCGGATCACTCGATCCCGACGACGACGGAGTACGAGACGTATCGTTACTTCGTCGACGAGGGACTGCGACTGGGAGCTTACAACTAGGCTCTACTCCGCCAGGCTCTCTACTCCGACTGCACCGCCGCGTCGTCCCGTGGGCGGGGCTCCAGCTTGCTGGCTTCGATGGCGCGGACGCAGGCGTTGCGGTGCAGAATCGCGTCATCGTCGTCTGCCGGGCTCAGTTCGTGCGCCCGATCGAATAACTCCAGCGCCCGTTCCATCTCTTCAAAGGCGTCGAACTGAGAACCGGGATAGGCCCGGCTGATCCGGGACTTGGCGTGACGCTCCCAGATGATGCCGGCGTAGTAGGTGCGGGCGTACTCACCCTCGAGACGCGGTACACATTCGAGTGCTGTGTTGACGCCGATCTTGGCTTCCAGATCAAACTGGTCCGTCAACGCCAGCAACAGGCCGACGAGGGCCTGCTGGTTGTTCTCGTCGATGGCGAGGATATCATGGCAGATACTCTCGGCTACACGCGGCTGGTTGAGCAGGCGGTAGCGCTCAACCCTTTCAAGCGCTCGGGGAACTGCCTCGGGACGAATCCTCTGCAATTCGGTCATGGTTTCGATCCTGATCGAAGACGCGCTCTTCAGCGGGATGACGGCGAACCCCGCAAAGAAAGGGATCGAGGCCGGACGACGCCATCTCGTCGGATCTGGCGCCGCAGGCCGAGTGCCGTCCTGTTGCTGGCCCTCTGTCCCAGGCCTCTCTACCTTGATGAGAAATGAGTTCGCCAAACATCATATATATCCTCGCCGACGACATGGGGTACGGGGACATGGGCTGCAACAACGCCGCATCCCGTATCCCCACGCCCAACCTGGACCGGCTCGCCGCCTCCGGCATGCGTTTCACCAACGCCCACGCGCCGTCCAGCGTCTGCACGCCCAGCCGCTACGCCGTTCTCACCGGACGGTACTGCTGGCGATCGCGTCTCCAGAACGGCATCGTCTGGCAGTGGGATGCGGCCCTGATCGAGCCGGACCGGCTGACGGTAGCTGATGTGCTGCGCGATCAGGGCTATCGCACCGCCTGTATCGGCAAATGGCATCTCGGCTGGGACTGGTCGCTGACCGACGGCTCCCGGGCCAACGATCACGTCGAATTCGGCGTCATCGACGGACCGAATCGCCATCCCCTGAACGATCGGATTGACTACTCGAAGCCCATGGGCGGAGGGCCCACTGACCACGGCTTCGATAGCTACTTCGGTGACGATGTACCCAACTTCCCGCCCTACACCTGGTTCGAAGACAACCGCGTCACGCAGGCACCGACCGTGCCGAAGCCGGACGAGATGTTCGGCGCCCCCGGCGACATGGTGCCGGACTGGACGCTGGAGGCGGTGATGCCCGAACTCACGCGGCGTACCGTGCAGTACATCGAGGCAGCCGATGATGAGCCGTTCTTTCTCTACTTCCCACTGACGGCACCTCACACCCCCATCGCGCCACTGGACCGCTTTCGTGGCACCAGCGAGGCAGGAGAATACGGCGACTACGTCTGTGAGGTGGACTGGTGTGTGGGTCAGGTTGTGGAGGCTCTCGAGCGTACGGGAAAGGCCAGGGACACGCTGCTCATCTTCACCAGCGACAACGGACCCGAGAACTTCGCTTACGAACGGATCCAACAGCACGGCCACTACAGCATGGGGGACCTGCGCGGCATCAAGCGCGATGCCTGGGAGGGCGGCCACCGGTTACCCTTCGTTGCCCGCTGGCCGGGTGTCGTCGAGGCCGGCAGTACCTGTGACCACCTGACGACCCTGGGAGATCTGCTGGCCACCGCCGCCGAACTGGCCGGCACCGGGGTTCCCGCAGGTGCAGGCGAGGACAGCGTCAGCATCGCGCCTCTGCTGCGCGGTGGTGGCGCCGACGTGCGCAGCTGCGCCATGCATCACAGTATGAAAGGCAAGTACGCCCTGCGCCGAGGCGACTGGGTGTTCATCGATGCACCCACCGGCGACGACAACGCCGAGCCGGACTGGTTCCGTGCGGAGCGAGGCTACACGCCCCACGACTGCCCCGGGGAGCTCTACGACCTGCGCGTCGACCTGTCGCAGGCAGTCAACCGGTATGCGGACCACCCGGACGTGGTGGCCGAGATGAAGGAACTGCTTGACCGGGTCAGGGCGGGATGTGATCAGAGCGTGAAGGCCTGAGCCTCCATGGCCCTCCAGCTGAACACCGTCTGTCCGCTGCCAGACCGACCTCGACCGATCATCGGTATCGGCGCCGGTGGCATCGTACGCGACGCCCATCTGCCGGCGTACCGGCTGGCCGGGTTCGACGTGGCCGGCGTGTTCGATCTGGATCCGGACAAGGCCCGGGCGCTGGCCGCCGACTTCGACATACCCACCGTATTCGACTCGATGGCAGCGGCCGTCGATGCCGCACCTGATGACGTCGTCTTCGACGTCGCCGTCCCCGGGGGGGCGGTGCTCAGCGTCATCGAGTCCCTCCCGGATGGCGCCACAGTACTGATCCAGAAGCCCCTGGGGCGCAACCTGGCGGAAGCGCGCCGCATCCAGACCGCCTGCCGGCGCAAGGAATTGACGGCGGCGGTGAATTTCCAGCTGCGCTACGCGCCGCCCTTTCTGGCACTGCGGGACCTGCTCGACAGCGGCCGCCTCGGCAGGATACACGACATCCAGATGCAGGTGACGCTGCTGACACCGTGGAACCTGTGGGGGTTTCTCGAACAGGAAGAGCGCGTCGAGATCCTCTATCACAGCATCCACTATCTCGATGCCATCCGCTCTATCGCCGGTGACCCGGACGGAGTCTATGCGCGCACTGTGCGCTATGCGGGATACGAGAAGCTGGCCGACGTGAAGTCGACGACGATCCTCGACTATGGCGATACCTTGCGCGCCGTCGTGGCGGCCAACCACTGCCATGGCGGTGATCTCACGCACCAGGAGTCGTACCTGCGCGTCGAAGGCGAGGGCGGCATCGTCCACCTGACCCTGGGGCTGTGCCTCGACTATCCTCGCGGTCAGCCCGATCGCTTCGATATCTGCCTGTTCGAGGAGGGGGCAGCACCGGTCTGGCGAACCGAACCGATCGAGGGCACGTGGTTCCCCCACGCCTTCATCGGTACCATGGCCAGCGTCATGCGTGCCGCCGAAGACCCGACGCGAGAGCTGCCCACATCTGTGGACGACGCCACGCGCACCATGGCACTCGTCGAGGCGGCCTACGAATCGAGTGCCACGGGCGCCACACCGATTGCCTACGAGGAGTGAGCCGATCCATGCCCGGTGCCCCGAACATCCTGCTCATCATGACCGACCAGCAGCGCTGGGACACCCTGAGATGCTACGGCTACGACCACATGATCACGCCGAACATAGATGCCCTGGCGGCTCGGGGTGTGGCCTTCTCGCGGGCCTTCGTGCAGGGGGCCGTCTGCGGTCCGTCGCGCAACAGCATCGTGTCGTCGCAATACGTGCACACCCACGGTGTGTACGGCAACGAGCAGTGGCTGCGCCCCGACCAGCCCAACTGGATAGAGGCTCTGCGCGCCGGCGGGTATCGGACGGCCAACATCGGCAAGATGCATACGGCCCCGATCCGTCTGCCGGTGGGGTTCGAGCATCGCACGGTGGTGGAAAACAAGAACTACAAGCAGGGACATCACGGTCCGGACCCGGATGACTACGACCACTTCCTGCTGCACCACGGGCTGAAACGACCGGCGCTGACGTACTACCAGGACATCGACGACTGGCCGGATCGTTTGCAGGCTACCACATGGCCGCACGCCGACGAGCTGTATCCCGACAACTTCGTCGGCCAGCAGACAGTAGACTACCTGCAGAGCTGCTCCTTCGACAAGCCGTTGTTCATGTGGTGTGGCTTTGCCGGTCCTCACGATCCCTATGACGTGACGGCGGATTTCCTCGCTATGTACGATGACGTGGAGGTGCCGGATCCGGTGGGTTTCGAAGGTGAACTCGATACGAAGCCACCGCCTCAGCGGGCGCAGATGCAGGGCATGGAGGGCAATCGGTCCCCGGCGGCAGTGTGGTGGAGCCGGGCCACGCCCGAGCGCATCCGGCGCATGCGCCGGCACTACTACGCCAACGTGACACTCATGGACGACTGGGTGGGGAAGATGGTGACAACCCTCGAAGCGCGAGGGCAGCTGGAGAATACAGTCATCGTCTTCACCAGTGATCACGGCGACTGCCTGGGCGATCATCACCAGGTGTACAAGTTCTCCTCACATTACGACAGTGTCGCCCGCGTGCCGCTGGTGCTGGCTGGCCCGGGCGTCGAAGCCCTGGGTGTACGCGATCCTCTAGTGGAATCCATCGACCTGGGACCGACGTTTCTGCAGATGGCGGGACTGGCGCCACTGGAGGGGGCCAGCGGTCGGGCGCTGCAGCCGCTGCTGTCTGGCGAGGACGCCGAATTGCACGACTGCGTATTCTCCGAACACGCCGCGCGCGTCATGGCGAGGACGACGGAGTGGAAGCTGGTGCTGTACCTGGGGCAGGACTACGGCGAGCTGTACGACCTGCGTGACGACCCGGACGAATTGAACAACCTGTACGACAATGCTGGCGCACAGGAGGCGCGCCGACTCATGGTGGAACATACGATGCACTGGTACGGCACGACACGAATGGTTCGCGCTACGGTTTAACCTCGCGGATACGTCCCCGCGCTGGCGCCATCACCGTGCCCAGGCGCTGCACGTACCGTACCTGCGCGCCGACGGTCTGGATCCCCGAGTTCGTCCAGTCGCGAATCTCTTCCCCGAAGAAGCGCTCGCCCCGTGTCACCGAGTAGGCCTGGGCGGCGATCGTGTAGCTCCGCTTCGGGTCGATGTCGGACTCGATGACCCGCAGCCCGCGGGGCCGCGACCGGTCGAAGGCATACCTGACACCGGCGATCTGCATGGGGCGTTCGTTGCCGTCGCGCAGATCGTGCTCGAGTATGGCCAGCAGCCGGGCGCCGGTGCGTTGGAAGGTGTAGAGTTCGTTGGGGAAATTCATGGTGAACAGATCGCGGATAGAGATCCGGTCCTGCTCCATGTCGGTGCGCATGCCACGGTTGTTCTGGAAGGCGACATCGGCCCCGGTAGCCGAGAGTATCGAATCGCAGAACCAGTTGCCCAGGCTCGAGTCCCAGAACCCGGTGGGGTAGTCCTCCCGGCTGAGATTCTCTCCCGCCCGCCCGACGAAACCCATCTCGTCCCAGTCGATGACGTCGGCTGCGGTCACCGTCCAGTTGCCGTTATCGTCTACCGCCACGCGGACCTCGCCGAAGTCCGGTTCGAGAGTGGCAACGCTCCCGCCATTGACGACGAGAGACCGGGACTCCGCGAGCCCCCTGAGCGGTCCCTGTGACATCAGCCGGAAAGCCCGCACGTTGTCGACCTCGACGTCGATACGCCCGTGGGACACCCGCGCCTCCACAGCCATCATGTAGGCCCACTTCTCCGGCCACTCGATCCGTACCCAGGGAGCCCGTGCCAGCCAGGGCAAATAGGCGCTCATGAAGACACGCCGGGGCTCGGTGAGTTGCACCTCGTGGGCTTCGAACCACTGTTCGCGGTTGTCACGACTGTCCCCGGCGACGAGCACCTCCGCCGCTGTCTCATCATGGGGGTTCGGTACCCGCCAGCGCAGCCCGAAGGGCGTGTTGCCGTTATAGCGAGGATCCGTCTCGGTGTCGCTCACTTTGACGCTGAAATCGAAATTGCCGCGACGTTGTGTGGCGCGCACGAGTACTCTGTGCCAACCGGAGGTCAGCGTGATGGGGACACGGTCGTTCGGCAGCCGATGGCGACGTCGCCCTTCGTAGGTGTGTATCTGTTCGCCGTCGAGCCAGACCGTCAGCCCCTCGTCGGAACCGAGCCACAGCTCGGCGGGCTCGTCGCGCGGTGCATGAAACTCTGCATAGGCCCAGACGACGCTGTGGGTCGGGTCGCCGAAGTGGGAATCGAGATCGATTCTGTCGTCGTGGAAGTAGACCGGCCCGGACCAGCCGTTCTCACCTGGCTGTGGCCGTGCCTCAGCAGACAGCGGCACGTCGTCGTCGAGCGGTATCGGACCATACAGCAGCCACGTGTGGTTTGACATGCCGTAGTGGCCGTACTCCCCGTTGGCGCCCCAGTCGGCAGGGTGCTTGATGAAGGGACGGGCAAGGCCAACTACATCCCCGAGGATCCGGATCCGTTCGAGCCGGCCCTCACCAAGGGCCTGGCGGCGCCCCAGCTGCAGGAATTCCATGTCGTCAGGGTTCATTCCCATCAGCCTTGCGGCCACGGCGTCGACGGCGAACAGGTCATCTCCGGCGAGTACCATGTTCATCCGTACAGGGTGTCCGCCATCGTCGACGATGCGTGCCATCTCCATACCGACGATGGCGTCCACCACGGCGAAGTCGACACTGGCCACACCGGCCAGATCGGTGATCGTTTCGTCGAGGGTGCGTGCCGTGTGCCACAGTCCGGGATTGCCGCTGCCGGGGGGCCAACCGGTGCTCTTTGACCAGCCGTACTTCAGGCCCGGACCGATGCCGATCAGGTTCTTGACGGCCACCGTCATGCCGACAGCGCCGGTGATCTTCATGACCGGCACGTCGATCATCACATCCGCGTCGACCACGGTGCGCGGTACCCAGTAGCTGGCGGCCACCAGTCCACCCCCGGGCGGGGTCACGGCCAACGCCTCGTCGTAGTTCAAGTCGACGAGGCGCAGATCGACACCGGCCAGATCGGCATCGTCGAGCAGGGCGCGGTAGCCAGCGGTGGCAAAGCCGTCACCGACCTCGACGAAGTCGGCCAGCTTGATTACGTCGGGTCGATCCGGTGGAATCCAGACGCCCCCCTCGGCGATGGTCAGACGGGCGTCTGGCGCCCACTCGTGGACAGCTTCCAGCAGCGCCTTGACGACGCGCCAGTCGGTGACGTCGCCCTGCTGGTGGTGGGCGTGCACGATGTTGACCTTGCACACGACATCGACGAGACCGTCCTCGCCAGGTTCGGCGGCGGCGAGCACGGCCTGCAGACCGCCCTGGTCCACGGCGCGGCGCACCATGGGGCGGATGTGGCTGGCGTACTCCAGCTGCGTGTCCGGAGCGACAGGCGACGGCAGCGACCGGTCGTCAGAGCGCACGATGGCGACGACAGGCGTCTGAGCGCCAACCGGGGTCAGAGACAATACCCCCAGCAGGGCCGCGACGAGCCAGCGCCGCGTCAGGATCACGGGATCAGCCCGCGTCGTACCCGACCAGCGAGCGCACCCAGATGTTGCGGAAGCGAACGGCGTCACCGTGATCCTGCAGCCGCAGACCGCCGACGTCGGGGTCGGGCGTCGAGTAGGTGCAGACGTTGCGGTGGCCCGTGGGGCCCATGGCCTCCTGACGATGGTGGAGCAGGACACCATTCTGCAGCACCGTGACCGACGCCGGGACGACGAGCCAGCCTTCGTCCCACGCGGGGGCCTCGAAGATGATGTCGTACACCTGCCACTGACCCGGCTGCCGGCAGGCGTTGACCAGGGGCGGGAACTGTCCGTAGATGGCGCCCGCCGTGCCATCGGCGTACGTGGGATTGTCGTAGCAGTCGAGAACCTGGATCTCGTATCCCGCGTTCTCCGGGCTGTTGTGCAGGAACACGCCGCTGTTGCCGCGTCCCTGGCTGTCACCTTCGACCTTCTCCGGACAGGCCCACTCCACGTGCAGCTGGCAATCCCCCCACTGCTTGAGAGTGCGGATGTCGCCGGTGCCTTTGACGACCTCCATGTAGCCGTTCTCCACCTTCCAGCCGGCATCGCTGCCGGGCTCCTTGGCGCTCTCCCACTCGGACAGGTCGCTGCCGTCGAAGAGGATCACAGCATCGGAGGGAGGCGCGCCCGGCGCCTCACCTGGCGTGATGATCGTTGGCTGCGGCCGCTGACTGTCGTGCACGCGGAAGGGTTGTCCGGGAATGAAGTCGGTGTCGTCATATCCTAAGGAAGCCATACCAGTCTTTCTCTTTCTCTGTGTGAAGCGTCAGGCCGCGCGGCGCAGAATACGCCCTGAGCGGCTGTCGGTGAGTCGGCCTTCGTACACGGCGGCGACGCCGTTGACGAGGACCGTGTCGATGCCGTGGGGATAGCGGTACGGATCGTCGAAGTCGGCGCCCTCGGCAATCCTCTCCGGATCGAAGATGACCACGTCCGCCCAGGCCCCCTCGCGCAGGACGCCACGGTCGGCCAGCCGGAAACGGGCGGCAGCGTGGCCGGTCAGCTTGTGCACTGCCTGTTCCCACGTCAGGGCGCCCTGCTCGCGGATGAACCGGCGCAGAAAGTAAGGAAACGCCGCATAGGATCGCGGATGGTGCCGGCCCTCCGCCAGTACACCTTCAGGGATCAGACTGAAACCGTCGGAGATGACCCCTCCTGTCTCGTGGCGAGCGATGTTGAGGAAGTCCTGCTCCGAGACATCTTCGGCCAGCATCCAGGGACGTGCCTCCTCCTCGATGAGGATGTCGAGCACGGCATCGTGGGGATCCTGGTCACGGATCCGTCCGATCTCGGCGAAGTCCTTGCCCGCCAGATGGGCATTGGCCTCGGCGCTGCCCAGCCAGATGCGATCCCAGGTTCCGTCTTTCACCAGGTTCCGTTTGCGACTGCCGCCACTCTCGGCCCCGTGAGTGAGTGTATCGACCTTGATCCTGTGGCGCATATCGGGATCGCGTAGACGGCCCAGCAGGGCCTTGTCACCGCCGTCGAGGGCCCAGGGCGGCAGCAGGGACTTGAGCGTCGTCGAGCCGATCGTGTAGGGGATGGCGTCACAACTGACGTCGACGCCGCCGGCGCGCACGGTGTCGATGGTGGCCAGCAGGTCGGCGGTGGCGCCGAGCATGGGGGAGCCGGGCTGCATGTGTGATACGTGAGCGGAGATACCCGCCCGCTGGCCGACTTCGATGACCTCACCCACGGCGTCGGCGATACCCAGCGTCTGGTTGCGGATGTGACTGGTGTAGAGACCACCGTAGCGTCCCACAACCTTACCCAGCTCGACCAGCTCATCGAGAGGGGCATACGGCCCCGGGGCATAAGCGAGACCGCTCGACAGACCCAGGGAGCCGTCTTCCATGGCCCGGGCCGTCAGCTGGCACATGCGCTCCATCTCGCCGGGGCGGGCAGCGCGGTCTTCCCAGCCCATGGCGGCGACGCGGATGTTGCCGTGTCCCACGAGGGTGGCAACGTTGGTGCCGATGCCCTGATCGTCGAGGCGCTCGAAGTACTCGTCGAAGCCGATCCAGTCGCAGACCAGACCGCGGGTCATGGTCGGATCCAGCGGGCCGTAGTAGGGTTCGTGATCGAGAGTGGGCGCCGCCGAGACACCACAGTTGCCGGCGATCTGAGTCGTGATGCCCTGCGCCAGGGAAGAGGACGCGCGGCCTTCGATCACGAGGGTCAGGTCGGAGTGGGTGTGCATGTCGATGAAGCCGGGGGCGACGAAGCGTTCGGAGGCATCGATGGTCTGCCTGGCGTCGACTGCGGACAAGTCTCCTACAGCGACGACTCGACCCTCCTGGATCCCCACGTCCGCGGACAGGGCGGGGGCGCCGGTGCCGTCGAGGACGCGGCCATTGCACAGGACAAGGTCGTACATGAGAGGCTAGGATAGAAGTGCGGGTGTACGGCGGCAAGGTTGTCGACGGCCGGCGGATTCTCGACCTTGGACGGCCCATGGTGAAGAAGATCCTGCTCGACATCCACATCTACCTGAGCCTGCTGTGTGCCGGCTACATGGTCATCTACGGCGTCAGCGGACTGGCCTTCAATCACCACATCCGTCCAGCGGAGAGCGACGGGATCGTGTGGGAGACGACGATCGACGTGCCGACGGCCGATAAGGACCAGGTGCTGGCAGAGGCCGTGCGCGACCGGCTGGAACTGATGGGCTGGGTGCCGTTCTGGCGGCTGTCGCATCCGCAGCCCGACGAGTTCGTCTTCTTCATCAACAGGCCTGCCCGGGAGTACCGGGTTCGGTTGAACCAGTTGACGGGGCACGTGGGGGTCAGCGAGACCAGCCGTGGGGTGCTGGGGGCCATCATCGGCCTGCACGGGCTGCAGAGCATGCCCAACTCCCGGTGGGCTGCTACCTGGGCCGTGTACACCGAGATTTCCATCTGGGCCGTCGTGTTTTCCGTGGTCAGCGGCATCTGGTTCTGGTGGCTGCGGCCGGCGTGCCGTTCCTCGGGATGGTGGCTGCTGGGACTGGGTTCGGGCGGATCGATCCTCCTCATGCTCTACGTCGTCGGCTGATGTACAGGCTCGTCCGCACCGTGCACCTGTACTCGGGCCTGGTCCTGGCCGCCGGTCTGTTCATGTACGCGTTCACCGGATTCGTCATGTCCCACCAGAGCTGGTTCCCTGGTGGCAAGAGTCACAAGACGACGCAGGATCTCACCTCCGTTACGGCACTGACGATGGCGCCGGGGCTGTCACCGGAGCAGGCGGCGACTTGGCAGGAACGACTGGGAGACGAGTTGGGCCTGCACGGCAGGCCGGGCAACCGGCATCGCGATGAAGACGGCACCTGGATCTTCGAGTATCACCGTCCGGGGACCAACGAGAAACTGAGACTGCGCCCCGGCCACCGGGAGGTGACTCTCACCGTCGAGGCGGCAGGATTTGCCGGCATCATGAATCGCCTCCACCACTTTCACGGGTACGATGGCGGTGGTCGCTTTTTCGTCTGGGGTCTGTTCGTCGACCTGGCCAGCCTGGCGATGATTCTGTTTCCCCTCACGGGGATCTACCTGTGGTTCACCCTCAAGCAGGATCGTCGTCTCGGTTGGATCATACTGGGAGCGAGCACGCTCTACGGTGTCGGGTCGATCCTGTACCTGGTCCTGGGGCGATGACGTCGGCCTCGCTGGTCGGCAACGACGTGGTCGATCTGCGTGACCCGGACATTGCCCGGCACCACGAGCGCTCGCGCTTCGTCGCCCGCGTGTGCACTCCCGATGAAGTCGCCCGGGTTGCCGCCAGCGATGACCCGCACCGCGTGCTGTGGACGCTGTTCGCGGCGAAAGAGGCCGGCTTCAAGGTGGTGGCCAAACTGACGCCGGGGATCGCCTTCTCGCCGCGGCGGTTTGCTGTGGACGACCAGCAGACCACCGTCACCCACGACGACGTGCGGCTATGGCTGCGAGTGACGCAGGCAGAGGACTGGGTACACGCCATGGCTGGCCAGAAAAGCGGCGAGCCGTTGTGGGCGGTGGAGCGTCGCGGGCCGGAGGTGGCGCAGAGCACTGCCGTGCGGGAACTGGCGAAACGGGTCGCCGCAGAACACCTGCGGCTGGATCCGGCCGGGCTGTCGGTGGAGCGCCGCGAGGATCAGCGGTTTCGCGACGGCCTGGGGCCTCCGTGCCTGGTCCATGGAGCGGACGGCACGCCCATCGATCTGGATCTGAGTCTGTCCCACGACGGGCCGTGGGTGGCCTGCGCCCTACTCCTCAACAGAGCACCAGCTCAGCCCGACTGAAGCTCCTGCCGAACCTGTTTCTCCTGCTCGGCAAGCTGAGCCACCTCTTCGAGTACGCGTCGTCCCACCTGCATCTGGTGGCGCAGCAGGCGCGGGTCCTCGTCGTTGAAATCGGACACATCTACGGGCTCGCCGAAGACGATGATGATCGGTTCCCTACCGGCGATGTTGCACTTGATCTCGTGGAGGGCGTCGTTGCTCAAGCCCCGGATGAACACGGGGATCACCACCGGCTTTGCCTGCAGAACGACCTTGCCGAACCCGGGCTCGGCGGAGAGCAGCTCGTAGGGGTCCGGTCCCTTGCCCCGGGTGCCTTCCGGGTGAATGCCCACCAGCGTCCCGGGGGACTGCAGTTCATGGGAGAGAAACTCGAGGCCCGCCCGGGTCACGCCGCGCTTGGGGCGTGGGCGGAAGACCGGTGGAAACATCGTCGCCGAGGTGGCAAAAGCGTTGAGGAAGACGCCCACGGGATGATCATAGAAGAACTCGGAGCGCACGGGAAAGTAGAACCGCGGCCAGCGGTTCGTCGCCTGGTAGATGCTGCAGGCGATGATGAACTGATCGAAGAAGCTGCGGTGGTTGGACGCGATCAGCACCCCCCGGTCGGTGGGCATGTCGACCAGGCGGTCGAGGCCGACGGTGTGCAGACGCCGGGATGTGGCGAGCCACTGGATCCAGCGACGGTGGATCCGGGTGTTGATCCAGTGCGAGAGGGGGTGCAGCGGTGAGGCGTTGAGCCACCGGGCAAAGAGCAGCGCCCGGCGCTCGATGCCGCTCAGGCTGGCCAGTTCTTCGGCCGGGACGTGCAGCCGGCTGTCACTGGCGCCTGAGTCGGTCATCGTCTATTGCAGGGAGGTGATCTGCCCGTGTTTCAGCTGGTGGCGGCGACGATCAGCTTGACGGCGTCACCGACGGTGCCCACCTGGTCGGCGTCGTCATCGGAGACCTCGATGTCGAAGGAGTCTTCGATCTCGAGCACGATGTCGACGAGGCGGGCGGAATTCACTTCGAGGTCCTTCTGTAGCGAGGTTTCGAGAGCGATGCTGCCGAGGGCCTCTTCGTTCTTGGCAAAGGGCTTGAGGATCTCGACGACTTTATCGAAGACTTCCTGGTTCTCCATTGGGCAGTCCTTGTCGGGTGGGGTGTAGTCGCAGTCGCGACGGTGAAGTTAGTCGTATTTGCGCAGCATGATGCAACCGTTCACATCACCGAAGCCAAAGCTGGCCTTGGCGATAACCTTCAGATCCGGCAGGTCGATCGTGTCGTGTACTACGGCGCCGGCATACTCCTCCAGCTCGGGATGCAGATCCTCGCAGTTGACGGAGCCGTGAACGAAGCCGTAGTGCAACTCGAGTACGGAGGCGACACACTCCAGACCGCCGGCGGCACCAAGGCCATGGCCGATGAGCGACTTGGTCGAGTGGATGTGGGGCATGTCACCCGGCTCTCTCTCGAGAGCCCTGGACCAGTTGTTGACCTCGTGAGGATCGGCAAAGGTGGCGGTGAGATGGCCGTTGATGGCGTCTACTTCTGTGCCGGCTATACCGGCGTCGGTCAGGGCACCGCGAATGCAGCGCTGGACGCTCACAGGGTTGGGTGCCGTCATGCTGCCGCCCTGGCGGTGACCGCCGCAGTTGAGGGAGCCGCCCAGTACCTCGGCGTAGATGCGGGCGCCACGGGCTCTGGCCGCCTCGAGTTCTTCGAGCATCAGCACACCCGCGCCCGAGCCGGGTACGAAGCCCGCCGCCGAGGCACTCAGCGGGCGCGAAGCCGCTCCGGGATCGTCGTTCTTCGTCCGGTTGAGGACGCGCATGGCGTCGAAGCCGGCCCAGATGTAATGCGAGTGACCTTCGGAGCCGCCGGCGAGCATGCGTACCGCATGACCGTCGCGGATGCGTTCGGTGGCCTGGATGATGGCCTCCGTGCCGGTATTGCAGGCGCTGGAGTTGGTGCTCACCTGATTGCCGAGGGCGAGTTTGCCGGCGACGCGGGCACTGTTGCCGCTCGACATGATCTGCTCGACCATCGTGCTGCCAAGACGGCGCACCTTGCCGGCGTCCGTGCGCGGGCCCAGGGTTTCGCTGATGGTGTCGATGCCGCCGATGCCGGTGCCGATGATGGCCCCCGTGTCCCAGTTCGCTTCCGCGTCGAGGTCCGGGACCTCGAAACCCGCGTCCTTCCAGGCGTCGATGGCGCCGATGACGGCGTAGATCATGTTGGCGTTCATGGCAAACAGCTCTTCGTCGGACAGGTACTCGCCCTGGAACTGTTCGACGTCCTGCGGGATGCCGCCCACCTGGCAGGCAAACTTCAACTCCGCCAGACGTTCATGGTGGCGGATGCCGCTGCGCCCCTCGCGAAGCGCCGCGCTGAATTCGTCGAGACCGTGTCCGTTCGGCGCCAGTACGCCCAGGCCGGTGATGACGACACGCCGTTCAGTCTTGCTCAAGGGGAACTCCCATACCGGAAACAGTGCCACCGGCAACGTAGGTGCCGTCGGCGAGTGTCAATTGGACTTTCGATTTCAGCTTGCGTCGCCGCCAGAACAGCTTCTCCGCAGTCACTCGGACGGTGGCCTCGGGGTGCACGACACGAGCAAACTCGACGTCGGCGTCAGTGAACAGCGTGATCGTCCTGGCCACGTCCTCCCGGGGCATCTCCAGCCCCATCAGGTGGATGCCCATAGCCACCAGACCCGTCTGACACATGGTCTCGATGAGGATGACCCCGGGCGTCACGGGATTGCCGGGGAAGTGACCCTCATAGAAGGTCTCGTCGGCGCGAAAGGTGTATTCGCCCACAGCCGTCGATTCGTTCATCTCGACGAGGCGGTCGATGAAGCGGAAGGGGCGTTGTTGCGGGATCAGGTCGAGAACCTGTTGAGGGGTCAACATGCGGTCTCAGTCCCCCCGATCCATGATGCCGCCGACGCTGTTCTGTGACTGCGCCGGGTAGTCGGGGTAGTCGATGCCGAGGAACATGCCCACCTTGGCATCTTTCACAGTGTAAATATGCTCGCCATCGACAAGAACCTTCGCCGTGCCGATGGAGACAGCTGAACCGGAATCCTTCAACTGGGAGAACCGACGGATATCGACCTCATAACGAACGACTTTGTTGTACGGCCGGATCTGGCCGGTAAATTCCACCTCTTTGCAGCCGAGAGCGCGGCCCGAACCGGGGGCGCCGTTGGCCGCAGTGTAGAGGCCGACCAGCTGCCAGATCGCATCGACGCCCAGGCAACCGGGCTGTACCGGGTCGTTGCGGAAGTGGCAGTGAAAGAACCAGTCTGCCACGTTGATGTCCTGCTCGCCGACGATGCGACCGCGGGACCCACGGCGCTCCAGTTCTACTACGCGCGAGAGCATCAGCATGGGGGGCGCCGGCAGGCGAATGGACTCGTTCGGAGCGTCCACTATGAGGTTGCCCTGCGACAGGCCGAGGAGTTCCTCGTAGGTGAAGTGTTCCCGCTGGATGAATTCCGCGTAGCGCATCGTCTACCCCACGTCTATACAGAGACTGGACCAGGTCAATCCAGATCCGACGACGACCATGATCACGCTGTCGCCATCGGCCAGTTCGTCCCAGTGTTGAGAAAGAACACAAGGAGCCCCCGCGGCTCCTGTGTTGCCGTAGTCGGCCACGTTGTACCAGTGCTCACTGTCCTTGAGTCCGAGCCGGCTGGCGACACTTTGCAGCATCGCCAGGTTCGCCTGGTGGCCGATAAAATGCAGTCTCCCTCTCCGTTCGGCGAGACGCTCACGGGTGCCGCTCTCGAGTGCCCGGGCGCAGGACAGCGTGGTCTTGATGGCAAAGCGCTGCACGGCGTTGCCGTCCTGGTGGAAGTGGCCGAACCTGGGGATACATACCGCCTCCCAACGAGCCGAATCGGCGGCGATGCTCGTGTCACGCACGCGCAGCCTTGACGGCTCACTTACAGACACCACAGCGGCACTGGTCCCATCACCCCAAAGCACCGCCGTGCGTCGATCCGAATAGTCGATCGCTGGCGTCGTGTTCTCAGGATTGATGACCAGGATGTATGGCGGCAGCCCGGACATGGAGCCCAGAAAGTGCAGTTGGGCTCCGAAGGTAGAGCAGGCCGAGTTGATATCGATGCCAGGGGCGGCGATACCCATGGAGCCGGCGATCCGGGAGGCCTCACAAGGGATGGCCATGTCCGGATAACATCCACCGGCGATGACCATGCCGATCTCATCCCGGCTGATCCCGGCCCGTTCGAGGGCCATATCAGCGGCGACAGCGGCCGTCTGCCGGCTATCGACTTCGGCCGCCTCCTGCCCCTGACGCGGGTCCTGGTTCTTCGTTTCGCGTATATAGTCCAGAGGCAGAACGGTGCGACGGGAGTGGATGCCGACACGCTCGAGGATCCATTCGTCGTTCGTGCCGATATCGAGAGCTTCGAGAAAGGTGTTGTCGATGATATTTCCGGGATGGTAGTGCCCCATACCGTGGATGTAGAGAGTGCCCAAGATCGCTACCCCGAAATGCGCTCGCCGCCATCGACACGCAACACGGTGCCGTTGACCCACCGGGCTTCATCGGTGCACAGCAGGCAGATGAAATCGGCCACTTCTTCTGCCGTGGTCAGGCGTCCGAAGGGATTGCGCAGCGCGGCGGCGGCTTTCATATGGGCGCTGCCCGGGATCAGACGGAGGGCGGCCGAGTCGGTGACGCCAGCCTGCACGACGTTGGCGCGAATTCCGTAGGGGGCGTACTCGACGGCGATGGCGCGGGACACGGACTCCAGGGCGCACTTGGCGGCAGCCACAGCGGCGTACCCGCGCAAGGCCACTTCGTTGCCCTCACTCGTCATCGACAGCACGCGGGCGTCGTCGGCAAACAGACCCGCATCGAATACCGTTTGCACCCAGGTCGAAAGGCTCGTGCCCATGCTGTAGACGGTGCGGGCGAAATCCTCATCCTCGAGACGTACGCTGGTGTCGTAGGAAGGGGGCGGAGCCAGAGGGCCGAGGGCTCCCGCCTGCGTCTCGTCGCCGTTCTCGAAAACCGACTGCAACGCCTCGGTCAGCTGTTCGGCGCCGACGCCGAGGCGTTCGGCCAGCTTCTCACGGGCACGGGCGCCGGCGTCGCCATGGCCGGGGTCCAGGGGAGCCAGCAGGCGCAGATTGCCGAAGGCGATGGAGTGCATCAGCATCCGAATGCGCCCACCGCTGACCAGGCGCTCGCTCAGATCCCCCATTACGGTGTCCCGGCCCTCGTCCGAGAGAGCGTCGAGATTGAAGGCGACGAAATCACCGGCACAGGCCCGGATCTCATCGAATCCAGGTTCGATCCCCTTCATTGCACCGCGACGGTCTCTGTGGACGACGGCGACGGACATGCCGTGTCGGGCCACCTTCTTGGCCGTGGCCAGGCCGAAACCGCTGGAGCCGCCCAGGATCAGGGCCCACTGCTGGCTGTCGAAACAGATGCTCACCGGAGACCACTCAGTCGTTTGGAAAGGGGAGACCCGCCGCCCTGAGGGCGGCCGTCCAGTCGGCGTACGAACCGATAAAAATGTGGCTCATCCCGGGGACTGTCAAAAGGGATCGTACGGGGACTGCCGGGCAGACGCCTGTCTCTGCTCAGACCCTGTAGCGCTTGCGACGGCCGAAGGCGTCGTCGTCGTCATCTTCGGGAGAGGTCTTGTCCTCTTCGGCCATGTCCTTGCGCTCGAGTTCCAGGCGCATCTCCGTGAGCTGCTCGTGGTACCCACCCAACCTCTCGTACAGCGGAGTCAACATCTCCACCTCGGCCTGCAACTGGGTGATGGCGGCCTTCTTGGTGGTGATCTCCTTGCGCAGTTTCTCGAGGGCTTTCTCGGCCCGGGACATGGTGCGCTCGAGTTTGCGCCGGTCCGGCAGGAACCTGACCACTACACTGACGCCGAAAGCGGCACACAAGGCGACCAGCAGACAGGAGATGACGGGCAGCGAGAAGAGAACGTCGACCATACAACTACGCTAATAGCAGACGAGGATCTGGAACATCCGTACTAGTACGGACACGAAAAGACACAAAAAGGGGAGGCATCGCTGACGATGCCCCCCCCGGTACGTCCGCTTCGAAACTAGCGCCGGGCGATCAGATCATCTACAACAGCCGGATCGGCCAACGTGCTGGTATCGCCGATCGTACCCATGTCGTTTTCGGCGATCTTGCGCAGAATCCGTCGCATGATCTTGCCCGAGCGCGTCTTCGGTAAGCCCGGGGCCCAGTGGATGACATCAGGCGTGGCGATGGGTCCGATGACGGTGCGGACCTGCTTCATGAGCTCGGTCTTCAGCTCGTCAGTGTACTCCTGGCCACCATTCAGGGTGACGTAGGCGTAGATGCCCTGACCCTTCACTTCGTGCGGGAAGCCGACGACGGCGGCCTCGGCGACCTTGCCGTGCAGCACCAGCGCACTCTCGACCTCGGCGGTGCCCATACGGTGCCCGGAGACGTTGATCACGTCATCGACGCGTCCAGTGATCCAGTAATAGCCGTCCTCATCCCGGCGACAGCCGTCACCGGTGAAGTAGTAGCCTTTGTACTGCTGGAAGTAGGTCTCCTCAAACCGCTTGTGATCACCGTAGATGGTGCGCATCTGGCCCGGCCAGGGGGCCTCCATGGCGAGCACGCCGGCCACGTCGTTGCCCTCGATGACGGTCCCTTTCTCGGGTTCGAGGACGACGGGTTTGATGCCGAAGAATGGGAAGGTCGCCGACCCCGGCTTCAACGCCGTGGCACCAGGCAGCGGCGTGATGAGGATGCCACCCGTCTCCGTCTGCCACCAGGTGTCGACGACGGGGCAGCGTTCCTTGCCGGCATTCCTGTGGTACCAGCGCCAGGCCTCGGGATTGATCGGCTCACCCACGGAGCCGAGTACCCGCAGTGAAGGCATCTCGTATTTGGCTGGCCACTCCTCTCCGGAGGCAGCGATAGCCCGGATGGCGGTGGGCGCCGTGTAGAACTGGTTGACCTTCCACTTTTCGATGATCTGCCAGTAACGGTCCGGATTTGGGAAGGTGGGAATGCCCTCGAACATCATGGTGGTGGCGCCGTTGGCCAGCGGGCCATAGACGATGTAGGAGTGCCCTGTCACCCAGCCGATATCCGCGGCGCAGAAGTAGATGTCGCCGTCGTGGTAATCGAAAACGTACTTGTGAGTCGCGGCGGTGTACACCATGTAGCCACCGACACTATGTTGCACGCCTTTTGGCTTCCCCGTCGACCCGGACGTGTAGAGAATGAACAGCGGATCCTCCGCCTCCATCTCCTCGCAGGGACAGTCGGCGGACGCGTCGGCCATGACCTCGTGCCACCAGAGATCGCGGCCCTCCTTCATGTTCACGGCAAACACGCCTTCGGCTTTTTCGCGCTCGACGACGATGCAGGTCGCTACCGGCTTGCCCATCTCCTTCTCAGCTGCAGCCATGGCCTCGTCGGCGTTCGGCTTGAGCAGCACCGGCTTGTCGCCGCGGTGGTTGCCGTTGCAGGTGATCAGGGTCGTACAGGTGGCGTCCGAGATGCGGTCGGCCAGGGCATCGGCGGAGAAGCCGCCGAAGACGATCGAGTGGATGGCGCCGATGCGGGCGCAGGCGAGCATGGCCACCGCCAGCTCGGGGATCATGGGCATGTAGATCGACACGCGGTCACCCCGGGTGACGCCGCGTGCCTTGAGGACGTTGGCGAACTTGCAGACCTGCTCGTGCAGCTGGCGGTAGGTGAGGGTGCTGTCCTCGTCGGGGCGATTGCCCTCCCAGATGATGGCCGTCTGATCGGCGCGATCGGCCAGGTGCCGGTCGAGGCAGTTGTAGACGATGTTGGTGCGACCGCCATCAAACCACTTGATCGAGATCGGGCCCTTCGTCATGTCGTAGTTGTAGTCGCTGACGGTGTGCCACTTCTCGAACCAGTGGAACCCTTCGGCCTGCTCAGCCCAGAAGGCATCGCTGTCAGCTACCGACCGCCCATACTCCTCCAAGTAGGCTTCATGGCTGCCGATGTGGGCTTTGCCGCTGAATGCCTGGGGTGGCGAGTAGACTTCGTCCGTACTCATGGGGAGATCACTCCTTCTCGTTGAACGTGCTGGTCGTGTCGTCGGATAATATCCCAAAAAGACCGTATCAGGAAAACCGCCTCAGCCGCAACCACATCAGACCCACGAGGGTTTTGGCGTCCGTGATCCGGTGGTCGTCCAGCGCGCGCCAGACATCGTCCTCGGCCATTTCGATGATCTCAATGTCCTCACCCTCATGGGCCAGGCCGCCTCCTTCGTCTACCCGCATCGCCGAGTTGACGGCAGCATAGTAGAGGAAGATGCGCTCAGAGGAGCCTCCAGGGGTCAGGTAGAACGCACCCAAGGATTCCAGCTCGTTCACATGGTATCCGGCCTCTTCCCGGGCCTCGGCGCGGGCCACGTGCTCCGGCTCGCGCCCTGCCTCGATCACACCGGCCACAAGCTCCAGGGTCCAGCCTGGCCCATGCTCCCAGGTGGGATAGCGAAACTGTCGCACGAGAGTGACCACTTGTCGATCCGGATCGTGGAGCAGGATGGCGGCGCCGTCGCCGCGCTCCAGGCTCATCCGGGACATGGGTTCGCTCATGCTGCCGTCGAGCCGTTCGTGTCGCAGCACGACCTCCTCCAGCCGGAAGAAACCATCGGCGAGCAATTGGCGGGACTGTATGTCGACACGTCTGTTCATGTGGTCAGCACTCCGGTTCGAGCGGTCACGCAGGCGGGCAAATAGGCTATGTTTCCCAGGAAAGGACGTCGAATGTGTCGCCGCAACGAAATCCTCTCCTACCTTGCCGCCATCTGTCTGTGGCTGCCGCCTGTTGCCGCCTCAGCCCTGACAGCAAAGCAGATGGTGGCGCAGGCCGACTCCCAGATGCGCGGTTCGACAGCTACCGGCGTCTACGAGATGACGATCGTGCATCCCGACTGGCGGCGCGATCTGCGGTTGCGGTTCTGGGAGGACGTCGATTCGGAGCGCGCCTTTGTCCGGGTCCTGTCGCCACCGCGCGAAGCCGGCTCGGCATCGTTGAAGCTCGGCAATGAGATGTGGAGCTACCTGCCGAGCGTCGAGCGCAGCATGAAGATCCCCTCGTCCATGATGTCGCAGAGCTGGATGGGTTCAGACCTGACGAACGAGGACATCGTCAACGGCGAACACTACATCGATCTCTACGACCATGCGGTCACCGACACCACCGAGGTAGCTGGCACCGTCGTCTATGAGATCACGTCGACGCCGCGTGCCGACGCGGCCGTAGTCTGGGGTCAGATTCTCTACTACGCGCGCCGCGAGGATTTTCTGCCCGTCCGGCAGGTATTTCTGGATGAAGACGGACAGCACATCCGGCGCATGGACTTCAGCGACTTCAAGGTGGTAGGCAAGCGTACGATTCCGACGCGTTACATCGTCACGCCTCTGACCGAAGAGGCGGACGGCCGCCAGACGACGCTGCTGATTCGCCAGATGCGCTTCGACGAGCCGATTCCGGCCGATACCTTCACGCGCCGGAACCTCGAGCGACCGCGTTGACCTGGCTGCCCGCCATGGCCTGGCGCAACCTGTGGCGCAACACGAGGCGCACCATCCTTACCATTCTGGCCATCACCTTCGCCCTGGGGCTGACGGTATTCACCCGCGGCCTGCAATTCGGCACGTACGCGCAGACCATCGACTACAATGTGCGCCTCGGAATCGGCCACCTGCAGCTGCAGCACGCCGACTACTGGGACGAGCAGACACTGGGCAACACCTGCGTTGTGACTTCAGAGAAGCTGGGGCGTCTCGAAGCTCTGCCTGGCGTCACCGCCGTGTCGCCGAAACTGGCAACCGAGGCGCTCGTGGCGATCGGTGAAGACGCCTCCTCCGGGGCCCGACTGGAAGGTGTCGTGCCATCGCGCGAGGCCCTGTTGTCGAAGGTGCCGCAAGACATGGTCGACGGTGCCTGGCTCACGGACGAGGACAGCCATGGGGCGGTGCTCGGCGCCGTCCTGGCGCGAAACCTGGGGGCGGCGGTGGGAGACACCCTCGTCTACTTCACCCAGGGCAGACACGGAGCCACGGCGGCGGGACTGTACACCGTGCGCGGCGTGTTTGCCACCGGCGATCAGGGACTCGACGCCTTCGTCGTCTATCTGCCTCTGAACGTGTTGCAGGACCAGCTCTGGGCGGATGATCGCCTGACGTCGGTGAATGTCCGTCTCGTCGATGCCCATCACGTGGACGAGGCAGCGGCGGCAGTACGTGAACAGCTGGTCGAGGGTCCGCTGGCCGTGCTGACCTACCGCGAGCTCATTCCCGATATCATGTCGAGTATCGCCTTCGACAAGGCGTCGGGAGCGGTATTCCTGATCCTGCTGCTCATCATCGCCGGCTTCGGTATCCTCGAGACGATCCTGATGAGCGTCATGGAGCGCTTTCACGAGTTCGGCGTGATGGGCGCCGTCGGTATGCATCGGCGTTCGATCGCGGGACTCATCCTGCTCGAGGCCGGTTTCGTCGGCCTCGTCGGCGCGGTGGCCGGCAACGTCGTCGGACTGGCGGCCAACCTGTGGCTGCGCCGCTACCCGATCACCCTCGAGTCCCTCGGTGAGATGTACCAGGAATACGGCTTCGCACCGGAGCTGGCCGCCCTCGTCGATCTCGGTGACCAGGCGCTGTGGTCGGCCGTGGTGCTGGCCATGACGCTCACCGTGGCCGTATGGCCCGCCGTCGTGGCGGCGCGTTTCCGGCCCGTCGATGCGATTCGGATGGGATGACGGGCCTCTTCGCCAGCACGGCCTGGCGCAACGTGTTCCGCAACCGGTGGCGGTCCCTCATCGTCGTGGCCGCCGTGGCCATCGGCGTCGCCGGCTCGCTGTTCGTCATCCTGTTCTCGGCCGGCATGATGGGACAGATGGTGACGGCCGTCGTGCGCGGTGCCGGACACCTGCAGATCGAACACCCGGGGTTTGCCGACAATCCCGGGGTCTACCGCTGCATCGATGCCGCCGCGGATGTCATCACCGCCGTCGAGGCGGATCCCGACACACGTCGCTGGGCGCCGCGGGTCATTTCCGGGGGTCTGGCGCGCAGCGCCACGGCCTCGGCCGGGGTCCGCATCCAGGGAGTCGAAGCAGGACGGGAGGCGGAGATGACCGGCGTCAGGGAAAGGATCGTCGAGGGACACTGGCTCACGGGTGAGAGCTCCTCCCGCCGCCGCGAGATCGTCATCGGTACGAAGCTGGCGGCCAAACTGCGTGCCGGCCTGGGGTACAAGGTGGTACTTACGGCCCAGGCCCGGGCCGGTGAACGGGAGCAGGAGGGTACGGAGATGACATCAGGGGTCTACCGCGTCGTCGGCATCTTCCGTATGCCGAGCGAGGCGATGAACAAGGCCATCGTGTTTCTCAATGTGGAAGACGCCCAGGTCCTGCTCGGCATGGGTGAGGATCTGTCCCAGGTTGCGGTCATGCTTGCCACCGACGAATCGGGACAGGCGCAGACCCGTCTGGCCGGGGCACTGGCGCGTGAGGGCTACGTGGTCCGCACCTGGCAGGACGGCAACCGGACGCTTGTGCAGATGGTGGATCTCTTCGAGGCCACGATTCTCATCTACGTGGTCATCATCTTTCTCGGCGCCGCCTTCGGCATCATCAACACGATGCTGATGGCCGTGTTCGAGCGCACCCGGGAACTGGGGATTCTGCGGGCCGTCGGCACCGGTCGGTGGATGCTGTTTCGCCTGGTGATCTACGAAGCCCTGTTCATCAGTATTCTGGGTACTATCGCCGGCATCTGCCTCATGGCAGCGCTGCATGCGGTATGGCTGCGCCACGGTCTGGATCTCTCGATGTTTGCCGAGAGTCTTTCGCTCTTCGGCTCAGACGCCATCATCGTGCCGACGTGGCAGCCGGACCTGTGCGCCCAGGCCGTGGCCGTGGTCCTCGTGATGGGAATGCTCAGCGCCCTGTGGCCGGCGGTGCGGGCCTCCCGCGTGCAGCCGGCGGAGGCGATGCGTCGTGGCTGATACACAGATCAACACACCGATCGTCGATGTCGCCGCCGTGCACAAGACGTACATCTCCGGCGATGATGTGCGCACCCACGCCCTGCGCGGCATCGACCTACTGGTGGAGGCGGGGGAATTCACCGCCATCGCCGGTCCCTCCGGCTCCGGCAAGACCACACTGCTGAACCTGATCGGCTGCCTCGACGTGCCCGACAGCGGACGGGTCCGCGTCGACGGTCGCGATGTCGGCACCATGTCCGAGGGCGAGCGGTCTACCCTTCGTCGGGAACGGATCGGTTTCATCTTCCAGGCTTACAACCTCGTACCGGTGCTGACGGCACTGGAGAACGTCGAGTTCGTCATGCTGCTGCAGGGCCGGTCGCAGGGGGAGCGTCGCGAGCGGTCCGCCGCCATCCTCGCCGATGTCGGTCTCGGTGACTACCTGCACCGGCGGCCGGCGCAGATGTCGGGTGGGCAGCAGCAGCGGATCGCTGTCGCCCGGGCGATCGCCGCCGAACCCGCCCTCGTGCTGGCCGACGAGCCGACGGCGAATCTGGACTCGGATACCGGGTCGTCGCTGCTCGACTTGATGCGGGAGATGAACGACAGGCTGGGTATCACCTTCCTGTTCTCCACCCACGACAGCGTGGTCATGGAGCGCGCCCGCCGCCTCGTGCAACTGCGCGACGGTACCGTCGTCGGTGACGAACGTCGGGATTAGCCCAGCTTCGAACCGGCCGGTCTCATGGGTCGCCTGGTTCCTGCTTCTCGGCAGCGTCGTCGGGGCCAGCGGCGTGTCGTGGGACCACGCCCTGCGAGGTTACGTCAAGGACTCCGCCAGCCTGGAGTCGCAGCCACGGGAGTGGGCCAACACCGGGCGGCTGCGGGGCAAACTCCGCTGGTTCGCCACCCCACGATGGACGGTGGGCGTCGATGCCGAGCTGGCGCTGGCCGCCGGCTCCCTGATAGACAATGACATCGTGCGTCGCGCTTTCGCCAGGGGCGCGGCCGCCGAGCAGTGGGGCGACCTGACACAGGTGCTCGTCGACCGGGACGACCTTGTCGCCCGTCATACCATCGACAGGCTGTACGGGCAGTACTACGGTCGCCGCGTGGTCATTACCGCTGGGCGTCAGCGCGTCGCCTGGGGCGTATCCGAGATATTCCGACCCCTGGACCAGTTTGCTCCCTTCGCCCCGGCCGAGTTTGACAGGGACGAACGCCCCGGGATCGACGCGGTGCGGGTCAGTGTGCCGCTGGGTCGTCTGTCCAGCGTCGAGGCGATCCACGACCCGGGTGGAGATCGCACCGGCGCTCGTCTACGGACCCATGCAGGAGGGTATGACGCCGGTGTCGTCGTCGGTCATTTCCGGCGAGGCCTGTCGGCGGGCGGTTCCGTCGCTGGCGACGTGGGGGAGACCGGCCTTCGTGGCGAGATGCTCTTCGAGGGGTTCGACGATGTGCGGGCCACCCTCGGCGCGGCGCACGGGTGGGCCTGGCACAACGTGGCTCTGTCCGCCGAAATTCACTTCGACGGATCCGGCTCGTCAGACCCCGCCGGCTACGACTGGCTCGGCCTGGTGCGCGGGCATCGACTCACCCTGGCGCGGCGGTACGCAGCGATCACGGCGACGGGGCTGGCCCATCCGCTGTTGAGACTGGCGATCACGGGTCTGGCCAACATCGACGACGGCTCCCGGTTACTACAGCCGACACTGTTCTGGGACGCTGGTCAGAGCCTTGACGTCCGCCTCGCTGCCCAGTGGTATGCCGGGGCAGCCGACTCGGAGCTCGGGAGCCGCAGCGACGGCCTGCTCGCCATTCTCACCAGGCACTTCTGAGACGCCTCTGTCGCATACGCACGGAGGAAGTCGCGACCGCCATGTCCCGCCGCCGGCCTGCCACCGGGTAACCGTGCCGCGGCACGGATGGCACGCACGTTGCATGGGACGGTCAACGGCTGCGGACGCCGCGGGGCGCGGAGTCAATGGCTGGGAGGAGGAGGGACATGCTGGGTACGGGATTTATCAAGGGCATCATCCCCGCTCTGGTATCCCCGATGCATGCAGACGGTCAACTCGACGAGCAGGGGTTTCGGCAGTTGATCGACCACCTGATCGCGCAGGGAGTTCACGGCATTTTCACCGTGGGCACGGCTGGCGAGTTCTGGGCCCTGTCGGTGGCGGAGAAGAAGCAGATCTTCGAATGGAGCGTCGATCACGTTGCCGGGCGGGTGCCGGTGTATGCGGGAACCTGTGCCAATACGACAACGGAGGCCGTGCAGCTGGCACGAGAGGCCGAGAAGGCCGGTGCTGACGCCCTGTCGGTGCTGACGCCTCTCTTCATCGCGCCGAGCGATGAGGAGATGTATCGATACTACCGCGCCATCGCTGATGCTGTCGATCTGCCGGTGCTGCTCTACACCAATCCGGATCGAACGGGAAACGATCTGTCGCCGACCCTCGTCGAGCGCCTGGCCACCGAAGTCGATCATATCGCCGGGATCAAGGATAGCTCCGGCAACTTCTCGCAGACGGCGGAGTACCTGCGGCGCACACCGGATGACTTCCGCGTGCTCATGGGCCGCGACACTCTGATCTATGCCGCCTTGGCGCAGGGTGCGGTCGGCGCCATCGCCGCCAGTGCCAATCTGGCACCGGAACTGAGTGTGGGGATCTACGAGCGGCATGCGGCCGGCGATCTGGCCGGTGCCATCGAGTATCAGCGCCGCCTGGCACCCCTGCGCCAGGCTTTTTCTCTTGGCACCTTTCCCGCCATGCTCAAGACCGGTCTCGAACTGCTGGGTCTGCCGGCGGGACCACCACGCGAACCGGTGAGTCAGTTGACGCTGCAAGAGCGGGAACGCCTTCGTTCGGCTCTGGCCACGGCGGGAAAACTGGAGGTGCTGCTGGCCACAGAGGCAGGACCGATCGCTGACTTTGAGCCGGCGTGAGAGGGATCCGCAGGTAGCGACTGCTGAGGGTGGCTCAGGTCAGGTCGCCGATGATCTGGACCGCCACCGAGTCGCCCGCCACGGTTGTCTGCCCCGGTTCGAGCACGACGAAGCCGTTGGCGCCGAGCATGGAGGTCATCATGTGGGAGCCCTGGGCCCGATGGGCGGTACTGGCCGTGAGGCGGCCATCACCGTCGAGGCGGAGGCGGGCCCGCAGGAAGTTGCGGCGTCCGCCCTCGTTGACCAGGTCGTGCTCGATACGGGCGGTGCTCTGCGGCAGGGGCCAGTCGGACTCGGGGTAGCCTGACGCCTTGCGGAGGGCGGGACGAACGAACTGCAGGAAAGAGACCAGGCTCGATACCGGATTGCCGGGTAAGCCGAAGTAGGGCGTCCCCTGGAGCAGACTGAAGTACAGCGGCTTCCCCGGCTTCATGGCCACGCGCCACAGAATCTCCTCGGCGCCGAGATCTGTCAGGACCTTCTTCACATAGTCGTAGTCGCCGACGCTGACGCCCCCTGAAGAGACGATGAAGTCGCAGCCTATGGCGGCCTCGATGGAAGCCCGGATGGCCGGTTCGGTATCGGCGGCGATGGGCGACAGTACCGGGTCGGCGCCGCAGGCTCGGGCGACGGCGCCGAGGGCGGGTGTATTGCTGTTGACGATCTGCCCCGGGCCGCGGCTGTCACCGACCTCGACCAACTCGTCGCCGGAGGACAGGATGGCAACCGAAGGCCGACGGCCGACGGTGACGTAGGGCTGCTGCACGGCAGCGAGTACGCCGATCTCTCCTGGTCCCAGTTCCGTGCCGGCGGCCATCAGGGCGTCGCCCTGCTTCATGTCCTCCCCGCGACAGCGCACGTTTTCACCTTCGCCGTCGGCAGCCTCGAGAATGTCGACACGATCGCCGTGGTCCCTGGTGTCCTCGACGCGGATCACCGAATCGGCGCCCTCCGGCACAAGGGCACCCGTCATGATCCGGCTGGCCTGGCCGGCGCCGACGGTCTGTTGTGGCACCTTGCCGGCGGGGATGTCCTCGACGATCCGAAGGCTCACCGGCGATGTCGCCCCAGCGTCAACGATATCGGCGCAGCGGAGGGCGAAACCGTCCATGGCGGAGTTGTCGTGAGGTGGGTTGTCGTACGGGGCCGAGACATCGGTGGCCAGCAGCCTGCCGACGGCAGCGGTGAGGGGAACACGCTCCACACCAAGGGGACGGATGCGCTCGAGCACGGCAGCAAGGGCCTGCTCGACGGTGTGCATCTGATCGGTCATCGGGCCTCCCCCGGACCCGCTGTCATCTCAGCCAACCGGCTCTTTGTAATAGGGGTTCTTGCCATTGGCGTGGTCGGTGACGTCATAGATCGCCTCGATCTCGGGGACCGATTCCTTGATCATCACCTCGATGCCCTGCTTGAGGGTGACATCCGCCATGCCACACCCCTGACAGCCTCCTTCGAGCTGGAGGAACACGGTCTTGTCTCGCAGGTCGATGAGGGAGACGCGACCGCCGTGGCCGGAAACGGAAGGGTTGATGCGCTCGTCGAGGACCGTCTGGACGCGGCTGAGCAGGTCGCCGTCGACGCCATCGGGAAGGACTCGCGGGCGTTCGATCTTGAAGCCGGATCCCATCAGGCCTTCGACGTGGTCGACGACGGCCTCGTCGACGTGGGGCTGGCTGTCGGCGTCGACGTAGACGTCGAAGCCCTCGAAGGGAATCACCTGGTCGGCATCGGTTGCCTGATCCTCACCGATGAAGGCCATGCGATAGTCGACTTTGAGGGGGGACACGGCATCGGCGCTGATGCGCAGCCCCTTCACGGGATTGGGACTCTTGCCCGTGAGTTCGACGATCTTCTCGCGGGCGCCTTCGGTGATGGTCAGCATGCTGTCAGGGTTTCCTTGCCATGGTATGAGGACTGCGATTGAATGTAGATTCGCTCTCCGGAACGTCAAGAAAGGGCAAACTGGAAATCGCGCTCAACGCCAGCGATCTGTCCCGGCTCGTACGGTCGCTCCCGAAAAAACGCGGTCCCTGCCGAATCGATGGCGAGCACCGTGGTCGAGCGCGTGCCGTAGCGGTCACCGGTGATGAAGACCGACGAATACCGGCGTTCGGATTCGAGATCCACTCCGGTGTCGGGCAATTCTCCGTCGGGAGCCAGTTCATCGTCCGCCATCAGAGCAAGGAGAGAGCAAAGCAGGCGATTGGGATCATCGGCATGGCTATGCACGATACGTTCCAGACCCGCACGCGTCTTGCGCAGCTTGGGCCAGGGCGTGTCCAACAGGCCGTTGCTGAGCCCGTAGCAACCGGGCTTCAGTGTGTCGATCCGACCCCCCGGAGAAGCCGGATCGCTGTTGGTGTGATACACGAGGCCGGATGCCCCCCGGGCGAGATCGACGGCCAGGATGTTGAAGCCACCGTACTCGTGAGCTCGGGAGAGACTGCGATAGAGGAACTCCCGGGGTTCCGATTCTGCCAACAGGCACTCGCGCAGAAGCTCGCCCCGCGAAAGGGCGCCGCATCTGACCGTTGCCGGATCGCGATGGTTGGTGACCGCCCCGAATCGCCCCTGGCGTGTGAGTCCCAGCCAGGTCCCCCCGGCCTGCCGGTCCCGCCCGGCCAGAAGATCGGGTGCCGAGTCCCAGAAATGGGCGCCATCTGTCGGTCTCGAGAAACTCTCATCGCGGTTGGCAGCCACGACCAGGCGATACCTCGGGTGAGCATGATACGCCACGACAATCAGACACATTCAGAAGGCACAACCCTCAGGAAGGGGAGGGCTCAACTCCAGAGCCTGCCCCCAGATCCGCTGGCCACGCCATGGCCGACAAGCCGCCGGCCGGGGTGCCGCCAAAGGCTTGGCCGCCGTATCCCGCGTCACTCATGTGGGCTCGCACCCATACCGAGTCACTGCCCGCCACCGGCACCGGTCCGCCCGTGCGCACGAAGGGTTGCTCGGTCACGTGGCTGTGCAGCAGCACGCGGCGGTAGGCCAGCGACCCGTCGGCACGGACCACCTCCCACCAGTCACTGAAGCGGCCACAACCTGAATCGGGACTGGCTATGGTGACGGCGAAGGTGAAGGCCTCCTCCGTCCCGGTGACGCTCACCTCGAGCACATCCGCCACCGCTGCCGGGGCGACCTGATCGCCGGCCTGGCTGTCGGCGGGGCTGGCGTCGTCGGAACCGCACGCCGGAAGCAGCGCCATCCAGAGCCCGAGAGCAACGCGTCTCACTTGCCCAACGCCGCCGGTGTCAGCGCTTCCAGGGGCGCGGCGTGGTCCATCAGTGCCCGTAAGTCCCTGTCCAGACTCATGCGCCAGGCATCCTGCCGCGTGGGCTCGAAGCCGTACGACGTCTCCAGGTCGAATTTCTGGTTGCGCGCCGCTGTCTCATCCAGGGCCCGGGCCAGGGCGGCCTGCACGTGACGCTGGGCGCCGTCGACGACGGACTGCTCCGACGGCCCCCGGACGTCCATCGCCTCCAGCAGCCCCGGGACCTCGCGGTTGAGGCGGCGTGCGGCGATTTCGAATATGTCGAAGTGCATCTGTTCGTGCTGCAGCACGTAGGCGGGTGATATCTCCGCGTTGGGGTTCCACCACGAGCACGAACGCGACAGCAGGGCGTGGAAAGACAAGCCCTCGACGCGGACCTGGTAGGCCACATCCGCCTCAGCGCCGGGTACCCGGTACGGATAGATCCGTGCCCGCGGGCTGGCCACAACGTAGGCGCAGGTTACGGCCACCGGGCGAATCGCCCCCGTGCCAAAGGCAAAAGCACCAGGTGGCCGGTCACCACGGAAGTCACCACGTCCCACCTTGCGCCAGGCGATCACGTCAGCCGAGTCGAGGGCGGCACTCACCTTCGTCTGTCCAGACTGGGCGGCGACGACCGTCGTCAGCAGCAGGCCCAGAAACGGCAGGCGGCAGGTTCGTCTCATGATGTTAGTGTCGTGTCTTTGCAGTGGACCGGCAATGCCATCTGGGATACCATACTGATCCTGCTGTGACCCATTCCAACGGAGAATCACCGCTTGTTCTGTCTCGGCAACGATGAACTGAGCCTGACCTTACTCGATCCAGTTGAGGACGAGACACGCCTCGGAACCCGCTATGTCTCCGGGTGTTACATCCACCAGGTGGAAGTTGCCCGACTGGGGCCGTTGTTCTCCGGACCCGTCTACCCCGAGGATCCGCCTCCCGTGTTCCACGGCCAGGGAATTCCCGAGGCCTTTCGCATCACGGTAGATCCGGTGGACGGCCAGGGCATCTGCTTCGGCAACTCGTTCTTCGCCGATGACGGCAGCAGTCGCCGCCACAGAAAGGCCATCGAACGCTGCCGCTGGCGTATCGACCAGGAGGAAGTGCGGTTGCGCATGTCGACGACGCAGCGCTTCGGCGATCTGGCCATCAACCTGCATCGCGAGATCGCCCTGGCGGGGAGGGAGGTCACGTCCGCCACCCGCGTGCAGAACATTGGCTCGGTGCCGGTGCCGCTGACCTGGTTCGCCCATCCCTTCTTTCCCTGGCCGGAAGACGGCGTCTGCTGCCGTTTCTCCGGTGACATCAGTCTGTCCGACAACCCCGGATTCGGTCTCGATGAGAACGGCTTCATCGTGCGCCTCCCGGACCACGATTGGTCCAGGGGGCAGTTGACCCAGATCGAAGGCCTGAAGGGGCATCGACTCGACGCCGTGATGCGGCACCCGGTGCGCGGTGAGATGACGGTACAGGGCGACTTCGCCATGTCTCAGATGCCGATCTGGGGAAACGCCTGCACCGTATCTTTCGAACCGTATCTCGAAGAGAGCGTGGATCCCAACGCCGAGCTGGCCTGGTCGCTCTCATACCACTTGTGAATGAAACTGTGAACCAAGGAGTCCTTCGCCTGTGAAGTCAGCCCGCCTGACAGGACCTCGTCGTTGGGAGCTGCTCGATCTGCCGATTCCGGAGGCGACGCCAGGAAAGATGCTCGTCCACCTGCAGCGCACGGCGATCTGCGGCACGGACAAGCCGGCATGGATCGGCCTTGGAGGGGAGTATCCGCTGGCGCCGGGCAGCTCCGGTCACGAGGGCATGGGGACCGTCATCGCCTGTCCTTCGGGGCGTTATGCTGAAGGTGAGCGCGTGCTACTCTACGGCTTCGATCGTGGCCTGTTCCAGGAATACGCGCTGGCCAATGACGATGGCGGCTGCATCCGTCTTCCCGCCGAGGGCGATCCGGATGTCCTGCTGATGAGCCAGCTCTTCGGCACCGTGCTGCACGCGTTCTACAAGCTGGGCAACATCATCGGTCAGGATGTCGTCGTCATCGGCCAGGGGTCGGTGGGGCAGCTGTTCAACGCGGCACTGCGCAACCTCGGCGCCCGTCAAATCATCGGCGTGGACCCACTGGCACACCGTCGGGCCCTGGCGCCGAAGATGGGGGCCACACACACGCTGGCACCGGGCCAGGATCTGCGCCAGCAGGTGCAGGCCATCACCGGGGGCGAGTTGCCGCAGATGGTAGTGGAGGCCGTCGGCCTGGAGTCGTCCTTTCACACGGCGGCGGACCTGGTGCGCCGGGGGGGCACGATCCTCTATTTCGGCGTACCGAACAAAGAGGAGGGACGGGGCGTGATGTCACTGAACTTCCTCAAGATGTTCAGCAACGAAGCGCGGATCGTGACAACCGTGGGACCCAACCCGCACGCCGACTACTCCACGGCGTTGCAGTGGATCACCGAAGGTCGCATCGACGTGCGCCCTATGATCAGTCACGTGCTGCCCCACGAGCAGATTCAGCAGGCCTTCGAGATGGTCTTCGAGGAGCCGGCGGAGCACGAGTCACTAAAGGTCGTGCTGAGATTCGGCGACGACTGACCGGTCAGGTCCGTCAGCTCTCGTCCGCTTCTTCGCGAAGCCGACGCTTGCCCTCGCGGCGATTCGACCGCTTGGAACGGCGCTTGGCGTCCGCGTCCGGCGTCATTCGACCCCGCTTCCTCTCCCGTTGAGCAGCGATGGAGATCTCCCGCGCCAGAGCGCGATAGCTGCGCACGCGGCTGGGATCGAGGTCGCCGAGGCTCAGCGCCTCCTGGATCCTGCACCCGGCGTCGGACATGTGCCTGCAGTTCGGATAACGACAGCCGCGAGCCAGCTCTGCGATGTCCTCGAAGCTGTCGGGGGCAGCCTCGCCCGGATGCTCTCCATCTTCATCGTCGCCCCCGGCCCACAGGGCGAACTCGCGCATGCCCGGCGTGTCGATCAGCAGGGCGCCGGAGGGCACCACGAGCAGCTCTCGATGTGTCGTCGTGTGACGGCCACGGGAGTCGCCGGCGCGTACTTCGTGCGTCGACATCTGCTCCCGGCCGAGGATGCGGTTGCTGATGGTCGACTTGCCGACACCGGAGGAGCCGACAAAGACCACCGTCCGTCCAGCGCCCAGGTACGGCTTCAGAGCATCGATTCCATCCCCTCGTTCGCCGCTGACGGCGTGCACGTCGACCCCGGGCAGGCTGGCGTGCGCCTCGGCCAGCACCGCCTCGGGATCGGCACACAGATCGACCTTGTTCAGCAGCGCCACGGGCTGCACGCCGCTATTCCATCCCTGGGTGGCATACCGCTCCACCCGGCGCAGGTTGTGATTGCCATCGAGACCACTGACGATGAACACAGTATCGACGTTGGCGGCGATGACCTGCTCGTAGGGCACGGTTCCGGCGGCCCGTCGCGAAAACGTACCGCGACGGGGGAGCACCGCCTGGACCGCCACGGGGCCTTCCATCTCGCTGGGACCGAACACGACCCAGTCGCCGACGGCGGGGAAGTCGGCCGGACTGCCGGCGTTGTGGCGAAAACGTCCGGTGACGACGCCCTCGACCTCGCCATCGGCGGTCATCAGATGGTAGAGGTCGCGATGCTGTATGGAGACGCGGCCGGCCTGCCAGCCGCGCTCCTGATACTGCCGGAAAGGCTGGTCGAAGTGCTCGTGCCAGCCAAACTGCTGCAGTTCCATGTCGATCTGCCTCGTTTTGAGCGCGCTACGTGAGAGTCAGGAACGAAAAAGGGGGCCGCCCGCATGGGACGGCCCCTTCATGTCTGCAGCAGGTACAGAGAGTCGGAAGTCGGCTATCTCGTAGGCGCCATGGACAGGTTGATGATCATGCAGGTCACCGACATAACGTTGTTCTCCTGGTCTGATTACGTGTCAGAAGGCCTGCTGGTGGCACAGGCTTCTGCACCCACACAGATGCGGATGCACTTTTTCAGGCAGGCTGGACCGCTTGACCCGCTGATCCTCCCGGCCCTTTCCTGTATGCAGGAGATCCGCCCATGAAGATCAAGTCCATCCGCGCCTTCCCCATCGACGTGACGCCGGCACAGCAGACACCGCCGCGTGTGCCGCAGTTGCCCGGCGATTCAAGCTTCGTGCATCCCATGCGCCGTTACCCCGAATTCTCCAAAGGGCAGACCACCCCGGGTCGGGGCAACTGGACACGCACAGCGTGTGTCGTCACCGCCGAGGACGGCACGTGGGGCTTCGGCCTGACGCAGTTCAGTGGCCCGGTGACATCTCTGATCAACGACCATCTGGCGCTCATGCTGGAGGGCCAGAACTGCATGGCCATCGAAAAGATCTGGGACATCATGCAGCGATCGACGTCCTGTTTCGGCACGGCCGGTCTCGTGAGTTACGCCATCAGCGCCGTCGACAACGCTCTATGGGATGTGAAGGGGAAGATCCTCGAGCGTCCTGTCTATGAGCTGCTGGGTGGGCCGCAGAAGGAGAGGATCACCTGCTACGCCAGCTGCACGGATATGTCCTATGGCGTGGAAAACAGCATCGAGTGGTTTCTCGAACTCGGATTCCGGGCGGTCAAGCTGTTCATGCCCCACGGGCCGGAGGATGACCTCGACGGGTTGCGCCGGAACGAGGAGATGGTCGCCCGGACGCGCGAGCAGGTGGGGGACTCTGTCGAGATCGCCGTGGATACCTGGCTCTCGATGAACGTGGAGTACGCGGTGCGCCTGGCAGAGGCGTTGAAACCTTACCGCATCAAGTGGCTGGAAGATCCCTTTTTACCTGACGATCTGGGCAGCTACTCGCGCCTGCGCCAACGGGTCCCGCACATGACCATGGCCACGGGCGAACACTGGTACTCTCTGCAGCCTTTCGCCCACGCCTGCGCCAATGGTCTGGTGGATATTCTGCAGCCCGATCCCCAATGGGTCGGCGGCGTGACAGCGGTGATGAAGATCTGCCACCTGGCCCAGGCCCACGGGGTGTCCGTGATCGCACACGCCGGCATGAACTACGCCTATGGCCAGCACCTGTCGCTGGCCATGCCGGCCATCGTGTGGGGGGAGCGTTCTGAGGGTGTGTCGCCACCCGGCGTGCCGCTGGAGGAGCGGATCGTACTGCCCGGAACACCGGCGATCAAGGACGGGTATCTCGTGCCGAGCGACGGTCCAGGCTTCGGCTTCGACTTCACGCTGGCTTGGCTGGAAGAGCGCTCTACCTGATCAGGTCGTGACCATCACCCCAGACTGCGGAACAGGTCCGGCGTGCCGCCGAGGGCCACCTCCACGTCGAGATCGCAGACCTGACCGATGGTGCGCACGATGGGGCGGATCTGCTTTTCGACGTAGTGCTCGTAGTCGATGGGTGAGGTCAGATGACCCACCGGCTGCGGTCCATCCAGGGTGACGACGTAGCGGATCGTACCTCGCGCCGAAGGCAGCAGCCGTGCTGCCGCCACGTGGGCAGGGACGGTCTTGGTGTACCCGTCCACTGACTTTCGCAGTGCCTTGCGGTAGATGAGGTCATCATCGCGTTCACCGCGCCTCATGGCATCGACCCAGTCGAGCACCCGGGCCTCCAGTTCAGGGCCCGGGACGTCGCGGAAGACCATGTCCAGCAGGTCGCGCTGTACCTCGTGGGCCAGGTCGGTCCAGTCCCGGCGCACCGCCTCCATGCCGATGATCTCCACCTCATCCGATCCGTCCGCCGCGACTTTGAGTCCGGCGTACCCTTTGGCCCGTGCCTTTTCGCTGTCGCCGCGCATGGGCGGCAGAAAGAAGCGGGCGTAGTACTTCTCGAACTCCAGATCCAGATGGCTGGGCAGGTCGAACAGTTGCTGCACATGTTCGGCCAACCGGTCGTTGAGCCAGGCGCAAAGGTCCTGACCCTGTGCGTGGGCCTCTGCCGGTGTCACCTCACCGGGCAGCTGGGCATCGACGAACAGGGAGTCCGTGTCGCCGTAGAGGACGGTACCGCGTCCCGAGTCCTGCAGCAGCGCTTTGGTCCAGCGCAGCAGGTAGTGTCCGAAGCCGGTGATGGCGCCGGCCAGCGCGCCCTCGGCAAAACGGCAGGAACTGGTGGCCAGCACCCCGTAGAAAGAGTTCATGACGATCTTGTACGTGTAGGCCGCCAGGTCATCGTCGTTCGCTCTGGCAACGGCGCGTTGCTCAAAGAATCCGGCCAGGATCTGCGGCAGGATGCCGGTCTGGCGCACAAAGAGGGCGCCGTTCGGTGCCCGGATGTGGTCACCGCTGACACCGGGTTCGGTGACGTAGTCGGGGCCGTGTTCGGCGGCGACGGGCATGTCGCCGGGGCGGGCGTCGGCGAGGGTGGCGGTGCGTGCCTGCAGATGCGTCAGCGGGTCGATGTTGAAGGTGCGGATGATGGAAGGGTAGAGGCTCTTGAAGTCGAAGACGAAGACGTGGGGATACAGTCCAGCCTTTGTCGGCATGACGAGTCCGCCAGGTGAGCCCCCCATGTGCACGCGGTCGATGCCGTTGCTCGGGGCCACCATACCCCGCTGTCGCAACCCGAGGATGTAGAGGAAGTCGAAGGCCGCCACCGAGCCCCAGGCCCGCTCCAGAGGCAGGCCGGTGAGTGCGGCGCGGCGCAGGCTGAGCTGGATGAGGCCCTCCTGCACGAGGATGTCGCGCACCAGGCGCGAGTCTTCGAGGCAGTACTCGGCGAAGGCGGCGCGGTCATTGTGATAGGTGTGGAGGATGCGATCGGCGATGGACTCCTCTTCGCCGTCAGCACTGAGCGTCTTGCCCCGGCCGAGCAGGGCCTGCGCCACCGTACCCAGGCGGTTGTCATCGAAACGTGTCAGGGTCGTGCGTGCCAGATGCATGGCATCGAGGACCTGGCGGCCGTAGACGACGACGCGGCTGGCACCCCACACGTCGCTCTCCTGATACCACGAATCGTCGCTGGAGCGACCGAGGTTGAAGGGCAGATCGTAAGCGGCGAAACGCTTCTGCAGGACCGTCAGATCAAAATCGATGACGTTCCAGCCCGTGAGGATATCAGGATCCAGCGCTCTGATGCGGGCGGCCAGTCCGATGAGCAGATCGCCTTCGGAGGCGTGACAGCACACGGCGCCCGGTTCGTCATCGGCATCACCGACGAGATGGATCTCTTCCAGGCGGGTGTCGTCGACTCCGCCCCACAGAACCAGTGAGCAGGCCAGGACGGAGGACGCGTCAGGAGGTGTCTCGATGTCGAGAGCCAGGACCGAAAGCTCCGGCTCGTAGTCGTTCGGTTCGAGCTCGGGTTCAAGATAGACCCGGTCGACGCCGTTGCCCGGTCGCCAGGGGCCGCTCAAGCGCACACCACCCCGGATGCCGCGATCGACGAGATACTGCCGGGGGAAAGCGAAGTCGGCCTCGTACGTGCGCAGCCTGTTCTCGTGCAGGCCGTCGGCGAGGCGACGCAGCTGGTAGGCTTTGCGCAGGCCGACGCGGACCACCGCCTCGCCGTCCATCGTCGTCAGCCCGGTCGCCTCGTCGAATTCAGCGCCGGCGCCCAGACAGAACGGCCGGGCCCGGGCCAGCTCGGAGGCGCGCAGGTAGAAAGCGGGGCGCTGGCGGTTATCGGCAAAGGCGAAGGTCTGGCCTGTTTCGAGGCGGCCCACGCCGAAGAGGGTGGTCGAGTCCCCCTGGTTGCGGTGGAAGGTGTGCAGGAGGAAGCCGCGTTCTTCCTCGGTGGGTTCTGGGCGGGCCGCTGTCATAGGGGCAATATACTACACAAACGTGCAGTGCGACCACCGGGAGACCAGCAGAACTACAGCTTCCACATCCGGTCCACGTCCCGCTGCCAGGCGTTGACCTTGCCCGACAGAACGTCGGCCACCTTGACCACCTGCCCGGCCTTGCTGGACTCATAGATCGCCTCGCTCACGGCTTTCGAGCGCAGGCCTTCCTCCACATCGATCTCGACAGGTCGCGCCTTCGACAGGGCGTCGATGAAGTCCCACAGTTCCAGCGTCACACCACCGGTGATTCCGTATGGGAACAGCTCCTCGCGTCGTTTCTTCGACAGGCTACCGAGATACATGTCCTGCAGCTTCGGCATGCTGTAGGTGGTGCCGTCGAGCAGCTGGCATTCGCCGTTGGCCTGGAAAGCAGCGGGATGGAAGATGTCGGAGTCGACGATGGAGCCGCGTGTGCCCGACATGGTCAGCTGGGTGAACCCCTTCCCTGGCGCACTCACCGTCCACGACCAGGTGCCGATGAGGCCGCTCTTGAAGTTGAAGATGGCCGTCCAGAAATCCTCCTGGGCGCTCTTCACCTGTCGTTGGCCCTTTTGCAGTTTGCGGTCGAAGATCTGCTCGACGCGGGCGTAGACCGAGTCGATCTCGCCGAACCAGTAGCGCATGGTGTCGACCCAGTGGGCGCCGGAGTCCATCACCATGCCGCAGCCGCCGAGTTTCCGATCGACCCGCCAGTGCCAACCGCCCACGTTGGTCGGATCCTGCCAGCCCGCCTTCACCGCCCACCACATCTTCGGTGTGCCGAGCAGGTCGCCGTCGTGGAAGGCCCAGTGAATCGTGCGCTGGCCGATGGCGCGCCGGCACTGCTCGGCGGTAGCGGCCACGAGGCCGCGTTTCTTCGCCGTGGCAGCGATCTTCTTCGAGGCTTTGACGGTGACGCCGATGGGTTTCTCGCACAGCACGTTGACGCCACCATCCAACAGCTGACAGCTGAGCACGTGGTGCAGGCCGTGGGGACTGCAGATGTCACCGCCGTCGATCTGCAGACCACTGTTGAGCAGTTGATCCACATTCCTGAAGGTGGCTACCTCCCAGCCGAGGTTGCCCCGCAGACGGGTAGCGAAGGCGTCGGCCCGATCTCTGGCTTCGTCCACGGCGGCGACGATGCGGAAGCGGGTCTCGCCCTTGCGCGCCAATTCTTCATAGCCGTTGAGATGGGCGCCGGCCATGCCGCCGCAGCCGATAATCGCCAGGTTCACGGTGTTGCCCTTGGTTCTTGCCATGTGGGTCCTCGCAGCTTTTCCCAGGTTGATGATGTATAGAGCCGATACTAGCGTCTGTGCGTAAGACGCCGTCAAGGGGCACACCGTTGGCGGGGTCCCGGAGCCTGCGTAAATTGCATAGTCCATGCCTGAACTGGAGCAATTCCTCTACGTGCTGCGCCCCGCACGAGTCGAGATGATCACGGAAGGTCCCACCGACCGTGAGCAGGAGGTCGTGGGCCGCCACTTTCAGCATCTGAAGCATCTCGCCGCTGACGGGATCGTACTGATGGCCGGACGCACTTCAGACAGCGGCGCCGACACCATGGGTCATGTCGTCTTTGAGGCCGAATCAGCCACTGCCGCCCGGCGGCTGATGGAGTCCGACCCCGCCATCATCGATGGCGTCATGACCGCAACCTTCTACCCCTACCGCGTCGCCGTCACGGGCGGTGCCTTTGCCGGGAAAGAGCACGGCTGATGCGAGCCCCAACGGACCGACCGAACATCATCCTGATCAACTGCGACGATCTCGGGTACGGCGACGTTGGCTGCTATGGTTCCACCCGGCATTCGACCCCACATCTCGATCGCCTGGCCTCCGAGGGCATGCGACTCACCGACTTCTACATGGCGTCGGCAGTCTGCTCGCCTTCGCGAGGCGCGATGATGACGGGCTGCTATCCCCAGCGCATCGGCCTGGGCACCGGTGACAACGGCAGTGTGGTACTGTTCCCCGGTGACGCCGTGGGCCTGAGCCCCGACGAGATCACCATCGCCTCATTGCTCAAAGAGCAGGGCTACGCCACGCAGTTGGTGGGCAAGTGGCATCTCGGCGATCAGCCGGAGTTTCTGCCCACGCGCCACGGCTTCGACCACTATTACGGGCTGCCGTATTCCAACGACATGGGGCGCCAGGCCGGCCGGGAGGATCGCTGGCCGCCGCTGCCGCTGCTGCGTGACGAAGAGGTGATCCAGGCGCAGCCTGATCAGGAAGGCCTGACCGAGCGCTACGTCGAAGAGAGTGTGCGCTTCATCCGCGGCCACGCGAAGGAGCCGTTCTTTCTGTATCTGGCACACATGCACGTGCACCTGCCGCTCTATGCCGCGGCCCGTTTCATGGAGCAATCGCGCAATGGTCCCTATGGAGCCTGCGTCGAGGCCATCGACTGGAGTGTGGGCGTGCTGCTGGCGGAGTTGCGGAACCTGGGCCTCGACGACAATACCATCGTGCTGTTCACCTCCGACAACGGCTCGCGCACCAAAGAGGGTGGCAGCAACGATCCTCTACGGGGCACCAAGGCGAGCACCTGGGAGGGTGGCTTCCGACTGCCCCTCATCGCCCGCTGGCCGGGGCAGATCGAGGCCGGTTCCACCTGCGGCGAGCTGGCCACGTCGATGGATCTGCTGCCGACGCTGGCGCGACTGGCAGGTACACAGGAGCCGCAGGATCGTACGATCGATGGCAGGGATCTGGCAGCACTGTGGCGCGGCGAGCCCGGCGCCACCAGCCCGCACGAGACCTTTTTCTATTATTGGAAGAACAGCCTGCACGCCGTACGCGACGAGCGGTGGAAGCTGCACCTGCGACGTGGCCGCGACGAGGAACCGGTTCGCGAGCTCTACGATCTGCAGACCGACCTGGGGGAGACGACGAACGTCGTCGATCAGCACGCCGACGTGGTGGGCCGCCTGCTGGCACATGTGGAGCGGGCCCAGGCAGACCTGGGGTGCGAGGCATCCGGCATCGACGGCAGCGGGCGCCGACCTTGTGGTCGCGTCACCGAGGCGCAGACGCTGACCACCTACGACCCGGACCACCCCTATATCATCGCCATGTACGACCTGACCGATGCCGGATGATGGGATGACGGGGGGGAAACAGATCCATGGGTGAGCGTAGATACCGGGTGGCCATCGTCGGCGGCGCCGGCATGTGGGGCAAACACTACCTGAAAGCCGCGGCCGACCACGATATGGTGGACCCGATTCTGGTGGACTCGTCGCCCCGTCGAGAGGAGTTTGCCGGCAATCTCGGAGTAACCGAGATCTACGAGGGCCTGGACGATCTGTTGGCGAAAGACACCCCCGACGTGGTCTGCAACGTGCTACCCGTGGGCATCGCCCATGAGCTCGTCGTCCGATGTGCCGAAGCGGGGGTCCGTGTCATCTCCTGCGAGAAGCCGATCGCCGTCGAGCTGTCCACGGCGGACTATATGGTCGAAACCTGTCGGCAGCACGGGGCTGCCTTCGGTTGTGCCACCGCCCACTGGGAAGTGCCCTTCCTGCGCGAAACGGCGGCGTGGATCGCCGACGGGAACATCGGTGAAGTAACGAGTGTTGCCATCCCCGGTGGCCTGCCGGTGGAGGTGTCGGGCGCCGGCTGTGTACAGCTGACGCAGATGCGCGGGGTGACCGGGTGTGAGGTGGAATGGGTGGAGGGCGGGACGTTGCCGCCTCTGTCAGGGTACCGTGCACCAGAGGCGGATGATCTGACGATGGACTGTCCCGCGTACGGCCGGCTGGGACTGACGAATGGGATCGTCTGTGAGGTGCTCGAACCCAGGAGTGAGAGGCGTGTCAGCTGCCGCGTGTCCGTGACGGGAACGAAGGGGAAGGTGTTCATGCAGAGCCAGGGCAATGTCTACATCGTCGGTACCGGTGCCGGTGCCACGCCCGTATGGCCCGACTTCGTCCAGGGTGAGCGCCGCCGCTCCATGGCGTCCAGGCTGCAGTGTCTTCTCGAGGCCGTCGATTCAGGTGCAACCGAGGTGCCATGCTCGGGTCATGACTATCGCCAGGCCCTCGAGATCGCCATCGCCATCAAGCTGTCGGCGGCGGCTGGCAACCAGCGTGTGACGCTGCCGCTGGCGGACCGATCACACAGGATCCTGCCACATCCTTACCGTCGTCTCGGTGGCGATGTGGCAGGCTACGAGAGTATCGGTTATGATGGTCCTCCCAAGGCGGAGGGGCATTCGTGACGGCTACCAGGAGTCAGGTATGAAGTGGAAAGAGGAGTATGCCACCGGCATCCCGCGCCTGGATGAGCAGCACCAGATGCTCTTCAAGATGACGGAGGACTACCGGGTCGCCCTCGATGAGGACATGGGAGAGCAGACCTACGTCGATCTGCTGGTGGTTCTGACGCGCTACTGCCGTGGCCACTTTGGTTTCGAAGAAGACTGCATGGAGCAGCACAAGTGCCCCATGGCCAAGGAGAACAAGGAGGCCCACGCGCAGTTTCTCGACGTTCTGGCCAAGTACCAGCAGCGCTATTCCGCCATCGGCTTCGACGGCGTCGATGCCCGCAAACTCGTGGATACACTCGATCAATGGCTGGATTCGCATATCTGCCGCATCGACACACACCTGAAACGCTGCGTACTGCGAACCTGAAGGCCACGAAGCTTTTCCCGTCGCACCGCGATGGTAGAGCCTGGGGGGCAGGCTCTGCGTTGCCCGCGGAGAGAACATGGGCACGTCCCCCCAGAGCCGGCGCCGCGTCATCTGGGCACTGGTCGCATCGACTCTCGTCCACCTGCTTCTGCTGGCGGCGTATCTGCGCATGGCGGACTGGTACCGAAGGCAGCAGCTGCGGCCGACGCGTTACCTGCCTGACCTGCTGTTGATGGCGCCGGACCTGTTTCTGCAGCGGCCGATGGGTCGAATCCCGGAACGTCTCATGGAGCGGAAACAGGTCCCGGCAAAACCAGGGGAGTCGGTGCCCCTGCCATTCATTGATCCCGACCCGGAGTCTCTGACAACCGAGGCTCCCCCGGCCCTTGCTGATTCGCTGCAACCACGCGGGAGACTGCCAGTGTTCCTGTCGCAACCGGATCTGGCCGACTACTCGCTGAATGAGCGGGACATCGAGGCCGTGGGACAGTTGCGCGACCAGTACGATGGCTACGCGCGGTACTGGACGCCGGACGCGGACCCGACGGACGCCGAAAGCGCGGCACGCACGAAAGCCGAAGCCATCGTGGCGCGTGCCTTTGAGGCCATGGGTGGGCTCGATAAGCTGCTGAAGATCACCGAGATGCGCATGGTGGTATGGGTGGTGGCTTCCGAAAGTGTCTGGGGGGAGGGCCGGGCAGCGCGCATCGACCGTGTTCCGCCCTACCCTTATCCGATCGCCACGTGGCGTATGCACGGGCTCGACCGCTTTGAACGGGATGTCTTCCGGGTTGACTTTGATCTGGGCAGTGGCGAGGTGTTTCCGTCGTACGTGACAAAGAACCCGGCGCACACTCGGCGCGCCTACTACCGTCTGTTCGACGCACGATGGCGTATCTTCGCCCCCGGAACGACGTCAAGACTGCGGCTGCAATCCGAGGGCGCCCGCTGGCATTTCTGCGACTGGTTCCTGGGTGAAGGGATCAGGCTGGGCTATGCCGGCGTCGGAAGGTTGGAATCCTGGGAGCTGCGGAATCCGCGTGTTGATCTTGTGCAAGTAGATGACCGCAAATTCGGGCGTCAGTTCGAGGCATTCTTTGCCCGCGATTCCGGGCTTCTGCTGGCGATGCGGGAAGGACTGTCGGGGGCGGAAGCGCGATGGTACAAACAGAAGCATAACCTGCCGTCACCCACGTGGATGACGCATTACGACGACTACCGGGAGGTGGGTGACGTGCTGCTACCCCATCAATGGTCGCGAGCCGCGTCGTCGACTGAGAGGCAGATTCCGGGTTCGCCCGGGCGTCCGCAGAGGGTGACCCTGCACCTCAACATCGCCGTCAACGGCGCCGCGCCCGACACGGTGGCACCCGAGCTGCAATGACGATCCGAGTAGACATGCCGAACCACGGGGCGGACAGCCCACAATAACGAGGAGAGCCAATGGCTGGTAAGATCCTGGTGTCGCCGATTTTTGCCAACGAGGAGTTCGCCTCCGCCTCCCGTGCCCAGGGCCTTCAGGACCTGGGGGAGCTGGGGGAGGTGATCCCCTATACACAACAGGAATTCACCGACGCCGACGCCGACGGCGTGGTGGCGGTCATCGCGGACTCAGCCTATTTCGCCGACAGTTTCTACGAGGCGGGTAAGGACCTGCGTATCGTCGCCCGCTGGGGCGTGGGCTTCGACAAGGTCAATCCGGAGGCGGCCACGGCCAACGGCGTGCTTGTCACGGTCACACCCGTACACATGGACGCCGTCGCCGAATATGCCATCGCCCAGTGGCTGGCCACCCTCAAGCGGGTCTACACACTCAACCGACTGTCCCATGGCGGCGATTTCTCCATCATCAGGACCTTCGAAGCCCAGGGCTCGGTCCTGGGGCTGTACGGCTTTGGCCGCATCGGTCAGCAGGTGGCGCAACGGGCCGTACCACTGCTCGGCGAGACGGGTCGTCTGCTGGTCTACGACACCCGTCCCGATATCGGTGAAGTGGCCGCCAGGTACGGCGCCGAGGTCGTGGCCGACCCCATGGAGCTGTTCCAGACCTGCGACACCGTGTCGCTGCACGTAGCTGGAGATGACACCATCGTGTTCTACGAGCAGCTGGCCGCCATGCAGCCCCACGCCAGCCTCATCAACCCGTCGCGTGGCAACCTGGTCGACGACGACGACGTGCACCGGGCCGTCGAGGAAGACAAGCTCTGCTACTACGTCGTCGATGACCCGGTGAACGGGACGCGTTCGGTGCACAAGGATCATCCACGGATCATCTGCACCAATCACAACGGGGGCATCACCGTGGAATCGGTCATGCGCCTCGACAACAAGACCTACGAGCAGGTCACCGATTCCCTGCAAGGTCGCCAGCCGGACCACATCCTCAATGAGGCGGTCCTCGATCACCCCCGTGTGCGAGGGTTTCTGAACCTGGAGAGCTCATGATGCAGAATCCCATCCGTACCGCTCTGGACGCCGGCGAAACGAGCGTTGGCTCGTGGCTCAATCTGGGCTCGCCGCTGGCGGCTGAGGTCATGGCCGCCGCCGGTTTTCCCTGGCTTGCCGTCGACACAGAACACACTCCCTACGACCTGGAATCGGTGGCTCACATGTTCCGCGCCATCGAGGCGCGGGGTGCCGTGCCACTGGCGCGCGCCTGGGACCACGACCCGGTGACGGCGGCGCGTCTGCTCGACGCCGGGGCCTGGGGCCTCATCTTTCCTCACGTCAGCACCCCGGAACAGGCACAGAAGCTTGCCAGTTCCGTGCGTTATCCGCCCCAGGGCGCCCGTTCGGTCGGCACCGGGCGTTGCGTGACCATTGCCGATGACTATCGGCAGACTGCCAATGAGCAGATTCTCTGTATCCCGCAGATCGAAGATATGGAAGGCATCGACAACGCCGAGGCCATCTGCAGCGTGCCCGGAATCGATATCGGTTTCCTCGGACCCGGTGACCTGGCCGTCTCCATGGGCGTGGAGGCGGGAAGCGAGGAGCACGAGGCCGCCCTGCAGCGTTTCCGCGAAGGTTGCCAGAAGGCGGGCAAGCCCTGCGGGATCCCCGTGAAGGATGCCGAATCGGTGCGTCAGCGCCTGGCCGAGGGTTTCCGCTTCATCGACCTGAACAACGATCTGCGCTTCCTCGAGTCCACGGCGCGTCGCATGCTGGCGGACGTGACCGCCTGAACAATTGAGCGGGCGGTCGTACCTCTTCCTCGTCAACGAAAAAGCCCGCGGCGGTGATGCCGTGGGCCGGCTACAGCAGCTTCTCGAGAGGGAACCGCTGAAAGGGGCGGCTGTCAGGGTCATGTCCTTTGCTGACGAGGATGGTCTGCAGCGTGGGCTCGAGGCACTCACCCAAGACCAGGTGCCGGTGGCCGTTGGCGGTGACGGCACGGTCACGGCCGTCGCCCGTCGTCTTCGTGCCGGCGCGCGGGGCCCCTTGGGTATTCTGCCGCTGGGTACGGGCAATGGTGTCGCCTATTCGTTGGGAATCACGAGTGTCAGCCAGGCGGTCCGTGTGCTCGAAGAGGGCGTCGAGCGACCGATCGACGTGATGACGACAACCCACCCTCAGGCACCGCTGTCGTTGCTGAGCGTGGGGGTCGGGCTGGAGTCGCGGGTGATGGCCGACTTCCAGGCGTGGCGCCACCGTTCTCGCTGGCTGGGAGCGGCTGTCGGCTGCGGTCGCTGGGCCCTGCGCCGTGTGTCCGGTGTTACCGTGGAAGCCGACGGCGAGCGGGTCATCGAACCTGCCGACAGGTTCTACAACGTGGGTCTGTTCAACATGCCCTGCTACGGCTTCGGCGTGACGCCCTGTCCCGCCGCCGACCCCGCCGATGGCCGGGCCGACCTGCGGGTGCATCGATGGGGACACGGCTATTGGGCCTACATGGGAGCTGCCGTGGTGCGCTGCACCAGCCCCCTGGCCAGAACACCGGACTGGCCGCGAGTCCAGCGTGTCACCATCTCGACGACGATGCCGCTGCAGATCGATGGTGAAACCGTAGCGCCGGCAACCGTCTCGATCGAGGTCGTGCCTCAGGGGTTGTCCCTGCTGGCTCCCTCCCTGTAGAACGGACTACTCGAAGCGAGTCTGCTGGGTCTGGTGGGCTTCGATGAAGGCCCAGTCGTACTCCACGCCCAGGCCCTTCCCATCCGGCACGGGAACACAGCCGTCCGCTGCCAGGTCCGCCGGCTGATCGGAATAGCCGCAGGTATATACCGGGGCGACGACGTTGGGCATGCCCGGTCCCATCAACGCCATTTCATACATGTGCGTGTTGCGAATGGCCGACATGCAGAGCCGGTGTGCCGGTCCACAGGCATGCAGCTGCAGATCGAGACCCAGGGCCTCGCAGAAGTGGGCGGCCTTCATGACACCCGTGATGCCCATGTCGTACTCGGGATCGGCGTGGATCATATCGCAGCCACCGTTGATCAGGAAGGCGGCCTTCTGTTCCAGGCCGCGAACGTGCTCGCTGATCAGCAAGGGGGTCTGCAACTGGTCTCGCAACCGCTGATGCCCGTACGAGGAGACGGCGGCATCGCGGTACGGGTCTTCGTACCAGAAATAGCCGGCCTCATCACACGCCCGTCCCACGGTGAGGGCGTCCATCCAGGTCCGCAGCTGACAGGCCGGGTCGAGCATCAACCGCCAGCCGTCGCCGACCCGCTGGCGTACACCGATCAGGTTTCTGACCTCACGCTCGACGTTGCCGTCGTTCCAGCCGTGGATCTTGAACCCGTGAAAACCCCTGGCCTTTGACTCCTCGGCGAAGTCGGCAAAGGCCTCGGGCGAACAGAGGCCACCGGCGGACTCCTGGCCGTGATAGGTGCTGGCGTAAGTGGGCAGGCGGTCACGGTAGCCGCCGAGCATGGACTTCACCGAGGTGTTCTTGAGCTTGCCACAAAGGTCCCAGATGGCGATGTCGAGGGCTCCGTGGCCCATATGATCGTAGGCGCGAAGCTCACGCTTGAGATCGTCGTAGATCTGTTCTCGATGCTCGGGATCACGGCCGATCAACGTCGGTGCGAGCATCTGCGCCTGGGCGAAGGAGGAGGGCGTGCCGACCCAGTGGGTAACGTATTCGCCGCAGCAGCCATCGTCGGTTTCGATACGAACGGCGAAACGCTTGGCCAAGAACTCGGACCCTCTGACATAGGCCATGTTGCCGACGCCGGCGGCGGCCTGCTCGAGACCGATGTCGTCAACGGTGAACTGGAACTCGGTGAGGGTTACGGAACGGATGCTGGCCATGGTGACTCCCGGATCTGGCGCTTTCGCGCAGAGGGTGAAGCCATAGAATAAGGGCCGCAACGCGCTTGAACACGAAAGGACGGCCGATGTGCTCGACAGCACACCTCTGTCAGAAGCGGATCGTGATCACTTCGACACGCAGGGCTACCTCATCGTCCGGCAAGCCCTGGAGCAGTCAACCATCCAGACGCTGCTGGCCGCGGGGGATCGCCTGCTGGCCAGCGATCTGCGTACCGGCAGGCAGCAGGCACCGGACCGGCTCTACGACGGGTTCCGCAACACGATCGCGCTGGACGACGCCTTCGTGCCGCTCATCGACCATGCGACAATCCTGCCCACCGTCGTGCAGCTGCTCGGCGCCGATCTGCAGGTCATGACGTCCCACCTGATCCACCGGCAGCCCGATCCACCGGACACCCCGCCAGGTCAACGCCGGCCCGGATGGCATCGTGACTACGCCATGGCCATGGACGACATGGGGCATCGGGCGATTCCGCGGCTGCTGGTGAAGTGCGCCTACTACCTGACGGATCTGAGCCAGCCGTCGCGGGGCGCAACGATGGTTGCACCCGGCAGCCATCTGCTGGACGTCCCACCCGAGACCACCGACGACGGCGATCCCGCAGGTGCCGTCGAGCCGAGTCTGCAGCCCGGTGACTGCCTGATCTTCGAGAATCGCACGTTCCATGCCGGTGCCATCCACCTGGGACCGGACACGCGCAAGGTGATCATGATCGGCTACGGTTACCGCTGGGTGGTGCCGATAGACTACCGCACGCAGTCACGCGAGTTCATCACCCGCCTGACACCGCTGCAGCGGTTTCTTGTTGGCGAGCCCTATGCTGACGTGGCGGAGTTTCAGGTGCACGGCGGTCAGAATCCGCTGAAGGAGTGGTGCGAGGAACACGGCTTTCCAACAGCGCGTCACCCCCAGGCGCAGGGAACTGAGTGATCAACCAGGGACGAGTTGGAGCTTCTGACCGCCCCTATCGCGCATGAGCTCGAAGTGAGAATCGTGGGCATAGATGGGGACACCATGGTGCATCGAGGCGGCAGCGACAAAGATGTCATCCCGAGGAACTGTGACGCCCTTCGCTCGTAGAGAACCATCCATGGTTGCCGCGAGGCGCCAGCACTCCGAGTTGAAGTCCAGATTCGTACACAGAGCGACTGCGGTCTGAATATCCCCGACCTCGGACCTGCGGGCTCCGGCCAGCAACTCAAGCTCGATGGGTCCACAGATCGCGGCCGATCCGACCTCGACGTAGAATGCCACTCGACCCTTGGCGGTCAGATCACCTGATCGACGGAGGAACTCGATCCATGCCGACGTGTCAATCAGCGTCATAGGACGCTCGAGCTTCGAGCTGGTCGTTGGTCAGGGAGTAGTCCGTCCGCCCGTCCATCACTTTGCTCAGAAACTGCCTGCGCCTACGCTCCGCGACGAACTCATCCAGAGCCTGGCGAATCGCCGGGGATTTCTTGTGCTGTCCGGTTGCCAGCTGTATTTCCTTCAGTTGGTTTGCGTCAATATCGACGGTAATTCGCATCTTCCGCGGCTCCTATTTGATGAAATAGTAGCATTGATAAACATCATCGGCAAGGCCCTGTTGACTTTCGATCCGAACCGAGCTATCTACTTGGTTGAGGCTCGTTTGAGGGAGCCGCCACGTCCGCGGGAAGGGCCAAGCCCACCTCTCGAAGTCCGAGCGCCATAGCACCTTCTTTCCAGCCTGAACCCAGCGGACACCCAGGCGAGTATAGAGAGAGGGTGAATCATGTCTGACAACCAGCTGCCCCTTCGGGCCAGTCTGGAAAATCTGCGCAAGCAGGCCAAGGCTCTGCACAGAGCCTTTGACGGCGGCGACGCCGACGCCATCGCCCGAATCCGCGAACATCTACCGCGCGCCGACGCACTATCCAACGATGATGTGCCAGGCTTCGACTTGTCCCTGCAGGAAGCTCAGCACGTTCTCGGCAAGGAGTACGGCCTGGCCAGCTGGGACGAGCTGCGGGCTCTCCTCGATGCGCCCTTCGACGCCATCGCTGACCTGCCCAGATCCGACTTGCAGGAGGTGCTGCGACATACCGACCAGCGAGACTGGGTGCGGGCCCTGTCGATGATGCCGGAGCACGTTCGCGAGGCCGTCTTCTCCTGTATGTCCCGCCGTGTCGCCCGCACCATCGCCGACGAGATCCTGGGCATCGAGGTCACCGCTCCTGAGGCCGAAACGGCACAGCAGGTTATCCTGGGCCGGACCCGGCAGCTGGCCATCGAGAAAGGCTTCCCGTGGCCGCCCACACCGCCCTCGGCCACTTTTGAGGATCTGGCGCGGCTCACCGACCAGGACACGCAGAAGATCCTGCGTGAAATGTCGATGCCGGACCTGACCAGAGCGGTGATCGGCGCTCCCGACGCCGTGCGCGGGCGGCTGTTAGGCAACATGTCGCAACGCGTGCGGACCTTCATCCTCGAGGAGAGCGAGCGACTCGCTCCTGATCTGCCACCACACGAACTGGGGGCCTCGCGTCAGCGGGTGGTGGAGTGGGCCAGCGCACTCGGCCGGGACGCCCGCATTCAGTGGCCGCCACCTGCCGATCGTCCGTCCTGGTCGGGAGAGCTGCCGGACCCGATGACCGCCACCCCGGATCCACTGCAGGGCCGCGGCTTCGAGGAGCTGAGTATCGATGAACTGGCGCAGATCTACGGCGAGCTGACCGTAAAGGTGAAACGCGAGGGGATCCAGTCACTGAGTGGATGCGGCGGATACCCGGGCCCTATCGACGAAGGTCTGCGACTGGCGGTGGACGGCACCGATCCAGATTTCGTCAGGGACCTGGTGGGCACGCGGGCGCAGACCATGGTGCGCAATCGGCGCCAGCGACTGATGATGATGCGCGACGGCATCGGCTCCCTGCAGGCCGGCGACAACCCGCACATCATCTACCGTAAGATGCAGGCTCGATTCCTCGACCCGGACGTGTGGGCCCCGCCGACACGCTCGCAGGAAGACATCGTGGGAGCCGTCCTTCGTGACTGGATCGAGAGGGAGTGGCTGACGACCCGCACACCGGCTGACATCGCCGAGTTGTTCCTGCATCTTGGTTTCACCGCCCGCAATGCAGGCCTTGAAGCACTGGCGCCGGCGGCGCAGGCCGTGGATCATCCACTGCTTCGGTATGCTCTTGAGGCTCTCGCTGGCGGCGACCGAACACAGAGTCTGCTCGACAGATTGAGCGAGATGATCGACGTGGAGGTCTCTGCTCTGGAGATCCGACTGCGTGCCATCGGAGCCGGCATCCTGGGTGTGATCGCCGGTAGTGGGGCCGAGGAGGTGGCTGACGCCATGCGGAACGCCGCAGCGACAGAATCGAATTGACATGTGCCCCCCGGCGAGCTATCTCATGTACCTAGGCTCGTCGGGGGAGCCGCTCTGTCCGCGGGAAGGGTTGAACCCACCCCTGCAGTTGCACATCACATAGCACACACCTTCTTCCTGCCTGAAGGAGCGGACGCCAGGCGCCTAACGGAATGAGGGTGATCCATGTCTATCTCGCTGCCCGCCCGGGCGAATCTCGAGTTTCTCAAGAAGCAGTCCAAGCAGTTGCGCCAGGCCTTCGCCGACGGTGAGGCCGATGCTGCGTCTCGTATCCGCCAGTACCTGCCACGCGCCGGTAAGCTGACCGACGACGAGTTGCAGGGGATGGAGTTGTCACTGCAGGAGGCGCAACACGCGCTGGCCTGTGAATACGGATGTGCCAAATGGGAGGAACTGCTGGCCGCCGTCAACGGTGGTGGCGGGTTCGATGCTCTCGTGCACATGACGGATCGCGAAACGCAGATCCTGATGCGCGAGGTGGACCAGGCGGACCTGGTGCGAGCCCTGGTGGGCGCTCCCGAGCCGGTGGTCGAGCGGTTCCTGGGGAACATGTCAGAACGTGTTCGTGAGTTCATCGGCTCCGAGATCGAGTTCGTCGGCGACCTGCCGGCGGCAGAGATCGACGACGCCCGGACTCGCCTGCTGGCGCAGGTGCGGTCCCTGCCGGAGTGGATCACCTGGCCGCCGGACGCGTCGGACACGCCATCGTCGACCTCACCCCCGCCGCCGGATGATCCGAGACTGGATCACATCGCCCGCCCCCTGCTGGAGCTGAGCGAAGAAGAGCTGGCAGGCACCATTCGGGCGCTGGCGGACCGGGCTCGAAAGCTGGGGATCCTGTCGCTGGAAGCCTGTATCCGGGGCCTCAGAGGAACGCTACTCACCGAGGGCATCCGGCTGACCGTCGATGGCACCGAGCCGGCCCTGGTGGTGGACATGCTGGAGATCCGGGCGGCGACGATCCTGCGCAACCGTACGATCCGCGGGCACATGGCGATCGAAGGCTGGATGGCGATCCAGTCCGGCGACAACCCGGCCATCGTCGCACAGAAGCTGACGACCTACTTCGTCGAGGAGCCGGTGGACGAGGTGGCGCCGCGGCGCGAACCCACGGCGGACGACCTGGCAGCCATGCTGCGACAGACGCCGATGCATCTGATGACGCTGGCGCAGCTCGTCGAGTTCTTCCGAGATATGGCCTTCCTCGCCCGGCATCGAGGGGTGATCGCGCTGGCGCCCATCGTGGATCTGGTGGGTGAACCCATCCTCTCGGCGGCCATGGCCGAGTCCGTACAGGCAAACCCGGGAGGAGCGCGCCTCATGGAAGTGATGCAGCCGTTGCTGCAGGAACAGCGTGTCGCCCTGCATCGCCGGCACTGCCTCGTCATCAAGGGGATGGCCGGAATCCAAGCCGGCAAGAAGCCGGATGTCCTGGTCACCGAGGCGCAGCAGTGGGCTCAGGAACAGGGTGAGGCGCTGGGGCCTGCATCGACGCCGAGCCCGACGACGCCATTGTGAGGCCGCTCCACAGCCCATGACGCCGACCGAGTTGCCCAGCACCCGCTTCGGCCGGGACGGCCCACAGGTGACGCGCCTGTGTCAGGGGACCGCCTTCCGCACGCTGCAGCGCGACCCGAGCGACCGTCGCGCGACGGCCGTACTGCACCACAGCCTCGACCGCGGCGTGCGGTTCTTCGACTCGTCCAACGCCTATGGCTGGGGCGGCTCCGAGCGCCTGCTCGGCGCCGCCCTGCGCGGGCGCCGCGACGACGTCGTGATCTGTACGAAGGTGTCTCCGTCAGACCCTCCGGCCGCCGATGGCACACCCGGGATCCACAGGCCTTTCACGGAGGCCTATCTGAGCGAACAACTCGACGGCAGTCGTGCCCGACTCGATACCGACGTCATCGATCTGTATCTGCTGCACTCACCGGATCGAGTGACGCCGATGGCGGCACTGTGTGAGGCCATGCAACGTCTGCTCGACAGCGGCCGGATCCGGCACTGGGGGGTGTCGAATCACAGCGCCGCTCAGGTCGAAGAACTCTGTCACATCGCCGGCGACGAAGGCCTGACACCGCCGATGGGCGTGGAGGACTACTACACGATCGCCGGCGCAGCTCTCACCGATGATGGCCGATCGCGCACCCGCCAACTGGAGAACGACATGTTCCCCGTGCTCCAGTCATCAGGGCTGGGTCTGCTCGCCTTCAGCCCGATGGATCGCGGCGACCTGGCGCCCGGGCGCCGGCTCGATGCAAGATCGCTCCTGGTGGGACTGCTCGAGGCAGTGGACGCCGTGGCAGCTGAGCTGAGTACGTCGCGCGGAGCCGTGTGTGTCGCCTGGGTGCTGGCGCAGAGCGCTGTGAGTGTCGTCCTTGGCGGGGCAGAGTCGCCAGACCATGTAGACGAGATGATCGACGGCGTGCGATTCGAGCTCCCGGCTGAGTCCCTGGCTACCCTCGACGCGGCCAGCCGCAGCTACTCGCAGGAGATCGAAGGATGACGGTTCGCAGACCTGAGAATATCGCTCTGGATACCGTCCCCGGTGGCACGGCGACGGCCAGGCAGGTGTTGATCGGTGACGACCTGTCGCCACACTTCGCCATCCGGCGCTTCGTCATGGAGCCGGGCGGCGGCATGCCGTACCACACCAACACAGTGGAGCACGGCCAGTACGTGCTCACAGGCAAGGCGACGATACGTATCGGGGACGAGACAGTACAGGTCGCAGCGGGAGATTCGGTTCACATTCCGGCCCATGTGCCACACTCCTACAGTGTCGACGGGGACCAGCGCTTCGAGTTCCTCTGTGTCGTACCCAATCAACCCGATCAGATCACGGTCGTCGAGAGGAACGATCCGCCGGGCAGCGCTACCTGAGAGGAAACAGAGATGGGCAAGAGCAAGCAGCGGAAGCTTCTGGAAGAGATCCGTCAGTTCGATACGCCGTCGGTGACCAACGTGGTCGCCACCTATCCATCACATCCGCTGTGTCTCGGGCTCTACCATCCCTTGTCCGAGAACTGGTACACCGACCACAGCCTGCGCTGTATGTACCCCGAACTGGGCGCCCTGGCCGGGTACGCGGTAACCGCCGTGTACGGACCGGAAGACACGACGTACAAACGCCTGAGCAACATGGACGTGTACGACGCGATGGACGCGTCGCCGAAGCCGACGATCTTCTGTTTTCAGCAGAAGTTCCCGCCCGAACTGGCCGGCAAGATCGGCCTGTCCGGCGGCAACATGACGACGGCGATGAAAGCGATGGGATGCCTCGGCGCCGTGTCGAACGGACCGTCTCGCGACATCGACGAGATCCGGTCCATGAAGTTTCAGTACCTGCTCAGCGGCGTCTGCCCCGGTCACGGCGGCCAGGATGTGTACGCCGTGAATGCGCCCGTGCACGTTGCCGGTATGGACGTGGCCCCTGGCGAAATCGTGCACATGGACGAGAACGGCGCCTGCAAGTTTCCGGCAGACCGGCTGCAGCAGGTCGTGGACAATCTGTACAAGCTGCGCGACGAAGAAGAGGAGAGGATGGGCAAGCTGGCGAAAGCCAAATCCGCCGCCGAAGTCCGGGCCATCTTTTCCGGGCAGCCCTATGGAAAGGGCAAGGAAAGCAGGAGTAAGAAGAAGTAGTGGTCCGGTACCGAGTGCTGCGGGGCGATCCCTGACCATGTTGCCATTTGACCAGCTGACCGCCCGGGGCCGGGTGCGTCGCCTGCGCCGTGTCGCCGAGAACGCCCTCGCACACTATGAGCTGGATGTGGTCCGCCACGATGGGTTTGTCGTCACCCTGCCGGAGATGCTCGAGTCGGAGGATCTCGTGCAGGTCTCTTTCCGCTCGACGATCTACCGCAATCAGACACGCTTCAATCTGTTTCTGGGGAACACGAGCCTTGGGGACGTGCGCCAGCGCGTGGACGCCGGCGACGCCAGCGACATCGTCAGCAGCGAGACCGTGTCAGTCTCTCTGCCGCAGACCGCGGATCTGCTGGCCAACGTCAGCCTGTCCACCTCCGTGCTGACGCCGAACGATGATGGCGTGCACGATCGTCTCGACATGGAGTTCGACCTGTTGAAGCTGCTGACGCCAAGACCGGTGACGGCCCTGGTATATGACCTGTCGGGACGTGCCTTGCGATCGCTGGAGTTGGCCGACGCTGTCGCCGGGCGCTACCTCATAAGCTGGGACGGCAACGACGACAGCGGCGCCAGGGTGGCTCCCGGGACCTACCTGCTGCGTATCAGCGTGGAGGGGGACTCGCGTACCGAGGAGTACAGTCGTCTGCTGGCGGTTGCCTACTGAGTCCCGGCAACAGAACTCCGGTACGTCACTCGACGACGATCTCGTCAACGAACAACCAGGCCGGTTCGCCGGCTCCGCTGTAGCCCTCTGGAATCAGCTGATTGTAGATCACGACCCTGAGATACCGCGTGGTGACCGGGTCGAAGATGATGGCCAGAGAGACACTTGGTTCATCCGATTCGATGTCGCCGATCTCGCCCAGTCTGGTGAAATCATCCCCATCCGTCGAACCGGAAACCTCGACGCGGCGACTGTGATGGACCCAGTTCGGCCAGTTGTTCATCGAAGTGACCGCTACCCTCGAGACGACGGTTTCTCCACCCAGGTCGATCAGTGCCTCCAGATCCGTACCCTCGGCGCCGACCCACTGGCCGTCGGCGTAGGAGGCGGATCCTGTCGAGCCGTTGACCAGGGCGGCAGCGCCGTTCTCGGCAGGATATTGCGGGCTCGCCGGCGTTGCCAGTGAGATAGCCCTGCCCGTCGCTTTGTGCACTACGAGACGCCTCTCGCTCACAGCGGAGGCAGGCACGCCATCGCGATAGGAGATCGCTTTGAGCACGGTGCTTTCGTCGATGGCAACCGGGTTTTCATAGCGTGTCGATCGCCTGTCGGGCAACGTGCCGTCATCGGTGAAACGGATCTCCAACCCCTGGCCACGAGCGGCTATCGCGATGGTGATCCTGCCGTCTGCCGACACCGACTGGACGTGGAAGGAGACATCGAAGAAGAGGCCTTCCTCGATCGTCCGCACAGCGGACAGCAGTGGCGGGTATTCGAGCATGCGCTCCGGATCGAGATTGCCCCACGTCGTCAGCAGGTGCCCCATCATATTCGGATGCTCGAGGCTGTACGAATACTTGACCAGGGCCTCTACTGCGTCGGTCTTGCGCCAGCTGCTGGGCAGCACGCGGAATCCCTTGTCGAGAAACATCGGGATGGAGGAGTAGGTCTCCAGCGGCTCGTAGTGCCAGTCACAGATGACGATGTCGGTGGGGATCATGTCGACGGCAGCGGCCGTGCCGTTGAGGGAGGACTCGTACTCACCGTGCGGGTAGAGGGTGCCATCGATGAGGCGGTCGCCCCACAGGAACATCTCCAGTCCCCCGTCTTTGACAAAGTGATCGTGGAACTCGTTCACCACCTGGGCGAAGAGCTCGGCGGGATCCTTGTCCTTCGTATTCGGCGCGTGCTCGGAATCCAGCAGGAAGATCTCGTCCATGCCGACATGAATGCCGTCGGCATCGAAGGCTTCGACGATTTCGTCGATCAGGGGAAAGACGATCTGGTTGACGCGGGGATTGGTGGGGTCCCACTCCCGACAGTAGATGCCCTCATTTTCAGGAAACGCTCCGGGTGTGAGGTCGAGTTCCGGATAGACGGTCAACAGGGGGAAGGTCTGGGCCGCCCAGGACTGATGTCCCAGGGACTGAAACTCGGGGATCAGGCGGATATCGTGAGTGCGGCAGATCTCGGCGAGGCGTTGTGCCCCCGCGCGAGTGATGTAGCGGTCCCCCTGGCGCAATTCCGGGTGTGACTGGAAGTCGAAGCTGTAGTCGACCTCGAGGAAGATGAGATCGATGCCCTGCTCGGCCAGCGCCGGGATGTTGTCCCCAAGCTCAACCAGCAGGGAGTCGGTTGTCTTTCCCAGCAGATGGATGGCGACGATGCCTTCCGAAGCGTCGGAGGGAGAGATACTGCTCAGAAGGAAGAAGGGCACCAGGAGTACCGCCGAGAGCCGAGCTTTCATATCACCTGCCAGATGGGAGACCTCTGTTGTCGATGAGTGGATCTATTATGGAGGCAACACTCTCGCAGGGCCAGTCAGCCATCGCTTGACGGGGCGTACCTCACATGCCTGATTGCCGAGCGATCATGGACACGTCCTTCACCAACCAGCGCGAAGACCTTGCCGCCGCGCTACGGGATGAGACGGACTGGGCCAGCCTCTCCCATGGCGAGCGGGTCCGGTCCATCGAGCTGGACGGCTTCGTGCTGCTGCCCGATGTACTGTCCGGGGATCAACTGGCGTCGATTCGCGACGAGCTCGGCGGCCTGCCGACGAAGGCGGTCGACTACAGCCAGCATCAGCACGGCTGTGCCGATGTGCAGTGGACGGATTCACCGGTGGCGATCGACGCGATCGCCAACCGGCCGGTCGTCGAGTTCCTGCAGGCCTTGTTCGACGACGAGCTGTTGTGCACGTCATGCGCGTATGCTGTGTCTGACCCGGGTCACCCGGGTATCGCCATCCACACCGATGCCCAACCCTACGGCTCGAAGATCTTCGGCCTGCAGGCCAGCTCGCCCGTGCTGGTCCGCGTCCTCTACTATCTCGACGATCTGACGCCGGAACGGTCACCTTTCAAGGTGATCCGGCGCTCGCACCTGTCGATGCACCGTGACGCCAATCCCTACCACCGGTACCTCAGCCATCCCGACGAACGTATGGTCACCTGCGACGCCGGCTCGGCGGTGATCATCAACCAGAAGGTGTTCCACGGGAATTACCCGAATCACAGTGATCATTCCCGGCGCCTGTATGCCATCGCCTACCGGCCGGCCTGGGCGGGACCGGTCGACGCTGTGGCGGAGCGTGACCCGGCGCAGGTTGCCGGGCTGCCGGCCCACATCCAGCCCTTCTTTCGCTGCCCGAACACGCGAGCCGTCGACCTAGATCTGCCGAACCGACCTGACGATATGGCGCGTGACGCGGCGGGGCTGCGACTACAGCGCTGGGGGTCAGGCAAGCCGTAACTGACGCAGCGCCTCCGGTTCACCCAGCGTGTGGGCGCCATACAGGTGGGGACGGCGCTGGCGCCAGTTGACCTGACGGAAGCAGCCGCCATTCCACTTGCGATAGCCGTCCTCCCGCGCCACGTCAGCGACGATGAGATCCTGACTGCCATCGTTGTACGCCAGCACCTCACCGCTACGGTCAATGATGCAGCTGCCCAGCCCCCGGTTGCGAGCCACGACCATACACAACTGGTTGTCCATGGCACGTGTGCGCTGGATGCAGCGCCAGCGGTCTTCGTCGAGCCTCGGAGATCCCGGCTTCCATACACTGGCGCGGTGGTCGCCCATGATCGGCAGCACCAGGAAGTCGGCCCCGTTGAGGCCCACCATGCGGGCTGATTCGGCTGCCGAGCTGTCCATGCAGATGATGCAGCCCACGCGACCCACACCCGTGTCCATCACCGGGAAACCCTCTCCGGGAAGTACGCCGGACATGGCCTCGGTGGAAGCCAGATGCACCTTGCGGTACACCCCCGCGATCTGCCCGTCGCTGCCGATGACGACGGCACTGTTGTAAACGGCGCCGGCAGTCCGCTCGTGCAGGCCGACGACGATGACCGCGCTGTGGGCTCGGGCGATCTGTGCGAAGCGGTCGGTTTCCGGTCCGGGTACGTCGACGGCGTGGTCGTAGGGATGGCCCGGGATGTTCCACTGCAGCGCAATCTCGGGCAGGGCGACGAGCCGGGCGTTCTCGTCGCGGCAGGCCCTCTCCGCCAGCCCGGCATAGAGATCGACGCAGTGCTGTACGTCAGGTCGCGTTCCCTCGGTGGATGCCTCGGATCCCGTGACCACAGCGACGCGTACCGGGGGCGGAGCCCGTCGGGGGCCCAGATCCTGCACCATGGGTTCACTCCAGACCACCGAACCCCGTGCCGTCCAGCGCAGCGTGCAGCGGACAGTGGCCGTGGTTGCCTTCTCAGGTGCGGCGAATTCTCCCGAGAACTCGTGCACACCGCCGTCGACGTCGGCCTCAACGTAATCCCAGATCACAGCCGTACCGGGCACGAAGCATTCAGGTTCGACCGTGCCCCAGTAGACATGTCCCACCAGCATGTCCAGGGGCTGCGCCAGGTCTCGTGTCTCGGCCCTCCAGGACAGGCGATAGTGATGGCCGGGAGTCACACCGTCGTAGACGAACTGCCAGCCGCCGCAACACGACAACGAACCATTGGCACAGGATTCGTAACATCGAGAGCCAGCCTCCGCATGGTTACTCGTGGCGGCATCCACATGGGGCGCCCAGGCCTCGGCGTTGATGAGAGTCGGGGTCATTGTCGCATATCCTGATCGAGGCAGTCCGGTTCAGAGCCAGTGTAGCACCTTGCCGCCACGCCGGACAGGGCCTTTTGTGTCCCCGGTGTGCCACTCACAGGAAAGGACTTCATGGACTGTCCCAACATCCTCTATATCATGACCGACGACCACGCCTCCCACGCCATGAGCTGCTACGGCAGTCGGATCAATCGCACGCCGAACCTGGACCGTATTGCCGACGAGGGCATGCGTTTCGACAACTGCTTCTGCACCAACGGTATCTGCACACCGAGCCGAGCCGCTATCCTGACGGGCACGTACAACCACGTCAACGGCGTGACGACGTTGGCCACCCACATGGACAACCGCCTGATGACGTATCCGAAGCTGCTGCAGGAGGCCGGCTACCAGACAGCCTTGTTCGGCAAGTGGCACCTCGGTCAGGGGCCGGAACATGAGCCCACAGGCTTTGACGACTGGAGAGTCCTGCCGGGCCAGGGGTTGTACCACGATCCGGAGTTGATCGATTCAGCGGGGAAGAAGGTGTGGAGCGGGTATGTCACCGATCTGGTCACGGATATGTCGCTGCAGTGGCTGAAGGAGCGCGACAGAAGCAGGCCTTTCGCCATGATGGTGCACCACAAGGCGCCGCACCGGGAATGGGAACCGGACGAGAAGCACGCTGACATGTACGAGAATGAAGAGATCCTCGAGCCGGAGACGTTCTACGACGATTACGAGAACCGCTCCTCGGCGGCGGCGGCGGCAAGGATGCGCATGGAGGATCTGAAGCTGAAGGACCTGAAGCAGGAAGTCCCTGCCGGCCTGTCGTCGAAGGACGAGAAGCGCTGGCGATACCAGCGATACATCAAGGACTATCTGCGTGTCGTCGCTTCGGTGGATGACAATGTAGGGAGACTGCTCGACTATCTGGAGGAGGAAGGTCTGGCGGATGACACCCTCGTCATCTATACGTCAGATCAGGGCTTCTTTCTCGGCGATCACGGCTGGTTCGACAAGCGCTTCATGTATGAGGAATCGTTGCGCATGCCCTTCATCTCGAGACTGCCGCGCGAGGTGAAGCCCGGAACGAGTTGTGACGACTTCGTGCTGAACGTCGATTTCGCGTCGCTGTTTCTCGAACTGGCCGGAGTGACGATCCCGGACGAATTCCAGGGACGCAGCTTCCGGCCCCTGTTGCATGGGGAGACGCCGCCGGACTGGAGGCAGTCGATGTACTACCGCTACTGGATGCACGGCGACGGGGCACACAACGTCTACGCCCATTACGGCGTTCGGACCCACGACCACAAGCTGATCTACTTCTACAACGACGGTTGCGGTCAGAAAGGCGCGGGCGACCAGACCCATCCGCCCGAGTGGGAGCTGTTCGATCTGAAAACCGATCCGTACGAGATCAACAGTGTCGTCGATGATGATGCACAACGCAGGGTGCGCGCCGAACTGACCGATGAACTGCATCGCGTGCAGGATGAAGTGGGCGACGAGCGCTATCACCTGGACGTGTAGTTTCACCAGAACGGAGACCGGCAGATGAAATACGATCTGATGTTGAAGGGCGGGACCCTCGTCGATCCGTCGCAGGGCATACATGCGGTACGGGACGTGGCCTTCAGCAATGGTGCGGTGGCTGCTGTGAGCGAAGGGCTCGCCGCAGCAGACGCCCGGGACGTCATCGATGCATCGGACCGATACGTGACACCCGGCCTGATCGACGTGCACGTCCATGTCTTTCCGGGTGTTTCAAATCTGGGCGTGGAGCCGGACCCGACCTGTCTGGCACGTGGCGCAACAACGGTGGTCGACGCCGGTTCCGCCGGATCTGACACCTTTCCCGGCTTCCGCAAGTACGTCATCGAGGTGTCGCAGACGCGAATCCTGGCGCAGTTGAACATCTCGTCACAGGGTATGCTGTCGCCTCATGTAGGCGAATTCGCTCTGCCGGAATATGCCAACGTTTGTGGCAGCGACGCCGAATGCCATCGGTTTCGTCGACGCCGAGTTCTACGAGGAAGGCACTGCGACTGGCGTCAAGGTACTGAAGATCGGCGACAGGTAGCCGGGCGGGCATGAAAGCCCTGCTCATCATCCTCTTTCTGCTCGCCGTCGTGCTCGGCGCCGGCCCGGGTATACACCTCGTCAACCCGGATGTGACCGATCCGGAGGCCACCTTCACGACCTTCGGTCTGCCGACAATCTACGTGTGGGGGCTGCTGTGGTACGCCGTCCAGTTCGGCGTCATCCTCGTCGCCTACTTCCGCTACTGGAATCCGGATGATGAGTGAGGTCGGTGGTCTGGGCCAGGTACCCTATGTCATCCTCGGACTGTACCTCGTCCTGCTTCTCATCTTCGGTATCGTCGGCTACCGCCGGCGGCAGGCAGAGAGCGAGGAGGACTACTATCTGGCCGGCCGCAGCCAGGGCTGGGTCGTATCGTCGCTGACGATCATGGCCACCTTCTTCAGCTCCTTCGCCCTGCTCGGGGCGCCGGGAATGGTGTACCGGGACGGTGTCGTCTTCGCCCTGTTCAGTCTCAACGTACCCGTCGCCGGAGTCGCCATTTACCTGCTGGGCTCCCGCATCCGTCGCCTCGGTCGCGACAGGGGCTACCTGACACCAGCTGACATGATCGCCGATCACTATGCCAGTCCCGTCGGCCTGCGGTTGCTCGTGGCGCTGGTGGGCCTGCTCTACGCCGTGCCCTACGTCGTCATCCAGATCCAGGCCGGGGGTATCCTGTCGCAGCAGTTGTTTCCGGGACGGGATGCTTTCGAGATCGGAGCCTGTCTTCTGGCTCTGATCACGATGGTCTACGTCACCATCGGTGGTATGCGCTCCGTGGCCTGGACCGATGTCGTGCAGGGAGGACTGCTGGTAGGGGGAATGCTGCTGGCCGGTGTCGCCGCCGTGTGGGTCCTCGGTGGGCCCGGACCTTTCTTCGCCGCGGTTGCCGACCTGCCGCCGAAATCGCTGTCGGCCCCCGGCACGACGGGGCGCTGGACACCGGAGCTGTTGTTCACCGCATCCCTGTTCGCCTCTCTCGGGTCGATGATTCAGCCGGCCCAGTGGATGCGGTTCTACGCCGCCCGATCGAGCGATGTGCTGCGCCGCAGTGCCCTGATCTTCGCCGCCGTGCTGACTCTGTGCTTCTTCTTCGGTGTGATGCTCGTCGGACTCGGGGGACAGGTCCTCTATCCGCTGCTCGATGCGGCCGGCCAATACCGCACGACAGCGGCTGGGGCCATCCTGCCCCACCCGTCGGTGGGGTCGACCCCGGGTGAGTTCGACCAGATCCTGGTGGTGGTGCTGAAGAATCACCTGCCCGAACTGCTGGGTCCCGCCGGCGTGGTGGTGGCTACTCTCATACTAGTCGCGATCATGGCGGCGGCCATGAGCACGGCGGACTCGAACCTGCACGCTCTCAGCGCTCTGCTCACACACGATGTCTTCGATTCGTTCGTTCGACCCGGAGCCTCACAGCACCTGCGCATGTGGGTGGGACGCGGGGTGATCGCCGCCGTGACTGTGCTGGCGTTGATCCTGGTGGTCATCGGCCATCGAAGTGCGAGCAATCCTCTGGGGATGATCGTGATCCTCGGATTGCTCGCCATCGCTTTCTCGACTCAGCTGCTGCCCATGACGGTGGACATGCTGTACCTGCGCCGGGGCACACGTCAGGGCGCCATGGCGGGGCTCATCACCGGTCTGCTGACGATCTTTCTGCTCAGTCCGTTCTGGGGCATGGTTGCCGGTGACGCCTTCGGCAGTCTTCTCGCATCGATGAAGCGCATGATCGACATCGGCGCCTGGGGGCTGTTGTGCAACACCCTCGTCTTCGTCGGGGTCAGCTGGTGGTTGGGCGGACGTCAGGACCCGTCCGCCGCCCATGGCTCCCGCTCCCACGTGGAGTCATAGATGTAGCTGTCCTTGAACCAGCCCACTTCGAAAGTGTAACGGACCGTTGCCGTCGCTCCCGGCTCGATACGGATCTCGAAGCTGTCCGGCTGCAGCGGCATGCGGCCATCCCAATCCCGGTCACTGGCGAATCCGTGTACTACCTGCACCCGGTGTGCGCCGCTCCGCAAGTTGCGCGAAAACAGCGCCACCCACTCATCGAGGCCGTCAACCAGCGGGCTGGTCTCCATGAACTTGCCATCTACATAGAGCTTGCACAGGTGGTAGTACGAGGGCCGTTCTCCCATCTCGGCCTTCGTCATGCGGAACAGCACTTCGAGACTGCCGGTGCCGCCGGCATCCGCCGGCACACGTTCAGCAAAGCGGGCCACGAGCTGGCCGCCAAGGGCGTCCACCATGCCCATGACGGCATCCTCGGCGCCACTCTCGCTGTCGGCGGCAAGGACTTCGCCCGTCTCAGCGTCGATCATGCGCGCGTCGATGCGAAAGACATTGCCGAAGCGCAGGAAGCTGCCCAGCACAACGGCGTCGGCGCCGAGCCAGGCGCCCACCTCAACGGCGGTCTCGGGGTCGATGGCGCCGCTCATCTCCAGATTGAAGTTGCGCATGGCGGTCTCGATCTGAACCCGCTCGATAACGGTGAGCGTGGCGGTCTGGCCGAGGCTCGTGGTCAGCATGTCGGCCAGACCGTTGACGAAGGCGTCGTATTCGGCCTCGCCGTGGTTCTGGAAGGGCAGGACGGCAACCGTGTGCCGTGTGCTCCGATGGTGGGCCGTCACCAGCGCCAGTTCGCCAGCCAGCTCCTGGGTTATCTGCACCAGGTTGCGGCGTGTACCCTGACGCTCGTACGTGCCGAGAGACCGGCCCGTAGCGGCCACCACAACATCGAGTCTTACCTGCAGATCTTCGGTGAATATCCCGTGAATGGCGGCGTCGGCACCCAGCCAGCGGCCCAGTGCCACGGCGTCGGAGGATCCACTGATCGCCCCGCCCGTCGACAGGGCCTCCCGGCCCTTGCTCACCTGGCGTGACTCCACCAGCGTCAGGGATGGATCCTGATGCAGCGACGTGAGCAGCATCTGCGGCAGGCCGCTGACGAAGGGATTGTGCTCCGCTCCGGCCTCGTTGCTGAAGTCGAGGACGGCCACGGTACCCTGGGGGAGCCGCTGGTTGCGCAGATCTCGAGCCAGCAGGTCACCGAGCTGATCGATCAACTCGAAGACCTGCTCCGATGGCCCGGATACCGTCTCGGTAGCCACGCGTCGCCCCTGGTTCGTCTCCAGCAATTGGGCCTCGATCCGGTATCCGGTGATCGGTGCATGCAGCAAGAGGACGATGTCACAGCCCAGTTCGGCGGCGTGCCGCAGCGTGGCTTCGCTGGACAGGCCGGACGCATCCAGCTCGATGGCCTCCTCCGACTGCCCCTGCAGAGCGAGAACCAGGTTTGCGGCAGATGCGTCGCCATCGCTGGCGACAACTCCCAGCCGACGAGCGTCAGCGTCTGCTGCGAAACCCAGGCTGATGGCCAGCAGGCCGATCAGCAGCAGAGAGTTCAATGAACGTTGCATGTTGCAGCCCTCCTCCATAGGAAGGGTCCCGACGGCTGCATCACGAGCCGTCGGAACCTTGTCGGCTTGTTCAGTTGCCGACCACGCGGTCACGGAAACTGTGCGTCGGGAGCGACAGGTTCAGCTTGGCCTGGATGGCTGACTCGGCGAGGCCGTCGTAGTTGCTCTGGTGGCGCACACCGATGTCGAAGGTGGCGTGTTTGGAGAAGAAGTAGCGCACGCCACCGGTAACGACACGGACCAACTCGATACGTTCGCCGCCGTTTCGTTCGAATCCCGGGATCCAGTTGATCTCGCCGATGACGCGGGCCCGGGCGTCGTTCTTCCATAACTCGATACCACCCACGGGGCGCCAGAAGGACGTCCCCGTCGGCGCCGCACCGTCGAGTTGTGCGTCGATATACTTCATGCCCATGTGAGACTTCACCTTCAAGCCATTCCAACCGGCCCGGGGGTCGGTGGCGTACTGCTCATCCGGGTAGTTGGCCAGCGTGGCGACGGTGTAGAACACGCCTGCCTTGGCATCGTAGTCAGTTCCCGCCGCGTGCCTGGAGTAGGTTCCGGACCGACGGAAGGAGGCGGTGACACCGCGGACATAACCTGAGAGGGGCACGAAGACCCTGAGGCCCGCCGAGCGTACGTCGATCAGCTCGTCCGCCTTGTCGATGCCGGAGACGATGCCGATGGTGCCCAGCTCCAGCTGGGCGATATTGCCCAGGCCGAGGACAGCACCTGCCAGCGGCCGACTGCCCGCTTCGCTGAGCACGACCCCCGTACCCGAGACGTGCAGATCCATGGAGCGAACCACACGGCCGGTGGGGACGCTGAACAGGGTCGTCGGTTCAATCGGGGGTGCCGCGGCCACGGCGCCGCGTTCGCTGGCCTGGGTCGAGATCGTGGTCAGGGCGATCGTGGCCAGGGCGATGAGTGTGCTTGTCATACGGGTCATGATGAGCTCCCTCCTGAGAGCACCGACCGCCGCGGGGCGACACGCACGCGGACTCGTCGTCCGTGTGTCGTCGCCTCGAGGAGGCCGGCGCCGGGTGTACGCAGGGCGGTGACGATCGCCTCCCCGCGAGTGAGTCCGGCGCCGCGGATGCGGGACGCCGTCGTTGCATGGATTGTTTCGCCCCTGTCAGCCACCGCGACGGCAACATCGATGCGGGTGAAGTGGATGCCTCCCGTGACCGTAACGGGCGACACACGCAGGTTGACATTGATGGACAGGGACGCGGTGTCAGTGCGGGTGACGATGTCGAGACCACCCGCCGTCAGCATGGCAGCCACCTCCGCCTGCAGCACGGGTTGGGCTGTCGGATCTACGGTCAGTTCCAGATGTGCGCGTCTTCGTGGCTGGTCGACGATGGTCGTCACACACCGACGTGGGGGTGACGGCACCGCGACGGCCACGGCGACGTCGATGCAGGCCGTCACCGTGGCGGAACCGTGAAGAGCTTCGATGGTGGCTCGTGCCCTGCCCTCACCGTCAGTCCAGACGAGAGGGTCGACGCGACTGGTCGATGGCGAGATGGCGAAGCGGACGGGCAGGCCGATGGCAGGCAGGCCGCGGTCGAGAGCGATGACTTCAATCGCGGGCGTGCCCAGCTGTTCGATGCCCGTCAGTGTGATACCGGCGAACCGCTGCAGCCATGGTGCCATGACCAGCGTGTTGTCGTCGGCCAGGGATGCAGCTTCGGCGCCAGCCGCCAGGGCGACGGCAGCACTCGAGCTCGGATCGGCCAGCCTCTCCAGCAGTTCCTCAAGGCGTTGCCGTCGCCGATCGGCGTTCTCCCGCAGGGAGGCCTCTCGTTGCCGCAGGTCCAGCCGGGCGTAGACCCAGCAGTTCTGCTCGCCGCACCAGGTGGCGACGATCTTCACGTCCTGGAGCGCGGCACTCGATGCGATCCGGGTGGTGGACTCGTAGCTGCTGGTGAATCCGTCGTCGTCTTCAGCAGCGCTATGTGCGGCTGCCGATACCACGTCGATCTGCAGCTGTGCGGCGATGTCCGCCAGGGCCGCCGCCGTCGCCCGGTGGCGCACGATGGAGAGCGCGTCCTCCCCGGTCTCGGCGCCGCCGATGCCCACGGCGTATCCCGACTGCTGCGGTCGCTCCGTCACCCAGTCGGGCACGTCGGCCAGGGCCGGTGTCGGATCTCCGACCAGAGCGATCATGGCGCAGCGTGTCGCCAGATATGTCCACACTTTGCTCATCAGGTCCTCAGTTCTGCTCCGCCTGCCACGCTTCATAGCGCTGCAGCTCGGCGTCGAGGTCGGCGTAAGCTTCGGTGGCACGGAATCTTGTGTAGAGCGCTTCCTGACTGCTCAGCTTCTGCATCAGCAGCTCGTTGGCGCGGCCGATGGGCAGACGCATCAGCACGTAGGCCCGGTAGACGTGGCCTTCGGGTACGACACGGCGTTCGGCCACGTGGGCCCCCACGAGCGTTTCACTCGTGATCGCCTTCGTCGTCGAGGAGAACTGGGTGAGCAGTTCGGAGTCGAAGGCCACCCCGGTTTCTTCCTGGAACTGTTTGGTCAGGTTCGACAACCGGGCGCCGAGCTGCTGGGCCACGTCGACCTGGGCCATTCCCCGCGCCTTGTCGAGAGCGACCTGAAAGTCGCGCGACGTGGCCGTTGCCGACGCCGTGAGGTGGTCGTCGTCATGGGGTACTTGGAGCATCCAGCGCGGCGCCTCCTCGATGGTATTGCGGGCGGAATCGGGTGCCAGATCAAAGGTCTTCGGTCCACCGCAGGCGACGGTACCAAGAGCCAGTGCCAGCGTGTAGATAAAGGTTGCGTGTGCAGCATTCATGTCGTCTCTCCCGTTAAGGTGGGTTGATTCAGGTTCTGCACGATGTTGCGCAAGAGTGGTGCCAGGGAATCATCTGAACGGCGTAAAGATTCATAACATATTGTGAAAACGCCGGTTACGGTCTCTGCTTCGTATCATCTACACATGGCTCTTGCTTGAACTGTGGAATTGCGCAATATTGCGTGGTGTTGCGTATAGTTTGCGCGGCGCAAGCGGCCGGACAGGTGGCGAGACCTGGACCACGGTTTGCGTAGGCCCTGTGCAGGGAACCCTGGAGACTTGTGATGACACAGATCGAACCAACGGGCCCGGAGCCACCCCTGCTACAGCGATTGCGCCGTGCGACTCAGACCAGCGGCCTGCATGTCGATCCGACGACGCCGCTGGGGACGGGGGGATTCATCGTCACCAACCGGTTGGCACAGACAACGGTCCGCTATCTGAGCGGTGTCGAACCGGAAATGGGGCAGCGACTCTCAGAGGAGCTTCGCGGGCTCGGCAGTCCGGATGAGCACGATCTGCTGCTGCAGGAACGGGGGTATACCTATTTCCATGTGGTGCAGTTCCTCTACGAGTGGGCCCGGCACTACTCGCAGCGTCCTGACCCGGAGCATTTCTGCTATCGCATGGGCGCCGGGGGCGGCGGCGTCGAAGTGCGTCCCCATACAGAGGTGAGTGGCCTGCTGCAGGTCATGCTCACCGCTCTGCCGCAAGGTGACGACGCCCGCCAGCTCGGTGCCATGATGTCTTTCATGGCGCCGGTCATCGTCGGCCAGGTATTCTCCCGCGAGCTAATCCAGCTGCACACCGAGGCAAACGGGCCCAACGGCATTCGCATGACGCTGGAATACTCCCGGCCCGAAGAGCTGCGCGACTCTCTGCGTCCGTACGATCTGGCCGAAGACCTGGGTACTCTGTTCTACAACACGGCCATGCATGTTCAGGGCACTGCACGTCTGGGCTGGACGACGTTTGCCCGGGATTCTGGCCGCGTTGTCGACATGGGGACACCGGTCCACCAGCTGTCCGCCACCGAGCAGGGCGCGGTCCGCCAGCGGCTTCGGTGTTCGTGGGATGTGCAGTGGGAGCCGACGGTACAGCTGCGGCGCCTGAGCCAGGCCGAGGAGATTCTCGAGCGGGGACAGACGATCTACGAGGCCCTCTACCGCAAGGATCTGCAGTATTACCTGCAACGGATCCAGACTCTGGAAGTACGACTGCAGCAACTGGAGGAGGGTGGACGTTTTCACGAACTGGTCGGCCGTTCGGCGCGCATGCACCAGTTGTTTCAGTTGATCGAACAGGTCGCAGAATCGGACCTCACGATCATGGTGCGCGGCGAGTCCGGTACGGGCAAAGAGCTCGTAGCTCGCGCCATTCACCAGAGCAGCCCCCGGCAGGAGGGACCCTTCGTTCCGGTGAACTGTGCCGCCTTCACCGAGACGTTGCTCGAGAGCGAGCTGTTCGGGCACGAGAAGGGCTCCTTCACCGGCGCCGACGAGACCAAACCCGGTCGTTTCGAGATGGCCGACGGTGGGACGCTGTTCCTCGACGAGGTGGGCGACATCCCCATGACGACACAGGTGAAGCTGCTCAGAGCCCTCGAGAGTCGGAGTTTCGAGCGGGTCGGTGGCACCCGCTCGTTACGCGTGGATGTGCGTATCGTGGCCGCCACCAACCGTGATCTCGAGGAGCTGATCGGAAGCGGTGCCTTCCGCGAAGATCTCTACTTCCGTCTCAATGTGGTACCCGTGCGGCTGCCGGCATTGCGCGAACACACCGAGGACATTCCGCAGCTGGCCCAACTCTTCCTGCAGCAGCTTTCAGAGCGAGACGGCAAGGACCACCGTGGGCTGACGAGGGGAGCTATCGATCGGCTGCTGAGCTATTCGTGGCCGGGTAACATCCGCGAGCTACGCAACGTCATCGAGCGAGCTGCCGTGGTGTATGCCAGCGAACCCATCCTGAAGGAGGGGGATGTGGCGCGTGCCCTGGGCCTGCAGGAACAGAAGGCAGCCGTCGTCGAGTTGAACTCACGACAGCAGCTGCTGTTGAGTTGCCTGTCCGAGGACCCAGGCAGTACGATCGATGATCTGCTGGGACGTGTGGCGGTCACCAACGGTGGCGGTGGCCGTTCGCGGCGGACGTTACAGAACGATCTGCGGCGGCTGGCGGAGCTGGGGTACGCCAAGTGGATGAAGGAAGGCCCGACGCGGCGCTACTCAGCGACGCCGGAGGGTGAGGGTCGGCTGGACGAGATGAACTGAGGCGGAAGGCCAAAGTTATGAACAGCGAGAAGAGGGAAAAGCAGTCGAAGCTGAAGTTCTCGGTCAACATTCCACCCAAGGCCACGGACGATGAGCTTCGGTTTGCCAGGCAACTGGGTGTCGAGTGTGTATTCACCTGGGTTGCCGAAGATCAGGCGGATGCGGAATCCCTGACCGTCCTCCGCCAACGAGTGGTCGACGCCGGCCTGACGCTCCACAACGTCGGCAGTATGGGCCTCGGCAAGTGCGACAAGATCCAGCTCGCCTTGCCGGAGCGGGACAAGAAGATCGACGAGTTCAAGCAGTTCCTGCGAAACCTGTCCAGCGCGGGGATCCACGTCACCACGTTCACGTGGGAGCAGGCGGGCGTGTGGAGCTCCAAGGAGCAATCCCAAAGCCGCCAGGCTGCCGCACGGCGAGTGGAGATGGACGAGCTCAACGCGCGTCCGTTCACACACGGGCGGGAGTACTCCGAAGAGGAAGTCTGGGACAACTTCACCTACTTCATGCGCGAGATCATCCCTGTCGCGGAGGAAACGGATGTCCGCCTTGCCCTCCACCCGAACGACCCGCCGGTTCCCATATTGGGCGGCGTTCCGTGTCTTGTGCACAGCTTCGACAGCTACAAGCGCGCCTTCGAGATCGCGGGTAGTCCGGCTCTGGGTATGGAATTCTGCACGGGTTGCTGGCTGGAGGGTGGAAACCTGTTCGGCGACATCGAGGCCGGTCTGCGGTGGTGCAGCGAGCAGAAGCGCATCTGCCTCGTCCACTTCCGCAACGTCAGCGCGCCTTTGCCGAACTTCACGGAAACGTTCCTCGACAACGGCTACAAGGATATGTACCGCCTGATGAAGATCCTGGTCGAAACGGACTACGACGGCACGGTCACGCTCGATCACACGCCCGCCTTCGTGCAGTCTGCGGGTCGTGGCAGCGGTACGGCGTATGCGATCGGCTACATGAGGGCCTTGCTGGAAAGAGCCGAAGCGGAGTGCTTCCGCGGGTAGGCGGATCTTCCGCACCAGCACGCCGGATTACGCAGGGCTTGACGGATGGTATAGTGATGGTATGAAAGAAATGACGCACAGGACGACCTTCGCCCTGGACCAGGCAACGGCCATGCGGCTGCGAAGACTGGCCGCCGCGTGGCAGGTGTCGCAGGCAGAAGTGGTGCGCAGAGCCGTATCCATGGCTGAGACCGCTGGCTCACAGAGCGAGGACGCCGCATCCCTGCTCACCCGGTTGCACAGCTCTGGTGAGGGACTGGTCCGTGAATCGGGGGCTGAGCACAAGAACGCGCGCGGCCGGTTAACCCAGATGGATCAGGCGCTTGCCGATGTTGTCTCCTGTGAGCATGCCGATGAACGCAGCGGGTGCGTTCTCCAGACCGGCGACGATGTCTTCCCGATAGGACAGCTGTCCGGCATCGATCCAGCCGGCCAGCTGCCGCAGCGCCTCGTCGTAGCGTTCGGCGAAGTCGAAGACGAGAAACCCGCGCATCGTCAGGCGTTTGACGATGAAGTGCCAGGTCTGACGGGGTCCCATCTCAGGGGCGCTCAGGTTATACTGCGAGATCTGGCCACAGACCGAGATGCGGCCACCCACGTTCATGCGTGGTACAACCGCCTCCGAGATCTCGCCGCCGACGTTGTCGAAGTAGACATCGATGCCGTCCGGGCAGAGCTCGCCCAGAGCCACGTCGTAGTTGTCGGTATTTTTGTAGTTGAAGGCGCCGGAGAAACCGAGCTCGTCGGTGACGTAGGCCACCTTGGCGTCGCTGCCGGCGATGCCCACGGCACGACAGCCCTTGAGGCGGGCGATCTGACCGACCAGCGAGCCCACAGCACCGGCGGCACCTGAGACCACGACGGTTTCGCCCGACTGCGGTCGTCCGACTTCCAGCAGCCCCATGTAGGCGGTGATTCCCGGCATGCCGAGCACGCCCAGCGACGTGGAGATGGGCGTCAGCGACGGGTCGATCTTGCGGGCATCGTCGCCGCCGGCCACGCCGTACTCCTGCCAGCCGGTGTTCACTTGCGCGACGTCCCCTTCTTCAAGGTCAGGGTGGCGGGAGGCGACGACATCGCCGACAGCGCCACCGACCATCACGTCGTCCAGGGCCACGCCTGGCGCGTAGGAGGCACCGGCATTCATCCGGCCGCGCATGTAGGGGTCCAGCGAGAGATAGCGGCACCGTACGAGGATCTCGCCTTCGCCCGGCTCGGGCACAGGAGCTTCCTCCAGACGGAAGTCGGTCTCCTGTGGCAAACCTGTGGGACGTTGAGCCAGAACAATGCGTCGGTTCAGATCGGTCATGTCGTCGGTTCTCCATTCAGTTCAGGTCAAAAATGTCGTTGCCAACTCTGCCCGTGAAGTAGTCGATGACGAGCCACGTACCGTTGCAGAGCGCTTCCCCCATGATCAGGCCGAGAAAGAAGAACTGACTCCTGCGGTAGGCTGCTGCGCCCCCGAAACGAAGCACTGTTACTTTGATCGCCCAGGCGATGAGCACGTTGCCCCACACCCTGTCCATCATGGCGTCGTTGCCGCCGATGGGGAAACCGATGGGATGGATGGGCCACCAGGTCAGCCGATGCCGGGCCCACATCATCAGCGTCATCGCCATGCCGCCGCCAACTACGAACCCCATCCCTTGCCAGTAGACACCGGCCGGTTCCAGGTTGCGCGCCGCCGTGTCGAACAGCCGGTTCGGCCCACCCTTGAAGCCCCAGCTGGCCACGTTGATGCCGCCGTGCTCGTGGGCGAGGTGGAAGACCGTCCAGCAGGAACCACAGGCACCGATAAGGATGGCCAGGCCGATTCCCCAGAGAACAAAGCGGCGGCTGCGCAGGTCCATGGCTTCGATCATCTTCAAGCCGTTGGCCGCCATGCCCATGATGAACACACGGATGTCCGACGACCAGATGTACGCCAGCGACAGATTGAAGCCGCCCGCTGCGCCCACGAGGTCCGACCCGAGGCCCATCAAGGTGAGATCCGGCGCGATCATCGGCGCGCGCAGGGCGGCCAGCCCGGCTTCGGCGATGATCCGGGTGATGCCGATGAAGATCAGCAGAGCCAGAACGATGAACAGACCGGAAACCCACAGCGGTGTTCCCATGAGCCACAGCCAGGCTGTCATGACGAGAACGCCACCTACTAGGCCGAAGACGGCGGCCCGGTACGACATGATCTCGTCCGAGTCATCCACCTGCGGGGCTCTTCCCAGGGCCTTCATGAAGACGTCGCGCAGGTGTTGCCTGCCGACCCACAGGCCTACGAGAACCATGGCCAGCAGGGCCCCGCCGCCCTGATAGCCCATCAGGGGTTGATTCGACACACCGTAGGTGATCACCTGATCCGACGTCACGCCGATGAAGTTCAGCAGTTCCCGTTCCAGGCGGGCAACGAGATAGAAGACCCAGATACCGGCCGCCACCTGGGTGTTGATCAGGTAGGAGAAGCCGATAAGGGAAAAACGGGGGGCGATCGACAGATCGAGCAGGCCGAAGAGGGTCAGACTGGTGTCGAGATCCAAAGCTGTGACCGAGGTGCTGTAGCGGGACAGTCCCTTCAGTGTACCCAGGCCCATGGGGACGGCGCAGCCGAGCCACACGGCGCCGTTCTTGAACAGGCCATTCACCAGACCCTTCTCGCTCTCTGCTTCGACCATGGCGAGACCCACTCGCGTCAACGGGTAGGGCAGCTTCTCGTGCTCCAGCCACTGTCGGCGCAGGATCACCGCGATACACACCATGCTCACGTAGAGCGCCAGCAGGAAGACGGCCCACCACAACAGCGGCTCGATCCAGGCATCGTAGGCGATACCGACGTCGGTTCGTCCGACGCCTTCGAAGAAGGCCCGGTTGCCGTGGCCATCATCAACAATCACTCGACGGGTTGGCGAGTGCGGGAGGAGCCTGTCGAGCCAGTCGTTCTCCGGCGAGGCGTAGTAGAAGAACGCCGCCAGCGTCGGCAGTAGCTGTTGACTCATTCCCATCGTGCACAGCGCCGAGACGATGAGCAACATCACGTACACCATGACGAGCTCTGACCGGTTCAGCGCCAGGCTCGCGTGCCGCCGCGTCTGCCACACATTCAGCAGGGCCGAGGCCACGAGGAACGTGGTGATCTGCACCCCCGGCGAATAGGGATCAAGATTGTTCAGGGGCCAGTAGTAGAGCCCATACGAGCCGACAGACAACACGGCGAGCCCGACGGCCCTCCCCATTCCTCTCGAGGCGACCTTGAAAACGACATTGAGTCCACCGATGAGGAGCAGGAAGAGGATGATCGCGCCCGGCGTGCTGAAATCGAAGGCCATGAAGGTGGACTGCATGACCATGTCGACGTACGGCGCACCGGCAGCCAGAAAGAAGCTGAGGAAAGCACCCGTCCAGACGGCGCGTCCTGACAGACCCCTGCCGCGCAGTACCGACGCATTGCGCTCGGCAACGTGCTCTCGGTACTCCGGGGGCAGGGCTCTGTTCACCGCACTCGCTGTGGACTAGGGATACATGTCGTTGGCGGCTGCCGAATGATCGACGATCTCGTCGGTGCGATCATCGCGCACCTTGTGGCACCACTCCGCATCACTGATCAGGGGCCGTCCGACGGCTACCATGTCGAATTCCCCCTGGTCATACCGCCGCATCAACTCCTTCATGCTCTCGGGACCGGAGCCGCAGAACTGCTCGGTTACCAATCCCACGTTGCCCACGGTGATCGTCGGCGCACCGGTGAGTTTCCTGGTCCAACCTGCGAGGTTGAGATCGGATTCGCCAGGAAATTCCGGCAACCAGAAACGCCGTGTGCTGGCATGGAAGATGTTCACGCCGGCGTCCTGAAGCAGACACAGAGCCCGTTCCAGTTCCTGCGGCGTGTGGTACAGTTGAGCCTCCAGGTCACGAACCGTCCACTGCGAGAAGCGGATGATGATGGGGTAGTCCGGACCGACCTGCTGGCGTATCTCACGCACCAGATCACAGACGTACTCGATCCTGCCGGCACGCAGGAAGCTGTCCAGCAGATATCCGTGAGCGCCGTGCAGCTCGATGCCGTCAAAGCCGGCGAGCTTGGAGTTCACGGCGCCTCTGACGAAGGCATCAAACATCAGTTGTTCCTGAGCAGCATCGGCCTTCGGAACCACCTCCACGTCGTCCTCGATCACCGCGGTGGCGGAGATACCCGGACGGGCAATGGGCCCCTGATGCCACAGCTGGGGAAAGACGTGGGCGCCACCCTCATGTGCCGCCGCCACGACCTGCTGCCAGGCGGCTACCGTGTCGGCGTTGATGGCCGGAATGTCGTCGTCGGGAGAGGCCAGAGGATGCTCGATCAGTACACCCTCGGTGATGATAAGGCCAACGCCTCCGGCGGCGCGCCGGCGGTAGTACTCGGCCACGGTGCCTGTGGGAGTGTTATTGGGGGATTGCTTCCGTGTCATGGGTGCCATGACCCATCGATTGGACAGCTTCAAACCCTGCATCTCGTACGGCTCGAACAATGCTTCCAGCATCTTACATCCTGTCATCGGGTGTGTGTGTCTACGTAGACTGCTCACCTGCTGCCCGGACTTCGAAAGCAGCAGCCATCAACGCCTTCGTGTACTCCGTCTCCGGAGCCTTGAACAGCTGCGCCGCCGGACCTGACTCCACAACGCGGCCGTCCTTCATGACGATCAGGTCGTCGGCCAGGGCGCGCACAACACGAAGATCGTGGCTGATGAACAGGTAGGCCAGATCACGCTCGTCCTGCAAACGGCGCAACAACTGCAGGATCTGCAACTGCACAGTACGGTCGAGAGCGCTCGTCGGTTCGTCAAGGACGAGGAAACGTGGCTCCAGCACGACGGCCCTGGCGATGGCGAGACGCTGACGCTGGCCGCCGGAAAACTCGTGGGGATAGCGGTCCATCGTGTCGGGATCGAGATCCACCTCGCGCAGCGCCTCAGCGACGATGTCCCGACGCCGGCCGGAATCGGCGCCGATACCGTGTACGCGCAGGCCCTCTTCGACGATCTGGAATGCCGACAGTCGGGGACTCAGTGAGCTGAAGGGATCCTGAAAGACGATCTGCATATGTCGACGCAACGGACGCAGCTCACGCGCGGCCAGGGCCTGCAGGTCATGGCCATCGAACCGCAGGTCGCCCTCGGCCTCCTGCAGGCGCAACAGAGCCAGGCCGAGAGTTGTCTTGCCTGAGCCCGACTCGCCGACGACACCGACGCTGTGTCCCGGGCGTACGGTGACGTCGAGGCCATCGACGGCGCGTACGTGCCCGACGGTGCGTCGCAGGAACCCCCGACGAATTGGGAACCACACCTTCACGCCACGCGCCGCCATGATCGGGTTTCCTGCGGGCGGCGTGGAACCCTGTCGCGGTGGCGGCTCGCTGGCGAGCAATGTCTGTGTGTAGGCATGCTCTGGCGAGTCGAAGACCCGGGCCGTCGGGCCTTGCTCGACGATTCGTCCCTGTGTCATGACATAGACACGGTCGGCCACGTGGCGCACGATGGTCAGATCGTGGGTGATGAGCAGCATCGACATGCCGAGGCGCTGCTGCTGCTCGCGCAACAGCTCGAGGATGTGGGCCTGCACCGTGACATCGAGGGCCGTCGTCGGCTCATCGGCGATGAGCAGGTCCGGTTCGTTGGCCAGGGCCATGGCGATCATGACACGCTGTCGCTGTCCCCCGGACAGCTGGTGCGGCCAGGCGCTGAGCATGCGCTCGGAGTTGGGCAAGTGGACCTGCTGCAAGAGCTCGAGCACGCGCTCACGGGCAGCCGAGCGGTCGAGACCGCGGTGCAGGCGCAAGGTCTCGGCGATCTGCCGCTCCACCGTATGCAGCGGGTTCAGCGAATTCATCGGCTCCTGAAAGATCATCGACACACGGTCGCCCCGAATCGAGCGCAGGCTCGTCTCTGGCGCCCCGAGGAGTTCGCGATCCTGGAAACGGATCGATCCGTCCGGGTGGTGGGCCTTGGGGTACGGCAGCAGCCCGAGGATGGACAGGGCCGTCACGGATTTTCCGGAACCGGACTCGCCGACGAGGGCCACGGTTTCGCCCGCTGACACCTCGAGCGAGGCCCCACGTACGGCATCCACGTCCAGCTCATCGCCATCGCCGCGGAACGCGACATGCAGATCACGAACCTGCAACAGCGGTGTGGTCACGAGGTGACCTTCGCCGATGTCCGACGCGGATCGAAGGCGTCACGCACGGCCTCACCGATGAAGACGAGCAGGCTCAGCAGCAGCGCCAGCGTGCAGAAGGCGGCCAGGCCGAGCCAGGGGGCATGCAGGTTGCGTTTTCCCTGCCCGAGCAATTCACCCAGCGACGCCGATCCCGGGGGCAGACCGAAGCCGAGAAAGTCGAGGGAGGCCAGGATCGCCACCGATCCGGTGAGCACGAAGGGCAGAAACGTGAGAGCGGCGACGGCAGCGTTGGGCAGCACATGGCGCAGCATGATCGTGCGGTCCGTCACGCCGAGGGCGCGAGCGGCACGGACGAAATCGAAATTGCGGGCCCGCAGGACCTCGGCACGGACCACGCCCACAAGCTGCATCCAGCTGAACAGGAGCATGAGACCGAGGAGCCAGAAGAAATCAGGCTCTACCAGGCTGGCCAGGATGATGAGCAGATAGAGGGTGGGCATGCCCTGCCAGATCTCGATGAGACGCTGCAGGATCAGGTCCACCCAGCCGCCGAAGAAGCCCTGGACAGCGCCGGCGGTGACACCTACGACGGAGCTGAGCAAGGTCAGGCAGAAGCCGAAGAGGACCGAGATCCGGAAGCCGTAGATCAGGCGCGCCAGCACATCGCGCGCCTGGTCGTCGGTGCCCAGCCAGTTTTCGCGGGAGGGTGGTGCCGGCGCCGGTTCACGCAATTCGAAGTTGACCGTGCGCGGACCGTAGCGGATCGGTGGCCACAGCATCCACCCCCCCTGGGCCTCGATCAGGTTGGCGAACCAGGGGTCGCGGTAGTCGGCCTCGGTTTCGAACTCGCCGCCGAAATCCGTCTCGGAGTAGGTGGCCAGCACGGGGACAGACCAACCGCGCTCGCTGGCGATGAGCAGCGGCCGGTCGTTGGCGACGAACTCCGCCGGCAGGGTACCGGCGATGAGGATGACGAAGAGCCAGAGACTCCACCAGCCCCGACGATTGGCGCGCAGTACGGCGAAGCGGCGTCGGTTGAGCCGGGAGAGTCGCATCACCGCCCCTCGAAGTCGATGCGGCGATCGACGAGGGTGTACATCAGGTCGCCGATCAGGTGCAGGACCAGACCAAGAAAGGTGAAGAAGTAGAGCGTGCCGAAGACGACGGGATAGTCGCGGTTGACCGCCGACTCGTAGCCGAGAAGCCCCAGCCCGTCGAGAGAGAAGATGATCTCGGTGAGCAACGCCCCGGTGAACAGGATGTGGACGAAAGCGGCGGGGAAGCCGGCGATGACGATGAGCATGGCATTACGGAAGACGTGGCCGTAGAGAACGCCATTCTCGGTCAGACCCTTGGCGCGAGCCGTCATCACGTACTGCTTGCCGATTTCGTCGAGGAAGGAATTCTTCGTCAGCAGTGTCAGGCCGGCGAAACCGCCGATGACGAGGGACAGCACCGGCAGACACAGGTGCCAGAGATAGTCCACGAGGCGGGCAGCCCACGACATCTGCTCGAAGTCGGCGGACGTCAGGCCCCGCAGGGGGAACCACTGCAGGTAGTGACCGCCGGCGAGGAGCACGACGAGGAGCACGGCAAACAGGAAGGCGGGTACAGCGTTGCCGACGACGATCACTCCGGAGGTCCAGACATCGAAACGTGAGCCGTCCCGCACGGCTTTGCGGATGCCCAGGGGGATGGAGAGGGAGTAGATGAACAGCGTCGACCACAATCCCAGAGAGATCGACACGGGAAGCTTGTCGAGGACGAGGTCGGCCACGTCCCGATCGCGGAAGAAGCTCTCACCGAAGTCGAAACGGAGATAGCGCCCCATCATGTCGAAGAAGCGGACATGGGCTGGCTTGTCGAAGCCATACAGGGCCTCGAGCTCACGGATGAGCTCCGGATCGACACCGCGAGCGCCGCGGTAGCGGGCGTTGGCCTCCATGCCGCCCAGATCGGCGGCCATCACCTCGCCGGCGCCTCCGCCAGTGACGCGGTCGGCGGCACCGCCGTCATGTCCCTGCATGCGGGCGATAACCTGTTCCACGGGACCACCGGGGGCGGACTGGACGATGATGAAGTTGAGCACCATGATGCCGAACAGAGTGGGGACCATCAGCAGCAGGCGGCGCAGGATGTAGGCTGTCATCGGTCGTTCTCCAGTGCTGCCGCCCTGGCTGGATCGATCCACCATGTCTGCAGGAAACCCAGGGAGATCAGTGGCACCGTGGCCGGCCGCTCAAACTTGCCCCAATAGGCGAGGCGATGCAGGTCGGTGTGCCAGTTGGGGATCAGATAGTGGCCCCAGAGCAGCACACGATCGAGGGCGCGAGCCGTGGCGATCTGCTCCGGCCGGGTCTGCGCCGCGATGAGGCGCTCCACCAGCTCGTCGATTACGGGGCTGCGGATGCCGGCATAGTTGCGGCTGCCCGCAGCATCGGCGGACGAGGTCGACCAGTAGTTGCGCTGCTCATTACCCGGCGACAGGTACTGATTCCAGCTGCGCGCGACGATGTCATAGTCGAAGGCCTGCAGCCGGTTCCAGTACTGGGAGGCGTCGACGGTGCGGATCGTCGATTGGATACCGAGGCGCTGCAGGTGCAACTGCAGCGGGCCGATGACACGTTCGTAGGAGGGGCGCGCCAGCAGAAACTCGATCTGCATCGACTCGCCGGTGGCGTCGTGCACCAGCTGTTCATCGTGGATCGTCCAGCCGGCTTCCCGGAGCATCCGGCGAGCGGTGCGCAGATTGGCCCGGATCGAGCCGGAACCCGTCGTCGCCGGGGCGCGGTACTGTTCGCTGAAGACCGCCTCCGGAATCCGTCCACGGTAGCCCTCGAGGATCTCGAGCTCCCGTCCACCAGGCAGACCGGAGGAGGCCAGCTCGGAGTTGGCGAAATTGCTCTCCGTGCGGGTGTAGAACCCGTGGAACAAGGTGGCGTTGGTCCACTCGAAGTCGAAGGCGTAGGCCAGAGCCTGGCGTACCCGCGGATCACCGAATTTCGAGCGCCGCGTGTTGAAGACGAATCCGGACATACCGCGGATCCGCCGGTTGGGGATCTCCGTCAGCACCAGGCGGCCATCGTCGACGGCGGGATGGTCATAGGCGGTGGCCCACTCGCGCGCCGTGCCGACAGCGCGGAAGTCGTACTCGCCAGCCTTCAGCGCTTCCAGTGCGACCGTATCATCGCGGTAGTAGTCGAAGTGGATCCGGTCGAAGTTGTGTTGTCCGCGACGCGTAGGCAGGCTCTCGTCCCAGTTGTCGGTGACGCGTACGTAGCTGATCGTGCGACCCGGATCGACGGACTCGATCCGGTACGGCCCGCTGCCGAGGGGCGGCGCCAGCGTCGTGGCTGTGAAGTCGCGGTCCTGCCAGTAGTGCTTCGGCAACGCTCGCAGCTGGCCGAGAACGACGGGCAGTTCACGGTTGTCTGAGGCGGCCAATTCAAAGCGGACGGTGTGTTCGTCAAGGGCGATGGCAGTGTCCACATCGGTGTAGAAGGCGCGGTAGAAGGGGATTCCGTGGCGCACGAGGGTGTAGAAGCCGAAGACCACATCGTCGGCGGTGACGGGTACGCCGTCGTGCCAGCGTGCCTCGGGTCGCAGAAAGAAGGTGATGGCGCTGCGGTCGGCAGCCAGATCCATGGAGTGGGCGAGGTGACCGTATTCCGACAGGGGTTCGTCCTGCGCTTTCTCGCACAGACGGGAGTAGATCATCGTCGTGCCGGCGGCGGACACACCCTTGAGGATGAAGGGGTTGAGGTTGTCGAAGGTGCCGACCACAGCCAGTCGGACCTCGCCTCCCCGGGGGGCCTCGGGATTCGTGTAGTCGAAGTGAGTGAAGTCGGGACCGTACTTCACCTCACCATGGATACCGATGGCATGCGTCGGGTCAGCCAACGACGTGGCAGGGAGCGCCGCTACGAGGAGTAGGGACACGGGAGCCGGCCAGCGCCGCCACTGCCAGCGGGTCAGCGGCAGGTAGATGACAAGGAAGGCGGCCCAACCTGCCAGCAGTCCTCCGCCCAGCCCGAGCCAGGACTGCGTCGTGTAGGCCACGGCCATCAAGGGCACCATCGTCAACATCAGCATGGGGATGGTGAGGGACATGGTCCACAGACAGTGCCGGGATTCGTACGCGCCGACGACGCTGACGAGGGGGAACAGAGCGGCAAAGCCTCCCAGTTCACTCTTCAGCAGGATGAGCATCGACACGACCAGACATACGGCGGGGAGTTTCTGCCAGATGGGCAAGCGTGTCCGGTGGGCGCGCTCCGAGCGTGGCGCGTTGCGCCAGAGAAGGAAGCCACCCGTGGCTACGGCCGCCACCGTAGCCAGCCAGAAGGGGACGTCACCTGACGGAGCCACACCGGATGCCAGCCAACCGATGACGGAGTAGCCAGCCAGCGCCACCCCGATGGCACCGACGATGGGAACATGCAGGGTCTCGTGCAGCCATCGAATCGCGTGGATGTAGCCGAACAGCAGGCCGATGGACAGCACGTTGGCGGCGTCCATGGGCAGACCCACGGACAGGGCGACGACGGTGAAGGGGAAAGGCAGCGTCAGGAAGATGGACTTCAGCCGCGGTGTGGGCATGTAGGCCACGAGAGTTGTCTGGCAGGAGACGACCCCGACGAGGAGGAGGTCCCACGATGTAATGCCTGCGGCCAGGCCCAAGCCCGTGAGGTCAGTCGTTCTGCACGGTGTCCTCGCGCTGCCCGATGAAAGGGGGCGTGAGGAACCGTTGCTGCTGGTCGGTCAGATCCGTGTAGGCGTCCATATCGTAGTAGTGGCGTGACCAGGACGAATGGCCGGGGCTGTACTTGTAGAGCAGTCCTCGCCGCTCCTGGGAGCCAGTCCATGCCATCGTCCCGTGAACCAGGGCTTCGGTGAAGATGATGACGTCGCCGGCGCGCGCCTCGACCTGACGGACATAGTGGGCGGAGCGTTCGTGTCCGCGCACGTCGGCGGGCAGGTCGTTGACGAAGTTGCTCTTGTGGCTGCCGGGGATGCAGCCGAAGCCGCCATCACCGGGCCCGGCGTCGCCCAGGTTGTAAGTGAACACCGTCAGGCCGTTGCGGATCACACCGTTGTGACACTGATACCAGTGATCGCCGGCACCGATCTGGGGGCTCGGGCCACCGTGCAGGTTGCCCCCCGGGGCCCCGTCGCGCATGAAGATGCAGTAGTCATGGTCGAGCCGAACCCTGGGGCCCACCAGCTCCACCAGGTACGGGACCAGCTTCGGGTGATCGATGAGCGCCTGGAAAGCCGGCCCCCACTGCGAAACATTGCTCGTCCGATACGACAGCCCGTCTTGCCAACCGCCCGGTGGATCGTCGGCGCAGGCATTCAACTCAGCCAGCTTGGCGCTGTTCAGTACTCCGGACACGACCAGGTATCCCTCGAGGTCGAACTGAAATCTCTCTTCCGGTGTCATACTCGACGGCTCTCCTGTCTACTGACTCCATGAGCGCCGCAATATAGTCACAGCCTTTCGGCCTGTCGTTCGACTCTCCCGCAATCATTGAGTCATCGCTTGCGCGCCGCTGCGCGCATCTGCGCGGTGTGCTGCGCGCCGTCGCAGTTCCGCTCCCGATCAGAAGGAGCACGGACTTCGGCACGCGGTTTGCCTGACCCCCAGCAGACAACGGGTGCCGGCACCCATCACCGACTCGCGCGAGCGGGTCTCATCTCAACGGACGCCACCGGGGTTGTCCAGTCCGGAACCGGCGACCGAAGTGGTCTACGATTTCATGGAGATTCTGCAGGCCGAACTGATCGCCCGCGGTCTGAGCTACAACGCAGTCGTGGTGCGCACGGGCTCCGATGTGGAGCTGCCGAGTGCGACGGGCGATGACCTGCGCCTCACCGACCGCCAGGCGATCCTGGTGCAATCCGGCGTGGAGGTGACCGGAACCGATCAAGGCACATATGGCGTCAACCTCACTCTCCCCATCGGGGGCGAAGGCGGTCCGCCCGTGACGCTGAGCCGCGGCTGGGTCTCTGCGGATGCTTCGATTGCGGGTCGCCAGCTGCGCTTCGTCTGCACGCACCTGGAGCGTGGTTCGGTGGCACCGGTACAGATGGCGCAGGGAGCGGAACTGCTGCAGAGGGTTACCGAGGCACCGGTGCCCGTCATCCTGCTTGGCGACTTCAACAGTGCCGCGGATGGCAGCACCACCGATACGTACGGCACTCTCGTCGCCGGTGGCCTCGTCGACGCCTGGTCCCAGACCCGGCAGGATGTGGGATACACGTGCTGTCTTCCCGACGAGCCCTTTTCAGCCAGCGAGCTGAATCGCCGCATTGACTTGGTGTTTTTTCACGAGCCCGTCGGCGCCTCTCAGACGACGATCACGCGGACCAGTCGAGCCGTCGTCATCGGTGCCGATCCCGGACATCGGACCGATCTCGGGCTGTGGCCATCAGATCACGCAGGGGTCGCCGTAACGCTCGGGGTGGATGCCACAAGCAACTGGATGGCGGCACGGCGCTGACTGTCCTCGGGCGGACCAGTGCTCTGGACCAGTTGAACCTAAGAAGTTGGGCGGTGGCCAGCCTGCGGCCACCGTCCATCTGCCAGCCTGCCGACTTTCGCTCAGGCGGGCACCATGATATAGTCACGCCATATGAGCCTGTCTCCGGATCCAACCCTGTTGCGCCAGTCGCTGCCCGACGTAGCCTCCACTCAGCGGCTCACCGGCCTCCAGAACCCCGTCGACATCTTTCGCGACAACTGGGGGATCCCCCACATCCGGGCCGGCTCCGCCGTCGATCTGTTCTTCGCCCAGGGGTTTGCCACCGCCCAGGACCGCCTGTGGCACATGGATGCCGACCGTCACAAGGCGCTGGGGCGTTGGGCGGAATGGGTCGGGGTGCCCGGAGTGGCCAGTGACTGTCTGCTGCGGGCCGCCGGCATGGGGCGTACGGCCAAGTGGGACTATGAGGTGAGTTCCGACGCCGCATGTGAGATGATCGACGCCTACACTGCGGGGGTGAACGCTTTCATCACCACCACGACATCTCTGCCCATCGAGTATCGTCTGCTCGACGAGTCGCCGGAGCCGTGGGAGAACTGGCACTGCCTGGCGGTCTACAAGATGCGCAACAGCCTGCTGGGTACGTTCGAGCCGAAGCTGCTACGCACGCGCCTGGCGGCGACCATCGGACCCGAGGCCACAGCGCGTCTGGTGCGTGGCTATCCCCGCGGACATCTGTTGACGGTCCCCCCGGGGGAGTTGTACGAGGGCGATGCACTCGATGGCACAGCGGCCCTACAGCGATCCGCCGACGCCCTGTCCGAGGCGGGAGGTGACCCGGAGCTGCTGCTGCCCGGGGTGGGTTACGATATGGACGGTGGCTCCAACGGCTGGTCGGTCGGTGGTGCCCGCACAGCCAGCGGTCAGCCGCTGATCGGCGGGGATTCCCACCGGGGTCTCGATGTGCCCAACGTCTACTATCAGGTCCATCTCAACTGTCCCGACTTCAACGTCATCGGTCATTCGGTTCCCGGGGTCCCCGGGGCCCTGCATTTCTGCCATAACGAACACGTCGCCTGGGGTATGACCCACGGCATGGCGGACACGCAGGATCTCTACATCGAGCGTTTCCGCGACCGTGCCGACGCCATCGGTACGCGTGAGTACCTGTACTGCGACCAGTGGCGTGCAGCCGTCGTCCATGACGAGCAGCTGCAAGTGCGCGGCTCGGATCCGGTCGACCTGCAGGTGACGATTACCCACCATGGCCCGGCGATCGCCGGCGATCCGGCCGCCGGCTGGGGGGTGACGATCTGTGATCCCGGCCTCATCGAGGGTACGCCCTGGGCGGACTCGGTTCTGGCGGCCATGCAGGCCGACAGCGTCGAGCAACTGCACTCGGCCTTTGCCGAATGGACGGATCGCATCAACAACTACGCCGTGGCTGACACTTCCGGACACTTCGGCTACCTGCACGAGGGCAGAATTCCGGTGCGGGGCGAGGCCAATGGCTGGGCCGCTCTGCCGGGCTGGACGGGAGAGTTCGAGTGGGACGAGGGTACGATCCCGCACAGTGAATTGCCGACATCGATCGACCCGGCCACAGGCTGGACGGTGACCTGCAACCAGCGGGTGACCGGTGCCGACTATCCATACTATGTCGGTCTGTACATGGCCCCCGAGTACCGGGCACGCCGGCTGATGGATCGCCTGCTGGAGCTCGAGCCCGGTACGGCCACCATCGACGACATGGCGGCCCTCCATGCCGAACGACTGTCCCTGCCCGCCCTGACGTTGGTGTCGAGGCTGCTGACCGCCCTCGACAACGAAGCTTTGGCCGAGCCGCTGGCGACGGCAGCCTCAACTCTGCGCGACTGGGACGGCCGCATGGACCGCGAGGCGACAGCGCCGGCTATCTATCAGATGACGCGCCGATCGCTGAGCCGGCGTCTCCTGCAGCACACATTTGGTGATGCCGTCGAGCTGGTGTGGTCGAACACGCCCGGTGCCGACACGATGGCACGCCAGGTTGCCCAGGAGATGAACCTGGCCATGGCCGGCGATCCCCAGGGTGATGCCATCCTGCCGCCCGGGGAAACGTGGGAGACGCTGCTGATCCAGGCGTTCACGGCCGGTGTGGCCGAACTGGCCGCTCAGCTGGGGGACGATCCCAACGCGTGGACCTGGGGCAGGTTGCACCGTACGCGCCCGCGACATCCCCTGGCCGAACCCTTTCCGGACTGGGAGCAGCTGCTCAATCCGCCCGGGTACGCCGTGCACGGCGACGCGGACACGCCGCTGGCGGGCAGCTTCACCATCGGCTCGTTCACCGTTACGGGACTGTCCGTCAACCGCTACCTGTTCGATCCGACAGACTGGAACACGGCGCGCTGGATCGTACCCGGCGGTGCGTCCGGACACCCGGGCAGTCCGCACTACGCCGACCAGGCGTCGCTGCATGCGGACGTGGGGTATATCCCGGCCCTGTGGGACTTCTCGCGGATCGAGAGGGAGGCGGAGACGGTGCAGAGACTGGAGCCGCTGCCGGCATCCTGACAGGTAGCAGGCCGGCTTCGCTGGAGGAACGACTTCATGAAGAGAGGGCGTGGGTTGGCGAATTGGCATTGATGCTGGAAGGGCCGACTTCGTTGTGCCTATCTCCTGGAACATAGTCAGCCTCGCCTACACAGCCGGAAGTGTGCTGGTTGCTGTTGGCGCCTCTTGTTTGACAGTGTGGCTTCTCCACCGCTACTCGCTGCTTGTCATTTCGCCACGCACGAGAAACCAGCGATGGTACGTGACGTGGAGACGTCCCGCCGTTGTGACCGTCGCCGGGCTCTTCCTTGGGGCCCTTGGTCAGCTGTCAGGCGTCCAGGGCGTCGATGGCAGTGCGGTCTTCGTCTGGATCCTCTTCTATCTTTCGGCGCACCTCTACGGACATATTGGAGTGCGGCGCCGGGTAATGCAGATCGAATGTGCATTGCTGTGGATCGCCTGGGCTGTGGGCGCAAGCAGCCTTGGAGGCGCAGAGTTAGAGTTTCTTGCCCTGATCTATCTTTTTCTGGCGAACTCTGCTGCTGGCCATGCGGTAGTAGCATTTGGACGATCCCTCCAGAAAGAGCTCATCCCGAAGGCAGCTGACAGGCGTGACCTTCATGGATAGATGCCGCACAATCTGGCGATCACTGGATTCGGTTTCCAGACCAACGCTCAGCCGACGGTAACTGTCAGCACGATCTCAGGAGGGTCCATCCCTGGCCTCCTCCCAGAGTCCTGCCAGGGCACCACGGATCTGGACTTCGATGCCACAGGCGTACGGCAGGTACGCCCCCTTCACTTCGACGCCATAGAAGAATCCCGGCCACGCGGTGGCCTCCATGCACTCGCGCTCTGCCTTCACCGGATCCTCCGCCCCCAATGTCAGCGCCCTGTCGGTGGGGATGTACTCGACGCTGTTATCGTTTGTATAGGCAATGACCATCTTGTGGGTGAAGGGCGCCGCTTCCTCCACCCACAATTCGTATTCGCTGAAGATCTCGCCGGGTAACGCCAGCAGACACCACTCGTCGCCCAGCGAGACGAGACTCGCCTCGAACCGGGTGTGAGGCTGCTCGCCGCCCTCGATCATCTGCCGCGTGGCTTCCAGGGTACGCGTCCAACCGTCCGTCGTGCCGTTCAGCAACGGCGTTTCGGGCGGGTGCCGCATCAGGCGGGCGACCATCTCCTCCCACATGGGCATGGAGGGTAGATTGCAGGGCAGATCGAGGCTCATGCTCGTCACGCGGAACGTGCTGGCGGCGATCTCGACACCGTTCCGCAGTGCCGTGAGAGCCGCCTCGCCGAGGGTTCTTCCCGCCCGCTCGGCATTGTCGTGGTGCCCGCTGTCGACGCTGAAACCGACGGGATAGGCGTTGATGTTGCCACTGCACCCCTGCACGAACAGGGGCAGCATATCGTCACCAAGTTCTTCGCGAATCCGTGTCACCGACGCCGCCGGAAAGTCTGCGCTCAGGCTTTCGGTTTCGATCGTCGTCACCGGATGTGCGGCGTGCTCAAACAGCACGGCGAGTGGTTTACCGCTCTCGGTCCGCGCTTCGAGCGTATTGACCCACGGTACGATGGCGTCGGTGAAGCGCCTGGCATACCGGTTGTAGCCTATCTGCGCTGCTGCACGCCCCGCGTACAGGGACACGGCAACCTGGTTCGCCAACGCCTCTTCGACGGCTTCGCCGATCAACGCGCAGACTCTTTCCCGCCACCCGTTCTTCCTGCGTCCCCGGCCGTCGGAGTGCGTGTGCGAGGCGTTGACAAGGGTGTGGTCGATGCCCGACCGCTCCTGCAGCTGAAGGCCGGCCTCGGGGAACGGATCGACCAGGTCGACGCCGACGACAGCTACCTTCGTGTTGCCGTCGTCCAACACGAGCACGCTGGCAAACAGCGGGTCGTGCACAGTCGAATCCCCGATGAGGAACTCAGGGAGCGTGATCTCTCTTCTGCCGATTCCGGCTATCACGGGGGCCTCGAATCCTCACTCGGTGGCGACGTGGATGGGCAGGGCACATCTCCCTGGCTGCTGGTGGAAGTGTACGGACGTCACAGGGCATCTTCCAAGCGTCAGGTGCACAACGCAGTCGATCTTGGCCGTGTCTCCTTCTACATCGATCGCCGGGAGCGATCACGGCCTCGTCGTCGACAGGATATCGACAGGGATCTGGCTCGGAGGTAGTTTGGGCGGCATCTGAGCGCCCGGTACGCGGGGTACCGGCTTGTTGCGATTGGAGGGGCTCATGCCGGATAAGTCATCACAGGGGACGAACTCTACTCAGGGGAGCAACGCCGGCGACGGCGCACCGATCGGAGCTGGTGACCGACAACTGCTGCGCGATCTGGCCAAGCGCGTCGCCGATGTCGCCGCCTTGCCGATTCAGGCCGAGCGTGTGCGTCTCTGGCAAGCCCTCAATCAGCGCCGGCCCGAACGAGCCATGGTGCTGGCACAGACTGGAAACACGCTGCGCGAAGCCGATCTCCAGTGTGAGGATCCGACGTGCCGAGGGTGGGAGGCCGCACTGCAAGCGAAGCTGCGCCGCCATGAACTCATCCACGACGACTACCCCTGCACGGACCACCTGGATATCGGTTACGTCATCGACGTGGGTGACTACGGCGTCAAAGAAGGACGGATCTACGGCGAGATCGAGGATTTCGGCGCCTACAAGGTGGATCCTGTGATCAACAGTCCCGAGGACTTCGCCAAGCTGCGCCCACGACAGATTTCTGTCGACCACGAGACCACCAACACCTGCCTGGAGAGGGCAGCCGAGATCCTGGGCGATATCCTGCAGGTCCGCAAGCGAGGCGAGACACTGTGCCGTAACATGCTGACGCGGAAGTTGATCCACCTGCGAGGCTACGAGCAATTCTATCTCGACATGTATGACAATCCCGAGTTCCTGCGCCAGATGATGGCCTTCCTCCGCGATGAGACACTCCGCGAGTGGGAGATCTATGAGGACGAAGGTGTGTTCACCGCCAACATGGGTCCAGACAACATCCGCGGCACCGGGGGCCTGTCTTACGCGGACCCGCTGGCCCCGCCGGACAGTGCCGGTTCTGTGCGTATGCAGGACATGATCTGCTTTGGTGAGTCGCAGGAGAGCATCGGCGTCAGCCCGGAACTCTTCCACGAGTTTGTCCTGCAGTTCCAGCTGCCGCTGATGAATCGCTTTGCGGCCGTAGACTATGGGTGTTGCGAACCTATGGACGGCAGGTACGAGTTGTTGTTCGAAAACATCCCGCGTTTGAGTTCGGTTTCGGTGCATCCCTGGGGCGACCGGGAGGAGGCGGCGGAGAAGCTGGCCGACAAGTGCGTGTTTGCCTACAAACCTCATCCAAGCCCGGTAGAGCTTCCTGAGCCTGACTTCGACGGCGCCGAACGGGAACTGCGTCAGACACTCGAGATCGCCAAGGGGTGTTGTGTGTCCGTAACAATGAAGGCCGATTTCGTGAGAGCTGATTCAGTGGACCGTGCCACGCGCTGGTGCGACATGGCCCAACGGGTGGTGGCCGAAGCGGCCTGACAGCGGCCAACACGATAGACAGTGATCGCAAGGGGAACGATGAGCGACGCGGATCGAGTCATCCCGGATCTGATATTCGCAGACGATGATGAGGGCGAGTTGCACCTTGATCTCTATCTGCCACCCTCTTCTGATGCGCCCTTTCCAACGATCATGCATATCCCCGTTGGCGGATGGAGAGCCAGCAACCGCGTCAACCTCCGCCCCCAGTTTGCGGCTCACGATTTCACCCGACACGGATTCGCGGTGGCCGTCGTCGACTGTCGGGTCACGCCTGAGGCGATCGCACCGGCGACCGTCTTTGACGCCAAGGCGGGCATCCGCTGGCTGCGGGCCCACGCCGGTACCTACGGTTTCGACGCAGACCGAATCGGAACCTGCGGTCGATCTGCCGGTGGCCATCTGTCGGCTCTGCTGGCGGTGACCGGAGATCTGGCCGATCTCGAAGGCGCTCGTGGCAACGCCGGGTTCAGCACGGCTGTGCAGGCGGCGGTGGATCAATGTGGCCCGAGTGATCTGGAGCGGATGGCAGATCCAGAACTGGCAGCACAGAGTCGAGTGCTGCAGGAGGTGACAGACAATTTCGTCGGGGGAGCCACCGCGGAGCATAGAGAACTGGCGAGACGGGTAAGTCCATTGCACCACGTGTCAGCCAGCTGCCCTCCCATGCTGATTCTGCATGGGGAGATCGACCCCACGGTGCCCGTGGAAGAGAGTCTCATCTTCCACGATGCACTCATCTCAGCAGGAGTGGACTCGACACTTGATGTCTTGCCTGGAATCGAGCACGGCTGGGACTGGGGCCTGACGCACGACCGGATCGTCGGTTTCTTCGAACGCACGCTGAAGGCGTGAAGAGGTGTGAACTACGGTAGCACCCCTCGAGCACACGCGTAGGCTGCCTGCACGAAGAGCCAGATGACCTCCAGTTCCTCTTCGTCTCGGGCGCCCCAGATGATGACGTAGTCCGTGTCGTCGGTACCGAGACCGTTCACGCCCGAGAACGGGTGGATCTCTCCCCAACCACCATCGCGCATGGCGCCTCGGGAGATCGTTCGCGGCAGCTCCATGTGCATGCTGTTGTTGGAAGAGTGGTGCATGTGACCGAAGGAGCCACCCCCGGCGCCGGGGGCCAGCTCCCAGCTGCGCCCGTTGTACAGCATCCCACCATCCCGCATCAGTGGTGCGATCCCTATGGATACGGAATCCAGTTGGTCCACGGCTTCGACCAGCCGATCGGCCAGTTCCAAGGCACCGCCCTGCGACAGCTGCAGGTGGGGGATGATGAACGTGCGCTCCGGCAGTTCGCCGGACCGGGCCGGTATGTCGCCGAGAGCGATCAGCCTGAAGGTGTTGCGGCTCCCGATGCGACCGCCGTTCTGCACCATCTTGGGTTCGGCGGTCTCATCATGCCGGCGCCAACCCCAACCGGCCTCTCAATGCCCACCACAACGCGTAAAGACGGGTGCCGTTGGTTCACGACCAGGACCAAACCTGCCTTGACGCACTGTCAGTAACACCCTTTATCCTCACTGCATCCCGGCGCTGTGGAACCTCTCGCGGATCGAGAAAGAGGCGGAGACGGCGCAACGACTCGAACCCGCGACGGCATGATGGAGTCAGCCAGGACATGAAACGCATCCTCCTTTCGATCATCTTCGGATTCGGCCTCGCCTGTGTCTGTGGCGCCGAGACGAGAGCCGCCGAGTTGTCTCTCGACTACCCCTCCGGCGTGTCGTGGGAGGATGGGCCGGCGCTGACACTGCTGTGGCTGGAGGTGGAGGATTCCCGTTGTCCCACGCGCGTGACCTGCGTCTGGGAAGGTGAGGTGGGGGGGCGGTTCCAGGTGGGCGTCGACGACGGCCAGATCGAGCCATTCACGCTGACACGGCATCACGAAGGCGACGAACGCGCCACGGTCCGTGTTGCTGGATACCAGTTTCGACTGGAGGCCATCGATCCGTACCCGTTGGATGAAACAGGCATCGCGCGGATGGACTACCGGGCGCAGCTCGTCATCGCCCCTCCCGGGGAAGACCTGCCCGACGCGGCCACCGTCGTGAGGCGCCGCTCGTGGGCGAACTTGAAACGCCAGGAGAAGGTGGACAGATGAAGATCGCGACATTCGAACAGTTTTTTCCTCTGCCGCGTGTGCGGCTCGTCAAGATCACCACCGACACCGGTATCAGCGGCTGGGGAGAGACGACGCTGGAGGGCAAGCCGAGGAGCGTGACTGCCTCCGTCGACGAGCTGGCTGAGTATTTCATCGGCAAGGACCCGTTGCGCATCGAGCACCACTGGCAGCACGTCTACCGCTCCGCCTTTTTTCGCGGTGGCAACGTGTTGATGACGGCTTTGTCGGGGATCGACCAGGCCCTGTGGGACATCGCCGGCAAACACTACGGTGTCCCCGCACACGCGTTGCTCGGGGGCGCCGTGCGCGACCGCATCCGCGTCTATGCCCACTGGGGTATCGGCGACATGAGTGATGAGGGCCTTGCCGCCTCGAGGACACGTCTCGACAAACTGCTGAAACAGGGCGGGTACAACGCCTTCAAGGCGGGACCGGGCGGCAAGTGGCGGGGCCACGAGCCACCATCGGTGATCGACGACTTCGTGCAGCGGGCCTACCTCATGCGCGAGTGGGTGGGTCCCGACGTGGAACTCGCCTTCGATTTCCACGGCAAGATGACCCCGGGACTGGCGGTGGAGGTGTGCCACGAAATCAAGGGCATGCGACCCATGTTCGTGGAAGAGCCGATTCCGCAGGAGAACGTCGATGCCCTGAAACAGGTGTCCGACAAGGTGCCATTTCCGATCGCCACAGGGGAGCGACTGCTCACACGCTGGGGTTTCCGTGAAGTCATCGAGAAGCAGGCCGCTGCCTATCTGCAGCCGGACACATCTCACGCCGGCGGCATTACGGAGCTGAAGAAGATCGCCAACATGGCGGAGGTCTACTATCAGCACATCCTGCCCCACTGCGCCATCGGGCCGGTGGCCTTTTCGGCGTCCATGCAGGTGGATGCCGTGGTGCCCAACTTCCTGGCGCAGGAGCAGATCGACCAGGGCCTCGGCGCCGGCCTGTTCGTCGACGACTGGGTCGTACAGGATGGCCACATCGACCTGCCGACGAAGCCAGGTCTGGGATTCGAAATCGATGAGAAAGCGGCACAGGTGAGTCGCGACGAGTACAGCGAAGAACTCGGAGGGGAGTATTTCTATGAAACGGATGGTTCCGTCGCTGACTGGTAGATCCGACTGAAATCTTGCGTCCCGCAGGCGCCGTAGCTACTATGGCGCACCATGAGTCAGCCTGAGAACAGACGGCGTTCCTTTCGCCTCGTCAGCCTCCTCGTCCTGCTCGGGACGGTCTTCGGCTGCGACATGATCCCCGGCATGGGTGGCGATGACAAGCCCGTTGTTGGCGAGATGCGCAAACAGGCCGAGGAACTGAAAACGCAGGCCGAAAAGCTGTCTGCTGTGGCCGGTCAGATGAAGCGCGAGGCGGACAACCTGAAGAAGCAGTACGACGAGGCGAAGAAGACGGCTGACGAACTGCAGCGGAAGTGGGAAACCATGCGCGATGAGGCCACAGAAGTGAAGAAGCAGGCCGACGACATGAAGAAGAAAGCCGACCAGCTGAAGCGGCAGGCCGACAAGATCAGCAAGTAGCGGGCTCAGTCCGCTGAAGAGCCGCCCGGCTCCGGTCCGCGGATTTGCACGTTCGGTAGAAGACACCACCCATGACGCTGGAACTCGACGTAGCACAGCGCACGCGGACCACGGCGGCCATCATCGAGGCGCTGCAGGGCGCCTGTCCCGACAGCATCTGCGAGCTGCGCGGATCTCTCGCGGCCGGGACGGCCGACGCCTACAGTGACATCGACCTGCGATGGACGGTGGGGGATGCCGATTTCCATGGCGCCTGCCGGAAGGTCGGGCAGATGCTGGAGGGAATCGGTGAGGTAGCGTCGCTACGTGCCGATCGCGACAGTGCCACGCACCCCACATACAGGCTCATGTTCGCCCGTCTGACCGCTCTGCCTCTGTTCTGGCGGATCGACCTCGAGATCATATCACGCGATCATGACCCGGAAGCCATCCAGCCTCAAAGAAAGCCAGGGAGCTGGTCGGCGACCAACAGTGCCCTCATGTGTGCCGTAGCCGCCATCAAGGCGTTCCTGCGACGGGATCCGGAGGCAGGCGCGCATCTTGTCAGCAAGGGGTTCGAGCGGATCCATATTCCGGTGCCGGCAGTGTCACCGAGACGACAGGTGTTGGTCCTGGCGGAGACGATCTATGATGCCGACGACGCGTACGCGCCGCTGGCGGCTCAGGTCCGCCAGCTATACCGGGAGGCCTTCGGCGGGCACGAGTTCGACGGCTGACGCCGGCGCAGTGGGGTCGTCGCCGAACTGGTGCGGCACGGCGATATAGTTGATGACGGCGATGACGAAGGCGATGATGACCAGCCATTTCAGCTGGCTGCCGTGCCGCCGTTGCACGCCCCGCAGGTAGAGATACCAGGCGAAACCACACCACGTGGGCAGGGCGAGGACGATCTTGGGATCGCCCCTGCCAAGGTACTCGCCCGGTGCCCCGAACAACCAGATCACACCCATTCCCAGTCCCAGAGAAAAAAAGAAGAAGCCGCCAGCAGCGGCGTAGAAGGTGGACGCAGCCGACGTGTCGAGGGCGGGCAGGAAGCGGTTGAGACGACCGCGCTTGAGGGCCCGACTCTGCAGCAGAAAGGCGCCGGCGCCGCAGAACGCGAGGGCGAAACCCACATGGCCGAGGAGGGTGATGAAAACGTGCACCCCCAGCCACGGATATTTCACCAGCATGGACCCCGAATCCACGAAACGGACGGGCATGAGCAAGGGGTAGAGCAGACCAAGGAAGGCAACGGGGGCGACAAAGAGATTGAAGTGTCGCACGGAGGTGAACCGTTCGAGCAGCAGGCCGGCGACGAGGAACGTGATGACCACCAGGGAAATCACCGAGACCATGTTGCCCAGAGGGTACTGACCGGAAAACAGGACGTGGAGCATGATCCCCAGGGCGTTGATGACGATGCCGGCGATGAGCGTACTGCGACCCCAGCGCTCCCACGAAGCATGTCCCCACCACAGGTGGCCTTGGAACAGCAGGGATGCCGTGGCGTACATGCCCAGAGAGACACCGAGGAAGACGAGGCAGGAGGTGGTCAGGTCGGTCACGAAGTGGACTCCTCGTCTTTCTCGGGAGCCACGTCGAGGTCGAAGAGAGATCGAATCGTATCGAGCCGGAGATAGCCGTCGTCACGGTTGGCCAGCTCGCGGATCTGTACCAGGGGCTGGTGCAGCAGTTTGTTGGCGTATCCTCGCAGGACCTGCTCGACGAGGCGCCGGTCCTCTTCTGTCAGGTGACCCAGTTTGCCCATCCACCGTTCGAGTTCCGTGGTCTGCAGATCCGCGGCCTGCTCGCGCAGGGCGCGGATCAAGGGCCCGGCGCTCAACGAATTGAACCAGTGCAGAAAGTTGACCAGTTCTTCATCGACTATGTCCTGTACGCGGCGGATCTCACCCTCCCGGTCCTGGCGGTTCGATGCTACCACACCCTCGAGGTCGTCGATGTCGAAGAGGAAGACGTTATCCAGGCCGCGGACGTCCGGATCGATGTCGCGTGGGACGGCGATGTCGATGAGGAACAGGGGGCGGCCGCGGCGTTGGCTCATGGCCTGGCGCAGCATCTGCGCGTCGACGATAAACCCGGGCGCAGCGGTCGAGGCGATGACGATATCGACTTCCAGTAGCCGGTCGCCGATGGCGTCGAGGGGAATGGCCTCGCCGTCGAAGCGTCCGGCGAGTTCGGCGGCGCGCTCGACGGTGCGGTTGGCGACGATGAAGTGCGTGAGCCCCGTGTCGACGAGGTACTGGGCGGTGAGCTCGATCATCTCGCCGGCGCCCAGCAACAGGGCGCTGCGGTTGTCGAGGCTGTCGAAGATCTGGCTCGCCAACTCGACGGCTGCGGTGCTCACCGACAGGTGACCGCGGCCAATGTCGGTTTCGGAGCGGGCCCGTTTGCCGACGCGCAGGGCCCGCTGGAAGACCTCGTTGATGACCAGGCGCGCCGAACCGGTAGCCTGCGATGTTTCTAGTGCTTCCCGGACCTGCTTGAGGATCTGTGACTCGCCGATGACGAGGCTGTCGATTCCGGAGGAAACTCGGAAGAGGTGTGTTGCCGCTTCCGCATCGACGTACTCATAGAAGCAAGGGGACAGGTCGGCGACGTCGAGTCGGCGCTGCTCGGCAAGATACCGATGCACCGGCGCCAGATGCGGACCGTCACTGGCGGCGTAGATTTCGGAACGGTTGCAGGTGGACAGAATGGCCACCTCCGACAGTCCGTAGCCCTCGCGCAGCTGGCGCAGAGAATCCGGCTGATCGCCCTCGGCGAAGGCGAGTCGCTCTCGCACTTCGACGGGTGCCGTCGTATGATTCAGGCCGAGTGTCAGAAGGTGCATATATCACCGACGGGCAGACGAATTCGGGGTATGCTCAGAGCAACATCAAAACTAACTGTGTATGTGATGAAACAGCAACGTATCACCACCTTCTGTCTCTTCGTCCTGCTGACGCCCACCCTGGCGCTGGCCGGGGCCTGGACGACACCCAGGGGCACACTGTGGGCCAAGGCCAGCTGGTTCCAGCAGTCGACGGACGAGTGGTACACCGACGCCGACCAACCCATCCTGCTGCCCGACAACACTCTCGGCTCCCGTGCCGCAGGCAGTCGCCAGCCGTACCGCTTCAACGGCAGCTACGAATCGACCGCCGTTTTCCTGGAGGGCTACTACGGCATCACCGACGCCATCGATGTGGGGCTCCAGGTGCCGTGGTTCGACCAGTCCTTCGACGACGACACTCGCATCGACTCACCGGCCGAGTCCGGTTTCAGCGATACGCGTGTCTTTGCCCGCTGGCGGCTCTTTGACAAGCCGTTCCTGCTGACCCTGAAAGGTGGGGTGAAGATCCCGACGGGAGAGTTCAAGAACGAGGACGGGCTGATCCCGGTAGGCGAGGGTCAGTGGGACTACGACATCGTCGTGCAGGCAGGACGCTCCCTGTGGCCTCTTCCGGCGTACGCCAACGTCGATGTGGGCTACCGCGTGCGCACTGAAAACACCGAGATCCTGCGTGAACCCGGTGACGAGTGGCTGGTCAACGCCGAAGTGGGCTACAACCCGCTGCCGCGGTTGCAGCTGGCCCTCAAGCTCGACGGGCTCTACGGCAAGGCCGGCAGATCCTTCGGGTTGCGCACCGAGTCGCTGACCAAACGGATCACCTATCTGGCGCCGACCGCATCCTGGCGCCTCGGCGGGGATACGATCATCGAGGCGGCGCTGCGCATCAGCACCGGGGGACGGAACTTCCCCGCCGGCAACCAGATCATCTTCGGTCTCTCGACCAGTGTATCAGCCTCCGACGCCGTACCCTGGTAGCCCCGGCCGGTCGTCGGATTCAGGCTGCGGGTTGCCTGTCAGCGATCTTCCGGGCGGTCTCGCTGGCGCGGCTGACACAGTCCCCCACGGAGATCCCTCCGCGGAAGTTGCCGCCCACGTACAATCCCGGCTGTGACTGTTCGAGGTCGTCCACCGCACCCATGGCGGTGCCATGTCCCATGACGTACTGCGGAATCGCCCGCTCCCAGCGCCGCAGCACAATCTCGTCGGGTTTCGCCTCAATCCCCATCAACTGCCTCAACTCATCCCGCACAGCATGGATGAGTCGATCGTCCTCCCACCCGGCGATCTCCGGCTGCCGGCGTCCGCCGATGTAGGTTGTGAAGGCGGCGCCACCCTCCGGGGCGCGGCCGGTGTACGCCGAAGAGTTCCACAGGGTTCCCAGGACGGAGCGGCCCTCCACGCGAGGCACGAGAAAGCCGAATCCGTCAGGCGGTTCGGCGAGGGGGTGCCGGTCAAAGCCGAAGAACACGGCCGTCACCGGCGGGTAGGGTATACCGTGCAGAGCGGTGGCGGGAATGTCGAAGCCGAAGCTGACATCGTCGTAGGCGTGAGCGGGAATGGTGAGCAGAACCGTGGCGGCCTGGACGTCGACTCCACCGCTGTCACCCTCGAAGTGCAGATCGAGTCCCTGGTCGCCGCGCCGCACCGACGTCAGACGAACGCCGGGTGTCAGGTTGTCGCCGAGGGGTTGAGCGAGGGTGTCGACAAGGGTCTGCAGACCGCCGGCAAAACTCAGCATCTTGCCACTGGGTCCGGCTTGCACGTCCCCCGACGAGCCGGCGCGCTTGCGCTCCCGGGCCAGACGGATGGCGCCGCGGATGAGGCTGCCGTGGTTCTGTTCGAGATTCCAGAGACGACGGAAAGCGGAGCGTACGCAAAGCTCAGAAGGGAGTCCGGCGAAGGTACCCGAGACGAAGGGGTCCACGGCGTAGTCGAGAAATTCGCGTCCCAGGCGTCGCAGGACGAATTGCTCGAGGGTTTCCTCCGCGTCGGCGTCGGCGGCCCGTACGAAAGGCTCCCGGGCGAGTCGCAGCTTGGCTCCCAGTGAGAACAGGTCGGAAGTCAGCAGAGCCGGCGGACTCATTGGCAGTGGCCGCAGACGACCATCCCGCACGATGAAGCGGTTTCTGGCCGCCTCCGGACGTGCCTCGATGACGGGCTCAGAGAGTCCGGTTTCGTCGAGTAGCTGCCGCAGCTCCGGCGAGTTGTCGAGCAGGCTGTTGGGACCGGGTTCGAACAGGTAGTCACCACGACGCACCGTCGAGATGGCGCCACCCGGACGCCGTCCGGCATCGAACAGGTGTACTCTCGTCCGAGGGGCGAGACGTCGCAGGTAGTGATGCGTCGCCAGACCCCAGATGCCGGCGCCAACAACGGCAACATCCGTCGAGATGGACACTGATTTCTCTCTCATAACTACAGTGAATACTACAGGATACGGAGTTTTCTGCAAATCTTCGACGGAGACGGAAAACGGGCTTGACTTGGATTCTGTCGGCGGGCTACATTTGCAACCGGTGCCGCACTGCGGTGCCGGTTGGGCCGACGATGGCCGCCGGCCCCGAGCATGCTGCCGACTGGCCGCAATCCCGTCTTGTGACGAAGCGCTGCCGGCCAGCTGATGAGCGCGACGTACCCGCCTATGGCGGCGGCACGATAGGTTCCGTGCCGGTGTACAGGGTACTCGTAGCCGATACGAAAGGAGGTGGTCTGTGAGTAGTTGTATACCCGTAGGAGGTGCGACCACCTGACCTGATTTCGGTCAAGTGTCCAGGTGGTCGCCCACCTGGTATTAGAGGTATCCCGGGCGCGTCAGCAGCGGCGCGCCCGGTTTTTTTTTCATCTGACCGGGAGTCAGGTCCGTGACCTCGTCCACACCACACCGAATGAGTCGTCGCAGGGCCCTTGCCGGGATCGGGGCCGGCGGCGCCGTGCTGGCACAGCCTGCCGCGCATGCCCTGACCCAGGAGAGCCCCATGTCCACCGACTCGAGGCTGACGCGAACCCTCACAACTGCAGCCCTCAAGGGCATGCCGGACCTGCGCGCCGGCGACTGGGTGGAGACGACGGGTTTCCATATTCCCGGGGACGGCGGCGAGGGGCTCTATCAGATTCGTGAGGCAGGCGCCGACGAGACCCCTGACGGCGCCAGCGTTCTGCCCCTGGCCGACGGCCTGGCAGCCGAGCTCGTCGAAGCGGAGGCCGTCAACTACCGGATGTTCGGAGCCACTGAAGACGGCACCCGGGACGACGGTGCGGCCATCAAGGCGGCCCACGCCTGGGCCAACGTACACCGGGTGCCGGTTGTGCAACGCAGCGGTGAGTTCTGGATCCGGGACACCCACGGCATCGAGATCCGGACCGGCGTCGACTGGGGCAGATCGGTGTTCCATATCGATGAACGCCACAACAGCAAGGCGGAACCGCGCTTCGTGGTCCGCAACGACCGTCCCGCAGTGGACGTGCCTCTCGACGCGGAGTTGAAGTCCGCCCTCCTCGAGAAGATCCGCCCAGGCGTGCAGCTCATCCCCGAACTCGCCCCCTATGCCGGCCACCTGATCAGCGTCGCCGACGAGGGGGACCGCATCGGCATTCGCGCCGGCAACTATTCAAAGCGCGGTTGGGCCCGTGAGGAGCTGTTCTACGTCGAGGAGGAAGGCCGCATCCTTGGCGACATCGCCTGGGCCTTCAGCGATTTCACCTCGGTGCGGGCCACGCCGTGCAACGACAACGTTCTCGTCATCCGGGGAGGCACGTTCTACTTCTCCGGTGATTCGCCGCAGAACAGCTCTCCGGGGTACCACCACCACGGCATCCTCATAGAGCGCAGCCGTACCGTCGTGCGCGATCAATGGATGGGCCTGGAGCCGGGGCACAGTGACAACTCCATGGAACCGCGACGCGGCTGCTACATCCTCAGTGGCGTGTACGATGTCACTCTCGAGAACATCCGCTGCATGCCCTGGGAGAAGAACCGTGAGGGCAAGGGACGCGACGTCGCCCACGGCACCTACGGTATCGGCGGCGCGCGCATGCTCAACTGTACCTTCCGCAACCTGACGGCGGAGGCGGGTTGGGTTTCGTGGGGCGTATTCGGCACCAATCTCAACAAGAACTTCCGGGTCGAGAACTGTCGCCTGAACCGTATCGACGTGCACTTTCATTGCTGGAACCTCACCATCCGCGACTGCACGATCGGCTTCAAGGGGATCTCCGTCACCGGAGGCGGTGACCTGCTGATCGAAAACACCGTGCGCCACGGCACGAGCTTCGTCAACTTCCGGTCGGACTACGGTTCGCGCTGGGACGGCCGGATCCGCCTCCGGGGTCTGCGCCATCCGCGTGACGCCCGTGCCGGCGAGCTCTGGATAGGTGGTCCAGCGCCACGGCTCACGGACTGGATCGGCTTCGGTCGGTGTGTAGGGGATGAAGTCACCTGGGGCGGCGAAGCCAGTCGTGGCGAGAAGTAGCAGGAGGGGGACGGATCTCATCGTCATGATGGGGTTTCCGCGTGCAGTCTCACGGTGGAGGTCGTTCCCACGTCTTCTGCGATGAGCGTAGCTCTGACGGCATGTCTGGCTCTGTAGACAGCAGGTGACACTGGTGTTTCCGGATCGAGCCGTTCAGTGAGCGGCTCTGCACTGCGGATGACTCGTGCAAGTCGCTGCAGCTCAGGAGCCTTGCCCAACGGTCCGCTCTCTGGCACGTGGTTTCCTTCGTGGAGATCATGTCGACGACTGATTATCTTGGGAAGAGATCCGTATGGAGAGGGTGCCCATGTCTTCATCTGCAGTGCAACGACGCCGTTGGACACGTGTGGAGTACGACCGCATGGTCGAGGCGGGCGGGTTTGCTCCGGACGCTCGTATCGAGCTGCTCGACGGCGAGATCTGGGAGATGACGCCCCTTGGCAGTCGGCATGCGACTGCTTACGAACTCGTTGGGGCCGCGCTGGGCTCAGCGTTCCCATCGGCCTACGTCCGTCACCAGCTTCCCTTTGCCCTGGACGATCTGTCCGAGCCCGAGCCCGACGTCGTCGTGGTCGCAGGTGCGATCCGCGACTATTCCGATGGGCATCCGACCCAGGCAATGTTGGTCGTCGAAGTCTCCGAGTCGAGCTTGAGTTACGACCGTGGGCGGAAGCTGTCCGCCTATGCGCGCAATGGCGTGCCCGAATACTGGATTCTGGATCTGACGGTTGCCAGGCTGGAAGTCTACCGCGATCCGGCGGGTGCGACGTATCAGTCCATGATCGCGCTGACCGGCGCGGATACGGTGTCGCCCATGCTGGCCCCGGATGCCTCGATCCAGGTCGCCGATCTCCTGCCGTAACCGCAGCGATATTACCCCACGCTCTCTGCACTTCTTCTGTGTCTCCCCGACGATGGTCAAAGAGCCGAGCTTGTCGGCGGGCAGGTGGCGGCCGCTGAGATCCTCGTCTGACCGCGCGATATCAGCCATGCGGATGAACTGAGTCATCTGGAGTCGCTCGCCTCAGGTTGACCCGTCGCGCAAGGCGGACATGGCCTCGCGTAACTCACGCAGGATACGGCCGCGGTCCAGCCCGTCCTTCTCGATCACACGGCTGGCGTTGGCGCGCAGGTTCTCGACCTCGTCGGCACCCAGGTCCTTGGCGGTGATGACGATGATGGGCAGGTTCTTCGTCCCGGGGTTGTCACGCACGCGGCGCAACGTCTCGAAACCGTCCATCACCGGCATCATCAGAGCCAGCAGCATGACGTCGGGCATCTTCTCGGCCATGGCGTCAAGGGCCTCCTGGCCATTGCTGGCGGCGCGCACGGTCCAGCCGTCCTCTTCGAGCAACTGTCGCGTCAGGTCTATGACGTCGGGATCGTCGTCGGTGACGAGCACTTCCTTGCCACGCCCCTCATAGCGCTGCAGCGCCCGGCAGAGGGAGTCGCGGTCCACGGGTTTGATCAGGTACTCGTCGGCGCCCAGGCGATACCCCAGCTCCTTGTTGTCGATGATGGACAGCACGATCAACGGGATGTCACGTGTCTCCGGGTTGGTCTTCAAGCGCGTGATCGCCTCCCAGCCGTCCATGCCCGGCATCATGATGTCGAGGGTGATCGCGTAGGGCTGGACCCGCTGGGCCTTCTCGATGCCGTCAATGGCGTGCTGCGCACCGATAACCTGGTAGCCGTCTTCTTCCAGCTCCTGCGTGATCAGTGAGATGACGTCAGGGTCATCGTCGATGGAGAGTACCACGCGTCCACCGCCCCCGGTGGCCGGCAGCTGGTCTGGCTTCAACGGCTCCAGTGTCGCCTCTGATGACGGGACCTCGACGGGCAGGTTGACGGTGAAGGTCGAACCTTCGCCGACGACACTGTCGACGGTGACGTCGCCGCCCAGCATCTGCGCCAGCTTCTTCGAGATGGACAGGCCGAGACCGGTACCCCCGTACTTGCGCGTGGTGGAGCCGTCAGCCTGACGGAACTCCTCGAAGATGCTGGCCAGTTTGTCGCCGGGAATGCCGATGCCGCTGTCACTGACGGAGATGGCGACCCGATCCTTGCCGATGGTGCGCAGGCCGACGCGGATCTCACCTTCCTCGGTAAACTTGGCGGCATTCGACAGCAGGTTGATGACGATCTGGCGGACACGGGTCGGATCGGACCAGACGGGAGACAGCTCCCGCGCCAAGCGTGTCTTCAGCTGCACGCCCTTCTTCACCAGGGGCGACACGGTGCCGACACAACTCTCGAGCAACTCGCGCAGGTCAAAGTGCTCGGGCTGCACCTCCAGGCGGCCGGCCTCAATCTTGGACAGGTCGAGGATATCGTTGATCAGGGCCATCAGGATTTCGGAGGACTGCAGCACGCGCTCGAGGTTGTCCACCTGGCGGCGGTCGAGCTGGGTCTTGGCCTTGCGGTGTACGATCTTGGAGAAGCCGACGATGGCGTTCATCGGCGTGCGCAGCTCGTGGCTCATGTTGGCGAGGAACTCGGACTTGAGCCGGTTGGCCTGCTGGATCTGCTCGTTGGCCAGCTCGAGAGCGGTGTGCGCCTCTTCGAGGCGTATGATCTGGTCTTCGAGGCGCTGGAAGTCGCGGAAGCGGATGAAGCCGAGGTTGAGGGCCTCGGCCAGTTCCTGGATGACGGCGGCGTGTTCGTCGTCGTGGTGACTCTCCCAATAGAGAAGAACACCATGGTCGAAGGGTATATGGGTGAACTGCCAGTCGCCGACCCATTCGGCCAGGTAGGAGTTCGTCGCCAACCCCTCCGTGGCCACTCCGTACTGTTCCCGAACGTACTCGACGGCCATTTCGAGCGTGAACGTGTATGGCAAGGTCTCGGGCATGTCTGCGCGCTTCAGCCGCTCCAGCTCTCGACGTCCAACACTCCCGCCCCCGCGTCCTTCACCGACGTCTCGTACATACGTGATGGCCTCCTCGCTGTATTCGTAGATGTCGGCGGCAGTGGGCTCCAGGCCGTAGTTCCGCGGGTTCAGATTCGTATTAAAGCTCTGCCACTGGCCGCTGGTCGGATCGAGGAAGTTGATGCACACTCGTGGCGTGTCGATGCCCAGCGAGCGGGCCTCCGTGAACAGCATGCCGGCCACATCGCGCAGATCGTCCGGTGAGTTCATCGCCATGGCTGCGGCGCGCACGCGCTCGGCCGCGGCTTCGATGGCCCGCCGACGGGCGCTGTCCTCCGCGGCCTTGAGCTCGAGAAAACGGCTGTAGGCGAAACCGAAGACCTCGGCGAAACGGCTGGCTTCGGAGAGGGCGTCTTCAGACAGTTCCGAATTGGCAATGACTTGCAGGTGGCCATGGGCGTGGAAGACCACGTGGCGGTAGGTGTCCTCGTCACCTTCGCTGAATGAGTAGTCTATGACTCGGCGCCCCGCCTCTTCCTCCCATAGCGCCAGACTTCGCCTCAGGGACTCGCGGTTGTCAGCGGCGGAGAGGCGGACTATGCAGTGGGGTAACCCTCGATCTCTGGCATCGAGTTGCAGATCTGAAATCCAGTTCAGTGGGCCGAGCGCCTGCCGCCACCGCTCGAGGCTGACCCACGGGCCTGCCAGGAATCCCCATTCCGGACGGTCGGCCTCGTCGGTATCGACCTTCTTGGCCCCCCAATACTCAAACCCGTTTCGGTCAAAGATGCCGACCCCCGCGAACCCGATCTCATGACCGAGTCCCTCGAACTCCTGGTAGACCGCCGACGCCACCTCAAGGATCTCTTCTGTCTCCCGCATCGTCAGCGCCCGGGCCCGCACGCGCTCCAGTGCGTTCTGAACCGTCAGCTCGCGGTTCTGTTGCTCGAGGCGTCGAAAATCGAGGAAGCGCACGAAGCCCAGCTCGATGCCCCGCGCCAGCTCGGCTACAATTTCGTCGTGTTCGGGGGAATGCTGGCGCTCGCGGTAGCCGATCATGCCGGAACGGAAGGGCACGTTGGTGACGGACCAGCGTCCGGCAAGCGGGGGAAGCAGCATTCGTGATTCTGCTTCAGTCAGGCCGAGGTACAGGCCGAGGAACTCCAAAGTGCGGCTTGACCCACCAGGTACCGTGTTGGTCTCGAATGTCTGTGGGATGCCCACATCCCATGTGGCCAGATCGGGGAGTACGATCTGGCCATCTAACGCATTTGCCCCGCGGAGGAAATCTGCCTGGGTCATAGTTGGCAGGCCTACCGCGTACACATCGCCCAAGAAAACCACTTCCCCGGACGCCCGGTCGGGCGACCAGTCGACATCCGCGTGGTTCGGGCAGAAGTTGGCCACGTAGTGGAACACCGAGTCAACCGGCCTGTCGAAGAACGTGATCGTCGCAGAGGTCGTCTCGATCCCCAGGTCGACCATCTCCCGAAAAACCACAGCCACCACCTGGCGCAGGTCGTCGGTGACGCGCATCTCAAGTGCGGCGGCGCGCACACGTTCGACGGCGAGATCCAGCTTCTCTCGCGGAGTGTCACCTGTGTCAGTCATCGAGTCTCAGCCGATTCGGGGGAATTGCTCGACTTCAAACAGTAGCAGGTTGGCCGGCACCCACCCAAGCGTTCCCAGCCAACCCGCTACCACCGCTATGATCTCATGCAGCCTTGCGACAGACCGCCAGGGCGCGTCGTCGTCGGGCATAGGGCGTCTCGATCTCGAAGCGTTTGCACAGCCGACTGAAGCTGCGCAGGGTGATGCCGAGGGCGCTGCACGCATCGTTGTTGTGGTGATACACGCGCGCAGCGCGCTCGACGTGTTCACGTGGGATTCCGTTCATGTCCTGTTGATCCTCTCGTCAGCTGCTGAGGGCAGCGATGGTGTAGAAGGGAAGGGCGAAGAAGCCGGCCAGCAGCACGACGGGCATGGCGATTTCGTTGAGAGTGCGAGTGATGTTGCGCATGGTTCTGGTTCTCCTTGCGAGTGAACGTCAGGCGGCGCGGGTCAGCGCCAACCGGTAAGCTGTCTGTGGCGCGTTTTCGTCGACGTGCCGCAGGGCGAGGAAAGTGAGAAGGGTGATGGCACCGGCGATCACCCACCGCCAGCTGGCAGGTGTGGTGGTCGGCGCCGGCACGGTTTTCAGGGCCTCGACGATGTCACGATGACCGTAGCCCTGTGCCAGGCTCAGAGCCGTGGCTCCCGCCTGATTGCGCAGACCAGCAGAGGCGCCGCTGTCGAGGAGCAGGTGGGCGACGTCGGTATGTCCTTCCTGTGCGGCCAGCATCAGCGGCGTCCGGCCCAGGTCATCCTGAGTGTTGACACCGGCTCCGTGTGCGATCAGTTCGCGAGTCAGGTCCGTGTACCCGTAGCCGGCGGCCAGGTGCAGGGCGGTCAGACCGCGGTCCGTGGTCGCTTCGACATCGGTGCCCTGCAGCAGGGCCTGAACCAGCGCCAGGTCGTTCTGGCGGGCGGCGTCGAGCAGGTCGTCGGTGCCACCAGCGAAGAGCGTGGCGGGCAGCAGAGCGAGGGCGGCGGTAACGGTGAAGCGTGTCATGGTGTGTTGCCTCCTGAAGGCGGCGACCTGGTGAATGTCACCATGCCCTATTGCAAGGGGTGTACCACCGTGCCTCGAGTCGTAGCAAAAGAACCGTAATACATTGAAATAGCAAACAGTTACGGAGAATACACAGTCTCGAACCGCGCAACGGCGAGAACGACAACTCTCTTGCCGTCTGGATCTACAGTCTGCCTGGAAGCTTTGTGAAAACAGACAGTTAGAAGTGAGCGACAAGAACGTTGACAGCAGAGGCAACAGACTGGTCACCGGATCCGCCACAGGTTCCATCGGTTGACATCACCCTCAGAGCGTTCGTTCATGTGAACCACACGCCGTTCCTATAGATGAAGAGGAAGCCATGATCATCGACTCGCACTCACATGCCTGGGAATTCTGGCCGTACGAACCGCCCGTGCCCGACCACGAGAGCCGGGGGCAGGCGGAGATGATGTTGTGGGAGATGGACCGCAACGGCGTCGATCAGGCGGTGCTGGTGTGTGCCCGCATCGAGCACAATCCCGGCAACAACGACTATGTGCACGATGTGGTGCGCCGGCATCCGGACCGCTTCATCCAGTTCGCCGATGTCGACTGCGCCTGGTCGGACACCTACCACACGCCCGGCGCCGCCGCTCGCCTGCGCGAAGCGGTCGAGCGCTACCACCTGAAGGGGTTCACCCACTACGTGAAGTCGGACACGGAGTGGTTTTCCTCCGACGAGGGGTTGGCCTTCTTCGAGACGGCGGCGGAGCTGAAGCTGATTGCCAGCCTCTCTCTCGGGCCTCAATGGCAACCGGCACTGCAGGAGCTGGCGCGGAAGTTTCCCACGGTGCCCTTCCTGTGCCATCACATGGCCGGGGCCCGTGTGGGCGACGGTGAGCGGCTGACGCAGATCACGGATTCCGCCTCGGTGCCCAACATCTGCATCAAGATGTCGGGTTTCCACTACGTGGCGCCCGTGACCTGGGAATACCCCTATCACGACACGCACGATGTGGTGCGCGGCCTCTACCATGCCTTCGGTGCCGATCGCCTTTTCTGGGGGTCGGACTATCCAGTGGTACGCAGACACATGACCCACCAGCACGCCCTCGAGGCATTCCGCACCCACTGCACCTTCATCCCGGAAGCGGACCGGCAGAAGATCCTCGGTCCGAGCCTGCAATACCTGCTCAAGGCTGCCACCTGAATACTTGGGCCTGAACACCCGGATCTTTGTCTACATTTCCCATGCCATGACAACTGCTGCTGCCCATCAAGACGCGCTGCCCAGCGAGCTGAAGGTCGAACTGTGGAAACGGATCGACCGGCGACTGCGCAATGGTGAGGTGCTGATCACCAATGAGCAATTCTACAAGATCATGGCACGTGACTTCAGCCGTCTCATCGGCGTCACCCCCGACCACGCGACGAAGGTCCACCTGCTCGAAATGATCATGCAGGTCAACGACAAACATCCCGAGACCTACCTGAGCACCGGCATCAAGAACGCCGTCGATGCCTTCTTCAAGTCCACCGGTGACAACGCCGACGAGGCGCGCGAGATGATCGTGCGCATGGTCAAAGAGGGACGGACCGCCATGTGGCTGGAGGGCATGGGGATCGAGGTGGACGCACGGACGCTGACGGGCCGGGTCGAGCAGGCGATCATCCGTATCACCGAGGGGCAGAAGCTGAGGGCGCCGCCGCCACGTCGAGAGAACCGCAAGCGCCGGTCCCGTCGCGGTGTGCCCATGATCGGGGTCAGTCAGACCAGCGTCGAGCCGTCCGCAGACGAGGCCGCCGATCCTTCGGTCTACGAGCCGGCACCGACGGAAGAGGAGCAGGCCCAGCGGATCGCAGAAGAGAAAGCGCGCACAGAGGAACTGGCGGGCGAGGAGCTGCAGCGGGCGCCACGCAATCTCGGATCGTACATGCAGCAGAAGCTGTTGAGCGAAGAGGAGGTGACAGACCTCAAGAAGCTCTATGGCATCGACAAGCGGCTGGCCGACGGGGAGATCGACGAAACCGAAGCCAACCGGCTGCGCAGCGAGATCTCAGACGTGGTCCGGGAGAAGCTGCAGAGCCGCTTGCGCGAGGCGGTGGACAACTCGGTGCACTACATCAACGTATTCGAGGCGTTGCGCCGCATACCGGCGGATCGCGACAACGCCCTGGCTCTGCTCATCCGGCACAAGAATCAGGTGACGGCCGATGATCCCGAGGTCAATCTCAGCATCGTCACGCGCACCCTCGACGAGGACGAAGAGCTGCTTGACGAGCTCGGTACGCTGATGGAACGCAAGGATCACGAGATGCGCATGATGGCGGCCAACATGCCGCCGTACCGGCATGTCTACACGCCGGATCAGGCGATCGGCAAGTTTTCGGTACAGGATGCCTTCGTCGACGAACTGCGGGAGCTGAGTCGCGACGATCTGTCCGAACGCCTCAACTCGGAGGACACCGACGAGCGTATCAAGACGGCGGCGGATATCAAGTGCATGGTCGCCCTGCTGACGACGCTGCTGAAGACGACGACTCCCTTCCACAAGGAGGTGCGTCGCCTGCGCATCGTGCTGCGTATGAAGCGACTGTTCAACGGCTCCGTCGACGAGCGCGACGGCCGCAACCGCGTGCAACAGTTCCTCAAACGGCGGCTGCACAACCTCTACCCCGATCTGACCAAGGAAGAGCGCGGCGAGATCGAGGCACTGGGTCAGAACATCATGGAGGGCCGGGGCAGTGGGGATGACGAGGAAGGCGGCGACAAGGCAAAGCGTGTCTACCGCGTCTGATATGATCACCCGTTTTCCGTTGTTTGTCCTGCTTGGCGTCCTCCTGCTCGCGACTCAACCGTCGTACGCCCAGTGGTCGACGGCGCCCGCCGACAGTGCCAGCCAGGATTTCCGCCGCCGTCTGCTGGAGGCCCTCGATCTGACCGCCGGACAGCAGGACACGCTGCGCTTTCTTCGCAGTCGCCTGCTGACGGACATCGAGGTGCTGCGCGCCCAGATCGAAGACGGCATCATCCTGGCCGAAGAGGGACGGTTGCGCTACGGTGAGGCCATCGAAGCGTACCGCACCACCCGCGACTCGGTGTTGACCGTGGAGCAGCAGCAACTGCTGGCGCGGGCTCGCACCTACCAGCGGGAACAGGCCCTGTATGACGGCCTGGCCAGACCGGATGAGCCGCAACGGCTGGCCGATGCGCTCGAGCTGGACGACCTGCAGCGCCGACGCTGGTTGTCCCTGCTGGCGCGACTTCGTGATCAGGTCGCCCAACTCCGTTCCAGCGGTGAGATGTTGACGACGGAAGACTACCGGCGGCTGCGCGAGGAGTACTTCCTCTCCTTCGAAACTCTCCTGCTCCCCGACCAGCGGTTGGAACTGGAGCGGGTGCGCCTGGCACGCGCGCGGGAGCAGGAGGAGTTGGAGGCGGCACAGCTGGAGCTGTTCGACGAGTTGGCGGGCGAACAGGTGGAGGACAGCTGGGAGTTGCTGGAATCGGAGCTCGGGGAAGACGACGACGACCCTTAAGAAGTACACACGGACGTCCAAGGAACGGGGGCTGCACGAGTGTGCTGCCCCCGTTTTCATAGGAGACGCATGACATGCTGCAGCCCTGGATCAGAATCGGTCAGCCCCTCGAGGATGTGGTCGACGACTACGAGCGCATCTTCGACGCCTGGGAAGCGGGCGGCATCCGTGGCCTCGTCTTCGGCAGGCTGCTGTTCGCCGATGACGATGGCGGGTTCACGGTGCCGGCGTACCGCTCCGATCCCGAGATTTTCCGCCGACGGGGAATCGAGCTGGAGACCACCGACGCGCCGCTGAACGCCGACAAGGAAAAGCGGCTGCAGAACATGCTCGACAACGCCAGGGCCCGCGGCTGGGGGGTGCTGATTTTCTGCCCGGGTCAGGGCACGCACCGGGCATCGGGTCTGCCCATCGAGGAAGATCCTCACGGGGCGCAGCTGCAAGCGGCTATCTGGGAAGATGTGTTCGCCGCGTTTCCGCAGGCCGACGGTGGTTTGATGGACGGCTGGACGGAGTCGCCGTACGAGTTGACCTACCATCACGGCAATGCCGTGTTCCGCGAGCTACGGGATCCCGAGAAGGAGACGGCCACGGCTCGAGGATGGGATGCGGCCAGACTCGAAGCCGGCCGGGCCCATGTGCACCGCCGTTTCCAGAGCTTTACCTCGAAGATGGTCGGCTACTATGGCGACCACGGATTCCTGCAGGGCATCAATCTTTTCGACCTGACGGAGGATGCCCTCTACTGGTTGCGCTGGCGGCGGGACGACGGTCTGGCCACGGCTCGTGCTTTCCGCGACGAACTCGACAAGCTGCCGCGCAAGCTGCTGCTCGGAAACGGCCTGCGCTCCGCCGTCTTCAGCGGCATGACGGCCATCGACTATACCGCCTGGGATGGGATTCTCGACATCTTCCAGGTGAAGCATTACTTCTGGCACCGTGGCTTCGACGGCCTGTATGGCACCGTAGCGCGCTGGGTGCAGCAGATCCAGGCGTGGAATCCAGGCCTGTCCGAAACCGAGTGCTTCACCGTGGCCCGCGCCTGGCTCGGGGTGCACCTGCCCGAGGTGGAGTCACTGGCGGATATGGAGCTCGGATTTCCGCAGGCGTTCTTTGACGAGGTCGTGCGGGAAGAAACCGAACGCGCCCTGGCCGCGGTAAGCGACCCGAACAAGATCCTGCCCTGGGTGGACACGGGGCGCATGCCTCACGCCGGTGACCCGATGACGTCGGGGGATCTTTACCGGATTCTGACGGCCTCGGCCGAGGCGGGGCTGCAGCGTTTCCTGTTCCACAATCACGCTCATCTGACAGCGGCCGAGTGGAAGGTGATCTCGCGTATGTGTGGTACGGAGTGGGATGAAGATCCGGCCGGGTACTGGCCGCCGGCGACGCCGAAGCCTGCTGCGTTCGGGTAGTGGGCCGGTTCCGCAGGAGCGTCGATTCCATGAAGGAGCGCTTCCAAGGAGGCCTGGCGGAGCTGGCGTTACTCGTCATCCTCGTCTGCGCCTGGTACGCTCTCAGCTCGTGCGAGCTGCAGATTGGCTTCTCTCGCCACGTCCTTTCCATGTCTGCCGATCTGGGAGCATGGTCCCAGGGTGTCTGGGTGCCCTGGGCACTGTGTCTCACGTTCGCGTTCGCCACATGGTTGATGGACACCACCGACCTGACGGCGCGCTGGTCGCGGCTGCTGGCGATCCTTATCACCATGCGGCTGTTGTCGCTGTGGCAGGTGGTGGGCGCAACGTTTCCCGTGGTGGCGATGTTGTGGGCGCCCGAGGTGGACTGGGCGCTGGTGTTGGCACTTGCATGGGGCGGCGTGTCGAGAATCAGGTGTGGTCGAATTGCCGTTGGACCACCCAGGCGATCTCTGACTGTCATGCCTCAGCTGTTTCTGGCCACCTCGGGGATTTATCTGGCTTACACCCTCTATTTCTGCCAGATGGTCATGCCGCACGGAGATGAGAGTCAGTACCTGCGCGTGACACAGAGTCTGATCCATGACGGTGACACGGATCTGGCGAACAATCTCAAACGCGGCTTCACCAGGGAGTTTCATCCCACAGAGTCCCCGGTGGAAGCGGCACCGTCATCTCCTGCAGGCAAGGTTTACTCCCTTCATCCTGTGGGACTGTCAGTCGCTCTGGTGCCGGCCTATGGTCTGGCTCTCGACCTGTTCGCCAACCCACGCCTGGGCGGCGCTCTGTTCATGGCCATTCTCACCGCGCTTGCTGTGGCGGCAACGTATGCGTTCCTGCGCAGGATCGGGTTCTCTGCCACCACAACCTGGATAACGACCATCTGCGCCGCGTCGACGCCGCCTCTGCTGACTCACAGTTCGCAGATGTATCCCGATGTGGTCGGGTTGCTCATTGCCCTCATGTGCCTTGCGGCCCTTTCTCACTGGTTGATACCCAAGGGCCGGTAGAGGGATCCTGGCGCCACGGAACCTCTGTTGCTTGTGGTGATTGTCTCCACGCTGGCCTGCCTGCCCTTTCTCCACCCAAGAATGCTCTTCATGGCTCTGCCTCTGGCAGGGCTGGTGCTCTGTCAGGCATGGTCAAGTCCTCGGAGATCCCACTGTCTCCTGGCCATTTCCGTCCCTGCAATACTTGGCGTCGCCGGATTGCTGACCTACAACCTGCAAGTCAGTGATGACTGGCTTGGCCACTTGAGACCGGGAAATGCCATCCCGGAAGACGCTGCTGACCTCAGTGCTCTGACAAGCACAATTCCACGCTACTGGCTCAGCGGCGGAATGGGTCTCGCCAATAGCGCGCCATTCTATCTCCTTGCCTGGTTGGGCTGGGGGATCCTCTTATGGCGTCGCGATCGAAGGCTGGCAACATGCCTGGTGCTCTGGGCGACGACAGGTGCAGTCAGCGGTCTGCTGCCCTATTGGGATGAGGGGGTCACGCTTCCGGGTCGACTGCTCATCACGGCGCTTCCCTCGGCGTTCATCGGCGTGGCGGCTGCAGTCGATGGACTGCGCCGGCATGTCACAGGTCATCTCATGTTCGCGGCCGCCCTCGTCCTGAGCTGGGAATCGGTACTGACCATGTTGCCCGTACCTGAGCTGGGATTTCGAGGCGGGCAGCTCGCGCTTCGTTCCATCGGACGGCTGTATCCGTGGGAGGCCCATTTTCTGGACTTCGGTCAGGACGTGACGCCAACGGATCTGATTCTGTGGACCGGTTTGCTGAGCGCCCTGTGGTGCCTTCTGTTCCACAACGAGCTGGCCCCGTGGATCCGCAGGAGTCTGGTCGTGGGCGCACTGGGCATGCCCACACTATGGGGGCACTCGCCTGCCGCTACGAGGCTGGGCACGACCGACCTCCCACGGCTGGGGACTATGGATGGCAATTCGCCTGGCCCGGCCCCCATCATCTCCGCAATCGCTGCCCTATCGAGCCCGGATGGTCCACCGATGGCCGTACGGACCGCCAAGGCCAACCACCTCCCTGTTCTGGCACCTGGAACGGGGCAGGTCATGGTCCTGGACGATACGTCGCGTTCGGAGCCATCCGCGGTTGCGCGATTCCTCTATGTAACCCAGCGGGCGACCCTGCCAGCGATGACTCCATGGGAAACACGCTACCACTGGCCGATCCTCTCCGGATCCTTCGGCGCCGCATTCCCAGTGACCGACTCCGGTTACGGTACCGCCGGTGTAGTCTTCGCGGATCCATCGGATTCGATGATAGACTCGAGCCGAATCTTCGTACGCGTAGTGGATATGGGTGCAGTCTACCAGGAGCAAGAGGTGAAGCTCGCCACGTCCCCCACTATCTCCCAGGAGCGTGGTTTTTTTGCCACATCGCCGGAAGCCATCGCGGCAGGTCGGTACCGGGCAGTTTTCGAGACCCAGGGCCAAGCATGGCAAGGATGGTTGCTACGAGATCCGCCTGTTGTGATGATGGCAGTCCTGGCGATGAACTCCCACGAAGACACCCGGCTGCATGACGCGATGCGGCGCTGGATCTCGCCGGATCGCCCTGCGGCGTATAAAACCGTACTCGAGTTCCTGCCCCCGCTTGTGGAGAAGACCGAGGCCAGCTGGTGGACGACACTGCCCTTCGCCGGGTCGGCGTACTCCATCGACTTCGTTCTCGATCGATCACAGTCTGTCAGTTTCCTGGCAAAGTGGGGCGGAGAACAGACGTCGGTGGCATCACTGCGACTGGTCCGTCTGATACAGACTGGAGTCCATCATGAGGGAGGCTGAGATGAGCAGGCTGGATCTGCCGGTTCGGTGGTATGGGGGCGCCGGGTACTACTCTGGCGAGCATGAGGGGGATGGGCATGTGTTCGATACGCTGGAGCTCGAGCTGGAGCGGACGGCGTTCATGGTGGTGGACTCGGACTGCGGCGAGGGAAACCCGTATGTCGAGGAGGGGATCGCGCCGGCACTGGTGGCGGCGCGGCAGGTGGGGATGCATGTGATCTTCATTCACAATGACTTCTCGCTGGCCGATGAACCGGGCAGTATCAAGCGGGAGATCCACGGGACGCGGTGGGGGAATGCGGGAGCTGCCGAGCGGAGCGCACCACCGCGCGGGCCGGTGGTGCCGAAGTACTCGCCTTCGATTCAGCCGCTGGCGACGGAGCCCGACTTTCCGAAGCGGGAATGGTCGGGGTTCCACGAGACGCATGTGGACTACCACCTGCGCTGTCACGACATCAGGACGCTGATCGCCGTGGGCTTCTCGCAGCGGGCCTGTCTGTATCAGACGTGTGCCGGCGCTGTGGAGCACAACTACCGTGTGGTATTACTGCGCGACTGCACGCACTCGGCGGAGTACCCGGACACGGTGGACGAGTCGCTGGAGGAGGGTGGCTGGCTGCGGAAGATCATGTTCCGCAACTTCGAGCACGTCATCGGGTACACGTCGACGAGTGCCTGTTTCATCCAGGCATGCGGCGCGGACGAATAACCCTACGCCAGCAGATCCCGGGGGGCGACGAGGACGCCGTCTTCGTCGCAGTAGACGTAGTTGCCGGGGGTGAAGGTGATGCCGGCGAAGCGTACGGGCAGGTCGCGCTGACCGACGTTGGACTTGATGCTTCGCCGGGGGACCGTGCCGAGAGCCTGCAGGCCGATGTGGATACCGGCGATGGCGCGGCTGTCTCTGACGGCGCCGAAGATGAGCAGACCGGCCCAGCCGCTGTCGCAGGCGGTCTGAGCGACATTGTCGCCGACGATCGAGCAGCGCAGCGACCCGCCAGCGTCGACGACGAGGACGCGGCCTTTTCCGGAGGCGGTCGCGGTCTGGGCGACGTAGGAGTTGTCCTCGAAGACCTTCAAGGTGACGATGGGACCACCGAAGGATCGTCGGCCACCGTAGCTGGTGAACATCGGTTCGGCCACGTCAACGAGGCTTTCGTGCTCGTCGCAGAGATCCGCGGTATGGAAGTCGATCACGTGGTCTCCTTCGTGCGTGCCGCCAGCGCCTCGTCGACGGTTACACAGGCCTGGGACCAGTAGTCGACGTCGCTCTCGAAACCGACGAAGTCCACTCCCAGCTGTACGCAGGCCACCGCCGATGAGCCGATGCCGAGGAAGGGATCGGCGACACGGCGGGTGCGATCCAGTCCATGGAGCCGCACGCACATCTCCGGGATCTTCACCGGGAAGGTTGCCGGGTGCGGCCGCTGCTTGTCACGGCTCTGAATCGTTCGGTAGGGGACGAACCAGGTGTTGCCCCGACAACGTACGTCCTCCTTGGCGCCATTCCAGCGGGCGACGTTCGACTTGTCCTGGTATTCCACTCCCACGGCGAGCCGATCCAGCGGCACATTGCCCGTCTTCGTCAGGTGGAAGATGTACTCGTGGCAGTCGTTGACGTACCGGGGGCTGTTGATGGGCTTGTAGTGGCCGACGGAGACATTGCCGGTGATCCCCGGATAACGACCAACGTCTTCTTTCTGGATGGCGATGGACTTGATCCAGTGGATGACGTTCTGCAGTTCGAAGTGTTGGCGCAGCTTCATCAACACTTCGAAGGGTCCCCACGGATCGGAGGGTTTGCCGCCGATGTTGAGAAACAGCGAACCTCCGTCGGACAACGCGCCGTGCACGGCCTGACCCCAGTGTCCCATCCAGTCCACATAGTCCTGACGAGCCAGCGTGTCGTCGTATTTCTTGTAGCGCGTGCCCAGGTTGTACGGAGGCGAGGTGACCACCACGTCGACGGAGCCAGGCTCGAGGCGCTGGCTGAGTCCAGCGACACAGTCCTCGCACCACACATCCACAGAGGACGAGGCTGTAGACCGATGGAAAGCGGAGTCGGTCGTCATCAGCAGCCCAGGGCGTACCCGTCACGGCGTGGATCGCCGCCGCCCATAAAGGCGCCGGAGCCGGGATCGACATGGATTCCCTGGCCGCCGCCGACGCCGGGCGACCAGTCGCCCAGCTCGGACAGCTGGTGACCGCGCCGCTCGAGCTCGGCGCGGACGTCAGCGGGGATACGCGTCTCGATGTCGACGCTGTGGTTACGTGTTGCCTTGAGGCGTGGTGCTTCGATGGCGGCCTGCACGTTCATGCCGTGATCGAGCACGTTCATCATCATCTGCGGTGTGGTCTGCAGGATTCCGTACGACCCGGGTGTGCCGATCAGCAAACGCAGACCGTCCTTGTCCCAGACCTGCGCCGGGGACACACACATCTCGTTTTTCCTGGACGGCCCGATGGCATTGGGGCTGCCCTCGACGTTGTCGAACCAGCGCATGAAGTTGTTCAGCGCGATACCGGTGCCGGGGACGACCATGGCCGATCCGAAGCCGGAGCCGAGACTCTGCGTACAGGCCACGGCATTGCCGTCGGCGTCGATCGTATCGAAGTGCGTCGTGCACTCGTTCTTCATCCAGGGCTCGGGATCACCGGCAGCGACCTCGCCCTTCTGCTCTTCTGTCCGGAAGGTGTCGCCCATGGACACTGCCGAGGTCTCGCCAATGAGCTTGCGGCGCTGCTCGCAGTAGCCGTCGGAGAGCAACCCGCCTGTCGGGCTGCCGTCAGCAGTGGCGTAGGTGATGCGGTCGATACAGGCCAGCTTCACCGCTTCGATGAAGGTGTGCAGCGTGTCAGCCGTATTGTGGCCCATACCGGCAATATCGAAACCTTCCAGCAGCTTCAGTGTCTCCAGATACTGGATCGCCTGACACGGAGCCGGTGGCGCCCACACGGTCCAGTCGCGGTAGTCGACACCGAGCGGCTCGAGCCACTGTGGCCTGTTGTCGAGCAGATCCTGCTTGGACAGGATGCCACCCACGTCGGCCATGAAGGCGGCGATGACGTCACCGATCGGACCGCCGTAGAACACGTCCGGACCGTCGGCGGCGACGGCGCGGAAGGTCTCGGCCAGATCCTGCTGCACGAGGATCTCCCCCGGTTCGGGGCAGCGGCCATCCACCAGATAGGTGCTGGCAGAAGAGGGGTACTGGCGCAGGTCGTTGACGTTGCCCGCAAAGAAGGCAGAGTTCTTGACGGTGAGGGCGAAGCCACCCTCGGCCAGCTCGATGGCCGGCGCAAATACGTCGGCAGCGTCCATGGAACCGTAGCGACGCAGCGACTCCATCCAGCCGGCACAGGCGGCGGGCACCAGCGGTGACAGGGGTCCACGATCCTGCTGGGCATCTTCCTCATACATGTCGATGTCGGTGGCCGCCGGCGTCAGGCCCACATAATCGCAGACCTTGTGCTCCTTGTCCCGCGCTGAGTAGATGTGCATGTAGCCGACGCCGCCGATGCCGGACATATACGGCTCGACGACGTTGAGGGCGGCGGCGGTGGCGATGGCCGCATCGATGGCGTTGCCCCCCTCCAGCAGGATGCGGACACCTGCCAGCGAGGCCAGAGGATGGCCGGAAGCGACCATGCCGCGGCGACCCGTGACGGTGGAGCGGTGGGCGAGTCCGTGCGACGGAAAGGACATTCGACAGAGTTCTCCGGTGCGGTTAATTTTGCCGCTTGAATCTCCGAACTAATAAAGGAATGACTCCAGACGGAGCCAACACTGTAGGGATCGAATGGATCGCACGGTAGATCTGCGCAGCGACACCCTCACCCGTCCCACCGAGGCCATGTGGGAGGCAATGCATCACGCCGACGTCGGTGACGACGTCTACGGCGAGGATCCCACGGTGAACCGCCTGCAGGAGCTGGCAGCGGCAAAGGTCGGCATGGAGGCCGCCCTCTACGTGCCCAGTGGCACCATGGGCAACACCGCCGCCATGCTGGCCCACACCCACCCCGGCGAGGAGATGATCGCTGAGGAGCTCGCTCACGTGTACTGCTGGGAGGCCGGGACGTACGCCAACATCGCCGGACTCACCGTGCGTTCGGTGAAGGGGAACCAGGGGATCTTCACGCGACAGCAGTTCGAAGAGACCTTGCGGGCGCCGAACCCGCACTTTCCCCGGACCACGCTCCTCTGTCTGGAAAACTCACACAACAACGCCGCCGGCTCCGTCTGGAGCGTGGAGGAGATGGCAGCCGTGACGGAGGCTGCCCGCGAGCAGGGCATGAAAGTCCACCTCGATGGCGCTCGCGTGTTCAATGCCGCCATCGCTCTCGGTGTCGACGTCAAGCAGATCACCGCCACCGTCGACTCGGTCATGTTCTGCGTTTCCAAGGGGCTCAGCGCGCCGGTGGGCTCGCTGCTGTGCGGCACGCGTGAGTTCGTTGACGAAGCCTACCGGGCCCGCAAGCGCCTCGGTGGTGCCATGCGCGAGGCGGGGATCATCGCCGCGGCGGGGATCGTCGCCCTCGAGACGATGGTCGAGCGTCTGGCAGAGGACCACGAGACAGCCCGCCTCCTGGAGGAAGGCCTGAGCGCCATCGACGGCATCCGGGCGACACGGGCCCCACGACCGACGAACATCATCATGGTCGATGTGGCAGAACTGGGCTGGACGACGGCGCAGCTGATCGATCGCTGGGCATCGGCGGGCATCAAGTGCAATCCGCGCCCGCCGCACGGGGTGCGCCTGGTGACCAACCGGCACGCCAGTGTCGAGGACGCCGCCTACGTGCTGGAGACAACTCGGGAGATGGTGCGCGGCACCGCCGTCGCCGCCGCGTGATCGATCTGCACCGTCGCCGTCAGGTCCTGTCCGGGGGGGGCGCAGTGGCAGTGCTCGTTGTCCTGGCATGGTTCGTCTGGCAGGGACCCACGCCTCTGCCCGTCATGACAGCGGGTCCCGCCGCGGCCCTCGCCGAAGAAGGACCACCCCACAGCACGGCGCTGCAGAATGCCGACGGCTCATGGAAGTACACCAACGCGCTGGTCGGCGAGACCAGCCCCTACCTGCTGCTGCACGCCCATAACCCCGTTGACTGGTACCCCTGGGGCCCCGAAGCGCTGGAGCGGGCCCGCGCCGAGGACAGGCCGATCTTTCTGTCGGTGGGCTACTCCACCTGTTACTGGTGTCACGTGATGGAGCGCGAAGTCTTCTCCAACGAGCAGATCGCGCGCGTCATGAACCAGTGGTTCGTCAACATCAAGGTGGACCGCGAAGAGCGGCCCGACCTGGACGGCATCTATATGACGGCCACGCAGCTGCTGACCGGCGGCGGCGGTTGGCCCAACTCCGTGTTCATGACACCGACGCTGAAGCCGTTCTTCGCCGGTACGTATTTCCCTCCGGTCAGCAAGTACGGCAGGCCGGGGTTTCCCGAGGTCCTCGCCGCCCTGCATGAAGCCTGGGAGGAACGTCGGCAGGAGGTCGAGCAGCAGGCGGAGCAACTGACCGAACGGGTCAGGCGGAGCCAGGAGGCACAGGGGGCCTCGGGTGACCCTGGCGCTCTGACCCGGGGCCTGATCGACGGAGCCATCAAGCGACTGCAAGGACGGTTCGACGAGGGCTACGGTGGCTTCGGGAAGGCGCCGAAGTTTCCCCCGGATATGGATCTGGAACTGCTGATGGCGCAGTACGGCCGAAGCGGAGACGAGAATCTGCTGCGTCTGGTGCGTCATACCCTGGAGCAGATGGCGCGCGGGGGGATTCGGGATCACCTCGGAGGCGGTTTCCATCGCTACGCCACCGACCACCGATGGCGCATCCCACATTTTGAGAAGATGCTCTACAATCAGGCAGCCCTGGCCAGGGCCTATCTGCACGCGTACGAGTTGACGGGCAGCGATGAACTGCGGCAGGCGGCACAGGACATCTTCGCTTTCACGGACCGAGTCATGCGCTTGCCGGGGGGTGGCTTCTACTCGGCCCTCGATTCAGAGACCGGGGGTATCGAGGGGCTGTCCTATCTGTGGACGAAGCCCGAGATCCGACAGATTCTCGGCGCCGACGCCGGAGTGTTCTTTTCAGTCTACGATCTGGCTCCCATGCCGGAAGGAGATCGGGGCGTGCTGTTCATGCCTCGCTCGCTGGCCGACGTGGCGGCAGAGCAGGGGGTGGAGCCGTCGGCGCTCAACGACAGGCTGGCACCTTTGCGGCAGCAGCTTCTGGCTATTCGTCAGCAACGGCCGGCACCGCTGCTCGACACCAAGATTCTGAGCGGCTGGAACGGCATGATGATCGACGCCTACGCCTACGGGTACGAGATCCTTGGGCACGAGCAGTATCTGCACACGGCGCGGCAGGCGGCGGCCTTCGTCTGGCAGCGGCTGCGAGATGGCGAGGGTCGTTTGCAGCGCAGCTACCGGGACGGTCGTGTCGGACACGACGCGTTCCAGCAGGACTATGCCTACCTGGCGCGCGGGTTGCTGGGACTGTACCGGGCGACGGGGGAGCAGGGCTACCGGCGCCAGGCGGAGGAGCTGGCGGCGACGATGGACCGCACCTTCTGGGATGAGCAGGACGGCGGCTTCTTCGTGACCGATCGTTCCGAGGCCCTGATCGCTCAGTCCAAGAACCCCCATGACGGGGCGATGGCCTCCGGCAACTCGGTGGCTGCCCATGTGCTGATCGAGCTGGCCAGGATCACCGGGCGGGAGGCGTACCGGACGAAGGCGCGGGGGACGCTGCAGGCCTTTGCCGGGGCCATGACCCGTAGCCCGGGCGGTTTTTCGCATATGCTGCTGGCCGTGCACCGTGACCTGCCCGATCTCCTGTCAGGCCTGGCGCCGAAAGGCGCAACAACCTCGCGCATGTTGGGCAGTGACGAGTATGTGGCGACGGCGGCCTTCGTGTCGGTGGATCGACTCACGGCCGGCGCCCCCTTTCAGGTGACTGCCCGCCTGGCGGTAGCCGACGGTTGGCACATCAACGCCAACCCGGCATCCTACGACTTTCTGATCCCGACGACGCTGCGTGTTCCCAGTGGTCTGCCCGTGGAGGCCGTCGCCGTCGAGTACCCGCAGGCCCACATGTTCACACCCGCGTTCTACGACGACTCCATATCCGTGTACACCGATACGGCCATCGTGCAGGCCCGGCTGCAACTCAAGGACGGCGCCCCGTCCATGTCATCGGATCGCCTGTCGGTGACGCTGCGTTTTCAGGCCTGCAACGACGTGCAGTGTCTGGCCGCATCGGAGGTGACCATGCCGGTGGCAATCGAAGCGGCCCTGTTCGGCGAGTAGTCAGCCATGCCGATCTACGCCCAGTACTACTTCTGGTTGACGGCGATTTCGCTCCTCTGCTTTCTGCTGGAGCGCCTGCGGCCGTGGCGTGGGCAACAGCGGGTCCTGCGGGAGGGAATCTGGCAGGATCTGTTCTGGCTCGTGTTCAACGGGCACTACCTGGGCTTCATCCTGGCGCTGTTCACCGGCAGGGCCGTCATCCTGTTCAACGATCTCCTGCTGGGGCTGGGTCTGCCGCTGCCGGAGTCTCTTCAGCTGCTGGCAGGCAAGCCACTGTGGCTGCAGTTTCTCGTATTCCTGGTGCTGAAAGACTTCGTCGAGTGGAACATCCATCGCCTGCTGCACAACGTGTCCTGGCTGTGGGAGTTCCACAAGCTGCATCACAGCATCCGGCAGCTGGACTGGATCGGCAATTTCCGTTTCCACTGGGCCGAGATCGTCATCTACAAGACGCTGTCCTACCTGCCCCTGGTCATTCTCGGGATCGATGGCAGGGTGATGCTCGTCATAGGCATCGTCTGGACTCTGGCGCTGGGGCTGAATCACGCCAATCTGCGCTTCGCCTACGGTCGACTGCGGTACATCCTGAACTCGTCGCGTATGCACGTGTGGCACCACGATGTCGAACAACATGACGCCGGAGGCCAGAACTTCGGCCAGGTGCTCAGCGTCTGGGACTGGCTCTTCGGCACGGTGTACTGGCCGGCAGACGCGGAGGCCCCCGCGTCCCTGGGTTTTGCGGGCATGGAATCCTATTCCGAGGGCGTGCCCCGACGCCTGCTGTATCCGCTTACGAAGCGACCGAAGGGCGGCGATCCCGCAACATCGAGTTGAGTCTCGGTGTCGCCTCGTACCAGTCGAACCGGTTGAGGGGCAGGCCCGCGGTACCCGTGGCGGAGCGCTTGACGAAGAGGGACTGAAAGACGCTGATATAGCCGCGCTCGAACCACCAGGCACAGCCCGACAGGTACAGTCGCCAGATCCGATAGGTCTCTTCGCCGACTTCAGCGACGGCCTCGTCCCGACGGGCTTCCAGACGCCGGGCCCAGTGGCGCAGCGTCCCGGTGTAGTTCTCGCGCAGGCTCTCCACGTCGCGTACCTCGAAATCATGCACCTCGGCCGCGCCGAGTACCGTGGTGATCGGGGGCAGATCGCTGTCCGGGAAAACGTAAGTGCGCACGAATCCCCTCACCTTGCGCTCCGGTCGGCCCGCCAGATCGCCGATGCCGTGCAGCAGGAAGACGCCCTCCGGGCGGAGCAGGCGATAGGCGGCGGCGAAGTACTCGTCGAGATGCTCGCCACCCACGTGCTCGACCATGCCGACGCTGACGATCGCGTCAAAGCCTTCATCGGCCAGATCGCGGTAGTCGAGTATTTCTGCCCGGCAGCGGTCGGCGATGCCGGCAGCCGCGAAGCGGGCGTTGGCCTCGTCCGCCTGGGGCGCGCTGAGGGTGATACCCACACCTTCGACGCCGTACTGCTCGACAGCGTGACGCAACAGACCACCCCAGCCACATCCGATGTCGAGCAATCGTTGTCCCGGCTGCAGTCGCAGCTTGCGGCACAGCATGTCCAGTTTGCGCAGTTGGGCTCGATCGAGGTCGTTGTCCTGTTCGGTGAAACAGGCACAGGAATAGACCATGCGATCGTCGAGCCACAACTTGTAGAAGTCGTTGGAGACATCGTAGTGATGGGTGACGGCCTGCTGGTCCCGCGACGTGGAGTGCGAGGCGCCTCCGATGTCGGGCGCCCGGGCGTCATCATGGCCAGTCGCGGTATCCGGCAATCGCAGCAGCCGCAGAGCCAGGTTGGCCTTGTCCCAGATCGAGCGAGGTATGGCCAGCAGGGCGCGCGACATGGGCACGACCGCCTCAAAGTCGCCTTCGATGTCGAAATCGCCGCGGATGAAGCAGCGGGCAAGATTCTCCTCGGTCGGCTTCAGCAGCATGCGGCGCAGGGCCCCCGGATGCTGCAGCACGAGTGTGAACGCGGTGCTGGCGCCGGCGGCGGATCCCCACACCGAGCCATCCCACAGACGGACAGCGAAGTTGCGTGGTTCGATATCACCGAAGATCTCCTCGAGGAGGAAGATCACGAGGGCCAGGGTGTCGTCTGCATGGGGCTGTTTCATCGGGAGCTGATTCCTGTTGATGGGGGCCGCACCCTGGAACTGCCTTGCCCTCGAAATAACATGTCCAAAAAGGCCTCGAACTGTGAAGTGTTCCCATGGATCACTTTCACGCCAGGCGGGTAGCGCCGTGGTCGCTGACCGGCTCCGTCGAAATAACCGCCAAGCCCGGCGCGTAGATCGAGGCGCGCCCGGTGCAGTCGCGACTTGAAGGCGGGGACCTTCAGACCGACACAGCGGGCGGCCGCCTCCATGGACAGGCCATCGACGGCACGCAGTAGAAACGCGGTGCGGTGCTTTTCATCGAGACCGTCCACCGCTTGCCACACGACGTCCCAGAATTCGTCCCGCAGAGCCGAATCCACATCGCGTCGGCCCCGCCCGGGTTGGTTTTCCAGTGAGACCATCCTGGAGGAACGATCCCGTCGCAGGTGCATGACAGCCGTGTTGACCGTGATCCGGTGGATCCAGGTTGACAGGGCGGCATCGCCCCGGAAACGGTCGATCTTCTTCGTCACTGCCACGAAGACATCCTGGACGACCTCCTCCGCATCCATCGGGTTCTTGACGATGCCCCGCGCGAGCCGCTCTACTCTGTCGGCATGCGCCACCAGGATTTCCTGCATGGCATCCGTCTCGCCTCGCTGTGCACGTGTCACCAGCAGCCGTTCGGTGGTATCCGTCGACGGAAACTGCGAGCTGCCGAGCCTGTCCGTAGCCGTTTGCATGGTGCAACATTACTCCTGGACGGCACCGGGCGTCCGTGAATTGTTCACCGCCTCGGCGGGACAATCGACGTTTCTTTTACAGAGAATGGGACATCCCGAAGAGGGAAAGGGACACGAGAGATGAGAGTTCTCAGAACTGCGGCACTGTTGCTGGCAGCGCTACCGGCGGCGGCCAGCGTCTTCGATCAGTTCTCCGATATCGGACAGATGACCGATCACCTGCTCTCGGGAGGTCCGGGGCGGGATGGCATCCCGGCTATGACAAATCCCCAATTCATACCTGCCGACGAGGCCACATGGGTGCGCGACCAGGATCTCGTGGTCGGCGTCGTACACAACGGCGTTGCCAAGACCTACCCCGAAAACCTGGGTTGGTGGCACGAGATCGTGAACGATGAGATCGGTGGCGAGTTCATCAGCGTCACGCTGTGTCCCTTGACCGGTACTCCCCAGGTCTTCAACGCCACCAGCGACGACGGAGAGCAGATCGAGTTCGGTGTGTCCGGCCTGCTGATCAACTCCAACCTCGTGATGTACGATCGGCGAGATAACGAGACACTGTATCCACAGATGATCTTCACCGGAATCAACGGTCGGTTCAAAGGGGAACGCCTCGAGCTGATGCCGGCCATCGAAACGACCTTCAAGATGTGGAAGATGATGTATCCCGAGGCCCAGGTGGCCCAGTTCGGTACGGGACTGGAGCGCTACTCGAAATCGCAGAGCGATAACTACCAGAACCCCGATCGTTTCGGCGTGTATCCCTACAGCGACTACCGCACCAACGATGGCTATTTCATCGCCCCACTGTCTACGGGACGGCCGGATCTGACGACCTATTTCGCCAAGGAAGTGGTCACCGGCATCTGCGTCGGCGAAGCCCTGCGCGCCTACCCGTTCGCTGACATGGCGCCCCAGGCTGTGGTCAACGACACGCTTGGCGGTCAGGAGCTGCTCGTTGTCTTTGATCTGGCTTCCCGCACCTCGATCCCGTACGACCGCAATGTGGGCGGACAACTTCTCACCTTTTATCAGGTCGAGGCCGAGGGACATCTGCCGGTGGAGTTCATGGACGTGGAGACCCGCAGCCGCTGGGACATACTGGGCAATGCCATCTCCGGACCACTGGTCGGACAGAAACTGACCCAGCTGCCGGCGCACAACTCGATGTGGTTTGCCTGGAGCACGTACTGGCAGAAGACGACGGTGTGGGAGATCGGCGACGGGATCATCGAGGCCCCTCCCGAGATGACCGCAGTGCTTGAGCCGGCGGGGGCTGCGGTGCCAGACGGTTTTGAGCTGACGCAGAATTTCCCCAATCCCTTCAACCCGGACACGCGGATCCGCTTCACGCTGCCCATCGACGGGCAGATGTCCCTGCAGATCTACAACACGGCGGGCCAACTGGTCCGGTCTCTGGCTGAGGGCACGCACCGGGCGGGGTTCTATGACGTGACGTGGGACGGTACCGATGACGCCGGCCGCCGCATCGCCAGCGGCACCTACCTGTACCATCTGGAGATGGAAACCGCGGGGTACTCGGAGAGTCGGCGTATGACGCTGACGCGGTAAGGAGCCACCGCAGCAAGTTGATCCCTGGGTGACGCAGCGGCCCAGGATAGGGCGCCCGCCTTTCGAGGTGGGCGCCCTTTTCGTACGGTTGATGCGTATGGCATCGATCCTTTCCCGATACGCCCGATGGCTCCACGGTCGCTGGCCCGCCGGTACCGTGGAGAGGCTGCCAGAAGTCGACGAGCGCTATCGAAGCAATGTTCCGGGACTCTACATCACCGGCGATCTGACGGGAGTGCCGCTGCTGAAGTTCTCTTCGGACAGCGGCGCCAGAGCTGTGACCGATATCGTCGCCGACAGCTCCTTCCAACCGGCAAAGGGACCGGGACTCGACCTGGTCATCATCGGTGCCGGCGTATCCGGCATGGCGGCGGCCCTGGCGGCACGCGACGCCGGTCTGTCCTTCGAAATCCTGGAAGGGACGGAACCATTCTCGACAGTGGTCAATTTCCCCAAGGGCAAGCAGATCTTCGCCTACCCGAGGGATATGGTTCCCGCCGGTACGCTGCAGTTCACCGAACAGGTGAAGGAACCTCTGGTCGCCGAACTGAAGGCGCAGACTCTGGGGCGGGGGATCGAGCCCCGCATCGTGCGCGCCGACCGGGTCGACCGCTGCGGTGACGGCTTCGACATCGTGATTTCAGAGGGTGACAACCTGCGGGCCCAGCGGGTCATCGTCGGCATCGGCCGGTCCGGGAACTTCCGTACACTCGGCGTACCCGGAGAGGACCTCGGCAAGGTTTCCAACCGTCTGCACGATCCCAGGGACTACGACGGTCAGGAGGTCCTCGTAGTCGGCGGTGGGGCCAGCGCCATGGAGGCCGCCATCGCGCTGGCCTGCGCCGGGGGCCACGTGACGCTGTCCTACCGCAAGGCGGAGTTCTCCCGGCCCAAGCCCGAGAATATCGAGCGCCTGCAGCAACTGGCGCCCGATCCCATGGCCGACGTGTCGGTGGACACACCGACCTCGGAGCGGGTTACCACATCCGCTGGCCCTTTCCTGGAGGAGGGGCGAAAGCCAGGGACCGTGACGATGAAGATGGCCTCATCGGTGCAGGCCATCAGCGACGATAACGTGATCCTGTCTGACGCGGGCGGGACGCAGATGGAGCTGGCCAACGAGGCCGTACTGACGATGGTCGGCCGCGAGCCTCCCCTGGACTTCTTCCGGCGCTCCGGCGTCAACATCCGTGGCGAGATGCGCTCCATCCACTGGGCTGGTCTCGGCGCGTTCATGGCCTTCTGTCTGTTCATCTACAACTGGAAATCGGGTGGACCGCTCACCCAGTTGTTCAAGAAAGGGGAGTGGTTCCCCTTCAACATTCCCGGCCTGCTGGAGGGCGGATTCGCGGGGGCGACAAGTCTGTGGGGTCTGTTCGCCTACAACCTGGGCAAACCGGGGTTCTACTACAGCATGGCCTACTGCGCCCTCGTTGTCTTCTTCGGCGTCCGCCGGGTGCGTCGCCGACGTACGCCCTACGTCAAATGGCAGACGGCAAGTCTGGCAGCCTTTCAGCTCGTGCCGCTCTTCCTGCTGCCGTATATCGTACTGCCCTGGATGGGCAACAGCGGCTGCTTCGACGCCGGCATCGGCAGGACTTTCGCCGACGCCTTCTTCCCCGAGGCGGCCTACGATCACGGGCGTGAGTACTGGCGTGCCTTCGGCTTTGTGCTGGCGTGGCCGCTGTTCGTGTGGAACGTCTTCACCCATAAACTACTGGCGGCCTGGCTTGTCGTCAGCCTCGTGCAGAGCTTTGTCGTTCTGCCACTGATCATCTTTTTCTGGGGCAAGGGTGCCTATTGCGGGTGGGTCTGTTCCTGCGGGGCCCTGGCAGAGACATTGGGTGACAGCCAGCGTCACAAGATGCTGCACGGGGCCCGTTGGAACCGCTGGAACATGCTGGGGCAGGCGATATTGGCGATCTGCATCATCCTGTTGCTGACTCGTGTCGTCGCCTGGGTTGTTCCCGGCAGCGATATCGGTCAGGGGATGCAGAAGTTTCACGAAGGCCTGTTGTGGGGCTGGAGTATCGGTGGTGTGCCGCTCAACTACAGCTACGTGGTGGACCTGCTGCTGGCCGGGGTGATCGGCTATGGAGCCTACTTCTGGTTCAGCGGGCGCATGTGGTGCCGCTTTGCCTGTCCCCTGGCAGCCCTGATGCACATCTACGCACGCTTTAGCCGTTTTCGTATTCTGGGGGACAAGAAAAAGTGCATCTCCTGTAATCTGTGCACCTCTGTGTGTCATCAGGGGATCGATATCATGAACTTTGCCAACAAGGGCCTGGCCATGGCCGACCCCCAGTGTGTGCGTTGCTCGGCCTGCGTCGAGTCATGCCCGACCGGGGTTCTGCAATTCGGCCAGATCGACCGCCAAACCGGAACCGTCATCCACACCGACCGCCTGACCTCTTCCCTTGTACGTGCCATGGATGGCGCGTGCCAGGGCGGGGCCGCCGGCGATTGATACCGACAGGACGAACATCGTGATACGCCATGCCAGGGTTGTGACCCGTGTCTTCATCTTCTCCCTTGCCCTGTCCTGGGCGGGGACACCCACACCGGTACCGGCGCAGGACAACACCGTCGCGCAACTCAAAGAACTGCAGGACCTGCGCCAGGAGGTCGATCGCAAGAAGGCAGAACTGCGCCGGGAGCTCCGTCTGCTGAAGGGCGTACTCGGTGAGGAGCCACGCGACGAACTGATGGCGCTGGCCGACGGCTCCATCGGGGGCATGACGGCGGAGGAACTGGCGGCGGAACTGCGGATTCTGCGCGAGGAGATCGACCGCCTGCGGCAGGCCATGGCACGTGAGCGTCTGACGGCGGAGGATGCCAGGTTCGATATCCAGGGCAACACGCGGTCGCGGTTGGAATGGGGCGACACTGATTTCAGTTCCGGGGACGCCGATGTGCGCCAGCTGCTGCGCACGAAGGTCCGCATCACCGGCAATCCGCGGCACGATACGCGGGTCATCGTCGAAGTGCAGGACAGCCGCGTCTGGGGTTCGGAGTTCGGCCCTTCCGATGCCAGCGGCGACCAGGTCGACTTTCACCTGGCGTACGCCGAGCTGCAGGAGGTCTTCGGCAAACCGCTGCGCCTGCGCCTCGGCCGGCAGGAACTGGTGTACGGAGGTCGTCGGCTGCTGGGGCCGGGGAACTGGGGCAACACACCCCGCGCCTACGACGCCATGGTCCTGCGTCTGGGTGAGTCGAACTGGGTCGATGGTTTCACCGCGAAGCTGGACGAGAAGGGCACCATAGATCGGAACCTCTTCGGCGTGTGGAGCCACCTGCGCCTGGCACCGGGCCACCATGCCGGTCCCTACCTTCTCGTCGAGCAGGACAAGAACGCCGGCGGTGAGAGGCTGCTCCGGCTCACGGGAGGAACACGCTTCACCGGCTCGACGACGGGTGAGACCGGACACCTGTTCGGCTACGATCTGGAGGGAGCTCTGCAGACGGGCGAGGAGGGGGACCAGGATGTCTTCGCCTGGATGGGCGTGGCCACGGTTCGTTACCACGGGCCTTCGTGGACCCAACCGGAGCTGCGCCTGGGAGTGGATCTCTACTCAGGGGACGGTACGGCAGGAGACGGCGATCAGGAGGCCTTTGACAATCTGTTTGGAAATCGGCATACCTTCTTAGGGTTCATGGATCTGTTCAAGGCTCTTCCCAACGACACTGACAACGGCGGGCTCATGGACGTCCGTCTGGCAGGGGAGATGTCGGCGTCGAAAACGGTGCGCGTCGGCCTGCACCTGCACAACTTCGTCCTCGTGGAGGACACGGTGGGAGACAAGGCCCTCGGCCAGGAGGCGGATGCGGTGGTTACGTGGGACTACAACGAGGTCACTGAGTATCACTGGGGCGGTTCGATCTTCGTGCCGGGCGACGGCATGAAGCTGCGTAGCGGAGGCGAGGATCCTGCCTTCAAGACCTGGATGCAACTGCTCGTTCGCTTCTGAGCGTACGGAACGTCAGTTCTACATGTCGGCAAAGAAACGGGAGCAGCGACGACCTCGAAGGCTGGTGACCAGCACGGTCCAGCCGGATGAAGTTTCGCCAGAAGACAGTCCCGGCGAAGAGGATGCCTCGACGGCGGAGGAATCCTCCTCTAGTGTCGCGGCCGAGGATGAGACCATTCCACCCGACGAGGGGGCCAGGACCTTCGGCGAGGGGCAACGGGCCTGGGCTGTTGTCGAGGTCTCCGAGAGTCGCCAGCAGGCGACGCTCACGGCGATTGCGCTCAACAGGC